>Ga0137391_10000027_pt1 | contig 78452 bp, 75 predicted proteins | sample 15con2h24BmetaG_FD_101399 | JGI IMG/M metagenome (GOLD analysis project Ga0137391, IMG submission 101399) | Vadose zone soil microbial communities from Angelo Coast Range Reserve, California, USA - 15con2h2.4B metaG | ecosystem: Environmental > Terrestrial > Soil > Vadose zone > Saprolite...
AGGGGGCGACCCGCAGAAGCGGAGATTTTTGCCATGGAGTGGGGTGATCTTGATCTCCAGGCCACCGTTCGACCATCGGAGTGGAGATCATTTTCCCTCACCTTCGATTGTGAAACAGCCCGCCTGGCACGTAAAACTCGAACCGCTAACGGCTGTCACTGGATCCGGGCGCGCTCCATGAGATCTATGACGTAGTGGACTACCTCGTCGATGCGGTTTGTGCCTGCGAAGATCATGGGGTCCATGCCGCGCCTGGAATCGAAGTGGGCGGCGTGGATGATCACTGGGAGCTTGATCCCCGCGTTCCTGAATTCCGCCAGCATGGCGATGCCCGCCTGATCATCTTCTCCGCGCATGATGTCGCTCAGCACGATGTCGTAGGCGTGCCGGCGGAGCAGCTCGAGGGCCTCTCCCGTCGATCTCGCAAGGTCAACGGTCATGCCGGACTGCTCGAACAGCCGGATGAGGTACCTGTTGTTCGCCGGGTTATCGTCTACCCAGAGGATCCGGCCGCCATCGAGGTAAGCGACCGCATGGTCGAGGCGCCGCAGCACACCACGGCGTTCGGTTGCTGTGACAGGCTGCTGTGATCCGGGGAAGACGCTGGTGCTTTCTGACGCCTTGTCGAGGAGCTCGGCTACCAGGCCGAGTTCTATCCCCGGGCCCTTGATCGACGATAGGCGCGGCAGGATCGACGTCAGGATCGAACCGCGCATCGTGAAATAAACGATCGTCGCGAATCCCACCCAGGCCAGGGCGGGAATCGTCCCGATCAGTTTCTCCCACAGGACCGTGGACACGTGCCACCTCCCCGACCCGCATCCTAAAGCCGCAACCATGATCGCGGGGAGTTCCGCATACGGGCCTGCCAATGAAATAACATCATCTTTGCTGATTTGTCCCGACCCTGCTGTGATAGGCGGTCACAGCTGCCCTCCGGCGAAGCCGCGCCGGAGGAAGCGCGGGGTGGCCCGCCTCACGGTCTAGACCGGTCCGGACCGGGAGGCGGGCTGGTTGAGGTGCCGTTTCGCTGCCGGTGCCACGCCCAGGTTAATTATCCGCAAGCCCTATTTGCGGTTTCGGCCCCACGATCATGGAAGTCAGCGGGAAGGGGGAGCGGTCCGGCCGACGGGTCAGCCCGCGCTCGGGGCGGACTCGCCAGTGCGGATGCCGTCGGAAAAGGCGGCCCATGCGGCGGGCGAGAACGCGAGCACCGGTCCGGCGGGGTCCTTGGAGTCGCGCAGCACAAACATCAAGCCATCATCCGAACGGGACGCGGTGGCACTCTCAGGCACCGCAGCCACCTCGACGCACTCGCCGCGCTCATTGCTGTGGCTGCTCTTGCGCCAGACGGCAACTTCGACGCAACTTCCGTTGACGTTGCTGTGGCTGCTCTTGCGCCACCGGAGGACAGACAGGTCTCCGTCCGTCATCCCGCACCTTCCTAACACTTGGGTCACGAGATCTCCCTGGCAGCCTGCGCGATCATGGCGCTCGACTCACGAGGGGCAAGTGCCCTGGCCCGCAGGACGTTGAATACCTTACTGTACAAGCCGACCTGATCCGTTTCCTCTAGATACAGCGAGGTGGCCTTGCTCTCCAGGTAGACCACGTCCAAGTCGGCCGACTCGGGGAAGCCGAGGATCTCGAACGGCCCGTCCATCGCGGGATGCGTGCCCGCCGCAAACGGCAGGACCTGGATGGTGACTGATGGCAGTTCGGCCATGTCATGCAGGTGCTCAAGCTGGGCGCGCATAACTTCCGGCGTGCCGACCACACGTCGTAGCACGGCCTCGTTCATGATCGTCCAGTAGTCCGGCGTGTCCGAGCCGTGCAGCCGCTCTTGCCTGGTCTTGCGCACCTCGATCATGCGCTCGATCTCCTCGTCGCTGATCGTGATCAGTGACTCTTGGCGGAGTGCGCGGTGATACTCCGGGGTCTGCAGCAGACCGTGCACAAGTTCCGGTTGGTAGGTGCGGATTGCGGACGCCTCGGTCTCGAGGCCGACGAACACCTCGAACCACTTCGGGATGACGCCGCCGTAGGGGTGCCACCAGCCCTGCTTGCGCGCGTCCCTGGCGAGCTGGAGGAGGATTTCGCGTTCCTCGTGGCGGTCGGGGCCGGTCACGCCGTACAGGTCGAGCATGCCGCGGACGTCTGGGACCTTGATCGGGTTCGTGCCGTTCTCGATCTTTAGCTGCTTGCTCGACGACCAGTCCATCGCCTTGGCGACCTCGGTCTGGGCCAGCCCGGCGTCCTGCCGGAGGCGTCGCAGTTCCTGGACGAGCCGCCGGTGCCGCACGGTCGGGCTGAGTGTTGCCATCAGGGATCCGCCCCTCTGTCCTGCCTGCATGGTCACGATCGAAGCTATCAATATTTCCGTACGGAAAAGCTTGCCACAGATTACCTCCGCGTGCATGATGGAGCTGTGGGTAGTTCTCTGATCGCTAATTGTAGCGGCAGCGGTAAGCTGGTGGGCGTCGTTCCCGCTCATGCCGCCGTCATACAGGGCCGGGCCGAGACGTGGCCGCCGCCCCGGCGACGCGAGAAACTCCCATGGATCACAGGACCGCGCCAGGCGGGTTCAGGGCCCGCAAGCCGCGTCCCGAGGCCAGCACCATACGGTGCGTGCCACTACGGTGCGTGCCACTACGGTGCGTGCCACTCTTGCGTGCGCTGGGAGGCGCGCCCGGAGTACGGGCACGGTCTAGACCGGTCTGGACCGGCTCGATGTGCAGGGCTGGCGGACCAGCCATTGGTGTGGATGCCTCGCCAGGGCAGTTCCAGCTACACCAGCGCGGCATCCACACCAATGGCTGGAACCTCGGGCAGGACGGTCCGCGGGAGCCCCCGGCAAGACGCCGCGCCGGTACTGGTCCTGTCATTCACCCGCGCGCCGGCCCCGGGCAAATCCCCCGAGGAGCGACGGGGCCGGCGCGCGGCCGTTCGGAAAATGCCAGGGCAGCGCACCGGGTGGGGAGGAACTCATGGTGGCAATCGCGGAGATCGCGGGCGGGTCGTGCCCGGCGGGGACGGCGGTGCGGGGCAGCCTGGTGATCCCCGGGCGGGCGTCGGAGGTGGCCAGGGCGCGGCGGTTCGTCGTCGCGGCGCTCGGCGACGACCACCCCTGCGCGGACATCTCCGTCCTGCTGGCATCCGAGATCGTGACCAATGCCGTCCGCCACACGGACTCCGGGCGGGGCGGGAGCGTGCGGGTGGCGGTGGCGGCCGCTGACGGGGTGGTCCTGGTGGCGGTGACCGACGACGGCACCGCCGGCAGCGTGCCGCACGTGTGCCGCGGCCCGCGCGCGGAGTCCGGGCACGGCCTGCTGCTCGTGGAGGCGATGGCGTCGCGGTGGGGCGCGCGCCGCGACGGGCCGGGCACGACGGTGTGGTGCGAGGTCACCTTCTTACCGGGCGCCTTACCCCGGTGCCCGGGCGCGGCCCGGACCGCCGCCCTTCCCCGTGCCGGGATCGCGTCTCAGGATCGGCTGCGCTGGCATATGCTTGGCTGAGGACACTATGGTGTTCTACTGGATGCGTGGGCTTGCGTTGCCGGTCACATGGATGAGCACGTTTGGCGGAAGAGGCTGATAACGGTGGTTACGGGGAAGGTTTTGCGGTTCGATGAGGTGCGGGGCTACGGATTCATCGCACCAGACGATGGCGGCGAAGATGTCTTCGTCCATGCGAATGACATCGTAAGCGACAAACAGCTACTGAGTTCCGGCGTCCCCGTCGAGTTCGAGGTGATGGAGGGGGACCGGGGTCTCAAGGCTTTCGCCGTGCGCACGGCCGGGAATGCTGCTGTGATCCCGCAGCCGAGACCTCAGAAGCGGATTTCTGACCACCCGGATGAGGATGAGAGCCTCTGCGATGTGCTTTCATCCACTACATTCATGCACGAAGTTACCGAGGCATTCATCGAGTCAGTGCCCAGCCTGACCGGAACGCAGATCGTACAGCTCAGGCGGAGCCTCGTTACGCTCGCACAGAAGCACAACTGGGTCGAGGACTAGAACCGCCCGAGCCGATCGGGTGGATCGGCGCGGCGGCGGCCCAGGGCGCAGACCTTTGTCCCCGGGCCGTCGGCGTTGCCGGTCAGGTGATTTGCGTGTACACCTTCCAACGCGTATTCGTCCCTTTCAGTGTCAAGAATGCAACGGTAGTCAACAACGGCTCCGCCGACCTTGAGGCCCGACGAATACCCCACCTAGCGCGAATTCTGCACAGCTGCCAACGCTAGAGCAGGTCGGTGAGGATCAGCTCTAGTGCCGATTCTTCCTGGATGGCCACGCCGAGCGCGCGCATCGCCGGGGTCAGCTCGGCATCCCAGGTGGCATCGGCCGGGGGACCGGCGAGCGGCTGCAGCGGCGTGCCCCTGTCACGTGCGGTGGCCGCATGCTCCTCGTAGTCCGCTGCGCTCATCCGCCAGGGCCGTGCCGCGTACCTGCCGATCATCCGGTTGGCCATGGCGACGCCGGGCCAGTCGAAATCGCCGCGGTAGGCCAGCCGGGCTCCTGCGGCGATGAGCGCGTCGAGCAGGACCAGTACGATCGTCGCCGGGCTCCCGGCGGTGCAGACGAGCGGGCGCTGGCAGCCCGCGTCCGCGGCTGCCTCGATGACCCGGGGGTTCTCGCAGACGAAGACCTCGGTGCCGGGCCGCAGGCGCCACTCCATCCGGCGTAGGTCGCGCATGGTCAGATGGGTCTCGGCCGCTGCCCGTGCTCTCTCCCTGAGCAGCCTGGCCGGCCAGTCGTCACCGAGCGGCGCGAGCCCGCAGGTAAGAACGGTGCTCGACACGCGGTCGGTAGGCACGCCCGCCGCCTCCCACAGCTCGCGCCGGGCGCGTGCGTCGCCCGGTGGCTCCACCCCGCGGGCGCGGGCCAGCGCGCGGAGGACGATCTTCGCGAGCAACGTGTCGTCGTCCAGGCCATGGGCAGTTCCGGTAACCCGCTCAGCCAGCTCACCACGCGCGCGGCACTGGCCGCCGCCGGGAAGCAGCCGGGCCAGCACGCCCACCGCCTGGGTCATGAGCCGGGACGCGCGCTCGGGGCCGAGCCTGGCGAGTGTGCCGCCCCGCCTGATCTCGGCGAGCCACGGCTCCGCCCACGGGGCGCCGTCCAGCGCCGCGGCCCGCAGCGCGTCGTCCGCCGCGGCCCAGATCTGCTCGCTTGCTGCCCGCCGCGCGTCCCGCGCGGCGGGCCGGCTTGTGAGCGGGCCACGGAGCTGCGAGACGACATCGGCCACCCCGCAGCCGGCCGCGCCGGACCGCAGCCGGTCGTCGAGGTCCCGCAGCGCGACGGACACTGCACCGGACGAGTATGCGCGGCCCATGAGCAGTCCCAGCGCCTCCCGTTCGGCATGATCTGGGTCTGCGATCACCAGCCGGCCGCGGACCATGAGCCCGTTCCGCTCCAGCCGGTGGCGCAGCCCGTCCCACAGCCGGGCAAGCGCGGGCTGAGCGAGCCACTCACGGGCCTGCGGCGTCATCCGCCGACCGACCGCGGGGTGGTCATACGCCGACCAGCGGAGTCATACGCCGACCAGCCGCTTGCGGTGGCCGTCCCAGGTGAAGTGCACGGTGGCCACTCCGCGCTCGTGCGGATCGCGCAGGCATTCGTAGATGTGCAGCCGTGGCACGGTCGCGAAGCATCCCCACAGCCGCTCGCTTGTGATGATGAAGTCGAGGTCCAGCTCCACGAGCAGGCCGAGCAGCCGTGCGTGCGTGGGCTCGTCGACCTTCGCGAACGCGTCGTCGAGCAGGATCAGCCGGGGCGCCGTCGGCGCGGTGGCCCCGATCGATGAGAAGTGCGCGGCCGCGGTCGCGAAGAGCACGAGGTAAGACACCACGCGCTGCTCGCCCTGGCTCAGCGCGGTGCGGTGGCTCAGCACCCGCTCGCGATCGGGATTCGCGGCGTCGGTCACCTTCACCTTGAACGCGAACCATGCCCGGTAGTCCAGCGCGGTGCGCAGATGCAGCGCGTACCCCGCGGACGGGTCGGCGAGCCGGGCTTCCTCGATGCGCCGCCGCAGTGCGTCGCGCAACTGGGCTGACTGCTCCCGGGTGCGCAGCGCCGAGGGCTGGCGGAGCAGGGCCGCGGCGGCCTTGATGTCGGCGTCGCTTTCCTTCGGCAGCTCCCAGTGCAGGCGGGCCCCGATGCCATGAGAGGAGCGCACCTCGTCGAGCGTGTCGTTCATGACGTTCACCAGCTCGTGCGCGGCGAGCACCTGGCGGGACAGATGATCGCCCAGCTCACCCAGCAGGTAGCGCTCGAAGACCTCCTGCTCGCGCGCTGACAGCCGACTGCGCGCTTCCTCGGCAGCAGCGCGGATCCGCGCGCCGACGACGGCCACGTCATGCGCACCGGTGTCGTCGCGCAGCTCGAACCGCTTGATGCCGTCGATCTCGTCACTGTCGGCGTCATAGCCGCCGGCCAGTCCGTCGCGCAGTTCCTGGCCGCGGCTGTAGATCTGCCGGTCGCTAACATCCGCGCTGGCCGGGCCGAGCCGGGAATCGATATCATCGGCGAGTCCACGCAATGCGGTGATACGCGCGCGGACGTCGCCGTCCTGTGCGGAATCGTATCTTTCCAGCGGCGGATCCACGTCACCGAGCCCGGCCGCCAGCGGCAGGCCGGGCAGCCCGAGCGGGCGTCGCAGGCCGCTCCCTCCCGTCACGACGAGCTGTTCTTGCCCGGCAAGCTTCGTGGCAGCGTCCCCCCGCTCGAACTCGGCCCCGACCCGCTGGTCGCGCGCCTGCACATAGCTGTCCTTCGCATCCGGGAGCTGCCGCAGGGCGTCGTCGTGACGGTGCTGCGCGTCTTTCTCCCTTGTGATGATCTGCTGCTCGCTCGCGCCGACGGAGTCTTCGAGTAGCCGCAGCTCGCGCCGCGCCACGGTAAGTTTCCCGTACGCGTCCGCGTAGTCGCGCTCGGCGCGGGACCGGGCCTTCCGTGCGGCTTCCCAGGAGCTGCGGGTGCGCGCATGGGTCTGGAGGCGGGTGAGCGCGCGTCCTGCATCGCGGCCGAGAGTGGCGACCGCGCCGCGCAAGCCGCCGAGATCGGCCCGCAGCCCGCCAAGAAGGTCCGGATCGGCGGGCAGCCCATCGCTCGTCGCCTGAGCCTGAGCCCGCGTCCGCAGCCCTGCCGCCGTCGCGGCGGCCTGCTCGGCCTCGCGCCGGGCGGCCGACAGCTCGCCGGTCAGCCGGGCAGTCTCGGTTATGGCCTCGTCGTACGCTTGCCAGGCGTCGGTCAGCGGACGGCTCTTCGGCACCTCGCGCAGGGCCAGGCGCAGCTCGTCGCGTTGCCGCTCGATCTTCTTCCGCTCGGCGCTGACACGTTCCAGCTCGGCTTCCAGCTCGGCGATGCGCGCGGCCAGCTCGGCGATGCGCCGCTGCCGGGTCGCGGCACGCACGGCCGCGCCGATGTACTCGGCCCGGTCCTTCGCGTGCGCGCCGTGGGCGACGCCAAGGCGCCACCTGCCGTCGCGGCCGGCCCAGCTGTGCGACGCCGGCCCGCCGAGCCCGATGCAGCGCAGCAGCCGGTCGAGCGTGGCCTGGCTCACGCCGTGCCCGGGGACGGGCCGCAGCACATCGGACAGGCTCGGGCCTGGCACCGGGTCGCCGCTGCGCAGCACGACGTCGCGGGTGCCGCCGGCGAGCAGCGTGCCGTCGGCGCACGTCCAGGCGCTGAGCAGGCCGCTGGCCTCGAGCGCCGCCTCCAGGCCCGTCCGGTCGGCCTCGCCCAGCGAGTCGGCGAAGTCGACAAGCAGGAACAAGGGCGCCCCCGTGCCGGGCACACGCGGCGCCGACGCATAGGGCGAACGGGGCGGCTCGGGGTCCTCCTGTTCCTCCCACTTCCGCTTCTCCGTGCGCGCTGCCTTGAGTTCTTCCCCGACGGCACGCTCCCGCACGAGCACGGCGTCGCGCTCGGTCTCGTATGCCGCCAGCACCGGATCGGCGATCTCGTGCGCGACCCTGCCGACCGCCTCCGGCGTGTCCCTGCCGAGAGCCCGCTCCTCGACCGGCACCTCGGCGTCCTCGCCCGCACCGTCTGCTGACACACCGACCAGCGCGATGAGCGGGGCCTGATCCGGCAGCCGCCGTGCCCAGGAAAGCACCCGTCCGGCGTACCAAGCCGAGGCGCCGGCCAGTTCGCCGCCGCGTCCGCCTTCTCGCTCCCGCGCGGCCATGAGCTGGCCGTCCAGCCGTTCGGCCTCCTGGCGCAGCCCGCTCGCCTTGCTCTCGGCGACGGCCGCCTCCTTGAGACGGCCTTGCAGCACCTCGGCCGCCCGCACCCTGGCCTTCATCACCCTGTCTGCCTCGGTCAGCTGGGCTCGCCAGGCGGTCAGTCCCTCGCCGAGCTGCGTGACCAGCGCCCTGGCCTCGGGCCTGGTGATCTCGTGTGCGCTGTCGCCGGTATCGGTGAGCCGCTCGGTCAGCGGAGCCGACAGGGTCGCCGCCCGCGCCGCGGGCGGCTCGCCGAGCAGCGCCTCGTCGACTCCGCAGGCCCGGGTGGTGCGGCGCGCGTCCCGCAGCGAGCCACGCAGTTCGGTCACGCTATGGCCGATCTCGGCGGTCTCGTCGCCCAGCCGGTCTGCGGCGGTCGCCTCGCTGTCGCGGGCCAGCGCCGCAGTGGTCCAGGCGGCGCGGGCGGCTCCTTCCACTGCCTGAACCGTGGCGCGCTTGTCGCCGAGGTCCCGCAGCGCGCCGTACTCGGCGCTCGCGTGCAGCACCCGCAGGTCGGCAGCGGCTACGTCACGAGCTGTCTCAACCGCCGTCACGGCTTTCTCCGCGGAAGACTCCCTCTCCCTGAGCCGCGCCAGCTCACGCTCGGCGTCCCCGGCCTTGCGCCGACGCTGGCCTAGCTCGTCGAGCCCGGCGCGGACCTGCCCGACCCGGCCGCGCAGCACGCCGCGCAGGTAGCCGAGGTAGCTCTTCAGGAACGTGCTCAGCGCGGCGTCCGTCTTCTCCAGCCGGGCCAGCTCGTCGCGCACCGAGTCGAGGTCGTCGAGATTGCGCGCGACCTTGTCGATGACCTCCTCGTCCAGCGGCGGGAGCGCGTCGCTGAGAACCTTCACGAGCTCACCCGACTCGATCTTGTCGCCGATCGTCGGGCGGCGCAGCCCGTGCAGCAGGTGCACGAGGTTCCGGTAGCGAGCGGGATCGGCCAGGCCGAACAGCTCGCGGGCGACCCGGCCGCGGTAGTCCGCCGCCCGCTCGTAGCAGTTCTCATGGCCAGCCAGCTCGCGGAGCCGTTCGGGCGGCGGACGGCGGGCCGGGTCATGCAGCGGGAGATCGTCCCCCACCGCGAGGCTGGTGACGAAGAACAGCGGCTTCGCTTCCCCGGCCGACGCCGATGCCCTGATCGCGGCGCCCACCGTGAGCCGCTGCGTCTCGCCGTGCTCGTCAGACCGGGTGAACTCGGCCCACAGGTAGCCAAGCCGGTTCGTGCCGACGGCCCAGCCGTCGAGCATGAGCCACTTCAGCGTGGTCTTGCCGCCCCCGGCCGCGTCCAGCCTGCGGGTGTCACCGTCGAGGAGGAAAGGCAGCAGCATCTCGAGCGCCTTGGACTTGCCCGCGCCGTTCTTGCCGCGCAGCAGCAGCCGCCCGTCGCCGAAGCTGAACTCATCGTCGTACTGCCACACCTGGTGGATCCCGGCGCGACTGAGCCGGAAGCGGTGCGGATGCCGCCGCAGCGGGATCATGTCGTTACCTCCGGTGCATAACGGGCAGCGGCGGCGGTGAGCATCCAGCCGCCTCCTGGCTCCCCGGCGGGCGTGATGAGGCGCAGCTGCGCAAGCAGGTCGAGAACCTGATCGCGCAGCGCGCCGGGGGCCTGCGTGAGCTGCGTCGCCCAGGCGTTGCGGTGCTCGTCGATGAGCCCGTGCAGCAGGGTCTCGATCAGCCCGTCCGGGATGGGAACCCTGGTGGCCGCGTCCGCCGGGGCCAGGCGCCCGGCAAGCTGTGCCACCAGCAGCAGGGCAGCCCACGGGACCGTGCCAGTCCCAGGGAAGTCGATGTCACTCAGCTCCCGTTCGGGATCTATCAGCGCCACTCCCTCGGCCCGGATCTCGGCATCCAGGCCGAGGAAGTCCCCGAGCGTCCGCTGCTCGCGGCGCTGGTTGCGGCGCAGCCAGTCACGTTCTTCCTCGGTCAGCTCGTCGAGGTAGACGACGGGCGTCTCGACCAGGCGTCGCCGGATGCTGTGCCGGGGACCGCCGTGCCCGGCCGCGACCGCCTGCCCGATCAGGTCGCCGGGCGTCGCGGCCTGGCTCACCGGACCGCTGACCAGGTGCCGGGCGATCTCACGGTCGATGGCCAGCAGCGCGTCGGCCTCGTCGTCACCCGCATAGGAATCGACGGAGCCCTCGTCTTCGGCCAGCACGTGCCAGGCCATCAGCTGCTTCAGCGCGGCGACCATCGCCCGGCGCTCGATGGCGCGGTTCGGCTCGCCCAGGTCGATACCCGCCTCCGCCGCGGCGGCCCGGGTGCGGGCCACTACCTCGGACAGCAGGAGCTGCTCGGGGGCGGTCACAAGCACGCCAAGCGTCAGGGCAAGGTACGCGTAGGTGCGCGGGGTGAACGGGGCTCCGGATCCGCGCTCCAGCCTACGGCCGGCATTGCGGCCAAGGCCCGCCTTGTGCAGCCGGGCGAAGCCCGGTTCGACGGTCAGCCGGTATCCGAGGAGCTGGCTGAGCTGCCTGGCGAGCTCGTCGGCGTGGCGGCGGATCAGCGAGAATTCGTCCGGGTGGCTCGCGGCCGTGACAAGCGGCTCCCTGAGCAGCAGCCGCGCCGCGGCCCGGCGCTCGGCGGCGAGATTCTCGGCGAAGTCGGTCATCCCGCCGCCTCCGCTTCCTCGGCCAGGTCGCGTTCGCCCGCGCCGCCGAGGGCGAGGGTGAGCCCGTCGAGCTCGAAGTCGCCGCTGACCCCGTGCACGATGGTGCTCCGCCCGGGGGTGCGTACCAGGCGGACCCGCAGCCCGAGGTCATCGTCGGTGCCGACGGCCTCGGTGAACTGTGGTGCCGCCCCGGCGAGGGACCGGGCAACCAGGTCAAGCAGGAGCCGTGACGCCGCGCCGGACAGCTTCACGTCCGCGATGCGCGCCGCCGCGGCGCGCAGCTCGGCGGCGGCAGCATGCTGGCGGGCGGCCGCCTCCGCCGCCTCCGCCCGCAGCCGCTCCCGCTGGCCGGTGTAGTCCTCGGCGCTTGCGGCTCGTCCGCGCGCCGTGCGGGAGCCGCGGTCGCGCAGGGCGACGGGGACCACCGCGGCCGGGCCGTCCCACCAGCGTGTCGTGGCGGGCACGTCGCGGTCCGGCTCGGGGGCGACGCCCAGGTGCCGGGCGCCGTACAGGCCGAACGCGGCGACGTAGACATCGTGTGCGGTGGCGTCGTCAGCGGCGTCGAACCACCGGGCGAGCTTGAGCAGGTCCTTGCGCCGTGACAGCTCGCCGGTAGCGCTGCGGATCATCCGCTTGGCGTTGGCCAGCAGGGCTTGCAGCGCCCGCAGGGTGGCGTCCCTGAGCTGGTCCACCTGGCTGCCCTGGCCGACATCGTCGAAGAACCACGCCCGCAGGCTCGCCCAGTCGCTGAGGTCGCGGCCGCGGCTGCGCTGGATCGCGATGTCCGCCTGCTTGAGTGCCTGCAATCCCTGATCACTCTCGTCGATTCTCCCCAGGATGCCGGGGAGCCAGGGCCACAGGCTGGCGAGGCTCTGCTCAATCTGCGGCGCGAAGTGCGCGACGTCGTCGGTGATCGTCTCGGCGTAGTCAAGCAGCAGGTCCTTGAACCCGGTGAACTCCGCGGAGTCGAGATCGTAGCGGAAGATCACCTGGCCGAGGTAGGCGTAGAAGTCGCGCACAGAATCGGCGAACTGCCCGAACTGGGCGAACAAGGTGGAGATCCGCTCAAGCGACTCATGCGGCTCGATGCCGCCGGGTGCCTGCGCCGCCTCGCCGAGCTCCCCCAGCCCGCGCGCGACCAGGCCGAGCATCTCGCGGCTCACCTCGCGGGCGGCGTCGGCGGTCGCCAGGATCTCGTCGGCCTGGCGCTGGATCCGCTCGCCCAGCGGGGAAAGCTGGTAGCGGGACCGGGCCCGGTGGTATTCGCGGATGCTGGCCGCCCGCACCGGGCGGGAGCTGGGCAGCAGGTTCCCCCAGGTCTTGAGCTGGTCGAGCTTGGCCGCGACCGCGTCGGCCGCGGGGCCGCCGGGCAGCCGCTGCGCCACGTCGTACGCGGACAGGTCAGCGAGCAGCGTGGACGTGAACACCCGCATGATCGCGAGATGCGTCGCCCTGTCGGGGACCGTCAGGTACGTGTAGGCGGTCAGCCGGCCGAGGTCCGCCGGACCCCGCAGGCCCCCGTCATCTTCGTCCACGGCTCATTACCGTACGCGGCCGTACCGACGACAACCCCAAGGATGCCGAACGGGAGCGGCGTGGCGGCCTGGACGAGAAGTTATCTCACTCCGTCGCGAGCAGGATCGTTCAGGTTTCCCTGACTATCCGGTGCAGGATCGCCGTGGTTGCCGTGGGCGATTCGGCCTGGACGCTCAGGCTGTTCATTATGTGCCTGTATCGGTCAATATCAGCCGACTTGTAGGCGTAGACCGCACCGCTGGGGTGTTCGAGATAGATCATGTCGGGGATCTCATCTTCGGGGAAGCGCAGGATCGTGATGGGACCGGTGGCCGCGGCGTGGCCGCCGGTGCGCGACGGCAATATCTCGATGGTGACGCAGGGCAGCTCGGCGACCTCGGTGAGGTGCCTGAGCTGTGCGCGCATCGTCGCGGTGCTGCCGACCGGGCGGCGCAGTGCTGCCTCGTCGATGATCACCCACAGCCTGGGCGCGTCTAGCCGGCGGAGGAACTGCTGGCGTTTCATCCGCAGGCCGACGCGGCGTTCTGCCTCGGCCGCCGGGGCGTCGCCATGGCCCAGCGTGAGGACGGCGCGGGCGTAGTCCTGCGTCTGCAGCAGGCCGGGGATGAACTGGGCCTCGTAGCCGCGGATGATGCTCGCGGCCTGTTCCAGGCCGAGGTAGGCGCCGAACCAGTCCGGCACCACGTCGCGGTAGGCACGCCACCAGTCCGGCGCGATTGCCTGCTCGGCCAGGGCAAGCAGGGTAGCCCGCTCGGCCTGGTCGGCCACGTCATAGCAGGTGAGCAGGTCGGCTACATCCCGGACCCTGAAAGCCGTCAGGCCCAGCTCGAGGCGGCTGATCCCGGACGCCGAGGCGCGGATCGCCGCTCCGGCTTGACTGGCCGTGATGCCCCTGACTACACGCAGCTGCCGCAACCGGGAGCCGACCAGCATCCGCGGCACCGTCGGGCCGCCCGGCTGATAGTCAAGCGCAGGGCCATCCGGCGGGCCGCTCGCGGGGTGGATCGTGCCCATGCTTGCTCCCTATCGCAGAAACCACCGATACCGGACCATGCTGAGCCTCTCATGGCAGACACAGCCCGTCACAGCGAGATGGGCTCCTGTAGCGAAGAGTTAGTGAACTTATCACCTTTAAGGAAGTAACGCGGGACCTGCCCCGCCGCACCTGAACGGCGCGGACACGACGGATGCCGACCGCGGTTCCGATGCCGCGCCACGCCGCTCCCGTTCGGAATATTGCTGACCCCGCTGATGCTGCCGCACGGTATGGCCATCCCTATCCCCGATGACGTCCGGGCACTCCTCGACGCGCCGAATTACGTGCACCTCTCGACCCTCCGCGCCGACGGCTCACCCCGGAACTGGGTGGTGTGGGCCGGGGTCGAGGGCGATTACGTTCTCGTGTGCACTGGTGACAGCACGTGGAAGGCCAGGGACATGCGCCGCGATCCCCGGGTCGGCATCTCAGTGACGGACCTGGCCAACCCCTACCGCATGGCGGCGCTGCAGGGCCGGGTCGCCGAGGTACGTCCCGATGAGGATTGCCGGTACATGGATCCCATCTCGGTGAAGTACACGAGCGCCCCGTTCCCCGGCCGCGGTCCCGGCCGTGTGTGCTTCGTGATCGCCGCCGAGAGAATCGGCCACCGTACGCTCAGCTTCAGCCATAATCCAGGCGACCGCACCGGCTAACCGTGACATCCACCCGAGATGACACAGTGCCGGATACCTAACGGGAGCGCCGTGACACTATCCAGGGGCGGGGATGGGCGGATCGTGGGGAGTAGGCCGCCGTGGCTTATGAGTTCCTGCTGGCAGGCGACACAGTCGCGGAAGTGCCTGACAGCTGCCTCGAGCTCGGATTCTTCAAGCACGGCCTGCAGGCCACCATCCTCGCAGGCAGCGGGTTCGGGTTCCCTCCCGTGCGGCGGCGGCTCGGCTGGCACCGGGCGGACGCGATTCGGATCGTGGCGGGCGATCATGGGATCGACCCGTTCCGCGGCCTCGAGGTGACCGGCCCCGTATGCCTCGATGTACCAGCGGGCGGCCTCCGTGACGAGCGACAGTTCGTCACGGACTGACGCGCGGGTGCTCGGGCCGGTGAGATACTTCTCCGCGAGCTGCTCGAGGACGTTCCCGAGCAGGAGGGCCGCATCCGCATAGTCATTCGCTGCCGCCGCCCGGTACCAGCGGGCAGCTGCCGCCAGATTCCCGTCCGCGTGATGCTGGCGGGCGAGCTGGTACGCGGCCTCGTCAAGATCGAGCGAATCGAGCTCGGCGCTCTGGCGGACCGCCGCGATTCCGCTGCGCCGCCGCCGCTCCTCCTCCAGCTGGCCCAGGCGCTGGCTGAGCGCTGCCTGGGGCATTGACCCGATCGTGGCGGCAGCCGCGATCAGGTCCTCTCCGGTAATCAACTTGCGTCCCTCATCTCAGCGCTCGCGCTCACCGCGGGGATGCCTTCCAGCCTCTTGAGATGATCCAGTGCCCGGTGCAGGTGAGTTTTGGCTGACCCCGCGCTGATGCCCAGGATCTCCGCCGTGTCTGTGATCGTGTAATCCGCCAGGTAGTGCAGCGCGATGACCTCAGCCTGCCTTCGCGGTAGCGACCGGATGCCCGTCACGATGTCCACGTGCTGATTCACCCAGTCGTCGGTAGCGGCCGCCACCCCCACATCACCCACGGTGCCGTCGCCGTCGCCGTCATACGAGCATTCCTGGCGGACCTTGTACTCCCAGCGCCTGAGCATCCTGATCGCGATCTTGAACAGCCAGGCGTCCGGGCGCTCGTAGGTCAGGAGATCTTCCCACTTCTCACGTGCCGCCAGCATCGTCTCCTGCGCGACGTCCTCGGCAAACCGGGTCCCATGTGCCTGGGAGATCAGGTAGCGGACAAGGACCGGATAGTACTGCTGGTAGAAGCTGGGGAAGGAGACCAGGCTAAGCCGTGCCTGACAGCCTCGGCCCTGAGAGTCACGTTCTGTGTTACCGCTCAATGGACGACCTCCTCGCTTTCACGGACCCGGGTAATGACGGCTGGGCCGACGAACCATTCCCGACCGCACGCGTCCCGGCCAGCCACACACGTCCCTGTCGGCAGCTCCCGTAGCGCGAGTGCCATTGTGGTACGCCGCTCACGTTCCAGGGCTGCCCTGGCCCGCCCTTCTGCCAGCACGTGCAGCACGCCAGGCCTACGGTGACGACGGACTAATGCTGTCGCCGCCGCACACCCGACATAAGCCGCCGGAAGATCGAAAACCATTGCCTCACCTCCGTCACAGCAGAACGACCTATTACCTTGATATGGCGGATGATCACTCAAAAGGTTGACATGTCACCCGGGGAATTACTGATGTCCAGGCGAAGCCGCTCGCGCATCCCTCGGCCTCTTCGAGTAGTGGGTGCTCACGAGCACGGTGACCTGCTGCGGCTGGCGGCATGTGTACTGGGACGCCGGGACGATGCTGGCCCAGTTGCTGGCGCTGGCCGGCTCCGCTGGCCTGGCTGCCGCCCTGTACACCCGTTTTCCCGACGTGACGGTGGCCGCACTGGCCGGGGCGGACCGGGTTCGCGAACTGCCGGTGGCGGTGCTGGGCCTCGGGGAGGGCGCCCCCGCGCTCGACCCGGCCGGCCCGGCGGCCGCGGGGCGGGTCGACGCGGCACCCGTCGAGTTTCCCCTCGTCACCGCCGCGCAGCGGTGCGCATGGCTACGCCGCAGTCATAGAACTCCTTCCAGCGACCTCACGTGATCATCTTGTGCTCGAACTGGGTGAGGACGAGGACGGCTCGGGTGATGTCGCCGATCGGGCCGGGGCTGAGCCTGACGCGCTGCCGGCCACTGCACCGACCTGCTGGATGGCCTGCCGGGTATCGGCACCAACATCCTGGCGGCACGCCTCCAGGACGCTCTATGACCTCGTCAGCGGGCACGCCACCGCCCAGGCTGCCTGCCGGCAGAGCACGATCAAAGGCGACGCCGGGGTCGCCTTTGAGTTCCTCTCGGCCCTGGCGCGCGTCGTCAGGCCATGAAGCCGCCGCCGTTGATGTCAATCGTTGTACCGGTGATGTAGCCTGCTGCGTCCGTGCTGAGGAACGCGACGGCGGACGCTACCTCGTCTGGCGTGCCCATGCGCGGAATCGGCAGTCCCGCGATCCACGCATCGCTGCGCGCAGACTCGAGGGGATTGCCGGTCATCGACGTCGAGACGCGGCCAGGGGCCAGGCAGTTGACCGTCACGCCGAATTGCCCCACCTCGGTCGCGAGTGTCCTTGAGAAGCCGATAACCCCTGCCTTCGCAGCCCCGTAATCGACGCTGGAGAAAGAGCCGCCGGTTCTGCCGCCCTGGGAGGAAAGCGTGATGATACGTCCCCAGTTCGCGGCCTTCATCGCCGGTAGAACTGCGCGGGCGCACAAGAAGACGCCCGTGAGGTTGACGTCTATGCCGCGCTGCCACTCAGCGACGGTCATCCCGGCGGCGGGGATCTTCCTGCCGTCCCGCCGGACGACGATGCCCGCGCAGTTCACGAGGATGTCCGCGCCGTGGTGCGCTGCCAGCACCTCGTCGATCGCACGGGAGACGGAGTCCGGATCCGCGACATTGGTCCAATGACCCGTCGCGGCGCGGGAGGCGAACGCTGGGTCGCGCGAGATGGCCAGGACACCGGGGTCGGAGTCGAGCAGGGCGATCCGGGCGCCCCGCCTCGCCAGCTCGGCGGCGACGGCGCGCCCGATCCCGCCGGCGCCGCCGGTAATGACCGCGACCCGGCCGACGTGACTGTGTTCGGTCACGCGTCCTCCACGACTCCGATGACGGCGGCGCCTGACGGGCGCTCACCGCGGGTAATCCCGCGAATCGCCGGCCACAGCGCGACATAGCGCCCGAAGAACTCGTCGTAGATCTCCGCGTTTCGCGGTTCTGGCTCGACGTCGTGGCCGCCTGGCGCGAGCGCCTCCCTGGCCTCGCCGAGCGGGAGCCCGGTCACTCCCGCGTACGCCAGCATCGCCGCCCCGCGCGCGCCGGTCTCCGGCTCGTCGGGGACGAAGCTCTTCAGTCCCGTGACGTCTGCCTTGATCTCGTTCCAGGTGCGAACCGCGCTCGGCCGCCCGCAGATGACAAGGCGGCGGACGGCGCAACCGGCGGGGGCCGCGCAGTCCAGGATGTGGCGGACGGAGAACGCGACACCCTCGAGCACCGCACGCGCGAGGTCCGGCTTCGTGTGAGCGAATGACATGCCCACGAACGCGGCTCGCGCTGCGGGATCCCAGAGCGGGGCCCGCTCTCCCTCCAGATAAGGCAGGAAGATGATGCCGGTGGGACGGCGCGGCGCTTGCTCGACAAGCGAGATGAACAGCTGAGAATCGCCGTCTGCTAGTAGCCCGGCACCCCAGGTGAGGGAACGTCCGCCGGCCTGGGTGGGGCCAGCGTGCCACCAGCCGTCAGGGAGCCGCAAGGAGCCGCGCACCGCGGCGCGGTGCGCCTCGCTGACCGAGACTACGCCGGCGCTCTCGGACGTCCCGCCAACATCGATCGCCGTGCCAGCCGGGGTCGGACCCACCCCAAGCACCGCGGCGACCGAGTCCATACAGCCAGCCATGAGCGGCACGCCACGGTATTCGGCGACTGTCTCTTCTGGTCGCGCAAGCGGTGGTATGAGGCGACGGACGTCAGCGGGGACGCGCCGGGCTAGCCGGCCATGCTCGATGAGGTCCGGCCACGACGTGGCGTCTGTGCGCGCCTGTCCGGAGAGCCGAAGGATCGCATAGTCCCGGGGCAGCATGACCCAGCGCGCACGCGCCAGAACCGCTGGCTGCCCGGCCTCCCAGCAGCGGACTCGGGCGACTACCGATGTCGCGGTCCAGCCGTCGGTCGCATATTCGCCCGCTTTCTGGTTGTTCCAGGTCATCGCGGCTGTCAGGGCCTGACCGCGTTCGTCGACGAGCAGGTGCGTGTTGATCATCCCTGCGACTGCGAGGGCGTCGAACGGCCACAGCTTGCCGGCGACCGCCTCAACCGCCGCGACGATAGCATCAGCGTCGAGTTCGGCCATCGCCTCGCGGGGGTGAGCGAGCGGCTCGTATGCGGTGCGTACCACGCGGGCGCCTTCATCGATGACAAGACCTTTGACCGATGTGGTCCCCACATCGATGCCGGCGACGCTCTGCGAGCGCTTGTCGCGCTCCTCACTCATCACTCGGAGCCGCCCACAGATTGATACCGCTCTCTGTGGCAAAGCGGTCGATCTGTTCAAGCTCATCCGGGGAGAACTCGAGATCGCCGAGCGCGCGAAGGTTATCTTCGAGCTGGCGAGGCTTTGCTGCGGGATGGCACTCGCATCCTCAGTCAGGCGCAACGCGCGATCCAGGCCGCGCGGGCCGCCGGGCGCGAGCAGCTCACGGTCGGCTTCGGCGGGTCCGCGGCCAGCGGCCTGCTACCCGACGTGCTGCGTGTCTTCAGCGAGCGCTATCCGTCAGTCGAGGTCACGTTACGCGAACTCCGCCTCGACGGCGCCGAGGACATCCTGGACGGGGGGGTTGATATCGCCTTCACCCGCCTCGAGCCCGGCGAGGTCGCGGTCGAGGTCGAGGTGCTCTCCCGTGAGCCGCGCGTCGTCGCGCTATCGGTCAGCCATCCCCTTGCCAGGCGTGACTCGCTGGCATTCGAGGACTTGCGCGACGAGAGCTTCATCACCAACCCGGTCGTCCCGCGAGCCGGCCCGCCAGTAACGTGGCTTGCCGAACAGCAGCGGCATGGGCTTCCCGGGCGCGTCGCGGCCGAGGCCGCCAGCCTGCAGGAGACCCTCACGCTCGTTGCCGCCGGTCGCGGGGTGAGTCTCCTGCCCGGGTCGGTGGCGAGGATTCATCCTCGGTCCGACATCCGCTACGTCGAATTCCCCGACGCCGACCCGGCCGTGGTGTCACTGGCCTGGGACCGTCATAGCGGCCAGCCTGCTGTGGACGCGTTCATCCGCACCGTTCGCCAGGTCGCCGCCGCCCGGCATCCCGAAGCGTGAGCTCGCTCCGCCCGGGGGGCGACACGCGATGTGCGGTGGCCGCGCCGGGCTGACCGGGCCGCTGACCCTCAAGACGACAAGCAGGATGCCGAACGGGAGCGTGGTGGCACTCGCCCACTCGGTGAGCCGCTGGCCGCGGGCCCGGGCCTCATGCGCGGCGAGCGGAAATATGAAACTTCCCGGCGCGCATCGCGGCTGGTACCGCGCTGGCCGACTGGTACCAGCGCCGACTATCGGCAGCTGTCAAACATTTCTCAACGAACGTTGACGAAACTCAACATCCGGGCTACACCTGGGGCACCCGGACAGGGATGGATGGAGGAGAGATGATCTCACGCAGGCACTGGCTGCGGCCTGTCGCCGGGGCGGGTCTGGCCCTCGCCCTGCTGCTGGGCTACCTCGGCGCCCAGGCGGGAACCGCCCCGCCAGCATTCGCCGCCACCGGCCAGTTCCACGGAGTGAACTGGGCGGACCCCAACGACAACTTCATCACCGGCCCGAACATCCCTGTCGGCCTGTCCACGTCGGATAGCTACGCGACCACCCACACGAAGGCCACGGCGATTCTCAAGGGGTTCCAGAGCCTCGGCGCCAACACGATCCGGTTCGGGATCAACGCGGCGACCACCTCGTCAACGTGGTGGAACAGCGTGACCGGGGCGTACGACGCGGCCACTGCGCTGGGCATGAACGTCATCATCGCACCATGGCTGCAGAACGGGACGGTCAGCGACACCACGTCCTTCTACCAGATGTGGGACACCGTCATTAACAAGTACGGGGGGAGCAGCAACTTCTACTTCGACATCATGAACGAGCCCTGGGCGATGAGCGCCACCCAGCTGACCAACTTCGCGGCCGGCTGGCTGGCGCGCTATCCCAGCATTCCCCGGGGCCGGGTCATCGTTCCCGGCACGTTCTCTGACAACAACCTGTGCGCGGAGGGTGCCGACTCGCGGCTGGCCGGCACCCTGCTGTCGATTCACATCTACAGCATGTTCGGGGACTCCCACACCACCGAGGCGGCCTGGGTCAGCGACTTCGAGGGCAACCTGTGCGGTTTCGCAAGCCGTGCCGTCGTGACCGAGTTCGGGGTGCCCCTGACCACCGGCGTCAACTATGACGGCACCAAGGACGGCACCAACGACATCTCCTACCTCTACGCGATCACCGACACCGCGCGCAGCCTCGGCATGGGATCGGTCCTGTGGGTGGGCGTCAAGCAGGCCACCCAGACGGTGGGACCTGGCCCCTGTGAGAACGCATCCTGCGCGGTCACGTCCCTCAACGGCAGCGGAACCAGCCTCTCACTGAGCGTCACCAGCCAGTCCGGGCTCGACCGGCTCCAGTACGGCTGGGGAGTCAGCAACAACCCCGGCGGCGGTGGCGGCGGCGGCGGTAGCGGCGGTAGCGGCGGGGTGCTGCGCGGCGTCGGCTCGAACCGGTGCCTGGACGTGCCCGGCCAGTCCACGACCAACGGGACCCTGCTGCAGATCTGGGACTGCAACGGCGGCGCCAACCAGCAGTGGACCTCCCTGGCGAACGGCGAGCTGCAGGTCTACGGCAGCAGGTGCCTCGATGTCCCCGGCCACGCCACGGCCGCGGGCACCAGGGTGGAGATCTGGACCTGCAACGGCGGCGCCAACCAGCAGTGGAACCTCAACTCCGACGGGACGGTCACCGGCCGCGAGTCCGGGCTCTGCCTGGGCGCGGCCGCCGCCGGCACCGCGAACGCAACCCCGGTGGAGATCCTGGCCTGTAACGGCGCCAGCAGCCAGAAGTGGACCCGCCAGTAACCAGGCATAGCCCGAGCCTGAGGCGGCGTCCAGTCCGGTACGTCAGGGCACGCCGAGCGGCTGGGAACGCGATCGGTCAGGTGCCGGCGTAGGCCGCGAGGTGCTCGCCGGTGAGGGTGGAGCGGGCGGCGACGAGATCGGCGGGTGTGCCCTCGAAGACGATCTGGCCGCCATCGTGGCCGGCGCCGGGGCCGAGGTCGATGATCCAGTCGGCGTGCGCCATGACCGCCTGGTGGTGCTCGATGACGATGACCGACTTGCCGGAGTCGACGAGCCGGTCGAGCAGGCCGAGCAGCTGCTCGACGTCGGCGAGGTGGAGGCCGGCGGTCGGCTCGTCGAGGACGTAGACGCCGCCCTTCTCGGCCATGTGGGTGGCCAGCTTGAGCCGCTGCCGCTCGCCGCCTGACAGCGTAGTGAGCGGCTGCCCGAGGCTGAGGTAGCCGAGCCCGACGTCGGCGAGCCGGTCGAGGATGGCGTGCGCGGCCGGCGTGCGCGCCTCGCCGGCGCCGAAGAACTCCCCGGCCTCGGTCACCGGCATCGCGAGCACCTCGCTGATGTCGCGGCCTCCGAGGTGGTAGTCAAGCACTGATGCCTCGAACCGCTTCCCCTCGCACTCCTCGCAGGTGGTGGCGACGCCGGCCATAATCGCCAGATCGGTGTAGATGACGCCGACGCCATTGCAGTTGGGGCAGGCGCCCTCCGAATTGGCGCTGAACAGCGCCGGCTTCACGCCGTTGGCCTTCGCGAACGCCGTGCGGATCGGGTCGAGCAGTCCGGTGTACGTCGCCGGGTTGCTCCGCCGCGAGCCACGGATCGCGCCCTGGCCGACCGACACCACACCCGCGCCGGCGGGGATCGACCCGTGCACGAGCGAGCTCTTGCCTGAGCCGGCCACGCCGGTGACGACGACAAGCACCCCGAGCGGGATGTCGACGTCGACGTCGCGCAGGTTGTGCGCCGTCGCACCGCGGATCTCCAGCGTGCCGGCGGGCGTTCGCACCGTCTCCTTGAGGGCGGCCCGGTCGTCGAAATGGCGGCCGGTGATGGTGCCGCTGGCTCGCAGGCCCTCGACGGCGCCCTCGAAGCAGACGGTGCCGCCCGCCGTGCCGGCGCCGGGGCCGAGGTCGACGATGTGGTCGGCGATCGTGATCGTCTCCGGCTTGTGCTCGACGACGAGCACCGTGTTGCCCTTGTCCCGCAGCCGCAGCAGCAGGTCGTTCATCCGCTGGATGTCGTGCGGGTGCAGCCCGATCGTCGGCTCGTCGAAGACATAGGTGACGTCGGTGAGCGAGGAGCCGAGCTGGCGGATCATCTTGACGCGCTGCGCCTCGCCGCCCGACAGCGTGCCCGTGGGCCGGTCGAGGGAGAGGTAGCCCAGCCCGATCTCAACGAACGAGTCGAGGGTCTCCCCCAGCGCCCCCAGCAGCGGCGCGACCGACGGTTCGTCCGCACCGCGCACCCACCCGGCCAGGTCGCTGATCTGCATAGCGCACGCGTCGGCGATGCTGATCCCCTTGATCTTCGACGACCGGGCCGCCTCGCTGAGCCGGGTGCCGCCGCACTCGGGGCACACGGTGAAGGTGACCGCGCGCTCCACGAATTCCCGGACGTGCGGCTGCATCCCCTCCTTCTCCTTGGACAGCATCGACTTCTGGATCCGCGGGACCAGCCCCTCATAGGTCATGTTGATGCCCGCGATCTTCATCCTGACCGGCTCGTGGTGGAGGAAGTCGTGCAGCTCCTTCTTGGTGTACTTGCGGATCGGCTTGTCCGGGTCGACGAAGCCCGACTCGATGTAAAGCCGAGAGTTCCAGCCGCCCCCCTTGTAGCCGGGGACGGTGATCGCGCCCTCGGCGAGCGACTTGGAGTCGTTGTAGAGCTGGGCCAGGTCGATATCGGTGACCGTGCCCCGGCCTTCGCAGCGCGGGCACATGCCGCCGGTGATGTTGAAGCTGCGCCGCTCCTTCACGGTTTTCCCGCCACGCTCGAACGCGACCGCACCCGCTCCGCTGATCGAGGCGACGTTGAAGGAGAACGCCTTGGGCGAGCCGATGTGCGGCTGCCCAAGCCGGCTGAAGAGGATGCGCAGCATCGCGTTGGCGTCGGTGGCGGTGCCGACCGTGGAGCGGGGGTCGGCGCCCATCCGCTGCTGGTCGACGATGATCGCGGTCGTCAGCCCGTCGAGTACGTCGACCTCGGGCCGCGCCAGCGTCGGCATGAAGCCCTGCACGAAGGCGCTGTAGGTCTCGTTGATCAGCCGCTGCGACTCCGCGGCGATCGTGCCGAACACCAGCGAGCTCTTGCCCGAGCCGGAGACGCCGGTGAACACCGTCAGCCGACGCTTCGGGATCTCGACGCTGACGTCCTTGAGGTTGTTCACGCGCGCGCCGTGCACGCGGATCAGATCGTGGCTGTCGGCAATCTGCAACGCACGCGACTGCGTGTCCGTCCTCGTGGCCATGCTCATCGTGTCTCCATCTGTCGGGAGCGGGGGTCGGCACTCACCGGTCCTGAAGCAGCCCGAGCACGTTGCCATCGGGGTCGGTGACGGTGGCCACCAGGCGACCGCCACCGACGTCGTGCGCGGGCTCCTTCACGGTGGCACCCGCGGCGGTCACCTCGGCCAGCTTCGCCTCGATGTCCGGCACGTGCCAGTAGGCCACCGGCGAGGTCATGCCCTGCGGCCCACCGCCCGGCACTAGCCCGATGTGCTGGCCCTCGGCCTCGAAGCCGACGTAGTAGGACTCGTCGGTCTGCGGCGGGACGCCGAGCAGGGCGGCGTACACCGCCTTGGCCGTCGCCAGGTCGGACACGGGATGCAGCACGGTCTTGATTCCCTGGGTGGAAGAGCCGGTCATGGTCACTCCTGAAGTCGTAGGCCACATCGACCCGGTGTGTCTTGTCGAGCTTAAAGACGAACGGGTGATGTCCATGGCGGTCAGGCTAGTTGCGGCTCCGTGACCCGCGCTTCTCGATTCCTGATCGGTCTGGTCACCTGTTTCGCCACGCACGACGGCATCCCCGCTGTCGCGCGCGCCGCGTGGCGCCGGCAGGCGCTGGGCGGCACACCGATGCGCCGCGAACTGGGCTCTAACGGCCCGCTCGAGGAGATGGACCGCCGGGCGATCGCCTGTTTCGACCAGGCGATGCTAGACGTCGGTCTGGAGCGTGATCCAGGTGTCGGGTGGCCGACCCTCTGCTGGCGGGCCGTCGTATGTGCGCCAGTCGCCGCCTGCCGCGTCGGATGCCACCTGTGACCAGAAGCGCTGCGCACCGGGGTTGTAGGACTGGAAGGCAATGCTCCAGCGCCCCGGGAACATGGCGAGGACCTGCCGTGCGGCTTCTCGTCCGACTCCGGTGCGCCGGAGTGCGCGTACGACGAAGAAGTCGCTGATGGTGGTGCCGCCGTCGTCAGCGGGCGCTGTCATGACGAACCCGCCTAGCCGTCCGGCGACGTTAATGAGCCAGGCCCGGCGTTCCGGCTCTGTGCGGAACAGGTCCAGCCGGCGGTTGTTGAACGTGCCGTCCGGGTTGGGGAGGTGCCCGTATGCCTCGGATAGGTCGTAGCGGTACAGCTGGCCGAGGTTCTCCAGCACAGCACGGTGCGAACGGTCCGCTGGCACGAGCTCGACCGGCCCGGACGGCGGGCGCGGAGGCCGTTGCGGCGAGCCGGTGGTCACCGGTGCTGCGTCTGCCTGAGTCACGAGTCCAGTATCGCCCGATCCGCTTATCGGCGTGCCCGGTCGTCTCCCGGGCGCCCGCGGCGCCAGCGTCAGGGGGATGATCACGTTCCGGGCTGGCTGGTGGAGGGGTCGACGACCCTGGATACGTAGCGCCCGGAGTGATCGGTGACAGCGTCGTTCACGCTGCTGGCGAACTGCGCCCACGAGTAGTCCGGGTCTGCTAGAGCCTGCCAGCCGATACGCTCCAGGGCGACCCGCAGGTCGTAGTAGGTCTGCCACGTCGGTGAGGCGCGGACGGCGACCATCATCGCCGTGGTGACCGCGACCACTGCACCGATGGCAATACCGATGATCTTCAGCCAGAACTGGAAGCCCGAGTTGGCCACCGCGCCTGCGGCAGTGAGTATCGGCGCGAGGCTCGCGCCGCCGATCACGAACCGTCCGGTCATTGTCCCGAAATGCGCCCGGCTGGAGTTCCGGCTGGCCCGTTTCAGCCGTTCGAGGTAGTGACTGTGGAGAAACGCGTGCTGGTCATCGCTCGTCCACCGCGAATGCAGCCGTCCCATCAGCACATCGTGGGATTCCGGCGCCTCGGGCTTACGTCGCCTTGCAATCACCAGGTTTACCTCCCTATGCGGTACCAGTCTGGCGCAGACTCGGGGATTTGAACCCTGGATGGCCGCGAAGCCAAACCGCATTAGCAGTGCCGCGCGACGGTATCCCGGACATGACCCGGGACTACCGAACAGACACATTCTGGCTGCTCAGAGAGCCTATGGCGTGTCGGACTAGACCGGTAGCGACGGCGCAGGACCGGCATGTACGTGCCCACCGTGTGCCCACCACCTGCTTCAGTCTCTGCGGGTCCGGCCAAATGCCTGAGCTTCGCTCAGCTCCACAGAGGGTGAGAAACTATGCAAGACGCTCAGGCTAATGTTCCGCGCCGATCGCCGCGTAGGCGTGCTCGCTCTTTATCTGCGCCGTCGCGCCCAGTAGTCACCGGTCGGATGGTGTAAACGGGGTGGTTATGGAGCCGGGACCGGGTGTGGCGTGCCCGCTTCGGTGACCCGCCGCGCCCATTCCCAGCGCGGCACCCGGAAGATGGCTGGCCCAGCGGTCCCGTCCCGTGGCGAGCTGGGCAGCTTGAGGTCGAGGATCCACCGGAGTCCAGGATCGGTTACGGCCAGGGAGACAGGAACCCATACCGTCCCGGTCCGCTCAGCGGCAGTCACCGTCAGCTGATATCTGGTCGCGTCCGCGGCCTGGAAGGCAGCGGTCCGCGCGGGGCGTGGCCCCGGAGAGCGCAGCCAGCGATCTGCGAAGCTCTCCACCACCGACCGTGACCACACGGGACCGCTCCCCAGCTCCGTGACAGGTACCGGGAACCGCCCGGACTGGCGCAACAGCACCGCAGGTCCCCGTGTCCGTGCCTAACGGCGGGACTGCGCGCGAGCAGGCACCTACTACGCTCCGTGATCTCTCCCGGGGGCGGATGCCGACCGTCTGCCGGCCCGTGTTGACGATTCCACAAACTGAAGATTACTCTTCAAATTGTGGACAGACGTCCAACGCCGCCGCTCCTGCCCATTCTGCGCTCCCAGCAGCAGGGCGAGATCCTCGCGCTGCTGCTAGGCGACCCTGATCGTGAGCTGAGCCTCACCGAGATCTCGCAACTGACGGGAACACCGCACCCGTCGGTGCACCGCGAGATACAGCGCGCGGAGCAGGTCGGACTCGTCACGACAAGAAAAGTCGGCAACACCCGGCTCGTACGGGCGGAGACCAGCAGCCCCTATTATGCGGGGCTTGCCGACGTCCTGACACGTGCGTTCGGTGTTCCCGCCGTTCTCGCCGCAGCCCTCCGGCCGGTCAGCGGCATCGATGAGGCCTACGTCTACGGGTCGTGGGCGGCGCGTCATGACGGCCAGCCCGGACGGCGGCCCGTCGGGGACATCGACGTCCTGGTGCTCGGGAAGCCCGACAGGGACCAGCTCTATGATGCGCTTGGCACGGCCGAGCGGCGGCTGGGAAGGCCGGTACAGGCGACAGTCCGTGACGCCGACTGGCTGAACTCGGGATCAGGGTCCTTCCACGACAGCGTGACCAGCCGCCCGATGCTCAGGCTCACGCTCGGAAGCGACTAGACGAACCGCTCCGGTGGCGTAGCCGAGAGCAGTGACTGCACGCCAGACAGGGCCGCCGTCGCCTTCTCGATCGCCCATTCCGCGTCCGGCCTGGCGATCGGCGCCGCAGAGGGATCGAAATACTGCGCCGTGTGCCGTGTACGCCTGGCTGCTGGAGTCTGAGGCGCGCCGGAGCACGCCGCGCTGGCGCCCACCCACGTACGAGAGCAGAGATCACGGAGGTTTACGAGCGGCTGCCACCACCCATCCGCTTCACCGGCTATCACCGGCAACGTGCCGCACTGGAGGCATCCCGCGACCTTGGATGCCACTCATGTGCCCACCAGGACCCCAAACGGAGGCGACCAGGAGGTCCGGCCCGAATCAGTACCGGGCAAAACTCCTGGTCAGGAGCGGAGGCTCGGGGATTTGAACCCCGGATGGCCGCGAAGCCAAACCGCATTAGCAGTGCGGCGCCATAGACCGGACTAGGCGAAGCCTCCAGGTGACAAGCGGTGCGCCATAGCGTACCGGCACCGGCCACGGCGCGGCAAAGCGCCGCCAGCCACATGCTCCCCGAGGACAGATCGTGACGCGACCACCCCTTGAACCCGCCCGGACACAACGGGCGTGATCATGGTCGTGGCGTGTAGAGAGTCGGGGCCGGCAGGGTCACGCTACCTCGACGATCTCGTACTCGCCGCGGGCGTAGGACTCCCGGATCCGGGTCTTAGAGAACTTTCCTACGCTGGTCTTGGGGACCTGGTCGACGAACGCCCACCGCTCGGGCAGCTGCCAGCGAGGCACCGCGCTGGCCAGGAAGTCGCGCAGCCGCGCCGCCGTCGCGGCGGTCGCGGGAGCGCCCGAGCGGAGCACGACGGTAGCGAGCGGCCGCTCCCCCCACTTCTCGTCCGGTACTCCGATGACAGCGGCCTCGTCCACATCGGGGTGGGCCATCAGGGCATTTTCCAGCTCCATCGACGAGATCCACTCCCCGCCGGACTTGATCACGTCCTTGGCCCGGTCGGTGAGCCTGACGAAACCGAGCGGGTCGATCGTCCCGACGTCGCCGGTGCGCAGCCACCCGTCGCGGAACTTCTCGGGGTCATCGTCCTTGTAATACGCGCCGGTGACCCAGGGGCCGCGGACCTCGATCTCGCCGACCGCGACGCCGTCCCGCGGCATGATGCCGTCGTCGCCGCTCAGCCGGGCATCCAGCGTGCACATCAGCCGGCCCTGGCTGTCGCGGTATTCCCATGCCTTGTCATCCGGGATTCCGGCCGGCGGGTGCGCGACACTGCCGAGCGGCGAGGTCTCCGTCATGCCCCAGGCATGCACGATCCGCACGCCGCACTCGGCCTCGTACGCCTCGATCAGCGCATGCGGCACCGCGGACCCGCCGCATATCACCATGCGCAGCGAGGACAGGTCGCCGCCGTGCGCCCGGATGTGCTTCAGCACCTCGTTCCAGATCGTCGGCACGGCGCCCGCGACGGTGGGGCACTCGTTCTCGATCAGGCGCACCAGCGGAGCGGGCTGCAGGTAACGGTCCGGCATGATCAAGTCTGCGCCGGCGAGCACCGCCGCGTAGGGCAGCCCCCACGCGTTGGCGTGAAACATGGGCACGACCGGTATCACGCGCTCCCGTTCGGAAAGACCAAAGGAATTCCCCATGCACACTGCCATCGAGTGCAGGTACATGGACCTGTGGCTGTAGACGACCCCCTTCGGGCTCCCGGTCGTCCCGCTGGTGTAGCACATGGCCGCGGCCGACCGCTCATCCAGTGACGGCCACTCGAACGAGTCAGGCTCGGCCGCGAGCAGGTCCTCGTAGGAGTGCACCTCACGGCCCGCGCCGGCCAGCGAGTCCGCGTGCGCGGTTCCCGTGCCGCCGTCCGTGCCCGTCACGATCACATGGCGGACGGCCCCGGCGCCGGGTAGCACCTCGGCGAGCAGCGGGACGAGCGAGGCATCGACGATGATGATGTCGTCCCCGGCGTGACTGGCCACATAGCCGAGCTGCCGCACGTCCAGCCGGATGTTCAGGGTGTGCAGCACCGCGCCCATGGCCGGGATCGCCAGGTATGCCTCCAGGTGCTCGGCGTTGTTCCACATGAACGTCGCGACGCGCTGGTCGGAGCGGATGCCGAGCCGGCGGAGCGCGTTCGCCAGACGCGCCGCCCTCCGGCCGGTTTCCGCGTACGAGCGGCGTCTCGTACCGTCCCCCGTGCAGGTCACTACCTCACGTTCGCCGAAGACCGAGGTGCCGTACCGCATGAGCGCGGTCACGGTCAGCGGCACGTCCATCATCGTGCTGCGCACAGGACACCTCCTCGTGGATGCGCGCCGGCACGCCGGCACCGGCAGCGCGGGACAGCGCGGGACTTTCGTCCCTGCTGGGATCGTGCCACGAGCCTGGCGAAACGTCACTCAGCGAGGACGGAATCCGCCGGCCCATCCCCGTGCGGCGCAACCCGCTCGCCGAAGTCTCCGGCAAGCTCAGCGTCGATCCGCAGCTTGGCCACCGCGCGGGATACCGTGCTCTTCACCGTTCCCAGTGTCACGCCGAGCACGTCGGCGATCTCCGTCTCGCTCATGTCCTCGTAGTACCTGAGCACCACCGCGGAGCGCATCCGCGGGGGCAGCCGGTCAAGCGCACGGCGCAACGTGTCCTGCATCTCGCTGCTGGCCGCGTGGTCCTGCACCGCCCGGTCCGGAATGACGTCAGTCGGGTACTCCTGGACTTTCCTCCGGCGCCACCACGAGATGTGCGTGTTGACCATCGCCCGCCGGACATAGCCGTCGACGGCGCCGCTGTCCAGGATCCGGTCCCAGGCCACGTACGTCTTGGCCAGGGCGGCCTGCACGAGATCTTCGGCGTCTGCCAGGTTGCTGGTGAGCAGGCACGCCATCCGCAGCAGGGTGGCACCGCGCGCCGCGACATATTCGCGGAAGCCGGCGTCATCGGCGCACGGCTCGCGAGCACAGCTAACCTCGCGCGCCTGCGCCGGCCCGCACCCGCTGGCACGCGTCTGAGGCACGCCTCCGCCGGCCCCCCCCCCGGGCACGACCGTACCCGCGCGCGCCGCTGGCACGCGCCTCCTCCCGCGCACCTCAGGCACGCCCCTACCCGCAGGCGCACCAGGCACGACGTGATCGCCCCCGACGCTCACACCCCAACCGTACCCAGGCACGACACTGAGGCCGCAGGCACACGCCGATACGGACAGTATCGGGATAGTCTCGTACCGTCGCCAGTCCGGCTTTCGGCTATCCACCGAGGATGGACATTACTGACTCCGCGGAAAAGGTTGCCAAACCGCTTGACGCAGGTACCAATCCCTCCGCAAGGTCAGGACGCATAGGCCATGCAATTTCACGGAGGGCAAGTGCGGGATCTTCTGGACCACCCCGTCTGCTGTGACCGCCTCGCGGACACGGCCGGCTCAGCGCACCCGGGCCGCAGGCAGCTGCTGAAGGCAGCAGTGTTCGGGTCGCCGGGAGATCAATCCCCTGCCGCGCAGGCCGTAGACGAGGAAGACGTGGACGACAGGCCGCCGCGCGCGGTGACCGGGACAATCCTGGACGTCAGCCCGCACATCCTTGTCCTCGCGGTCGGCGAGACCGAACAGCGGTTCGCGCTCTCGGCCTCGAGCAAGGCATGGCGGGGCGCCCCCGTCCCGCCTGCGGCGCTCGGGCACGGAGCCTGGGCGATGGTGCGCCGCCATCACTCCCGCGCGTCGGTCGCGGACCGGATATGGGCGGGGGCCGGCCGCGCCACCGGGACGATCATCGAGAGAAACGGCGGCACCCTGCTTGTCGACGAGGGCGAGACGAGGGGCCGGAAAATACTGATCATCCCGGACCATGCCCTCGGCAGGATCCAGGTCCGCTTTCCCCGCCTGGAGCCGGGATACCTCATCGACGTGATCGGGCTGCGGCGTGAGGGGTTCCTCCAGGGCCTGACCCCCGCGACCTCCCAGCCCGCCTATCGCGCCGACCATACGCCGAGATCCCCGCTGGTCAGCGGCCACGTCCCCGCCACGATCACGGGAGCGGCGACCTGGCACGAGCCGGGAGAAGAGCCGGACGGCCTGCCCGGGATCGCGTACCCGGCGCTGGATCCTGAGACCGGCTGCGAGGAGCAAACCGTCCCCGGCGCGGCCGGCGCGGGCTGCATCCGCCTGCCCTACCTCTCGGTTGGCAGCCAGCTGAGAGTCCGCAACAACTGCGCCAACCGATCCCAGCTGCTCCCCGTGATCGGATGCGGAGCTGTCGCGCGGCTGTTCTGCGACCGTTGCGTGATATGTGACACGTCCCCGCGCGGCAGGGTCGCCGACCTGACCATGAGCAGCTTCGTCGAACTCGGCGGCGAGCTCGAGACCGGCTGTTTCAGCGCGACGATCACGATTGGCGGCTGACATGCTTGGCGCGATCAGGGAGGTTCAGATCCCGCTGCTGGCTCTGATGCTGCTCGGCGGGTGCGCGGCCAAGCTGTGGCGGGTGCTGCGCGCCCGCTCCGTTGAGGCCGGCCTCGGACCCACCGTGCTGTTCCCGCTCCACCTGCGGCGCTCGGTGAACATGGCCATATGCGTCTCCGAGCTCATCCTGGGTTTCGCGATGATCGCCACGGCCGGACGGGCAGGCGCCGGGCTGGCGGCGACCGTTGTACGGGTGTGGACGGCGTTGCTGTTCGTTACCGCGATAGGTGCCCTCGTGGAGCTGCGGGCACGCCGGCCCGATGTGGGCTGCGGATGCTTCGGCGACCTGAGCGCCACGCCGGTGAGCATGCGCACCGTTTCCCGGTCTGCCCTGCTCGCCGCCGCCGCTGTGATTACGATCGGCGTGCCCCCGCTGGGGCTGCCGCCGACCGGATCGGCGGCGCTGCTGCAGGTGACGGTCCTTGCCGTAGAGCTGGCCGCGATCGCGGCGCTGTCGCCAGAACTCGGCGAGACCCTGATCCGGCTCGGCTATTCCGAGCCATGCGAGCTGCGGAGGCTCCCGGTCGAGCGAACGCTGGCCGCGCTGCACGCCAGTGCGCTGTGGCGAAGGCACGCCGATGTCATCATCAGCCAGTCACCGACCGATATCTGGCGCGATATGTGCTGGCGCTACGTCGTCTACCCAGGCAATGTCGCGGGCCGGACAATCGAGGTCGTCTTCGCCGTCTACCTGCGCCCGCGGCGGCCGCCAATCCGCACAGCCCTCGTAGACGCCGTGACCGACGAGGTCCTCACCGGGCCTGCCGCCCCAAGGCAGCTCCGGGTCGCGCCGGTGCCCGCGGGCACGCCTCTTCCCGCTGGCGCGCGGGTGCCCGCATGCCCGTGTCCCGTCGGCGACAGGAACTCCGCCGTACCCGCGACGCGAGCGCCGGGCCCGGCAGCCGACTCCAGCCTGACGCCATCTGACGCTCGCGCTTGGCCTGACGCTCGCGCTCGGCCGAGGGCACGCCGCCAACAGGGTAAATCTGCCGCCGTCTAAGCCTCTATAGCACCTCTTCTAGAAAGTACGATAATTCTCCAGACTGAGCATGACGCGCGCTATTCCGAACGGGAGCGCGGCGGGCGCGAGCGTCAGCCATGACACACTCGGCGGGCCGGTTTGCCTAGGCGGGCTGCGCGCGCAAGAAGCGGCCGAAATGCGGAACAGTGAACGCGATCAGTCCGCGTTCCGAGCTGTAAATGAGACCCTTCTTGATCAGCCCGTCACGGGCCGGGGATACGCTCGACGGCTTGCGGCCTAGCTCGTCCGCGACCTGTGACGTCGGCACCGGTTCGTCTCCCAGGGTGGCCATGGCCCGCATGTACTCACGTTCGGCCGGCGTGGCCCGCTCGTACCTGCTGCCAAAGAACCCGACCGCGAGCTCACTCTCCGCTTCTGGCGCCGCCATACTCACATCGTCGGGCGAGACCGGGCTGGCGGCGGCGACATCCCAGGTCACCTTGCCGTATGCCTGAACGAAGTAGGGGTATCCGTCGGCGGCAGCGTAGAGCGCGTCGAGTGCCGCGGGCTTGAACTCGACGCCCTCCCGCGCCGCGGGAGCGATCAGGGCCTGATCGGCCGCCGCCCGGTCCAGCCGGTCGATGCGCACGTACCTGAAGAGCCGCTCGGAGTAGCTCTTGCTCGCCGAAAGCACCGACGGCAGGTGCGGCAGGCCGGCTCCCACCACGATCAGCGGCCCACCGGTCTGGGACAGCTCATGGCATGCCGCGCAGAGCGCCGACACATCGTCCGCGGGAACGTCCTGCATCTCGTCGACGAACAGTGCGATTCCCACCCCGAGATCGGTGGCGACCGACGCGGCATCGGTAAGAAGCTCGGTCAGGTCGATCTCGAGATCACCGGAGTCCGCGCGCCCGCGAAGCGCGGGAACGTCGATGCCCAGGTGAGCGGTGAGCGAGCCCTTGGGCGCCTTCGGATCGCGCGCGGCGAACGCCTTGAGCACGCCAAGGAATTGCTCGATCCGGTCGGGAGCACGGTGCCTGGGCGCGAGCTCGCGGACCGCCATGTGCAGTGCCCCCGCGATGGGCCGCCTGATCGATTGCTCGGGCCGCGCCTCGATCTTGCCCGTACCCCATAGCCGCTGCAGTGCCATCGAGCGGAACGTGTTGAGCAGCACGGTCTTGCCGACTCCGCGGAGCCCGGTGAGCACCATGCTGCGCTCAGGGCGACCGCGCGCGACCCTTTCGAGTACGACCTCGAACTGGCTGATCTCGCGGTCACGTCCGGCGAGCTCGGGGGGACGCTGTCCCGCACCTGGCGCATAGGGGTTCCGTACCGGGTCCACGCCATAGGACTCTATGGCCAGATCTAGCGTGATCCTTAGATTTACGTAGAAAGCGCTACCGGCGTGTTGCGCCGGTGCCGGGGCCCGGCTGCTGATGCGGCTGTCACCACTGCGATAGCCCGTTCGGGAAAATTATCCCCCATCCTGCCGCAGCCGGACGTGCGGTGCGGATTGCGGTCGGATGATGCCTCTTGAAGGCGCTCTCGGACCACGACCCGCACCGCACAAACGGATCAGTGCAGCAGGTCGAGCGTGTTGGCCGCGTCGTCCACGAAGTAGACGCCGTGCCCGTGCGGAGCCACAGCCAGGCCAAACAGGGCGCCCGCACCGGGCGGGCTGCCCGTGTTGTCTAGCTGGTGCGTCGCGACCTGGGAGCCATGCGGAGTCGTCTCCACAAGGTTGCCGTCGCCCGAGTTGACGGTGAGAATGTCATCACCCGGCGCGATGGCCAGGCCGAGCGGGCCGTTGAGCGCCCCGCCGGCAGTCACCGTTGTGCCGGTCCCCGCGCTTTCGTCGCGGAAGACCGCGTCCGGGATCGCGGTGATCCTGTTGGCAACCGTGTCCGCGACGTAAAGCGTGCCGCTGCCGCCTAGGCCGACACCGGTCGGCCCGATCACGAGCGCGGCAGGATCGGTGTGCTCGCCGAAACCCGAGCCGATTCTGGTGACGGCGCGCAGCCGTGGCGGCCCGTCATCGGAAACGGTGAGCAGGAGCCGCAGCACCGTGCCGCGGTTCCCCTGCGCCCTGGAAGTTGCCCGAGTTGTTGAAGTTGCTGACCAGGACGTCTCCGCGATGGAGCTTGCCCTGGCTGTGCGTGACTACCGCTACACCGTACGGATTGACGTCTCCGTTCCCTGGCACAGTGGATGCGATCGTCGTGACCGTGCCGAAACGCCCGATGAAGGACGCTCGCGTCTGCGCCCCTGCGGCAGGCGCGATCACGAATCCCGCGGTCACGGCAGCACTCGCTGTCGTAGCCACCGCTGCCAGGGCGATCCGCTGGACCACCCGCATAGTCCCTGCTCCCTTCGTCGCTGAACTGCCAACGCGGCGCAGCGTGAGCGAGCGGGGAGGATCGAGGAGACCAGTGGCACCCAGCCGTGCCGCCTCTCCTACTACGGAAACGCCCCCACGCAGGTTCAACAGAACATGCTTTGCTGACCAAAACGCAACGCAACTATCACCCCGAGGCCCCGCCCCGTGCTGAGCTGCCGCCGCAGCCCAGGCACGAGGGCACCGTGCGAGGTCACTTTCTCCACGCTATGACCATGATCGCGCCCGATATGGGCGGGATGTGGCCGCAGAGCGTGTATAAAGTCACCGCCACCATTGCCCGGGACCGCCCGCCGGGGCGGGCACCAGGCCACCCCCGCCGCCGTCAGCCCCGGACGTGAGCACGGTGCCGGGTGAAACGTGAAGACCTCACAGCGGAGGGCGTGGGATTCGAACCCACGGTGACGCTCACGCGCCACATCGGTTTTCAAGACCGACGCCATCGGCCACTAGGCGAGCCCTCCTACGCGGACACTCTATGTCGCCGCCGTTCGTCGTGACGGCGAGTCAGAGTCCAGGATCTATGCCTGCTGGCGCGCCGCCCGGCGCGGCCACGCGAAACCGTCGCCAACGGTCGCCGCGAGCAGCAGGTACGCGTCGATCGCCTCGGAACTCAATCGCTCGAGATCGACCTCAGCCCCCTCCTCCAGGTAGGTGTCATAAGGGATCCTGGCCACGGCGCGACAGCGTCCCGCGAAGTGCTGCTCGAGGCGATCCAGATCAACGGTGCTCTTGCTGCGGGGACGGATCATGGACAAGACGACCACTGCGTTGCGTACCAGATCGCCGTAGTCGTGAGCATCGAGCCAGTCAAGCGTGGCACTCGCGCTCCGCGCACCATCGACCGATGGCGAGCTGACCAGCACGATCTGGTCCGATATGTGCAGGACGCCGGACATGGCCGAGTGCAGCAAGCCGGTGCCGCAATCGGTGAGGCAGATCGAGTAGTAGTGCTCGAGCACATGCGCGACGTCGTAATAGTCGTCCTCGCTGAAGGCGACGGAGACGGTGGGATCACGATCGGAGGCGAGGACTTCGAGCCTGCTTGGCGACTGCGACGTGAACGCCCGCACGTCCGCGTAGCGCTGGATCTGGTCCCGCTCGTTCAGCAGGTCCCGTACGGTCGCCGCCGTCTCCAGCCTGACCTTGTCGGAGAGCGTGCCGCGGTCGGGATTGGCGTCGACAGCGATGACACGGTCACCCCGGAGCGAAGCAAGCGTCGACCCGAGGCTAATAGTCGTCGTCGTCTTCCCGACCCCGCCCTTGAGGCTCATCACCGCCACCCGGTGGTGACCGGTCGCGACCGGCGTCCTGACGCGCCGGATCAGCTCACGGCGGCGCAGTTCCGCCGCCGACTCACCGGGCCTGACCAGGCCGCCTGTGGCCTTGTAGAGCGCCCGCCGCCAGCCGGACCCGGGCACGGAACCACGTCCCGCGAGCAAGGACTCCGACGTGAGGCTCGCCGCGGTCTCCCTGACCTGCTGAGGGTCCGGTGTCGTAGGCGGCAAGGGCGACAGGGCAGGGGCGGGACCTTGCCGCACATTGACGCCGCCCTGCGGAGCGGGAGGGGGGGCGTAGCCGCCGTGCGGAGCGGGAGGGGGGGCGTAGCCGCCGTGCGGAGCGGGAGACGGCGAATACGTCCCCTGCGGAGAAACCGGAACCTGCGGCCCAGCAGGCCCACCCGACGGAACATACGCAGACGGCGGAAGATACCCGCCCTCCGCAGCAGGCACCCCCTGCCCCAGCGGAGAAACCGGACCCTGCGGGACGGAAGGAGGAGCGTAGCCGCCCCGCGGAGCGGGAGACGGCGAATACGTCCCCTGCGGAGAAACCGGAACCTGCGGCCCAGCAGGCCCACCCGACGGAACATACGCAGACGGCGGAGGAGGAGGAGGAGGAGCGTCCTGCGGGGCAGGAGCCTCCGGTACCGGGCCAGCACCCGGAGCAGGAACGCCTTGCCCAGGCGCGGTGTACGCGTCTGGCGGGTCTGGCGGCGCGGGTCGCGAAGGCGCGTACCGCTGCGGCACCTCAGGTGGATAGCCGTTTCCCTGGACATCATCCAGATCTGGGAGCGGCTCCATGGGCGGAGGCGGCTCCGCGTGCCCCTGGCCCTGCGGTGGAAACGCGGACTCCGGCTCGTACCGGGCAGGACCGTAAGGATAGGCCGAGGGAGGGGGCGGCGGCGGGTAGGCGGGCTGCTGCGCCGGCCCTGACGCTCGCGCTTGGCCGCTCCCGTAACCGGCGTCATGACCGTACGGGGACTCCTGGCCGAAGGGCGGCCCCTGAGCAGTGGGAGGGTAGGGAGGCCCCTGACCAGGCGGCGGCGGTCCGTACGGGGGCTGCTGCGCCGACCCTGACGCTCGCGCTTGGCCGCTCCCGTAACCCGCCCGCTCCTGACCGGGAGAGGCCCCACGCTGCCCCTGTTCCCGCTGTTCCGGATCACGCTGACCCGGCTCACGCTGCCAGGGTTCCCCTTGCCAAGGGTCGCTCTGCGCGGCCTCATCGTGCCCAGCCTCGCCCAGGGCAGGTCGTTCGGGCTGCGCGCGCAGGTCATGCGGAGGATAGGCGGACGGGAACGGGTTCGGCCCCGGCGGCAGGTAGGGCGCGCTGTCCCCCGGCTCCTCGCTGCCGTGATCAGGCCCAGCCGGCTGATCCCGAGGCGCCTCGCTGCCGTGATCAGCCGCCGCGTGCTGATCCCCCGCAGGCTGATCCCCCGCGGGCTGGCCTCCAGCCGGCTGATCCCGAACCGGCTGATCCCCCGCCGGCTGCACAGCCTCCGCTACCGCCGCCGCCTGATCCGCGTCATCGTGCCGCACGTCATGATTCCCCGCGTCACCGTGGCCGACGCCGTCCGCCGCCACTTGCGCGTTATCGCGGGTGCTGCCCTCGTCACCGCGTGCTGCCCCGCTCACGTCGCCAGCCGCCTGTCCGGGCCCGCTAGTAACGTCCCCGGGCACGCTCTCGCCGACTGCGGCCGGCTTGTCCTGGTCGTGACTGGCCACAGGTCGCTCCCCCCAGCTCTCATTGATAGGAGAATGTCATCCCGTCCGGGCCGAGTCTGCTGCTTCATGCCGAAGCCTAAGCCAACCGAGCGCCCTCGCCATACCCATGAAAGCGATTCGCACACCAGGAGCGTTTCATGCATGCCATTACCATCACAAAACCCGGTGGTCCGGACGCACTGAGCTGGGCGGAGGTTCCCGATCCTGTGCCCGGTCCCGGTGAGGTACTCGTGGCTGTCGCGGCGAGCGGGGTGAACCGGGCCGACACGCTGCAACGCGAGGGTTTCTATCCGCCGCCGCCCGGCGCCCCGCCGTTTCCGGGCCTGGAGTGCTCTGGCCGGATCGTCATGGTAGGCCAGGATGTGACCGGATGGAAGGCTGGCGACGAGGTATGCGCCCTGCTGTCGGGGGGCGGCTATGCGGAGAAAGTAGCGGTACCAGCCGGGCAGCTCCTTCCCGTACCGGCTGGTGTCGGCCTCATCGAGGCCGCCGGGCTGCCTGAGGTGACCTGCACCGTATACGCGAACGTGTTCATGCTCGCGGGCCTCAGGCCGGGCGAGACGCTGCTCGTACACGGCGGGGCGAGCGGGATCGGCACCATGGCGATCCAGCTTGGCCGTGCGCATGGCGCGGCGGTGGCGTGCACCGCTGGCTCCAAGGAGAAGCTGACGCGCTGCAGAGAGCTTGGCGCGGACCTCGCTGTCTCCTATCGTGACGAGGACTTCGTCGAGGCGGTCAGGGGTTTCGCTCAGAGCATCAGCTCCAGGGCGGGCGCCGATGTCATCCTCGACATCATGGGTGCCAGTTACCTCGCACGGAACGTGCAGGCCCTGGCCACAGGCGGGCGCCTGGTGGTGATCGGGCGCCAGGGCGGAAGCCGCGCCGAGCTCGACCTCGGCGAACTGCAGCACAGGCGCGCAAGCGTGCACGCCACCTCGCTGCGCGCCCGTCCGGCAGGCGAGAAGGCTGAGATCGTAGCGGCGGTCCGCGAGCATGTATGGCCGCTCATAGCCTCGGGTGAGGTCGCTGCGGTCATCGATCACACGCTTCCGATGGCCGGGGCAGCCGACGCGCATCGCGCCTTCGAAACGGGCGCCCACATTGGCAAGATCCTGCTCGTGACCTGACCTGACCTGGCCGATCTGCCGGCCGGCCGGCGACAACCAGCCGTCAACCCAGCGACCGCCAGACAACCCTGACCTGACCGCGAGGCCGCCGAACAAGCCCTGCGGTGCGGGCATCGGACCCGGTCGGCCAGACTAGGAGCATGAGCGACGGCATGAACTCCGAAGCGGAGCAGCAGCACAACCAGGTGGTCGTGGTCGGCCCTGACGGGATCACCGTAGAGGAGGGCGGCCCCGCCACGTCTGGCAGCAGGGAACGCCCGGTCACCGAGATGGTCGAGCAGCCGGCCAAGGTAATGCGGATCGGTAGCATGATCCGGCAGCTGCTCGAGGAGGTGCGGGCCGCCCCGCTTGACGAGAAGAGCAGGGCGAGGCTCAAGGCGATCCACCAGAGTTCCGTCAGGGAGCTGGAGGAAGGCCTGGCCCCCGAGCTCGTCAGCGAACTCGAACGCCTCTCCCTTCCGTTTACCGAAGACGAGCTGCCCAGCGAGGCGGAACTGCGGGTAGCGCAGGCGCAGCTCGTCGGCTGGCTCGAAGGGCTGTTCCACGGGATCCAGACCACACTGTTCGCGCAGCAGATGGCCGCTCGTGCGCAGCTGGAGCAGATGCGGCGTGCGCTGCCGCCCGGGATGCTGCCCCCTGGCGAGGATGTGCCGGAGCCGCCGCACGCCTCTGGCCCTTACCTGTAAGCCCGCCCTGCTAGACGCAGGCCCCTAGACACCAGCCGGCTAGACGCGCCCGTAACGCAGGCGGGCCAGCCACGCGGCGGCTTCCGCGAACTCCGTGTCCGAGGTCCCGGGGCGTACCTGGGTGCCGCCGTCGTCGCTCCGCGGGTAGCTGCCGAGGAAGCGGACGTCCGCGCAGACCCGGCGCAGGCCCATCAGTGCCTCGCCGACCCGGGCGTCATCCACGTGCCCTTCGCAGTCAATGGAGAAGTAGTACTGCCCGAGCACGTCCCCCGTCGGCCTGGACTGGATTCGTGTCAGGTTGATGCCGCGCACCGCGAACTCGGTGAGGATCTCCATCAGGGCACCAGGATGATCCTGCGCGAGGAACGCGGCAAGCGACGTGCGGTCTGTGCCAGTGGGCGCGGGCAGCGGCCCCGGCCTGGCGACCACGGCGAACCGGGTCACCGCGTGCTGCCAGTCGTGAATGTCATCAGCGAGTACGGTCAGCTGGTACCTGGCCGCGGCGAACGCGCCGGCCAGCGCGGCGTCGATCTGGCCTTCCGCGGCCCGCCGCGCGGCCTCGGCGTTGGACGTGGCCGGGACCCACTCGGCGTCAGGCAGGTTCTCGGTCAGCCAGCGGCGGCATTGCGGCTGAGCCTGCGGGTGACTGCCTACCGTCTTGACGTCCGCCAGCTCCACGCCCGGCCTGGCGAGCAGGGCAAAAGCGATGGGCAGTTGCAGCTCAGCGCATATGACAAGGTCATCGCCAGCGGCAAGCTCGTCCAGGGTGGCCGTGACCACTCCGTCGACCGAGCTCTCGATGGGCACGACCGCCCGCTCCGCTGATCCGGTGCGAACGGAATCGAGTGCGGCCTGGATCGTCGGGCACGGCACCGGTTCCGCCTGCCCCGCCACATCAAGAGCGCGAAGGGCTGCCTCGGTGAACGTGCCCTCCGGCCCCAGGTATGCATACCGATCGGACATGACCATCATGATGCCAGCCCCGGGACGCCGAAGCCGACGGTGAGCCACCCTCCGGCCTAGCTGAGCCTCCGGCCCGCGGTGCTGGCCTGGGGGGGCACAGCACTGTCCGGGGACACCCCGGACCCCGATGGCCCAAGGTCCCCCGGGGTCTTGCGCATCCGGGCAATGATCACGATAAGCGCGACCACGCCGGCCCCGAACCCCCCCTGTATCAGCCGGCTGATCATCCTCGGCACGCCCGGCACGTAGAGCAGAGAGTTTCCCCACCACGGAATCGTCATTATGTAGAATACCGCGGCGCCCGCCGCGGTAACAGCCCGCCGGACCAGCCGCCCATCCCCGGCTATAGCGCCGATGGCAACGACTACCCAGATCAGGTGATGGATCCACGAGACCGGGGACAGCGCCACGCCGAGCAGTCCGGCGATGGCGACGCCAGCCATCTCATACCCGTCCCGCGCGACCCGCCGCGCCGCCGCGAAGCCAGCCACGCCCACGACGATCGCCACCGCCACCCAGAGCGCGCCCGGTGCGTGACCGGGCAGGAAGAACCTCAGCAGCAGGCCGCGCAGTGACTGGTTGGAGGTACCCGTGTTCGACCCGAGCCGCCCCGAGTCGAAGATCGCGGTCGTCCAGTAGTACACCGAGTCCCTTGGCATCAGCAGGAAGGCGCCCGCCGTCCATGCCCCGGCGCACAGCGCCGCCGTCGCCGCCGCCCTGCGCCGGCCGGAGACAAGCAGGTAGATGATAAAGACGCCCGGCACGAGCTTGACCGCGGTGGCGAGACCGATGAGCGCGCCGCGCGGCCAGCGCGGCCTGCTGACCGCGCAGTCAGCGACGCACAGCGCCGCGAGCAGCATGTCGACCTGGCCGAACCGCATCTGGTCCCGCATCGGGAAGAGGTACGCGCAGACCCCGAACAGCGCTGCGAACGCGACCGGCCTGAGCGGCCCCGCCCGGCGCAGGAGCGGGCGGAACGCATACCAGATGGTGACGGCAAGCGGAACGTAGATGAGTGGCACCCACGCGAGCTGCGCGGCGCCCCACGGCATCAGTGCCAGCGGCACGGCGAATACCGCGGCGACCGGCGGATAGGTGAACGGCAGCAGCTGCGGGGACTGGGTGAGTATCGCGTAGAGCGGCTGCCCCTGGAGCACGCTGAGTCCGCTCGTCCGGTAGACGTCGAGGTCCACCATCCGCTGATCCGGCGCGCTGGTCAGGTAGCCGTGCACCACTGGCTCGATGGCCGCGATAGCCGCCGCCCACGCCACCACGCCAAGCAGGCCAGGCAGCCATCCCGGCAGCCCGGCCGGCCAGGGAGAGTGGCCCGCCAGGACGCCCCGAAGTCTGGCGAGCCGACGCCGTATCGCGACCGCGGGCGCTTCGGTAACTGTGGACACCCCGCCATTCTGCCGCCCGCCGCGAGCCAGATCGGCTCGGAGACCGCAATACTGCGCCCGCGCGGTATCTGATGCGGGCAGGGATGCGGGGGTGCCCGGTATCTGAACGGTCTCAGGGGGGAGTGAAAGTGCCGTTCAGGTGGTTGGGCTGGCCCGCGGGGACGCCTTGCGCTCCGGCTGACAGGGCACCACGGCGGCGGCCGGGACGCATGCGGCCGACGAGGCAGATGGTCACGAGGGTGAGGATGGCGGGAGTGATACCTGTCCTGACGACCGACTGCAGCCAGCCCAGGCCCGCCGGGATCGTTATCCCGCTGACTCGCGCGGGAAGATAGCCGAACGCGAGCGCCACCATGCGGACTCCGAGCAGCCAGTCCACGGTGGACCAGGGGAGCAGCGGCAGCAGCGCCCAGGCAAGCGGGTCGTACCACGGCAGCACGTACGGCCAGGCGATGAGCCAGGCGAGCGCGAACGCGAACGCGGCGCGCTGCGCGATATCGCCATCGGGCAGGCCACGCAGCATCAGCACGACGAGAACCACCGCGAGCACCACGGCGCCAGCCTTGACGAGGTCACCCGGCGTGCCCCTTCCGACGACGGGACGCAGCGCGGAACGCACCGCCCGCCATGGTGATCCGATCGACACGTAGCTCCCGGCCGCCAGTGCCTACCTGACCTCGTCCCTTCCGCCGATCGCAAGTGCCGGCCCGGCCGTCACGGCAAACCCGCCAGCCAGCCCCGCGATCACCGCCGCGAGCCGACGCCCCTGTGCTGTCCAGAGGGAACGGGCTGTCCAGGGGGGACGGGGCCACAAGACGACCAGGCATGCCCAGGCCAGGCCGATGCCGACGAGCACCATCGTCAGCTTCACCGCGAACGCCAGGCCGACGAGCGCACCCGCCGCGGTCGCGGCGATCACCAGCCGACGGGTGTCGCCGGCCGGGGGGACGGAGCCTGCCCGGGGCAAGACCCGTGAAAGCGCGGCGACCGCGGCGACGCAGAAGAAGATTGCCTGGCTGTCTACATGCTCGCCGGCCACGAGCACGTAGAGCAGCAGCGGGTTACACGTCCAGAGCAGGGCCGAGCGAAGCTGGCGGCGCCGGTCGCCGCGGGTCAGCCAGTGCAGCAGCAGCCCGGTCCCCGCGAACGCGGCGACGTTGAGCAGCGAGAGCACGAACACGGTGAGCCGGACCGACGTGCCGCCTATCAGCGAGGCGAGCGCCTCGCCGCCGGTTGCGAGGGTCCCGTAAACCGACGGGCTCTTGTTCCAGTCCTCGACGGCCCGGCCGACCGGGTCACCGAGCCTGGCCAGCACGTCGGCACCGGTCGCGTACGGATTGTGGCCGGTGACGACCATCCGGCCGTAGGCGGCATAGTTGAGATGATCAGAGGAGCCGAACGGGGGCAGCAGGGTGAGTACCGCGGCCACGAAGACTCCGGCCAGCAGGATCAGCCGCGGGGAAACCATCCAGCCGCGCCGCGCCGCCCAGGCGGTGAGCGCCAGCCCGAGCGCGCCAGTGATCAGCGCGACCGCGGCAAGAGCGACCGCGAGGTAGGGGGAGAGATGGGCATCGAAGGCCCACGGGGGCTCCCAGGTACTAGCCGAAGGACCTGGCCGGCCAGGCAGCGGCGGCTCCATCAGCGACGGTCCCGCGGCTGCGATGGTGATCGTCAGGGCGACGCTCACCGCCGTCGCTGCCAGCCCGGCCCGGCCGGCCAGTCCGGCGTCGATCCGCCCGGAGCCACGCACAGCAGGCTCCGTCAGCGCCCCGCTGTCGGCTTCCAACGGTCCCTCGCCGCCAGCGCCCTAGCCACGTCGGCGAGCTGCCGCGCACGATGCAACTGGGCGTGCAGGTCTGTGCCTGTGGCCCGGTGCGCGAGCGGGACCTCTACCTCGGTGATCCGCAGACCCTTGCGGAACAGGTCGATGGTGAGCGCCGTCTCCACGCCGAAACCGCTGGCCAGGGGCCGGGCCGCCTCGAACGCCGCGCGGGTGAGGCAGCGCTGTCCGTTGAGCGGCTGGGCTGGCCGCCACCCGGTCGCCCGCTGGATGCCTGCCCCGGAAAGACCTACGACGAAGCCGTGCCCGCCAAGCTTGACAGTGCTCTTGAAGACGGCGATCGTCATATCCGCCTCGCCAGCGAGGACCGGGTCGGCTAGCGGTGCCGCGTCACCGGCGGTCTCGGCGAGATCGGCGTCAAGGAAGAGCAGGTGGCGCGGGCAGGCCCGGTGCTCCCGCTCGTCGAGAAGGCGGACCGCCTCTGCCCCGGTCTCCATGGCGGCGCCCTTGCCGCGGTTGCGGGCATGCCGCATCACCGCCGCGCCCGCGCGATGGGCGGCGTCCGCGGTGCGGTCTGTCGAGCCGTCGTCTACGACGACGACGAGATCCACCCAGGGAAGCCCCGCGGCCGCTGTCACGGTCGCGCCGATCCGGTCGGACTCGTTTCTTGCTGGAATGACAACAGCGACGTCATCACTCAGCGGCATGCGCCGATCCTAGAGCAATCTCATGGGCCCGCGAGCGTAGCCGGGTTGTCCACCACGGTGAACACCGATTCGAGACCGGTCACCTGCAAGATCTTGAGGACGCCCGGCCTCGGCCCGGCGAGCTCTAGCTGGCCGCCCTGCTCACGTGCCTGGCGGAGCGCGGAGAGCAGCACATTCATGCCGGTGGAATCGCAGAACTCGACACCGGACATGTCGACGACGAGCCTGACAGGACCGCCGCCGCTGAGCACCGCGACAAGCTCGCTGTGCAACCGCGGGGCGGTATACAGGTCGATTTCGCCTGCTGCGGTCACCACGGTGTAGTCACCCGAGGATCGGCTCGAGACCTTTAGTTCCACGTGCGGCACCTTACCGTCATGTACGCCGATGGGCCAGGCGGTCACTGGACGTACACAGCGAATTCACTTCCGGTGAGCCCGGCCGTGCGGGAAGCTGAACAGGTGACGAATGACCAGGAAGACGTGCCAGAGCCTGGGCCTGACGATCCGCAGCGCACCGAGTTGCGTGACTACCTGGAGACGCTCAGACGCCGGGCCGGCCGTGCCGCTTCCTGGCTGAAGACCAGCAGCCACTACACCCGGCTGATCAACCGCGACGGCGTGATTCCCGTCACGGCACGGTTCAGCCGGGATGACCTCGCATTCCTCGCGTGGGCCCGCGAGCAGATGCTCGGCTTCGCCGACCTCGGGCTGCACCTCCTCGACCTGCACCAGCCGCTGGACGCCGGAGGCATCACGAGTGATCCGTCCAGCCCGATCCAGCGCTGCAGGAGCTGCATGTGGCTCTGGCCATGCCCGACGTTCCGCGCGCTCACCGGGGTACTGGCAGGGCCGGGTTCGTCTTTAGGCTCCCGGCGAGCCTGACGCGACGCTATCGATATCAGCTCACCGCCACCAGCCGGACACCCGGCTCATCCGCCGGCGCGGCCCCGTTGCCCAGCCCATGAGCGTCAGCTAGTGCTCGCGCCGGCATCGCCGCGCCCGGCATCGTCACCGGGTCCCTGCTGACGGGACAGGACATGCAGCGCGGGCCGCCTCGTCCGCTGTTGAGCTCGCTGCCGGGAACCCGGATCACCTCTATCCCGGCCGCTTCGAGCCTGGCATTGGTCTCGACGTTGCGCTCGTATGACACGGCCAGGCCGGGCCCGACGGCGAGGGCGTTGTTACCGTCGTCCCACTGGCCCAGCTCGGCGGTGGCAGGAGGGAGGCCCGTATCGATCACCCTGAGCCGTTCGATGCCCATCGCCTGCGCCGCCGCCTCGAGGAACAGCTGCGGATGCGACACCCTGAGCCCGTCGGCCCGCTGGGTGATCGTGCGCGCGGTCAGCGTGTACGCCGCCGCCGGATACATGACGACCGCGTCCACGTCAACCATGGTGCAGACAGTGTCCAGGTGCATTGTCGCGCGGCCCTGCGCGATGGGCACGGCGAGCACGGCGTGCGCGAGGCCGGCCTCGAACGCGCACCGGGCCAGCCGCTCCACGCCGGCGGCCGTCGTGCGCTCGCCCGTACCCACGGCAATCACCCCGGGCGCCAGCAGCATCACGTCGCCGCCCTCCAGGTATTCGAGGCCAGGACGGTAGAGGCACGTGGTTCCCGAGAACCGCGGGTGGTGCTCGCAGATGACCTGGATAAGCGTTGCCTCCCTGCGGCGGGCGGGCATGGCCGGGCTGGTGACCGCCACGCAGCCTCCGATCCACACGCTCGGATCCCTGGTGAACAGCAGGTTCGGCAGGGGGTCGATGACGAAGTCATGCGGCTCGAGCAGCTGGTACACCACGCCCCGTCCGGTGCGGAACTCATCGGGGGTCAGGCCCGCGATGAGCACCTGGGCGAGCGCCTCAGGGTCGAGACCCGCCAGGTGCCCGCCGAGCTGGCCGCGGAGCTCATCCCCGAGCCTGGCATCGTCGAGCACCGATGCCGCGGCCTGGTCCCTGGCCGGCTGGTATTCAAGTGCGTCCTGAAGCATCTCGGTCAGGTAGAGGACTTCCACGCCGCGGTCCCGGAGCTCCTGGGCGAAGATGTCGTGCTCCTGCTGGGCACGGCCCACCCAGGGAACTCCGTTGAAGAGCAGCTTGTCCCTGTTGCGCGGGGTAACACGCTTCAGCTCAGCGCCCGGGCGGTGCAGTAGCACCGTCCGGAGCATGCCGACCTCGCTATCCACGCCACGGGCAAGGGCGCCTGGCGCCCGATCCGCGCGACCTCCAAGCTCCACGATTCCCCCCGCTCTGCTCACCTGGGGGGACGACCCCCCAAGACCCCCCGCTGAGGGCATCACCTGGGGGCACGACCCCCCGGTCTGACATGTCCCCACTGGGAGTATCACCACTTCATGCCCTCATTACGCCTGATAGCCCGGGTGGTGTAGCGGTCACCGGCTCCGCGGGGCGCCGTTCACGTGTGGCGCCGACATCACCGCCCACACGGTCGTGCCCCGCTCATCGCTCCGGATGCCCCAGCAGCGGGCCAGGTTCTCGACGATGCCGAGGCCCCGGCCGCCGAGCGAGGAGAGCGACGGCCGCGCCACCCGCGGTCGCGTCGGCGCCCCCCCGTCACTGACCGTGACCTCGACCGCATCGCTGTCCAGCATCCAGGCCACCCGTACCTGCGAGCCAGGGAGCGGATGGGCATGCCGTATCGCGTTACTCAGCAGCTCGCTCACGACGAGAGCCACGTCGCCGACCGCGGGTTCGAAGATTCCCGCCGCTCGCAGGTCCGCGGCAAGGCGGCGGCGTGCGACCGCGACGCTTGACGGCGCGTACGGGAGCAGCACATCACTCGACGTACCCACCTCCATGCGCACCCCGCCCCGCCGCGAAGACCTGAACGGACCCGGTACGAACGGAAATGCCCGCGCGGGCTCGGCTGGAAACCGTCAGCAGCGGAACTCAGCACTCACGCGGAGGTACCGTCGATGGCTTGCCGCGGGTCACCGAGCAGGCCCTCGGCGGCGAGCCCTCGCCTCTGACATGGACACGGTAGGCTTCGGCTGCTCCTGTCCTGCGATGTCAGGACTCGCCGCGCCCTGCGGGCCCGACGCCCGCAGCAGCCGCACACTATGGAGGTGAGGTACGGACGTGGCTGACCCGATGGTGATCGTGGACGACTTGCACGTCGTCTATCGCGTCTACGGGGCAGGCGGGGACAAAGGGACCGCGGCCTCCGCGCTGATGCGGCTCGTCCGCCGCCAGCGGCGCCCGTCCATTCGCGAAGTGCACGCGATCCGCGGCATATCGTTCGTGGCCTACCGGGGCGAAGCGGTCGGCATCATCGGGCGCAACGGCTCAGGCAAATCCACGCTGCTCCGGGCGATCGCCGGCTTGCTTCCCGCGGAGCAGGGCGCGGTGTACACCACCGGCGAAGCCTCCCTGCTCGGTGTCAACGCCGCGCTGCTCGACGACCTCACCGGCGACCGCAACGTGGTGCTCGGCTGCCTCGCGATGGGGATGAGCCCGCAGGAGGTCAAGGAGCGGTACAAGGCGATCGTGGACTTCTCCGGGGTGGGAGAGTTCATTGACCTGCCGATGCGCACCTACTCATCCGGCATGGGCTCCAGGCTGCGGTTCGCTATCGCGTCGGCGAAGGTTCACGATGTGCTGCTCATCGACGAGGCCCTCGCCACCGGCGACGCCGAGTTCCGCCGCAAGAGCCAGCAGCGCATCTCGGAGCTGCGCGGCGACGCGGGAACGGTCTTCCTCGTCGCGCACAACCTCCAGGAGATCGAGCAGACCTGCAACCGGGTGATCTGGCTGGAGAAGGGCGAGATCGTGAAGGACGGCGAGGACGTGACCGGCATCATCGACGCCTACGTGGCGGCCTCAGGCGGCGAGCGCCGCGTCCGCGAGCCCGCGGCAAGCAACTGAACCCGGGGCAGCCCGCAGTTAAAGATCAAGAACCGGGTGCCGAACGGGAGCGTGATGGCTGCCGACGCATCATCGCCGATCCGCGCCCATGGTCTCGCGAGCCGGCCGCGGCCTCGCTCAAGGCCGCGGCCGGCTTAGCTAACTTAGGACGGCGGGGATCAGCTGAGCGCCCAGATCTCCCCTGGCTGGCCGTAGCAGTCCTCCTGCACGAGCGAGGTGCCGTGGGTGCCGCTGTCGCCAGGGTCGGCCAGGCACCTGCCGGAATTCACGTTCACCAGCCCGCCATTCTCGCCGACGAGCCACTGCTGGTTGAACCCGCCGTTGCACGGCCACAGGTCGACCAGTGCGCCATCCAGGAAGCTCTGCCCCTTCACGTCCGCGCACTTGCCGCCGATCCGCAGCGTCACGTCCGGCTCGTACGTCCACTTCTGCGGGCTGCCGCCGGTGCAGTTCCAGATCTCGATCTTGTTGCCGTTCGTGTTCTTGCCGCCCGCGTCATCCAGGCACTTGCCGGCGAGATCGAGGTGAACCGGGCCCGCCACCGGATGGTACGCACCGAGCAGCGAAGCCTCGGCCGCGAACCTGAAGGACACCGAGGCGGTGGCGCCGGCGTCCCGCGCAGTGACCTTTACGGTGCTGCTACCTCTGCCCGTGAGCGTTCCTGTGATGAGTCCCGCAGCGCTGATGGACAGGCCGCCCGGCAGCCCCGTCGCGCTGTAGCTGAGCGCGGGCGCCTGCGCGATGGAGTCCACGGCCTGGATCCGCATGTCCAGGCTGCTGCCGACCTCGAAGTCCTGGGTACCCGGATCGATCAGCGTCAGGTTGTCCGCGGCGGCGCTGTCAAGGAACGCCGCCGTGCCATTCGGGGAGCCGAGGCCGGTCGGCCCGTCAAAGCCGGTCTCGCCGTGGCACAGGTACTGCCGGTTCGCCTCGCACGTCCCGTCCGGGTAACTGAACTGTGGCGCTGTACCCTTCGGGCTTTCCCCCGATGCCTCAGCTAAGGCAGCTATACCAGTTTTTCCGGCATGGTGGCAATAGGCCCTTATTGATCGTTAAAAGGGGTCGTCGTCCCCCGGGGCCATGCCTTGCGGGGGATCCCGGGGGTCGTCCCCCGGGGCAAGCACTGCGGGGCGGAGCTGTAGCCGCATCACGGTGCCGCCGCCCGGGCGGGACCTGGCGATCACCTCGCCGTCCTGCGCCCTGGCCAGCCGGCGCACGATGTACAGCCCCAGGCCTATCCCGCCGAACCTCCGCCGGTCCCCGGTCTCACCCTGGACGAACCGCTCGAATATGCGCTCGTGGTCACCCGCTGCGATCCCGATTCCCTCGTCCTCCACCGTCACCTCGATCCAGCCGGCGGCCGCGTGCGCCCGCACCGTCACGGTGCCGCCGTCTGGCGAGTACTTGAAGGCATTCTCGAGCAGCTGGCCGACGATGATGTCCGTCGCCATCGCGTCTCCGTAGGCCGGCGGGAGCCGTTCGGGAATGTCGGCAACAAGCGTGTGCCGGTCAGAAAGCGGGCGGAACGCGACCGCCGCGCCGCGCGCGAGGGCAGCCAGGTCGAACGGCCCGTTGATCACCGTGAGCTGATCCGCTCCGGCTCGTGAGCCGAGCAGCAGCTGCTCGACCAGCCGCCCGAGCGATCCCGCACGTTCCGCGATCGTCTGCACCGCCGACCGGCGGTCGGCGTCGGTCAGCTCGTCCCAGCGGCTGGCCAGCGTGCTCGCGAACCCCTGCACCACCGTGATCGGCGTGCGGAGCTCATGGCTCGTCGTGGCGAGGAAGAGGTCCTTGGCCTCTTCGAGCTCCTTGGCGGCCGTGACGTCACGGAAGTCGAGCACCCGCTCGTCGCTGCCGTCGAGGCCGGCGGCGAGCACGTCGAGCCAGCGGCCGTTAGCCAGCTTGTGCGTCAGCTTGGCGCCGGGATCAGGCAGCGGGAACGGCGGCGGTTTGCCCGTGACCTCATCTCCCGACACCCCGGTCAGCCTGTGCGCGGCGGGATTCCACTGCCGGACGAAGCCGTCACCGTCGAGCACGGCTATACCGTCGGCGCTCGCGTCGATCACCGCGCGCTCGTGCGCTCGCTGCTTGACGACCTCCTCGAACGCCATGGCGTTGCCGAGCGCCACCCCGGCATGGCCGGCCAGCAGCTCGAGCAGCTCGAGCTCGACATGACCGAGCTTGCGCCTGCTGTAGAGGGCGTAGAGCGCGCCGTACGGCTGTCCGCCCACGTGCGACAGGCCGAGCGCGATCGTGTGCAGGCCGGGCAGCGCGGACCAGATGAGGTCATCGAACCCGCCGGACTCCCCGGTCGCCATCATCACCGTCTTACCCGACCGCATCAGCTCCCCGACCAGGCTGGTGCGCAGCGCCGCGGTGCGACCGCGCAGCCTCGCGGGGAGCCCGGCCATGCTCACCAGATGGAGCAGGTCGTCCTCGATGAGCACGAAGCCGCCGGCGTCGGCTCCGGTCAGCTCGCGCAGGCTCGCCGCTATCCGGTCGAGCACCGACTCCAGGTCCCGCTGCGCGTTCATGTCGGCCACCACATCGCCGAGCCTGCGGACCACGCGGGCGCGCTCGGCCATGTAGTGCCTGGCCACATCGTCTTCGCCGCTCTGGTGGCAGACGTTCACCCAGCCGGTCACATCGCCGGTGCCGCTGGTGAGCGCGCTCGTGTCGATGCGCACGTCGAGCATGCTGCCGTCCTTGCGGATCCTGCGGGTGGCGAACGAGATGTGCCCCCCGCTGCGCACCCGCTCGAGCACCGCGTTGTGCTCGGCCGTCAGCTCCTCAGGAATGATCTGCGGTTCGAGGCCGACAACCTCGGGCGCCATCCAGCCGAACATGCGCTCGGCCGCCGGGTTCCAGAGCATGACAGTGCGGTCCGTGTCGAATGCCACGATCGCGTCGGCGGCGCACTCGATGACCGCGCGCGCGGTCGCGTCAAGCCGGTCCTGCCTGCCTATCCTGCCCGCCGGTTCTGGCCCCACCCGGTCCATGGTGCCACCAGATCATGACCGCAGCTCAGCGAAACCCCGGAGCCATGCACGGCAACCCGTTCCACTGGTGATCAGATGAGGGGCCAGGTACTCCCGTGACCTCCAGGCAGGGACTCGCGGGCGGCAGCGTTACCAGCGGCTCACCGGGAGTTCGCCGCGAGGCGGCGGAACTCGGCCACCGCCGCGGGATCGTCCTCCAGCCGCCAGTTCTGGTGGTAGCCGGAAGCAGCGTTCTGATCCTTGTCGAAGTACATGAACCCGATAACGCCGCTCGCGCGGATACCCGTGAAAAGGTCAGGTAGCTTCGCCTCTTTGCCCGCGCCAGGTGCTACGCCGGTCTCGGCAAGCAGTATCGGATCTCTGGTGATCTCCCGGACCGCGGCCAGGGTGTCGCCGAACACGGTCGCGAAGGTGTCTGCCGGATACACGTAGTAACCGTCGAGGCCGACCCAGTTCACATACGCGGCGCCAGGCCACCACGACCTGAGCGTGGCGGCACTGTCCTTGCCGACGATGATCGTCCACATCCACGTCACGTTGCTGGCGCCCGTGGCCGCGAATACATCGTGAACGTGCCGCCATGCCGCCACGAAAGTAGCGGCCGACGTGTTCCTCCAGCCCCAAGTGTACCAGTCACCATTCATCTCGTGGCCGAAGCTAAGGACGATCTTGTCGCCGTACCTGACGACTGCCTGCGCGAAGGAACGCAGGTACTGGTCATAACGGCCGGCCGCGATGTCGGCCATGCTGATGCCCGTCGGGTCAATCTGGATCACCGGAACCGCGCCGTGCCGCTCGGCCGCGGCGGCGAATGCGGCCCTGAACGACTCGTACCAGCCGCTGTAGTACAGGACTAGGTCCGGCTGGCGGCCGACCGCGGCGGCAAAACGCTCCACCGGCGCGTAGGAGGATGGAACGCCGGGCGCATACACACCGAGATAGGCGGTCGCGGCTGAGCGCTGGGGCGCGCTCGCCGGATGCCCGGCGGCCTGAGGCGACTGCGCCGCGGGTGCCTTGCCGGCCTGGGAGCAGCCGACGAGGCTCACGGCCAGCACGGCCACGACGGCGAATGCCTTCACCACATCGTTCCTTCCTCGAAGGTAGCCCGCATGGCACCAAACCGTCACGGGCTGGCCATATGAAGCGTGGCCGCGAGTCGACGGAAGGCATCGACCGCGGCCGGATCGTCTTCTAGCTGCCAGTTCTGGGTGTATCCGGAGGCTCCGTGCATGTTCACGTCGAAGTACACGAACCCGAGCAGACCCCGCACGCGGATGTTCTCGAAAAGGTCCGCGACCTTGGCGGACTTGCCAGCGCCGGCTGCGGCCCCCGTCTCGGCGAGGAGCACCGGATCGGGGGTGACCTGCCGGACCTGGGCGATGGTAGGCGCGAACACCCTCGAGAACGTATCGGTCGGATTCACGTAATAGCCGTCGATGCCGACCCAGTCGACGAAGTCCTTGCCTGGCCACCAGGATGCGAGCGGGCTGACATTGGGACCGCCGACGACGCTGACCGTCCATAGCCAGGTGACGTTCCTGGCACCCCGGGCATTGAAGACATTGTGTATGTGCCGCCATGCGAGCACGAAAAGGGCCGGGCTGACGTGCCGGTAGCCCCAGTCGTACCAGTCGCCGTTCATTTCGTGTCCGAACCCGATCACCACGGGGTGGCCGTAGGCGGCGACTGCCAGCGCGTAGGAATCCAGGTATGTGTCGTAGAGGCCGGCCGCGATATCAGCGAGGCTGATCCTCTGGGGATCGATCTGGACCAGCGGAGTCGAGCCGTGGCCCGACGCGGCGGCCGCGAAGGCGGACTGGAATCTCTCGTGCCACCCGCTGTAATAGAGCGCCAGGTCGGGCTGCCGGCCTGCGACGGCGGCGAAGCTCTCGACCGGCGCGTAGGAGCCAGGAACCCCCGGCATATACACGCCAAGGTAGGAATCCGGCCGGGCAGGCAGCCTCGCCACGGCGATGCGGGTAGCGCGCGGGGACGCGTTCCGGTCGCCACCTCGAGCCGACATCGAGGCGTAACCAAGCCCGGCGACCGCGCCGGCGACCGCCGCGACCGCGGTGACCATGACCGTGACAACTACCGTGAGCATGCGACCGCTCATCCGCGGACCCTCTGACGCCGCGATCACGGACCGGGTCACGCGTTCCTCCCCGGGAAGACCAGGCGTCCCACGATCACCGTGTTGAGGATGCCGAAAGCGAACACGATCACGAACCGGGGTGATCCGGTCTGCGCGATCCGCCAGGCGGCCAGCGCGACCCAGGCGATCGCCAGCGTGCCGTTCCAGGCTGTCACGCCGCGCCAGAACCGGCGCGTGGCATCCCCCGGGCCGCGGGATGGCTGCCAGGACATGACCTTGCCGCGTGCGTAGTCCCACAAGGCGAGTGCCTGCGCCCAGCCGACCGCGATCGACAGCGGCCAGATCCGCGGGCTGTACGGGGAGTTGTGCCACAGCGGGTACAGCAGCGTACCCGTGATCACGGCCGGGACGAGCACAAGGAAGTTCCGCAGCCTGACCTCACCGGGCATGAAGAGCAGGATGGTCACCGGGATCAGCGGAATGATCAGGGTGCGCAGCGCGGTGGTGACATTCCACAGCCATCCGGCGATATATGGCAGTCGCGCCCGTAGCGGCATGCTCACCCGCCACATGTGGCGTGTCCAGACGAGGCTCGTAGCGCCACAGCACCAGCGGTACTGCTGCCGCATGAACAAGTCCAGGGTCGCCGGGCATACTCCGGCCGCGAGGGGAACCGGGATGTACGTGAGCTGGTACCCGTGGTACCGCATGTCCAGGCCGGTGTGCGAGTCCTCCGCATACGGGATCATCGTGAAGCCGCCCTCGGGCACCAGCGCTGCCCGCCGGTAAACGGCGTTGGAGCCGACGCACAGCGCGGAGCCGACGCGGTCCCTGGAGACCTGTACCACCCGGTAGAAGATCTCCAGGGTCGTCCCGGCCGCGCGCTCGACCCACGTCTGCCGCCGGTCCACGCGGAAGAACTGCGGCGTCTGCACGATCCCCACCAACGGATCGTCCATATAGGGCAAGGTCTCGGCGAGAAAATCCGAGCGCGGCCGGAAGTCAGCGTCAAAGATCACGATGTAGTCGCCCGCGGTGCGCTCGAACGCGTACCTGAGATTGCCGGATTTCTTGAACTGCCGCACGTCGGGCCGCCGCACGTACGTGAATCCGAAGTTGCTGGCAAGCCGACTGGCCTCCTCACTCGGGCCGTCGTCAAGCACATAAGCGCGGGCTGCCCCCGGATAGGCGCAGGCAAGCTCGAAGACACCTGTCCAGGTATTGCACAAGACCTCTGTCGGCTCACCGCAGATCGGCAGATAGATATCCACGCTGGGGTAGCATGCCGGACGCCATGCCGCGATCCTGGCCTCATGTGAAACAATGTCAAACCCGCGGCCGACAAAATTCATCGGAATACTTACCAGCTGGTAAGCGATATACAAGATCGTATAGGCAGAGAAAGGATACGCGATCGAGTAGTTTATTTCGAGAAGAACCTGCCCCATGATCACGGAGACTGCCGAGATAATTATAGCGATCACCAGGTGCGGCAGCGCCCGCTCGGCGTAAGAGCACCTTTCCTTGTCGGTCGGCGACGTCGGCAGTACGTTATCGTTCCAGCGATGCCGCCCGCTCGCCTCGGCCGCGCTCAGCTGCGCCCTGGCTGTGATATCGGCGATCATCCGCTATTCCCTCCTGGCACTGAGCCCTGCGGATCATACTGCCAGACCAGGTAACTTCCGGAGTCCCCGCGACTGCTGAACGGGACTGTCGCTACCAGCCGGTAAGCTTTGTCATTCTCCAGGTAATCCGCGATGCTCCGGTCAAGCTGAGGCTTATCACTGAAACCGAGTACGATAACCGAGAAGTAACCTTCCTTGATCTCCTTCGCGTACGGTGCGAGATCATTGCTGTTCTCGGCTACTCGCCGGCCTGATGGCGTCGTGATGCCGTATACGCTGCTCCATTGCCGCCAGGATGTGTGCGGCAGGTAATACTCCGGCACCGGTGAGTTATCCGCGAGGAAGCGCCCGCCGTGCGCGGTCAGCCCGTCGAGGATGGGAATCAGGCGTGCCGAGCCGGGCCAGTAGAAGAGCTGCGTGGACTGGAGCGCTCCGACCTTCGCCAGCGGGATGATCAGCACAGTGCATGCTGCCGTCGCCGCAATCCTCGCGAATCGGGAACGCAGCCACGTGATTGCCCGGTCGGCCCCGTACCCGACGGCGATCGCCGCGAACCACACACCGAAATCCACGTGCTTGCTCAGCGACGTGTACGTGTGTATGCGCGCCTGCTCGGACGGCACAAGCAGCGCCGTTGACGCCAGCAGCAACGGCAGCAGCCTGCCGGACATCGTCTTCTCGGCGGCGACGCTGACGGCGACGGCGATGACGGCGAGCGCGATGATCACGCCGATCCAGTCCCAGGAGCTTCTCAGCACCACAGAAGCCGCTGTCCCGCCGCTGTGCCGCACCGTGGTGGTCTGGCCGACGCCGGTGGCATACCAGCCGCCCCCTAGCTGAAGGAGGAGCATGATCGCGCTGATCGCGCAGGCGCCGAAGCACGTCCCGCGCCGCCATGCTGCCTTGCCCCCAGGCTTCGGGTACGCGCTCAGCACCGCCAGCCCGGCGACTGCGGGGTCGAACAGGGCCGAGGCGTACTTGGTGGCGTTCGCCAGGACGAGCGCGCCCGCCCCTGCGAGCATCCACCAGGTCGCGTCCTGCCTTGCCCTGCCTCCCGTCACGCACCACGCCGCGAGCGTGATCAGGAAGAGCGACATCGCGTCATAAGTGGCGAACGCGCCGAGTCGCAGCGTCGGGCCGAGCACCCCGAAGACCGCCGCGGCGAAGAACGCCGCACGGCTGCCGTACAGCCGCCGGGTTGTTGCCCACAGCAGCACCGTCGCGCCCAGCATGAACGGCAGGGAACACAGCCGGGCGGCTGTCAGGCCACCGAGGCTGTCCTCGAGAGCGCCCAGGACCGGATAGATCACGGGTGCGCCGCTGAAATAGGTGGGAAACGGCGGGATGCGCGTGCCGTGCAGCAGGTGGGCGATCTCCAGGTGGCCGCCCCACAGATACAGCGCCTCGTCCTCGAAGGCCGTATTGGCATGAACGAGCTGCGCTGACAGGAACGCCTGAACGGCAATGATGGCGGCCAGCGGCCACGGGACCCCGGCCAGCGCACGTCCGCGTTCCCGCGTCTGGCCGGCGCCCGCCCATGGCGCGACCTTCCGCTCCGGCCGCTCCCGCACAGCGGTGACAGCCGCGGGCGAGCCGCTGACAGCCGCGGGCGAGCCAAGCGCCCCGAGAACGGCCAGCGCATCCGCCGTGGGATCGTCCGTCTCTGGTGGGCGAGGCGGACGGGTGGTTGTCACCGGGTCTCAGCCTTCACGGCCGGTCGCTGGAGCGAGCGGAAGGCCAGGATGAGGCTGCCGGGCAGGCCTAAGGGCGGACTCATCAGGCAGCGCAGAGTGCGGACGAGCGGTCGAAGCCCGGTGAGGCCAGTTTTCCCGACAATTTTAGTCGGGAAGGTTAAGATAATCTCCGCGGAGTCACCGGCTCCAGGCACACGGGCCCACGCGGAGCAAGTGCTTGCCCCCATCTCTGCTCCCCAGGTAGGACAACCCGTTCGCACTCCCCCCGGCGGGACATCCCGCTCGCCGCACCTAGCGACTCCAGAAACGTAGCCAGGTAAACGATTATGACCCGCATATCAACTTCCCCAGCAGGAGTTGCGAAAAAATACACATAATGGCAACGTAATGACACATGTTGGTCACAATGGGGCGAGGCTGCGAGCATCTGCGCGACGCCGCGAAGCGGGAAACGCCCTGGCCGCGTTAACGTGCTCACGCGGGGAGCAGCACGCCGGGGCTGAGGATGCCTGCCGGATCGAGCCCGGCCTTGATGGCGCGCATGGCGGCGATCTCCTGGGGGGACCGGCTCAGCCCGAGGAAGGGGGCCTTCGCGCGGCCGATGCCGTGCTCGGCCGAGATCGTCCCGCCGTGCGCGGCGGCCAGCCGGAACACCGCCTCATCCGCCGCGTCATCCTCAGGATCCGGACCGAGGATGTTCACGTGCAGGTTCCCCGCCGCGATGTGGCCGAACACGATCACGCGCGGCTCGCTCCCCGCGCCGCTCGCCCGGACCGCTTCGTCGAGCCCGGCCCGGAACGCGGCGATCCGGTGGAGCGGGAGCGCTATGTCCATCTTGTGCGGGATCCCGGCCGCGCTGATCGCCTCGGTGTGCCGTTCACGGTATGCCCAGAGGGCAGCGCGGCCTGGAGCGTCGACAGCGACCGCCGCCTCGGCGAGGACGGGAACCTCGGCTAGCCGTTCGGAGCTGTCGACGGGGCCCGCCGTCTCGGCGAGCAGGTAGGCCGAGTACGCGCGGCCGAGCGGCATCGGCAGCCCGGTCAGCGCGCAGACCAGGTCGAGGCCGGCCGCCTCGAAGTACTCGGCGGCCCGCAGCACAGGGACGCGGTCCCGGATCTCCGCCTGCAGCGCGGTCGCCGCCCCGATGCCGTCGACCCCCGCGAGGACGGTGACGGCGGGGGGCTCGGCTGGCCACAGCCGCAGCCGGGCAGCGGTGATCACCGCAAGCGTCCCCTCACTGCCCGCGAGCAGCTGGGCCAGGTCGTAGCCGGTATTGTCGGCGAGCAGGCCGGATAGCCGGGAGATGAGGCTGCCGTCAGCGAGGACCGCCTCGATGCCGAGCAGCTGTGCCCTGGTGCCGCCGTACCTGATCGTATGGATTCCGCCCGCGTTAGTGGCGATCGTGCCGCCGACCGTGGCCGAGTCCCTCGACGCCAGGTTCACGCCGTATTCGAGCCCGGCCGCCGCCGCGTGCGCGCGCAGCGCCGCGATCGTGACCCCCGCCCCCGCGGTGACCTGGGCGGCCAGCGTGTCCACAGGATCGAGGCCGCGCAGCCGCCGCGCTGAGATCAGGACTTCTCCTCCGGCGGGCACCGAGCCGCCCACCAGCCCCGTGTTACCGCCCTGCGGCACGAGCGGCGCATCGTGCCGCGCACAGGCCCGCACCACCCCTGCCACCTCTGCCGCCGACCCGGGCCGGACCACGCAGCGCGCGGCGCCCCGGTACCGGCGGGTCCAGTCGGTGGTGTAGCTTGCCGTCATGTCCGGGTCGGTAAGCACATGCTCCGCGCCGGCGACATCGGCCAGCTCTGCTACCAGGCTGCTCATGGACATAGCCTCCCACCACGAGGGATCCTGCCGGCGGGAACCGCTGCCAGGCAGCGCGCGTCGAAGGGGCATGAGGCTCACACTGCCTGCCACGCCTGGTGGTAACAAGGTGATCACGCTCGCGGCACTGTGCACAGCCCTGTGCGCGGGGCTGGTCAGCGCGTGCGGCTCGACGCACGCCGTCGGCGCGGGCGGCGCCGGATCACCGAGCGCGACGCCGACCGTCACGCACGGTCCGGTCCCTGCGCCGAGCGCGACGGCGGCGGCGGTTTCGCTGGTCATCCAGGTCGTCGCCAGCCCCGGAGCGACGCCGCGGCGGTGGACGCTCCAGTGCGACCCGACCGGGGGCGATCTCCCGGACGCCCAGGCCGCATGCCACGCGCTAGCCAGCGTCAAGGATCCCTTCGCCCCCGTGCCGCGGGGCATCATGTGCCCGATGATCGTGGGCGGCCCGCAGACGGCGACCATTGAGGGCAGCTGGCACGGCACGCCCGTCCTGGCCACTTTCTCGAAGCTCAACGGATGCGAGACAAGCCGCTGGAACAAGATCGCCCCCGTCTTCGGCACCACCACCAGCCTCGTCCACTGACGCATCCCAAACGCTGCGCTGGTTACTTGAGAAGGCGGGAGAGGCGGCGGTCGGCTAGGGGCTTGCCGCCGGTCTGGCAGGTGGGGCAGTACTGCAGGGCGGAGTCGGAGAATGACACTTCCCGGACCGTGTCACCACACACGGGGCAGGCCTGGCCGGCCCGGCCGTGTACGCGCAAGCCCGCCTTCTTTTCCGCCTTGAGCTCTCCGGCGGCGAGGCCTTCCGCTCTCGTGACAGCATCGCGCAGGGTATCGATGATCACCGTGTGCAGCTCCGTGACCTCGCCCGGGGTCAGGCTCGCCGCCAGCTTGAACGGGGACATTTTCGCGGCATGCAGCACCTCGTCGGAGTAGGCATTGCCGATCCCCGCGATGATGCTCTGGTCTCTCAGCACGCCCTTGATCTGGGTCCGGCGCCCGGCGAGGAGCCCGGCGAGCACCGCGGGGGTGAACGCCGGGGCCAGCGGATCCGGGCCGAGCGTGGCGACGCCGGGAACCTCCGCCGGGTCGCTGACCAGGTAGACCGCCAGCCGCTTCCTGGTTCCCGCCTCGGTGAGGTCGAACCCGGAGCCGTCGCGCAGCCGGACGCGCAGCGCGAGCGGGCTCTTCCCCGGACGCGCCGGCTCCTCCGGCAGCTTGTCCCGCCAGCGCAGCCAGCCAGCACGGGCCAGGTGCATCACGAGGTGGAGTGGCGGGCCCGTGCCCGCCGCATTCGCCGTGGACAGGTCGATGAACTTACCGTGCCTGCCCGCGCTCGTGATGACGCGGCCGGCCAGCTCGGTGACGGCGGGCTGATACGTCTTCAGCACGGAGATGGCCGCCGCGTCCACCCGGTCGATGACACGCCCGACCGCGCGTTCGCGAAGGAACGCGGCGAGCGCCTCTACCTCAGGAAGTTCCGGCACGAGACTGATTCTGCCGCCGGTTTCGCATTACCGCATCGTCAGGGTCATCTGGCAGGACCTCATCGGCGCTCCCGTTCGGTGTAAAAACTTGATTTGTGGCCGACGGCAGGCGAGAAGAGGCCGACATGGGGGTAGTCCCTCCAGCGACAATGCCGCTCCGGAGCCCAGAGCCCGCCCCTGTGACGCGGCCCCGGTGAGCGCTAGGACCCGTCCTCAAGGGAGAGTTGGATTAGTTGCTTAATACAAACTAACATAAGGCGCATGATGCCCCCGGATTCCTCAGTGATGCTGCGGAGCCGGGCCATCACAGCGCGGTGTCTCCCGCGAACGGACCCGGGGTTCCCGCAAGGACAAACACATGGACCAGGCAGAGTCTCCCTCCTATCCGGGCCAGCCTGAACGGCACGGACGACCGGCGCGCGACCGCGACCCGCTCGAGCACCCGGTCATCGCCGGCTACGACGGGTCGCCGCCCAGCCGCCACGCGCTTGCCTATGCGGCGGGCCTGGCTAGGCGCCTCGGCCGGTCGCTGCTCGTCGTGTACGTCTACCCGGCCGGCGTGTATTGCGAACCTCTTACCGGCCAGGTGGTCGGGGCGCTCCGGGACAACGCGGAACTCGAGCGGTGGCTGCTCAGCGAGCTGGACGAGGTCACCGACCGCGCGGGGCTGACCGTAGGTGTCGTCACCCGCCGCGGCAGCCCGGCCAGGGAGCTTGCCGCCGCCGCTGACGAACTCACCGCGGACGCCCTCGTCATCGGCGCCCCCAGTCACCGCCTGCACCATGTAGCAGGCTCTGTCCCCGGCTGGCTCGCGCGGCACGCCCACTGCCCCATAATCGTGGTGCCCTGACAGCGTCAGGGCAGCGGCTTTACGTGGGCGAGGAGGGATTTGAACCCTCACGTCCTTTCGGACACACGGACCTGAACCGTGCGCGGGTTCCGGTCGGCTTCGCTGGTGTCGTGACCTGCGCGGGCTCCCGCAGCGCCGCTCGGTTTCGCCGCCCTGTCGCCCGCTTCGCTGGCTCCTCATTGGCGAGCCCATTGGCGGGGATCTTAGCCAGCGTCGGGCGCGGGGGTGACCGGATGATCACCCGGCACTGCCCTGACGGCCCGGTGCCGGTGACTGCCAGTAGCCACTTCCGGCCTGGGGAGAGGCATGTCCGCCGCGCGCCTGCCTCGCTCAGCCCGAGGGGGGGCTGACGAGAGAGGTCCGGCCTCATCAGCTCGTTTGTCATCATCGCCAACTCGTTTAGTTACGTAATATAGTTTCGTTTAGTTAGGTTACGTATTGAATGTCGAAACGAATCGGTATAGGCTTCGGGTCATAGCGCGAACAAGCGGAGGCCTACATGAGCAGCGAAACCACCACCAGGGCAGCCTGTAAGTTCCCGGGCTGCGACCAGCCCGCAGCCCGTACCGGCGGGCCGGGGCGGCCACCGGAGTACTGCGAAGGCCGCGGCCACACCAAGGTGACCGCCTGGCGTGAGCGGCAGCGCCTGGCCGCCACCGAGGCGGGTGCCGTGACCACTGCCGGCGACACCGGGCAGCCCGTAACTATGGCGCGGGTGACCGGCGCCGAGCTGCTCCGCTCGCTGCGCGCCGAGGCCGACCGGATGTCCGGGATCGCTGACCGGCTCCGCGAGGCCATCGCCACCGTGGGCGACCCCACCGCCGTCGAAGTGGAAGTCGAGGCTATGCGGGCCGCATCCGAGCAGCGCGCTGCCGCCGCCGAGTCCCGGGCAGCTACGGCCGAGCAGCACGCCAGCGAGGCCGACCAGTTCCGAGCCGAGGCCGACGCAGCCGCCGAGGAGATGAGCGAGCACCTGGCGGCCGCGCAGGCCCGCGCGGCCGAGGCCGCGGCGGCCCGCGCCGACGCAGAGACCACCGCCCGCGGCGAGCTCGAGAAAGTCCGCCGCGAGGCCGCCGCGCGGATTGCTGCCGCCGAGGCTGACCGGGACGCCGCGGTCGCGCAGGCCCGCGCCGACGCAGAGACGCGCATCAGTGCCGCGCAGGCCGACCGTGATCACGCGAGCGAGGCTGCCGCCCGCAGCGGGAAGGCAGCGCAGCAGGCCCAGCAGGAGGCCGCCCGGGCACAGGCAGCCGAGACCGCTGCCCGCGGCGAGACGCAGCGGGTCCGCGCCGACGCAGACCACATGCTCGCCCAGTTCCGCGCCGACGCGGCCCGCGAACGCGACGAGCTCCGTGCTGACCTGCGCGCACGAGCCGAGCGTGCCGAGCACGAAGCCGACGCCTTCCGCGACGAGCTAGGCCAGATCCGGGCCGAGACCGACCGGCACGACGACCCAAGCGCCCCGAGGGCGCCGCGGCGCGGCCGGCGCACCGGCTCCGGCGAAACCGCCGACGCATAGCCCGAACGCCGACGACAGGAATCCCCCGGCTGCCCAGTAACGGGCCGGGGGAGCCGCGCTGCCCCGCACGATGTCACCGGGACCGGCCGGCCCGGCTGCCGCGATCATCGCCTTGAATAGCGGCAGAACGAAGGGAGGCAAAGTCCCGCGCTCCGTGCGCAAGGTCCTCAATCACTACTGGTCTCCTTCGAGGGAGCGAGGGTCAGTGCCGGGCAGCTCGGCCTCCTCTATCGCCTGCATGTACCTGACCTGCTCTGCGTGGCTTTCCTCTGCGGCGCGGCCGGTGTGCGCCAGCGCCGCGGCGACAAGCCCGCCGAGGGTCAGCCCTTCGAGGCGCTCTGGGTCAAGCGCGGGGCCGAAGAGGCACCCCGTGCCGGTGTACGCCTCCGGGCATGTCAGGCCGACTTCGCCGTCCTCTGTGACAAGCACCCGGAACGCGGCTGTTCCCGGCTGCCCGGTGTTCAGCTGCTGGCCGGTCGCGGCCATGACGGCACGCATCCCCCAGTGGGTGATGGACTCGTAGATCCACTCGCCGTCACGGCGCTCCCGCTGGCGCTTGCAGAACGCGCCGGGGTCGCAGATCGCACGGTGCACGCTCTTGCGAAGCTCATCCGGCTCGGACGGCACCTCCTCCAGGAGGTCGGGGCCGCCGTGATCCCGGAGGGTCTTCAGCGCGGCCCGGCCGCCCCGGTGACGACGCACGTCACTGGTTATCTTCCGGGCCAGGCCGATGTCCTCGCACCGGCCGCTGTTCAGCAGGGCCACCTGGCGGGACACGTCGAACGTGCCCGTCGTGACTGTGATGACCACGGGGTTACCGTGCTCATCGTCGTAGACGTGCGCCTTGACGCTCACCGGGCACTCTCTTTCCTGAACGGGAGTCTGCCCAGGGCACTACTGCCCCTGGGCCGGGCGTTGGGTGTCATCCGGCCTGGGCGAGGAGGCTGCCGAGCTGGACGCGGACGAGCTGGAGCGCGGCGCTGGTGTCGTCGAGGTCGGTGCTGAGCAGCTGGGCATGCTCGGCGGTGGCGGCCTCGAGGTCGCGGAAGCGGCGGTGCAGGGCTTCGAGGGCGTGCGGGGTGATGTCGGCGTGCCGGGCGCCGGCGATCTCGCGGGCGAGGCGCTGCAGGTCGTCTGTGGTCTTGGCCCGGTATGCGGCGATGACCATGTCGCGCATCTCCTGCTCGTCGGGCAGGGGGACGCGGACCAGGTGGCTGCCCTCGCCGAAGCGGGCGACCAGGTCGCGGAGCTTGTCGAGGGCGGGCTGATACTGGCGGTGCACGAAGTACACGCCCCCGGTGGGCCGGACCTTGATGGCCTTGAGGTTCTCGACGTGGCGGCGGACTACGCCGCGCAGCCGGTCGCCGGCCAGGAAGGCGCAGTGGCGGCGGTAGCCGTCCTCGATCGCCTCGAGGACGGCACGGATCTCGTCCTGCTCGGCGGTGCCGGGAACGTCGGTGAAGTCCGGGGCGATGTGCAGCGTCCCGGCACCGTGGGCGGCGCTGTCGCGGCTGTCGCGGCGGAACACGCATTCGCCGACTTTGACGTCGTAGCTGAGCCGGGTCTCGCGCTCGTCGCGGATCTCGCGGACGAGGTGGCGGATGATCTGGTGGCTGTCGCGGCGGACGTGGCGGACCATCAGGGTGGCCGACCGGCCCTGGCCTTCCTGCTGGCCGCGCCGCCGACGGGGGCCGGGCTGGCCGTCGAGGGGGTAGGCGTGCCGGAAGCCGCCGGTGATTTTCTCGAACGCGTCAACCGGGCGGATCTCCGGCGGCAGCCCGGCCGGGTCCAGGCCGAGCTCGTCGAACCAGCGGGCCAGGTCGGCGAGGGTGACGCGGCCGTCGTAGATGGAGTACAGCACGAGGTGGCCGAGCAGCGGCGCGTCGTTCATCGCCGCGAGGTAGGCGTCGAACCCGCCGGGTGCCTGCTGGGTCATGCGGGTGCTCCCATCTGTGGCTGAAACGCTCGTTTCGGGCTTGCGGCTGTTTGCTGGCTGGTTCAGGTGACGCGGAAGATGTCGCGGGCGACGGAGGTGTCGGCGAGGTCGTGGATGGACCGCAGGTTGTCGGACAGGGCGGTCAGGACCGGGCCGGGCTGGCCGCCGAGGGCGATACCGAAGGTGCGGTAGCCGAGGGCCGCCTTGCGGTCGTGGTAGGCGCGCATCCACGTCTCGGAAACGCCGCATTCGCCGTCGGTGATGAGCACGATGTCGCCGCGCTGCCTCCCGTCCTGGTTGTATTCGGCTTCGAGCAGGTCAGCGGCCAGGCTGAGGGGGGCTTCGAAGTCGGTGCCGCCGTCCCAGAAGAACTCGGCGAAGTCCAGGACCTCGCCGATGGCTGCCTGCCCGCGGGGGAACTGGTACACCTTGAGTTCAGTGGCGGAGCCGAACAGGACGGCGGCGAAATCCCGCTTCCCCGCGCGGGCCTGGTCGAGGAGGGCCAGGGCGCAGGCCTTGGCCCAGGCTTCGCGGGTCAGCCCGCCAACAGAGGGCTCGGCCATGGAGCCGGAGCAGTCGATAGCGGCGATGATTGCCCCGTGCCCGGCGTGTTCCTCGCCGCGGGTGGCGTAAGTGAACAGCCGCCGTTCGCTCATCCGCACGGCGAAGGCGGCCCGCATGGCGGGGACGCCGAGGGCGGCCAGCTCGGAGGGGATGAGGGCGGCCAGGTCGTCGGACTGTTCGATGCCGGTCAGCTCGCCGGGGGCGTGCTCGGTCTTGCGGGCCCGTTCGGCCTGCGCCATGGCGCGGAACCGGCCGATCAGGGCGGCGAAGCTGCCGAGCCTGCTCCCGCGTAGCCGTTCGGCCAGGCGGCGGCGTTCCTCGAAGGGCATGCGGCGAAGCTGGCCAGGGTCCACGCCCCAGGCGTGCATCAGCGCGGTTTCGCTGCGGGCCTGGGCGGCGGCGTCCGCAGCTGCGGCGCGCATAGCGGTGCGCGCCGCAGCGGTGATGGCGGCCAGGGCGCCGCTGGCGTCTTGCATGGCGTGCGCTGCGACCTGGTCAGCGGCCTCGGCCTGGGCCATGGCATGCGCGGCCGAGCGCGCGGCGGTGCCGGGGACGCCGTCGTCGCTGTCGGCTTGCGCGGCGGCTTGTTCCAGGGCCTGCCGGACGGCCTCGCGGGCAGCGTCGGCGTCCTGGCGGGCGGCCGCAGCGGCGCTGGCGGCGTCCTGGGCGTGCCTGGCCTGCTCGAGCAGCGTCTGCAGCCGGGAGGACAGGGACAGGACGGCCATCGCGGCGGCGTAGGGGTCCCCGGCTGACTCGCGGCGCAGTTCGGTGAACTCCGGTGTTTCCAGCAGCGCGGTGAGCACCTGGTGGTTGACCAGCCGGGAGGGGTCCATCGCTGACCGGTCACGAAGCTGCGGGCTGGCCTTGACCGCGGCGAGGAACACGTCGCGGACGAGATCGGCGGCGTAGTCGCTGCGCTCGGCGAGGGTGCCGGTGAGGTCCTGCAGGGCGCGTGCCTGGCCGAGGGTCTCGTGCCAGGTCATGTCGTCGAACCGGTCGGCGGCGACGGCGCTGGTGTGGGTCGCCGGGACGTCCAGCCCGAGCCACCGCGCGGCCTTGCCTGCCAGGTCCCTGAGCTTGGCGAGCTTGCCCACCGGGTGTGCCTCCCTTCTGTGGCTAGTGCGGGTGTCAGCTGAGGCTGGCGGCGACCATGGTGGGGTCGACGCCGAGGGCCTCGGTCATGACCCGGGCGTGCACAGCGCGGCGGCGGGCGATGGCCCGGTCCAGGGTGGCGGCGGACCGGCCAGCGGCCGTGGCGTCGCGGCGCATCTCCTCCAGCCGTTTCCCTGCGCGCGACAGCTTGGCGTTGGCTTCCCTGATGCCCCATTCGGACAGGGCCTCGCGGGACTGCCCGGCCTTGCTGTCCAGCTGGGCCTCCAGCTCGTCGACCGCGTCGAGCAGGTCGAGGGCCTCGCGGGCGTCGGGGCTGACGAGGGTCAGCACCTCCCGTTCGACGGCGGCCCGCTCAGTGGTGCGCTCCCACAGCGTGGCGGTCAGCACGGCCAGGTCGGTGTCGTTCACCTCGGCGCGGTCATCGAGGTAGGCGCTGGCCTGCAGCAGCCGGATGGACTGCTTCCACCGCCGGTCGGAGGCCACCAGTTCCTGCCGCCGCAGCTGGGCGCGCAGCTGGCAGACCGCGTCCAGGATCCCGTCCGGGACGGTTACTGCGGGCACCCCGGTCCCGACGGCCTGCCGCAGCCCGTCCAGCGGCACCGTAGCCGGTGGCGCGGCGGGTGCGGGGAGGCAGGATGAGCGCAGCAGCGCCGCGAAGTTCCCGGGGTCGGCGAGGTACTCGACCTCGACGCGGACCAGCAGCCGGTCATAGATCGCGGCGGTCTCCTCGCCGCTGGGCAGCTCGTTGGACGCGCAGATCGCGCTGATCAGCGGGCAGCGGACCGGCGGGCCGCCGTTCTCCGGGTGGTACAGCCGCTCATTCAGGAACGCGAGGGTCTCGTTCAGCGCTCCTGCGGAGCATTTGAAGATCTCGTCGATGAACGCGATGTCCGCCTCGGCCGCCCGTCCGGCGAACACCTGGGTGTAGCGGCCCTGCATCAGTTCCGCCACGTCGATCGGCCCGAACATCTTCTTCGGGTCGGTGAACCTGCCCAGCAGGATCTCCCACAGCCGGGCTCCCTCGATCCGCCCGGTCAGCGCCCGGGCCAGCTCGGATTTCGCAGTGCCCGGAGGGCCCAGGATGAAGGCGTGCTGCCCGGCCAGCACCGCGCAGGCCAGCGCGCGGATCACGCTGGCGCGCTCGAGGAACTGGTCGGACAGCTCACCGGCGACGGCGGCCATGCGCTGCGCGGTGCTGCGGGAATGAGGGCTAGCGGTCATCACACGCTCCTGTGCGGCTTGCCTGGTGTACGTACACCAAGATAGCTTGCGGTGTACGTACACCGCAAGAGGGTCCTGTTGAGATCCGTACGTACACCGGGCAGACTTGGCGTCGTGCCCAACAAGCCGAAGACCCAGCACCGGTCAGTCCGGGTCGTCGACCCCGACTGGGAAGACGCCGGGCGCCAGACCGCGCGCATGGGCACCGACCGGGCCAAGGTCATCAACCAGTTCCTGCGCTGGTACCTGCGCCGTCCCGGCGCGGGCCTTCCCGAGCGCCCCCGGCGCCGGGACCCCGGCTCGTAGCGCTCCGGTTGCAGCGCTCCGCCGTAGCCGCACATGCTCAAACGGCCGTTTCGGGTATATAGGCAGGAGTTTCTGCGGCTGGTGCTTGCCTGTAGTGGCTGTGCGTGTCATCACGGGCCTCCTGCGGTGGTGCCTGACCGGAGGGCGGGACACGGCCAGGCCGGTGGCTGCGGGGGAACGGGCCGGCTCAGGGACTTCGGCTGCGGGTTGCGCCCTGCGGGCCGCAGCGGGGGCACCGGGCCGGGGCGGCGCCGTAGTAGCCGGTCATCCGCGTGTCCTTGTCGCATTCGCCGCACCACGGCGGCCGGGGCGGCCGGACCCGGGGCGGGGCGGGCAGCTCGCCGGTGGCCAGCCTGGCGGCCAGGACCGCGTACGGGCTGCGGACCCCGGCCGTGTTCGCCCCGGCGAACGCTGCCAGCGCCGCCGGGGCCCACCCGGACGTGAGCGCCGGTGCCACCTGCGGGGCGAGCCGGGCCTGCTGGGCCGCGGTCAGCGGCCAGGACGGCCCGAGCGCGGTGAAGAACTCGCTGATCCCGCCGCCTGGCCCCGGGTGGCTATCCACAGGGCGGCAGTCCTCGCGTACCGGCCCGGGGGCGGCGGACGGTTCCCTGGATGGTTCAAAGGACGGTTCGGGTGCAGCTGCTGCACCCCGTTCGTGCGCCAGTTGCACCCCGTCCCGGAAACTGCTGCACCCCGCGGATTCTGCGGGGTGCAGCAGGCGCACCCCGTCTGCCACGTTATCCACAGGGGTTTCACGCGCGGGGTGCAGCTGGCGCACCCCGCCTGGGTGGCACGGCCGTGCGGGCATACCGGCCCCGGCCCGTGCCGCAGCGACGCGTTCACGCAGCCCGGGGAACTGCCGCTCGAGGACGGTGAGCTCCTCCCCGGACAGGTCCGTGCGGATGCGGTCGACCGCCAGGTCCCAGCACTGGGGGCGCCGGTCGGCCCGCCTGATCTTCGCGGCGACGATGGCGGGGTCGCCCGGCCGGATCAGGTCCTCGGCTTCAAGCCGGTCCATGGCGGTGCGGATGGTGCGCTCGGATAGGCGGGTATAGCGGATCAGGGTTTCCACCGACGGGAACGCGGCGGTGCCGTCAGGCGCGGCGTGGTTAGCCAGGCCCACGAGCACGAACGCGCACGCGCTGCTGGGCTTGCCGCCGGAGCCGGCCGGAACCGGGGCCAGGTTCAGCGCCCACGTAATCGCCTCGACGCTCATGGCGCCCCGGGGGTCATGGGGCATCCACCCTCGGCGCTACGGACAGCCTGCTTTCCGAGCCGGTTCAGCTGGCGCTGCCTGGCCGTGCGTGAAGCCTCCCAGGAGTCCCGCCAGCCGCGCTGTGCCGCGCTTGCGGCGAGGACTGCCAGCGCGGCGCCGACGGCGAGAGCAATCCCGGTGATCACCGGGGACCAAGCGGCATCACCGCCTTCCGCTCCCACGCTGGCTGGCTGCGCGAGGGTGCAACGCCTGCGGAGTTCCGACATTTCCGGTTCTGCTGCCCCGCAGGGCTGGCTCACGTGGTCACCGCCAGGCCGGCAGCGACAGGAAACTCGTCCCAGGTCCTGCCGTCGAGAACGCGCCCGGCGGCCTTCTTGCCGTAACGCCGTACCGCTCCCGGGTCGTCGCCGGCGCGTTCCAGGCTCCACGGCTTATGCGGCGGCTCGTACAGGTGCCCGGACGGGCGCACCGCATGCGTGGCCCTGGTGCGTTCCGCTTCTGCCTTCGCGGCTTCGAGCTCACATGGGGTTCCCTGCCATCCGGCGGCCGGATCGCACACGCGGACGGCCCACGGCGCCGGTCCCCATTCACCCCATTGCTTAAAATGAAACGCCACGCCGCTGCCCTGGCACTGATCACGCAGCGAGCGGAACCAGTCCGGGTGCGCTGGCCTCGCCCCGGTCCCGCTCTCCCCCCCGGCGATTACCCAGCCGACCGGCTGGCCGTTAGGGCACCCGTTGCCCGCGTGGCTCCCGCACCAGTAACCCTCGTGCCCGCATCCAGGGCAGGTCACCTGGTGTGTCCCGGAGTAGAAGCGGCCGCAGCGGCCGCACCGCCAGGACGCGAAACCGGGCGGCATCCATGCGGACAGGTCAACAGGGCCGAGCAGCGGTTCGCAGGAAAGGAACCGGACGGCCGCAGGGGTCCGGACCAGATCCGGAACGCGGATGCCTGCCTGCTTCTGGTCTTCCACGGACACGCCGCACCACACATTCGGCAGTGGCCACCGGCCAGGGCCCGCATGACCGGATTCCGCCGTCGCTTGCCCCATGTCACCCGCGAATCCCCCGGCGCCGGGCGCACCCCGCGAAAGCAGCGAGCGCATGCGGGCATGCCGCTTAGTGAGCACCTGATATGTGTGCTGCGGGGTAGCGGCCATGACCGCGAATACTCGCGCGATGAATTCGTCTGGCACCTTCGGGTGAAACAAGTCGGCCATGTCGCAGACGAAAATCTTGCGCGGCCGACGCCAGCGCAACGGCCAGTCAAGCCGGTCTTCAAGAAGCCTGACGTCGCCCGTGAACTCACCTCGCACGGCGAGCCCGGCGTATTCGGGCCGGTTCTTCAGGCGCCCGGACGTGAGTGTCGCCGCGTAACAGTGATTACATCCGGCGGAAGCGGGAGAACAGCCCGCAACGACCGGCCAGCTTGCGTCACACCATTCAATCTTCGTGTTGTCGCTCACTGCCCGCCCCCTCCGGTGAACCCGGCGCCGGCAGCGGCGGGTCCTGTTCCGCGGCCAGCTGCGAGGGCGCCGGTGACCCTGCTCACGAGCTCGGCCCGCAGGGCCATCAGCTCGGCGAACTCACCGGCGTAGCGTTCCATGCCGGCCCGCTGCCGCTCGAACACCTCCGCCAGCTCAGCGGCGTCCATGCCCAGCTCGCGGAGACCCGCGCAGCCGTCGAGCAGGTGGACGATCTTCGGGAGCACCTTGTCGGCGGCGCGGACGAACCGCGCCTCGGGCAGCTCCTGCTGCTCGTAGAGGGCCAGGACGGCAGGCAGCCACGGCAGCCTGTGCCCGAACTCACCCGACAGCCGTTCAACGGCAGCGCGTTCCCGCCGCGCTTTCGCGGCCATTCCCTCGTCGCTGATCCGCAGCGTCGGGGTGTCGCCCGCGTACACTTCGGGCATGTCGTGGACCAGCGCGAACTGAGCCACCAGGCCGGGATCGAGCTGCGGGAAGCACCGCGCGGCGAGCGCGCAGGCCACCCAGCCCAGCATCACCGTATGGTCAGTGTCGGACTCCGGCGTGACGCCGTCGGGGTGGTAGACCGCCGTGCGGTCGATCCGGCCGAAGGCGAGCGCAAGCCGGCCGAGATCGATGACGGCGTCCGCGAGTTCCGGCAGCAGGCGCGGTTCACCGCCCCCGCCGTCGGCAGCGGGCGCGGCCTTCATGAGACGCTCCGCAGCGCCTGGCCGCCGGGCTGCTCGTCCTGGCGGATGACGCGCTCCCAGCACTGCCCGCAGGCGATCTTGCCGATCCGCCGCCGCATGGTGTGCCCGGCGGCGTCGCAGCGGGCACGGGCCGTGCGGGCGAGCGGGTGCCCGGTGGTGAAGTGGTCCGGTTCCCAGGTGGCGCCGACCGGGGGAATGCCAGCCTTGCTGCGGGCACTCTTGCGCATGATCCGCACGGCCGCCACGGCATCGGCTGCGGCCAGGTGCCCGGCGCGGATCTTCTCCTGGCTGGCGGCATCCAGGTCCAGCAGGCTGAGGTAGTAGCTGACCGTCGACGCGGCGAGCCCGGTGCGCTGGGCGATCCGCGCGGCGGTGTGGCCCTTCCCGCGCAGTGCGCCCATGGCCCCGGCTTTCTCCATCGGCCCCAGGTCGCGGCGCTGGCAGTTCTCTACCAGCATCAGCTCTTCCGGTTCGCCGCGCGCGGCGAACCGGATGGTGATGGGTATCTGCTCCAGCCGGGCGCACCCGGCCGCGGCGAGGCGCCGGTGGCCGGCCAGCACCTGGAAGGCGCCCGGGGCGGAGGGGTGCGGCTCCACGACGATCGGCTGGAGGATGCCTAGCGCCTTGACGGAGGCCGCGAGTTCGGTGAGGTCACCGAGGTCGCTGCGGATGTTGGCCGGGTGAGGGCGGACGCGGGAGATGTGGACGAACTTATGGCCGGTCACGTGGTGCCCCCGGGGGATGCGGCAGCGAGCTGCTGCACTTCGTCGCCGGCGAGTTGCTCGCGGACCTGGGTGAGGGATGCCTGCAGGGCTGCGATGGCGATGGCGCGGGCTATGACGGCGATGTGGGCGGGGTCGCAGGTGGCCTCTTCGGGTCGCACGGACTGGTCACCCTCCCAGGCGTCCCACCGGACGGCGGCGCCGGCCGTGCTCGCTGCCGTGAGCAGGACCGCGGCAGCCTGCGCGATCACCTCCCCGGCGGGGAACGCGGCAGCGTCCCAGTACAGGTCCAGGCGCCTGGGGTCCGGAGCGGGGTAGCCGGGCGGCGGCGGGTCAGGGGGCGTCCACGGCGTGAGCGGCGCGCGGCACCGGCGGCAGTGCGACGATGCGGGGTATAGCGTGCCGTCGTCATGACGCCAGGCGAGGAACTCCTGGGGGTCGTGGCCGAGGCGGGCGCATTCACCGGCATCGGCGCAGCGCGGGCACACCAGCTGCTCGCCGCCGTCCGCCGGGACGGCCCGCCAGTGGTACCACCCGGTGAGCATCTGGCGGGCCTCGGCTTCGCCCGCGAAGTGCGGGCGGACAGGGTTTTCCTCGTCGTCGGGCTCCCCGCCGCAGCGGGGGCAGGTGACGCTCACGCAGTCGTGCCGGGTGAGCGTGAGCTGGCCGCCGGCGCCCGGCACCACGGTCTGTGAGGTGCACGGCCGGGGCGTGACGTAGTAAACAGGCGCGTCCTGCCAGCGGCCGGCGGGCAGACGGCAGAAGCTCCGGCGGATCTGCAGAGTTCCCGGGGCGAGCGCGACGGGGCGGCCAAGCTTCCCGGCCACCCACTCCTCGAGCCCGGCGACAGGCGCGTCCCTCGCTGTGGTAAGGCACATGTCCGGGTCCTTCTGCGGCTCCCCGGTGTCGTAGGCCTCGCGCTGATGCAGTTCCCACCAGCCGTGGCGGTCCTCCGTGATCAGGTGGGGCGGCAGCCAGGCGAGGACGTGGGTGCAGCCGGCGGGGGTCTCGGTTGCGGCCTTCATTTCCTTCTCCGTTCGGGGTGGTCAGGCAGCGAGGCCGAGCTCGCTGATGCAGGGGTTGCAGTAGCCCAGGCGGGCGGACAGGACGTAGCCGAAGCGCTTCCCGCAGCGGGGGCAGGTCTGGCGGGCTGCGAGAGCGCGGGCCAGGGATGCGGCGCGGGCCGCGGATACCGGCAGCCGAGGCCGGGCAAGGCGGATGTCGAACAGGTAGGCGTACCGGTGACCTTCCGGGGTGCGGGGGCGTCCGCCACGGCGGGAGGCCCACAGCAGCAGGCCCTGGACGCCCTGGCGGCCGGGCCGCAGCCCGGCGGCGGCGAGCTGGGCGCGGGTGGCCAGGTGTCCCGGGGCTGACCGCCACGGGTACACCGGCGGATCCGCCCCAGGGTCGGCGAGCACGGCACCGCACCGGGTCACCGGGCCCCCTCCGGCCCGGCCGTGGCGCGCAGGAGCGCGGCAAGCTCGGTGACCTTGGCGGCGGTCAGCGGGAAGTCGCCGTACAGCTCGCCGTCGCCGGCCTCGAGGTAGGCCACTGGCTCGCTGCCGCCCGGGCCGGCGGTCCAGTGGTCCAGGGCCGCGAGCAGCTCGTCGATGGCCTGGTCGGCGGGGCGGACGAGCCGCAGCCGCCGGGCGGTGCCAGGAGGGCTCACGCGGCACGCTCCGGAACGCAGGCGTGCACGGTGCCCGCCGGAGGGACGCCGGATGCGGCTTGCGCCTGGGCGGCCCGGCCGGATGCGCGTACCCGGGCGCAGGCGGCCTCCAGCTGACTGGGCGTGACCCCGAGCCGCATCGCGACCTGGGCGTTCGTGGCCCGTTTGTAGCCGCCGTGCTCACGGACGAACCCGGCGTCCTCGGCGAGATCCGCGGACCGCTGGTTACGGGCGCCCGATGGCTTCCAGCCGTCTGCCGGGCGGCCGTCCGGGTCGTCGATCGACTCGTCGTCCCACGCCATCGTGCGCACGGGGACGCCAGCCTCCCTCGCGATCGCCTCCGGCCACCACGCGCGGGTCATCAGCGCCCGGATCCGGCGCTGCGTCCCCGCCGGGCCCGGTTCGCAGCCCGTCATGACCGGGCCCCCGCTGCGTCTGCCCGGCCCGGCGCCGCGTGCCTGCGGGCGGCCAGTTCCAGCCGCGCGTACGCCCCGGTGACGTCCGCGGTCATCCGGGCCAGGAGGGTGTGCGCGGCGACGTGCTCCAGGACGGCTGCGATGTCGGCGGCGTCGACCGCGACAGCGCGCCCGGACCCGGGGACCGGGGCGAGCCGCTCGGCTTCGAGTGCGTCCAGCGCAGCGGCCAGGGCGGCGTTCACGGCTGCCCTTTCCTGGCCGCGGGCGGGTGCCTTTCACGCCGGGCGCGCAGCCACGCGGGCCAGCGGGCGAGGCGGCGGTACTCATCACGTGGCCACAGCCGCGCTGCCAGGCAGCCGAGGTACTCCTCCTCGGAGTCGTCGCCGGGCTCGGCGGTCAGGGACTCCGGATGACCGGGCGGCGGCCCGGTGAGCCCGCGCCGTCCGCTCATCCGGTATGCGATGCTGAACATGAACGGTCTCCTTCGTAACGGGGACTGGTCGCGGGTCCCCGGGTGATTGGCGTCATTGGGGACCCGTTTGCTGTGCAAGAGAACGTGAACGCCAGGGGCCTTCCTGCGCTGACCGCAGGTCAGCTGGCTCCTGACCGCGGCTGGCTGGGGGCGGCAGCGGGCGCGGTTTCGCGGGGGCCGGTGCCCCGCGCCGGGGCGTGTTACGGCGGCGGCAGGGTGGCGGGGATGACGACGGCGGTGCCGGTGCGCGCGCCGAACAGCTCGATGGCGGCGCCGTCGGGGGCGATCAGGAGCACCTGCGGGAGCTGGTGCAGGACGCCCAGCATGCGAGCGGCTAGCCGTACCTGGCCTACGATGATGTCCATCTTGTCGGCGCGGGCCAGGGTGAGCTCGGCGTCCCAGTCGGCGGTCACGGCGGCCGGGTCGGCTGCGGTGATCCGCTCGGGTCCGGGCCGGACCTCGGCGAGGATGCCGCGGACAACCTTGAGCGCGTCAGCGATGGTGTCTTGTGTCAGCGGGTTGTTCATGGTCGTGATGTCCTTCCGTGTCAGGCCCATGCTGTAGAGGGCAGCCTTGTTACGGCTGCTCAGCTTTCGTGTGCTGCCTGGTCGCCGCGGGCGCCGGTGGCGTCCTTGACTTCCTTGACGGCGCCCTGGCGGCTGGCCCAGTCACTCGCCGCCGCGGCCGCCGCCGCCATGTGGGCCTCGCTGGCTGCGCGGCATCCGGCGACCCTGCCGATCGTCTGCGCGTCGGCGTTCAGCGAGCGCAGCGCGGCCATCTGCTGCTCGTAGGCGGCGTCCAGCTGCGCGCTCAGGGACTGGATCTGCTGCCACCCGGCGAGGGTTGCCTCGTACCCGGCGAACTCGCCGGACGGGACAGTGCCTCCGGCCGCTGCAGGTGATCCGTCCGTGTTCCCGGCCGGACGGCCGGCGCCTTTGGGCGGAAGGCCGGTGCTGCTGACCCTGGGGGCGGGATAGCGCCCTGCGGGCCGGACAGCGCTCTCAGGGTCAGCTATGCCGCGGGCAGCTGCCACCCGGGCCTTCTGGCCGATCGCCGCCAGGTCCTCCGCGGATGCGGCAACGATCCCGGCGTCTGCGAGCCACTGCACCCAGACAGGCTCGATACCGGGCGCGGCGGCGAATTCGGCATCGGTGAGACGCCCGCGGGCGTATGAGGCAGTGCGGTCCGCGAGGGCCTGGAGCTCGTGCCGTGCCAGCCACCGGGCATTACGGGTCTCACGCGGCGAGGGGCGCAGGATTCCGCTGGCCGTGGCCAGGTACACCGCCCACTTGTGGCCAGGTCCGAGGGGCCCGGGTCGCCGGCGGCACCGGTTGTCTCTCCAGCCCCCCGCCACCTGCTTCATGGCGGTGACGGTGAGGCCGAGTTCCTCGGCTACCTCGGCTCGGGCGGCCTGCCCGAATCCGCCGTGGTCGTCGACGTGCCCGGCGGCCGGAGCCGTGCCGGGCGGGAAGGTATTCCGGTCGAAGACCAGGTACCGGCCATCCGGGTCCTCGATGATGACCCCGGTGCTGGTGTTGTCGCAGACGGTTCCGTCGTTCAATGCTGGCCTTCCTGGTCGCCGTCGCCAGTGGTCCCGGCGGGTGGTCATGCTGTGGCGGTCACTCCGGCTCCGGCCCGGTCGCGGCGTTCCCTGCCGTTGCCGGTGATGCGGTAGGGCTTCTTGTCACCGTCGGTGGCCAGGTAGCCCTCGTCGACCAGCCGCTTGAGCGCCCAGCGGATGGTCCGGTCGGAGGTGGCCGCGGGCAGGGCGGCGATGACCTCGCCGAGGCTCCGTTCGGCGTCATCGGTGAACACCGCCAGCACCAGGTCGTCGGAGCGCCGTTTCTCCTCGGCGGTCATCGGCCGCAGCTGGGCGACGCCGGGCACGTGGAAGCTGCGCGGGGCGCGGTCCTCGTCGTCGGGAGCGTCGGCGGCGTCGGCGCTCATCTGGTCGAGGTGGCCCGCTGCGGGCCGCTCAGCGATGTCGAACGGGTCGCGGACGAGCTTGGAACGGAACGGGGCCTGGCGGTCGTCGGCTCCCAGGATGTAGCCCAGCCCGTGGGTCTTGGAGCCGTCAGCGAACCGGCGGGGCAGCCTTGAGGGGTCGGCGTGCAGCCCGAGCATGTGGGTGGCGACGGAGTTGCCGGTGCGGAAGCATACGACGTTGCCCTCGCGGAGCATGTCGCGCAGCACCTGGGCACCCGGGCCGCCGAGCTCGTCGAGTGATGGCACCAGGCTGACCAGCTCGACGCCGACGCCGGTCTTGCGGCCCAGCTTGCCGGTGTCTGCCAGGATCGACAGCGCCTCGGCCGAGTGGACCTGGTGCTTGAGCAGGACATGCGCCTCGTCGACGATCACCCGGAGCAGCGGCATCTGCGGGGTGGGGTCGAAGAAGCTCCGCCCCTTGCGCCACCGGCCCTTGCCGTCCTGCCAGGGCAGCTGGCCGAGGTGGCGGGAGCGGCGGATCATCACCCGGCGCATCGCGCGCAGCACCTGCATGCACGGCTCGTAGTCGCCGTTCTCCCCGGCGGCGTAGCGGTCCGCCGCGTCGGTCCAGTCGGGCAGCGACTGGCCTTCCTGGGGGTCGATCAGCCACGCGACGATCAGGGGGCTCAGGTGGATTTCGCATAGCTCCATGTCCAGGAACCGGCTTTTTCCCGATCCGGTGGTCCCGGAGACCAGGGAGTGGCAGGCGCCGGAGCCGGGGGTCCAGAGCTGGTAACGGGCCGGAGTGCCGTCGGGGAACATGCCGACCTCGGCCATGCCGGTGGCCGCATCCAGGGTCGGGCCGGTCCACAGGTGACCGGCCTGGAAGGGGTCTTGTTCCAGGACGGTGAGCCGTGCGCGGGACTGGCGCCCGTCCGGCGTCGCCTCGATGATCACCTGCGTGGCGGGCTTATCGTAGGCTGCGGAGACCTTCGGCCCGGCGGCGATGGCATCCGCCGTTGTCTTCACGTCCTTTTTCCGCGGCAGGAGGATGTCGGCCTGCCAGCCGCATACGACGTCGGCGAAGTCGTCCAGGTCGGTGCCAGGGAACGCGCACCCGGCCGCGGCGATGTTCTCCAGCCAGAACTCCCGCCGCGGATCCAGGTCCTCCGCGTGGCCTTGTTCTCCGGGCAGCAGGGCCGGCGGGGGTTCCCAGCGCCACCGGTTGGCGTACCACCAGGGGGCGGCCAGGAGCGTGCCGCCGGCCAGCAGGACGGCGTCCCCGGCGCCGCCGCCGGCCGGGCCCCACGCGGTCACCGCCGAGGTCCACAGGCCCGCGTATCCGGTGGCCGCTGCTGCGTACAGCCGCCGGACCGGCGAGCTGCCCCGCCAGGCGGCCGCGCACGCCACACCGCCGGCGACAGCGGGTGCGGTCAGGCCGATGAGAGGACTCTGGCCCGCGGCGTGCAGGATGCTGCCGCCGGTGAGGGTGGCAGCCATGGCGTAGGCCGGAGCCAGCTGACGTCGCCGCTGCCAGCCGTGGCGGATCGTGCCGGTCCCGGCACGAGCCGCCGCCGCGACCGGCCGGGCCGCCGGTGCGGCCATGCCGGCCGCCGGGGCCTGCGTGATCCCGCGGGCGAAGGCGGAGTGCAGGTCGGCTGTCAGCCGGCGCCGCTCGCGGCGGCGGCTGCCTGCCTGGTCAGCCAGGGCGGTAGCGAGCGCTGCCTGGATCTGGGCGGCTTTCTCCGCCCGCCGCCGCTGGCTGCGCGGAACCCGTCTCTTCCCTGCCATTCGTTAACCTCCCTCGCGGTGATGGCGGGCGGGCCTTGCGGTACCGCCCGGCTGCGGTCAGCTTTCGTGCAGGGCCTGGTCGCCGCGGGCGCCGGTGGCGTCTTTGATCTCCTTGACGGCGCCCTGGCGGCTGGTCCAGTCGGCGGCGGCCGCATCAGCGGCCTGCATGTGCGTCTCGCTGGCCTGCCGGCAGCAGGCGACCCGGCCGATCGTGGCCGCGTCCGCGTTCAGCGCCCGCAGCGCGGCCATCTGCCGCTCATAGGCGCCATCCAGCTGCGCGGACAGGGACCTGATCTGGTTCCACCCGGCGGCCGTGGCCTCGTACCCGGCGAACTCACCGGACGGCACGCCCGCCGTGCCCGTTCCGGCCGGCGCGGGCAGGTCCCCGCGGTTCCTCACTGCTGACGGGCTGTCATCGGCTGGCCGGTGGTGGCCGGGCAGCGGCTGCC
>Ga0137391_10000028_pt1 | contig 77350 bp, 66 predicted proteins | sample 15con2h24BmetaG_FD_101399 | JGI IMG/M metagenome (GOLD analysis project Ga0137391, IMG submission 101399) | Vadose zone soil microbial communities from Angelo Coast Range Reserve, California, USA - 15con2h2.4B metaG | ecosystem: Environmental > Terrestrial > Soil > Vadose zone > Saprolite...
CCTCCCCCCTATGTTTTTTGTAAGTGTTGCATCCAAAGGATTTAGGGTATCTGTAAGTCCTTTGTTTTCTACACTTACAAGCAAGTCCACAAGTGTTGATTCCAAAATAGTTATGGGGAGCCGGGAAATGGAAAGGCGAAAATCGAAAATGGTGAGAAAGCGCAGGGCAGAAAGCGAGAACGGTCGGGCGAGCGAAAAGTAGACGAGGCTGGTGAGTAGCGCTTCGAAGACCAGAGTGGACAGTTCCCGACAGGAACGGGACAGGTAGTCGAGGCTCAGTGCAAGCAAACACGAGGGATAATAGCATGGAAGTACACTACGTGTCAATTACTTTCTTGTTAGCATTCGAATGGAGCGGGAAGGCGTTGAAAAGGCAGGGGGTTAATGGGTTCGGACTTTGCAGAAACGGAATCACCGGATGCGGAGGGTGGTCAGGAGATCGATGCGGGAGGCGCGGTGACAGCGTGGAAGAAGTAGGAGGAGTTGCGCGGTTGGGCGTATGATGCGGCCATCGTGAGACAAAGCGATGAACAAAAAGAGCGGCAGCGGCTGGCAGAATGGTACGCGAGCCTGGAGGAAGGGGAGCTGAAAGAGATTGCGGGAGACGCGGATTCGCTGACCGACCTGGCAAGAGAGGCACTGCGTTCGGAGATGCTGCGCAGGGGGATGCAGGCGCCGCCGGCAGAAAGAGGAGCTTCAGAGACACCTCGCAGCGGGAACGAAGCCCCAGGACCCGTCATGGTTGGCCGATACAGAGATTCGGGGGAAGCGATGATCGCCAAGAGCATGCTGGATTCGGCAGGGATCGAGTGCTTTTTGGGCGATGAAAATCTAGTGCGGTTGGATTGGTTCTACTCGAACTTAGTCGGTGGAATCAAGCTGATGGTTCGCGAGGAAGACGCGGAGACGGCGACGAAACTGCTGGAAGAGAATATTTCGGAGAAATTCGATGTGGAATGAGTGGGAGAGTACGCAGAGCCGCCGTGTCCCCAATGCGGGTCGATGGATGTTTCCTTTGATGAACTGAACAAGCAAATTGCCTATGCAGGCCTTTTCCTGAATCTTCCTATTCCCGTCAACCGCAAGGGCGGGAAATGCCGGGCATGCGGGCATAAATGGGGAAGCGAGGGTGAACCGTCCTCGGTTGAGGGATAAGGGCCTGCAAAGAAAAACATCTGCACTGGGAAATGGAAGCTGCGAGGGTACTGAAGAGCGAAATCAAGAGACGGCGATTGACGGGATTCGCAATGGCGGCGTTTTGCGTGCTGCCGATTGTGGGAGCGGCGATGCCGCGCGCCCGGAACGAGGGCGGGACGGCGGAGGAGGAATTGCTAAGCCTGATGAAAGCGGCGACGTCCGCGGCACGCGAAGGCGACCAGGCGAGACTGAAGGAGATCGCGCATGGGTTGATGATCCCGAATTACGAAACGTGGTTTAGAGCGACGTTTGGGGAGGAGGATGGCGCGAAGATCGCAGCGGCCTACAAGAAGAGTTTCGACTGGCAGGAAACCTCGCTTCCGAAACTGTTCGAAGGACTTGCGAAGGACCAAGGAGAATGGCTGGTGGAAGAAGTGGGAGATCCCAATCTCCCCGCCTTCGTGCCGTGCCAGGAGGCGCTGGTGAAAGTGGTGAAGAACGGCGCTGCGCTTTATCAAGTGAGTTTGCGGATGATCGCAAGCAGCGGGACGAAAACAGGCCGTTCCGTGGGCTACTATACGCTCGTTGAGGGAGCGTACCGGCAACTGGATTGCGTGGGAATGGGACTGGGAGTCCCTGGGGGCGTAGCATCGGGGCGCCCTTCGTCCGGCCCCCTCCGAGTGGGAGGCAACGTTCAAGCGGCAAGAATCATTAACAGCGTGCAGCCCGTGTACCCGAAGGAAGCCCGGAAGAAGGGGATTGCCGGGATTGTGCGTTTGCGTGTTCTGCTGGCGAAGGACGGAACTGTAGGAGAGATAGAGGTGCTGTCGGGCCATCCTTTGCTTCAGCAGGCAGCCCTCGATGCGGTGAGGCAATGGACGTATCATCCGACCCTTCTGAACGGGGAGCCGGTGGAAATCGACACGACGATAGACGTCAATTCTCGCCCAACTCGACGGCTGCGCCGAATCCATGATTGGCGAAGAATAGTTCCGGTCCTAGCGGCAAAGCATGCTTCGCTCTGGACAAGTGTTGCGGCCCGATGCCACCAGCTTCGGAGAGATGCCCAAGGCGAGGTAAGAGCAAAGTGAAGAGGAAGAGAGATTTCTTCGCAAGCCGACCACCTCGCAGGAGCGAGGTGGAAAGAAAAAGCGTCGGCTTGCTCCGTTCGAAATGACGGTGGGGCGGGGTGGGCCGTCGTGTCAGGGACGTTCCGACAAGGTTGGAATTTTCCCGACGGAGGCGGTGCAGGTGAACCGGCGAGGGGATGAGCACAGCCCCCTTCATACCTCGGAGTGAATAGGAACGGCTAGGCCATAAAAGAAAGGGCGTCCGGGAAGGACGCCCCTGAAGATAAATCGATTGATTAAAGGCCATTTGCGATGGCTCGTCAGGAGCCCGGCTGGACCTGCTCGGCGCGCTTCTGCTTGATCTCCTTGACCCTGTCGATCAGGTCGTCGGCTTCTTTTTGCAGCTTGGCGCGCTCTTCGGCAGACTCCACCATGTCCGCCTTGCGACGATAGAGGAGGTTCAGGTAGGCCATGGCGTCGTCGTAATCGGGCCGGAGCTGAACGGCTTTTTGCAAGTCGGCAATGCCTTCATCCACGAGCGGGCCGTATTTCGCGGCGTATTCCGCGCGAAGGGCGGGCGGCAGCGGATCGGCGTCCTTCAACTGCTTTTTGATGTTGTTCTTGTTGTATTCGGCGCGCAATTCGCCGTTGGCACGGAAGGCAAGCGTCCAATCGATGACGCCGATCCAGTAGTAGGGCTCGGGATCGTTGGGCTTCAGGTCGATGTGCTTCTTATGGTAGGACTTCGACTCCTCGAATTTCTTGGGGTCGTAGGGCGTGCCCGCCATCTGGAAAATAATGGAGCCGATACCGTCAATGGCGCTCAAATTGTTCGGATCGACCTCCAGGACTTCCTTGAACTCGTTTACGGCTTGCGTGCCGAGGCGGATGTTCTGCTCGGAGGGCGCGCCGGGAATGTACTGGCTGGCGTAAGCGGTGGCCAGATAAAGGCGAGCGTTCATCAGACCGGGATCAAGATCTTTGGACTGTTTGAAGTACTCAATGGCCTTGTCGTACTGTCCGCCCTTGAACTCAGCGACACCCTTATTGAGGAGGTCGCGGGCCTTCAGCTTGTTGCAGCCGGAGAGACCCGCGGCAAGAATCAAAAGCGCCGCGAAGGCGGAAGCCCGGCGAGCCATGCGGGAGAAACCCGGCCGAGCTGAAGTGGCACCTGTCACCGACGATGCATAAGTCATCGAAGCATCCATCCCTGCTGAGCGTGACCCCGAGAATACCGGGGGAGCGCCAGGATATTCACGTCCACCCTGCGAAGGGCAATTCGAAACAGTTCAGAGGCCCCTATCCAAATCCGGCGTCAGCAGGCCGACTGACGCAATCCCCGAGGTGTGCATGACGTCGATCACTTTGGCCACCACACCAAATTCGACCGGGCCGTCGCCGCGGATAAAAGCGATGCGCGACGCGCGCTGCTTGAAAACTTCCTCGAGCCGGCTGCCGAGAGCATCCCAAGCCACCGGTTCCTGGTTGATGCGCAGCGTCCCATCTGCACGAACCTGAACAACAACTACGTAATCATTCTGAATCTCTTCGACCGATCAACGGAACCACGTTCATTTCCGAGACGATACCCCGTTTACCGCCAACGATCATTCCCATGAGTCACCTCATTTTACGCAGCCGCAAAGCGGCCAGCGTTCAGGAGCAAATGCCCCGCGAGGAGGACTCTCACATCACCAGGCGTCACACCGGCCCGCGCCAGCGTGAACGTGCGAAAATCTACTGACCGGCTTCGAGTTTTGCAGTGATCAAGCCGATTTTGTCAATGCCCGCGCCGCGCATGATGTCGATGGCGCGCGCGACTTCCATGAACATTACATCGTTGTCGCCTTTGACAAAAGCGATTTTCTCGGCGCGCTCCTTGAAGATTTGTTCTATGCGGGGGCCGAGACCTTCCCAGGTAGTGTCTTCATTGTTGATCTTGAGCTTGCCGTTTTTCTCCACCTGGACGACGACAGTCTTGTTCTCGAGCTCGACGTTTTGCTGCTGGTTCGGCGAGGGCTGAGGAACGAGGGTGTCCAAGCCCTTGGGCGTAAGCGGCGTAATGACCATGAAAATGATAATCAGAACGAGCAGAATATCAATGAGCGGCACCACATTGGGCGTCGCCATCGCACCGCCCTTTTCTCCTCCAACATCCATCCCCATAGCGAGTCTCCTAGTGGCCTGCGCTAGAGCGATTCAGCAGGCCGCGAAACCGCGCCGGGTGGGATCCGGCGCGGCCGTAAAAAATCAGCAAACGAACGGAACCAACAGAATAATACGGTCCTCAATCCGCCGAGGGCGGAGGAGGAGTTGATTTCTCCTTCTGGTTCTTCTCGGTGAGCAGACCGAGCTGATCGACACCGGCCGAGCGAATCTCGTCCACGACGGCAACGACGTCGCCATACTTGGCGCGCGCATCGCTCTTGACGTAAACGGTCTTGTCCAGACGAGCGGAGAGGCGATCCTTCACCTGGCTGGTGATGTCTTCCTTGGTCAACGGAGTATTGCCGAGGTAGATCTTGCCATCGCGGGTGACGGCGACGACGATGGCGTCATCTTTGTCGGCATCTTTCATGTCATGCGGATTGTTGACATTGGCCAAATCCACGGAAACGCCCTTCTGCAACATGGGCGTGACCACCATGAAGATGATCAACAGCACAAGCATAATGTCGGCCATGGGAATGACGTTGGGAGACGCCATTTGCGCGCCGACTTGTGGCTTGTAGGCCATGGCCGGTTACTTCTTCGCGCCGCGGCGCAGGATGAAGTAGTTGATGAGCTCCATCGAGGAGTTATCCATCTCGACGTCGAAGGCTTCCACTTTGTTGGTGAAATAGTTGTAAGCCCAGACGGCGGGGACGGCGACGAGCAAACCGAAGGCGGTGGTGACCAGCGCTTCGGAAATACCGCCGGCCACGGCGGAGAGACCAGTGGCTTTGTTGGCGGCGATGCCCTTAAACGCGTTCAAAATGCCGACGACCGTTCCGAAAAGGCCGACGAACGGGGCCGTCGAACCGATGGTGGCAAGGGCGGAGAGGCCGCGCTTCATTTCCGCATGTACGATGGCGACGGAGCGCTCGAGACCGCGCTTGGCCGCGTCAATGACGTCGGAATCTGAAACCTGCTGAGAGGCCGACTGGAACTCCGAGAGGCCGGTGGCGACCACTTTCGCGATGTGGCTCTTCTTGTTGCGCTCGGCAATGGCGATAGCTTCGTCGAGTTTGCCGTCCTTGAGGGCGCCGGCAACCTGCTGGACGAAGACACGCGACTGTTTGCGCGCCGCGCTGTACATCAGGGCGCGGTCGATCATGACGCCGAAGGAATAGATGGAAAGAACGAACAAGATGAGGACGACAATTTTTACCAAGAGAGTCATCGAGGCCCACATGCTGCGGAGGTCAAAAGTAGGGGTCTCTTGCAGCAGAAATACTGCAAATACGTACAAGGTGGCTACCATTCGTTTGCTCCTTAATTTTCAAGTGGCGCCCCCCGACCAGAGCCGGGAGATCACCAAGAGTGTTTGCTGATCTTGCTACCCGAACTGGCGCACCTGTCCCACGACCGGCACACCGGACCATACTACTGGTTAAGAGAGAAAATCACGTCAATGGTGGTGTCCACTTCAACCGGCTCGCCATTGAGAAGAGTCGGTTGATAGCGCCACTGGCGCACGGCATCCAGCGCGTTCTGCTGCAGCAGCGGGTGGCCCGACTGGACTTCGAGCTGCTGAATCGAGCCATCCTTGGAAATGATGGCGTGCAAGCGCACCGTACCGGATATGCGGGTCTGGCGCGCGAGCGGCGGATAAACGGGCTGGACACGGTTCAAGATGCGCGCAGCCTGGACATTGCCGCCGACCTTCAGCGGGCCGGTCAGCTTCGGTTTTGGGGGGGGCGGTGCTCCACCCATCCCGCCAATGACGCCGCCGAGCACGCCGCCCATGGAACCACCGGCGACTCCGCCGGGGACGCCACCTTGCATGCCGACCGAGCTCATGTCCGGCTCGGCCTCTTCCTTAATAATCTTGACATCCTTGGGAATGACTTTCGGGGCCACGAGTTTGCCGGCGTCCATCAAGTGCGCCTGCGGCTTGACGCGCACGATTTGGGTGGGAGCCGGAGGCGGGGGTGGCGGCGGCGGGGGCGGCGGCGCGGTGAGCATCGTCGCCATCATAGTCTTGGGAAGGGCCTCGGTGTAGATCAGCGGGATAAGAATCAGGATCGAAAGAAACGCGACCTGAAACAACATCGAGATGACGACCGTCCAAGGCTTGTTGGTCTTCTTCGGATTCGGACTAGAGACCACCATTTCTTCAAACATGGATCCTACCTCCTACCGGCGGGAGCAAGACGTCCGGAGACGTTTTCGCTTCCACTGGTTTTGTTGCCGGCTGCGGGTCCGGTGCCTGCTGCAAGACCACGGCCGCGCCAATGATTCCACGCAACGACGAGGGGTGCAGCGATTCCAAAACTGGAGTACGTTCCTACCACAATCCCCACCACCAGAGCAAAGGAGAAAGCACGAAGGACCTGGCCGCCCATCAGGAACAGGACGAGCACGGTGAGGAAAGTCAAACCGCTGGTGAGGATAGTTCGCGAGAGCGTTTGGTTAATGGACTTGTTCACGAGATCGGCGAACGGTTCCTTGCGCAGCAAACGGCGGTTCTCGCGGATGCGGTCGAAAATCACGATCGTATCGTTCATAGAGTATCCGACTAATGTGAGCAGGGCCGCGATGACCGTCAAAGAAATTTCGAAATGCAGCAGCGAGAAAAACCCCAGCGTGATCAAGACGTCGTGAAACACGGCCAAGACCGCCGCTGCCCCGTAGACCCACTCGAACCGGAAGGCAATATATACCAGCATACCGCCTAAAGCATAGAGGGTAACGAGAATTGCCTGGCTGCGGAGCTCGGCGCCAACTTTTGGACCGACGATTTCGACGTTGCGGATGGCGAAGGGGCCAAGCACGTAGTTGTTCTTGATGGCGGCGAGCACGGGAGGGGTGACGCCGTCGACTTTCGAAAGATCGTCAAAATTGGTGAGAACGCCACTGGAAACCTTGTCGCGGTAGTCGAGGATTTTTTTAGCGAGCTGCTGGTAACGGTCGCCGGCGTTGACGGAGAGAAACAGCGGATCCTTTTCGGAGAGGAATGCAGCGAGAGACGAAGGAGTGGCGGCATTGAAGTCCGGCTTGTTGGAACTCGCGACGCCGTAAGTGGCGTTCAGGGCATTCAACACTTTCACTCTGCTGGCATCCAGGTCGCTGTCATCCTGAGTCTTGCCTTCGACGAAGATCAGCACTTCGTTGGAACTGGGATTGGCGATATCGCTGATGCTCTGAATTTCGGTATTGCCTAACCCTTGGGCGACAAGTCCGCTGCGGAGCTTGTCCACATTGGGGGGCTGGGCAAATCGTACGTCCACGTTGGTGCCGCCTTTGAAATCAATCCCGTAGCGAAGACCGCCATTGACGATAATCGAGGTCCACCCGGCGAGGAGAAGAATGCCGCTCAAGGCATAGAAATACTTGGCTTTGCCCATCCAGTTGATGTTGGGCTGTTTGAAGAGCTCGATCATGCCTATTTGCTTCCCTTCCTTAGACTCCAGGAGGTTGCGGAATGTTCCCAGCGCGAAACCGTCTACCCAGGGTAGAGAAAACCGGCCGGAGAACCTACTCCCCACTCGTTTTGAATGGAGTGGAGCGCACGCACCAAGAGTCCTAGTACATCCTAAATGCTCAATTCCGCCTGGCGATCCATTTTCGTCAGGTGGTACTGGAAAATCGTCTTAGAAACATAGATCGCGGTGAAAACGTTGGCGATCAAACCAATGGTTAACGTGATGGCAAAGCCGCGGATCGGGCCGGTTCCGAACAAGAACAGGAAGAACGCGGAGACGACGGTTGTCACGTGGGTGTCAATAATGGTCACGAAGGCTTTGTCAAAGCCAGCGTCCACAGCCGAGCCAGGAGACTTGCCATTGCGCAACTCTTCGCGGATGCGTTCGAACACCAGGACGTTGGAGTCCACGCCCATGCCAATGGTAAGGATGACACCGGCGATGCCGGGCAGCGTCAATACGGCGCCGAAGAGCGCGAGCACGGCGAGCAGGATGATCAAGTTCAAGATCAACGCGAGCACGGCGTTTCCGCCGGAGAAACGGTAATAGAAAAGCATGAAGAGCATCACGACGACAAGGCTAAGGACGGACGCCTGCACGCCGTGACGGATGGAGTCCGCCCCGAGCGATGGGCCGACGGTGCGCTCTTCGAGATACTTGATGGATGCGGGAAGCGCTCCGGCGCGCAGAACCAAGGCAAGATCGTGGGCGGATTCCTGGCTGAAATTGCCTTCGATCAGGCCGGAGTCGTCAATGCGGCCATTGATGACGGGAGCGGAATAAACGCGGTGTTCGAGCACGATGGCCATTTGACGGCCCTTATTTGTTTCGGTGAACGGACCGAAACGCCGGGCGGCTTCCGGCGACAGGGTGAAGTTCACCTGAAATTGGCCGGGATTGTTGGTGTTACGAGTTTCGATCGCGCTGCGCAAGTCGCGCCCCGTGACGACCGGCGCGCGGCTCAGGACATACCAGGTCACGCCGGTGTCCTGGATACCTGACGCATTTCTTGTTTCGGAGCGGCCAGGGACGAGTTCGGTGCCGGGAGGCAAGATCCCGCCATGAGCGGCCAAGGCCTCGGATTCAGAAGAGTAAGTTCGTACATCTTCGACCAATCTCAATTCCAACTGGCCACCGGCTTGAATGACGGCTTTGGCGCGCGTGGGATCGCCTTCGCCGGGTAACTGCACGAGGATTTCGTTGTCATTGCGGCCGCCACGACGCTGGATAGTCGGCTCGGTGAGGCCGAGGGCGTTGATGCGGCGCTCGATGGTTTCGAGCGACTGGGTCATGGTCGAGTCTTTAATCTGCGCGATGGCCGCCGCGCGCAGAGTCAGTGTGTATCCGGAGGGGTCGCCGGCAGTGGGCGTGAGATCCCAGACGTTGGCGTACTGCGCGCTGACCAAATCGCGGAATTGCGAGAGTTGCGCGGGATCAATGTTGCGCACGAGGATGTGGGTATCGTCGGCGCGGCGTACTTCGTCGTAGTGAATATTCTTGGCGCGAAGCTCGTTGGTCAGACGGTCGACCGTTTGGTCCGTTTCCTGGGCAATAGCTTCCTGCACCTGCACCTGGAGAATCAGATGCGTGCCGCCTTGCAGGTCGAGGCCGAGCTTAATCTGATGGCCGAAATTGTCCTTCATCTGCGCGAACGATTTGGGAAAATCCGGCAAGCCGACAAGGTAATAGACACAGAACAGAATGATTAAAAGGACGGACAGCGCTCTCCACTTCAGATTGGATTTCATGGTCAGAAAGTAAGTCGCGTAGCGGGGCGAGAGATGGGCTTATTTTGCATCTTCCGATGCCTCCACCTGAGCAATCGCCGCACGCGCAATGCGGATTTTAACTTGCGGTTCGCTGGAGATTTTCAAAATGACGGAATCGCCATCGATACCGTTGATCGTGCCGTAGATGCCGCCGCTGGTGATGATCTTGTCGCCGGCCTTCAGCTCGGCGAGCATCGCCTGCATCTTCTTGCGCTGGCGCTGCTGGGGCATGATCACCAGGAAATACATGATGGCGAACATGAGGCCCAGCGGAATCAGAAAACCGCCGAAACCGCCACCCGAAGCTTGAAAAATCATTGCTGCCATCATCATCTATCCAGTTCCCTGTTGTAGTTTTCGATCCCAAATCATTCGACTTACTGCTTGGTTTCCCCGCCTTCAGACCTAGAGAAGATAGGAACAAGTAAGCGCAGGCGAGCTACCTGCTCGCCGACTTCAACTCATGCTCTTCTCTTGGTGCCCCGCGGACGGCCCGCGCAACGCCTCGAACCGGCTCTCAGGCCGGACCTACAGCATAGCGCGCGTGCATCTCAGATGAAAAATTCGCTAGGTTCCCAAACTCGATAGCCTCGCGGATTTGACGCATTATGTCAAGGTAAAAGTGGACATTGTGGTGGGTGGCGAGGATCGCGGCGGTGAGTTCTCCGGCAGCAAAAAGATGACGTAGATAGGCGCGTGTGTAGCGGCGGCAGACGCTGCAGGTGCAATTCGGATCGATGGGCCGATGGTCCTGCGCATAGCGCGCGTTCTTGATGAGCACGCGGCCTTCGCTGGTGTAGAGGCAGGCGTGGCGCGCGGCACGCGTGGGGAGGACGCAGTCCATCATGTCGATGCCCCTCGCGACGTAGTCGGCGATTTGTTCGGGGCGGCCGACGCCCATGTGATAACGGGGACGGTCTTTGGGGAGGAGTGCGGTGACTTCGGCGGTCATTTCGCAGGTCGTCTCGTGCGGCTCGCCGACGGCGAGGCCGCCGACCGCATAGCCGGGAAAATCGAGGTCGAGAAGCTGGCGGGCGCTTTCGCGGCGCAAGTCGGGAAAAGTTGCGCCTTGAACAATTCCGAATTGCCATTGCGGCAGGTCGCCGTTGCGCTGCGCGCATTCCCGAAAATAGTTGCGAGCGCGCCTGGCCCACGCAGTGGTTCGCGCGACGGCGGTTTCGGCGTGGTCGCGAGGCGCGGGGGTTTCGATGCATTCGTCGAGGACCATGGCGATATCCGAGCCGAGGGTGAGCTGAATCTCCACGGCTTTTTCCGGGGCGAGGAGATGCTCCGAACCGTCGAGATGCGAGCGAAAGCGCACGCCTTCGTCGGTCATTTTTCGAAGCGCGGAGAGACTGAAGACCTGGTAGCCGCCGGAATCGGTAAGGATGGCGCGCGGCCAGGACATGAATTGATGTAAGCCGCCGAGCTTGCGCACGAGTTCGTGGCCAGGACGCAGATAAAGATGATAGGTATTGGCGAGGATGATTTCCGCGCCGAGTTCTTCGAGGGCTTCCTGGGTGAGCGCTTTGACGGAGGCCTGGGTGCCCACAGGCATGAAGAACGGAGTTTCGACGGTGCCATGCGGTGTAGTTAAGCGGCCACGGCGGGCGCCGGTCGGGTCGGTCTTAGAAACTTCGAAAGAAAACACAATTACAGCAGCGTATCACGAGAAAACCCAGGCCAACATCGTGAAGAACAGCATGAAAGCAAACCACACACTGAAAACTATCCCGAGCGACTTGCCGAACGGCAACTTCTTCGGATCAGCGGCAGAGAAGCCTACGGCCATTAGCACGAGCGCCCAAATCCCGAAGACGTCCAGAAAAGCCAGTGGGACCATCTGCCATGCAGGCAAATCGTTCCCTAGTATCGCGGCCGGGTTGGAAGCAAGAAAATTCTCTGGATCGATCGCCGTGGGGTCCTTGAGAAGTGTAACGGGAATCGCAATGAGTTCCTTCAGGCCGATAGGCAGGTGCGCAAAAGTCGTGATGGCGAATGCCGTGGCATAGTTCGTGCGCGCCCCACCGAGTAGTTTGAAGGCTCCCAGATAGACGCCGGAAGAAATGAGGAGAAGCAAAGGCCATCCGATGAAGCCCCGCACGTAACGAATTGCCTTAGAACGACCAGCGGCCTGCTCATAGGCACGGGCCTTCTGCTCCTCACTGAGATTGTCAATCTGCCGGGATGCAAACTTGTTTTTCGCGATCTGTTCTTTTGAAACTTCTACCCAGTTGGTACGCTGCACAAGCGTAACGCTAAGACCGATCGAGATAAGCAAGAGTACGACCATCGGAGCAAACCAGCTAGGGCGCTGGGCAATATCGGAAAAAGTAGGCTTGGGATTGAACAAGGTACCTGTAATCCTGCCAAGTGGACCGATACCCGGCTGGGCCTCCGGCGCAGAAACAGGGGTTGTAGCCATCGGGGATTCCTCCACCACAAGGTTGCGTAGCACTGCTATCTAGATGGCACTACGCACGAGCACCGGGGAATATTTCAGTGTGGGGATTCTAGCGCGGCGGAAAAGAAGTTGACAGTCGAAAGTTGAAAGTTAAAACGTCCGAAGCAAGAAAGGAAGGTACGGAAAGGATCCGTTCAGTCGCGCGGGAGTTCCGGGACGGCGGCGAGCAGTTCGCGGGTGTAGTCGTGCCGGGGGTGGTGGAGAACTACTTCGGCTGCGCCGATTTCCAGGAATCGGCCGGCGCGCATGACGGCGATGCGCGTGGCGATTTGCGCGACGACGGGCAGGCTGTGCGAAATGAAAATGTAGGTCAGCGAGAATTCGCTCTGCAGTTCTTGTAAAAGAAGAAGAACCTGCGCTCCCACGGAGACATCCAGAGCCGAGACAGGTTCGTCCGCCACGATCAATTTCGGTTGAAGAATCAGCGCTCGCGCGATACCAATCCTTTGCCGCTGCCCCCCGGAGAATTCATGCGGGTAACGATCAAGCGCGTCGGCGCCGAGACCGACCCGCGCCAGCGTTAGAACGGCGGTGTTCTTGCGCTCGCGAGCGGTGAGGCGCGGCTCATGAATCGCAAGGGACTCGGCGACGATCTCGCCAACCCGCATGCGCGGATTCAATGATGCGTAGGGGTCTTGGAAAATCATCTGCATTTGACGGCGCAACGCGCGCAATCCCGCGCTGCGGGCGGCCAAAAGGCTTTCCCCGGCAAAATAGATTTGCCCGGCGTCGGGCTCGATGAGGCGAAGCAGCATCCGCGCGAGGGTGGTCTTGCCGCAACCGCTTTCGCCAACGATGGCGAACGTTTCGCCACGCGCGACCTCGAAACTTACGCCATCGACGGCAGTGAAGCGCGCGCCATCTGATTCCTGGGAGAAGACACTGCCCCCTCGCCGGTAGGTCTTGCGTAGTTCACGCGCTGAGAGAATTGCTTCCATCAGACGAGCACGCAGCGTGCCTTATGATTTTCGCCAGCCGCGCGGAGAGCAGGCACTTCGGTGACACAGTCGGAGCGGCGAAGTTCGCAGCGCGGTTCGAAAGCGCAGCCGGATGGCAGGGCCGTGAGCTGAGGAACCGCACCGGGAATGGGCGTCAGCGTGCCGCGCTTGAGAGTTGGCGAGGCTTTCAGCAGTCCTTGCGTGTAGGGATGTTTCGGTTTCGTGAGGACATCTCTCGCGGGGCCTTCTTCGATGATACGTCCGGCGTACATGACGGCCACACGCTCGGCGACCTGCGCCACCACACCGAGATCGTGGGTGATGAAAAGCAGCCCCAGTTTCAGTTCGCGGCGAAGGCGATCGAGCAAATCCAGAATTTGTTTTTGAACGGTGACGTCGAGCGCGGTGGTGGGCTCGTCAGCAATCAGAACGCGCGGCCCGGCCGCCAGCGCCATGGCAATCATGGCGCGCTGCCGCAGGCCGCCGGAAAGCTGGTGCGGAAATTGCTGCGCGCGGGATTCGGGTTCGGGGATTGCCGCGCGCCGCAAAGCATCGATCGCCTTGCGTTTTACTTCGCTGGCCGCAAGCTTGGGCTGATGCGCGCGGATGGCTTCTTCAATCTGAGCGCCAATGCGCATCACCGGATTCAGCGAAGTCATAGGCTCCTGGAAAATCATGGCAATCTCGCCGCCGCGAACGTCGCGCCATTCGCGCTCACTCAGAGCCATTAATTTTTTCGGTGAGGCCACCGCCGCCAGCGTGGCTTCGCCGCTGACGCGTGCGCCGGGCGGCAGCAAGCCCATCAGCGCCAGGGATAGCATCGTCTTGCCGCTTCCAGATTCGCCAACCAGCCCGAGGGATTCGCCCTCAGCGATGCGCAGCGACACATCGTTGACCGGCCGCACCCACCCACTGGGTGTCGGCAGTTCGACGGTGAGGCCGCACGTTTCGAGCAAATCGCTCATACGGCAATGATAAGCAGGAAATGGGAAAGTCGAAATACGAAACTGGATCGGGGTTTCAGTTTGAGGGGAACGGAGCCGACTAGCGGCTTGCAAGAGGAATCACGAATTTCAACGCGGTGTGCGTCGGGGAGAAGCCAACGACTTTCACGTCTTTCAACCCGGCCTTGCGGCCGGCGGCGAGGACGTCGTTTTCCGTGATGTGCTTTTGTCCCTTGGGATAAACAATCCACAGGGCAGCGGCGCCCTGTATGGATTTTGAGATTTTGGACAGACTGCCGAGGTCGCCTTTCGAATCCGCGGCGAAAAAGATGCACTCGATGTCAGAATTAATCTTCCCTTTGCTCACGGACTTGGTGAGACTGCCTAATTCGCGGAGAAATTCCGCGTCGAACTCGCCGAGAAGAACAACCTTCGCTCCGGGCTTCACGCCGAGCCTTTCGATGCGCGACTTGGGATGAAGAATCTTGTCGCACCATTTTTCGGAGACCGGGCCAAGGTGGAAGATCGCAAGGCCATCCGCTGTCTGCAAACGGAGCTCGCCATCCACGGCTTTCGCGGATTTGATGGCGGAGAACGGAATCTTCAGCCGGAACTCGCCGCGAAAAAGAATCTCGCTCGTTTCGAGCAGCGCTTTACCTTCTGACTGCTGTTTCCCGAACTGCACCGAGCAGTTGAGCTCTTTCCCCATCTCATCCCCCGCTACACGCTGTTTTTTGCCGCGAAACGCTTGCAGTTACTTCGTCGAAACGCCGCGGCCTACGATAGTAAGCTATCAGGTTCGATGGCAACCACAGCGACAAACCGCGTGGATTGGCAGCTGATCTGGGCGCAGCGAGGGTTCCGCTATTTCTTTGTAGCGATGTTTGTGTCGCTCTTCGGCAGCGGAATGAACTTCGCGGGCGTGAGCTGGTACATCCTTGCGGCCACGCACTCGACCGTGAAGGTGAGCGGACAAGTGATCGTCATGACTTTGCCGGGACTCTTTGTGCCGTTTCTCGGCGGAGTGCTGATCGATCGCATCGACCGGCGCTACCTCGGCGTCCTGCTCGATCTCACACGCGGCGTTTTTGTCCTCGTCACCGCTTACATCGCGTGGCGCGGCCATTTGGAGCTTTGGCACCTTTACGCCATGACGTTAATCACCGGCACCGGTTCCGCGATGTACTGGGCGACGGTGAACGCGCTGGTGCAGGAAGTGATTCCGAAGAGCCAGTTTACCGGAGCGAATGCCGCGGTGCTCGTGGGAGTGCAGAGCGGCATGCTCATCGCGGGCGCTTTCGTGGGTTTCCTTTACAACACAGCGGGCATCGCGGGAATCCTGGCGATCGATGGCGCAACATATTTCGTGTCGGCCTATTGCCTCTATCAAGTGCGCCGCGGGTACGTCTCGCCGCGCGAAAGTCAAAAGTATCCGCGGGAATATAACGAAGCGACGGAAGCGACCGCCGAGGCGCTGGAGACGGGAGAAAACCCGGAGGTCGCGGAAGCGGGGCTTTCTCTGGCCGTTTACGCGGACATGAAGGAAGGCTTCGCGTATCTGAGGCAACAGCCGTTGGTGCTCGTGCTGGGGATCACGCACTCCATCATGATGGCGGGTGTGGTGAGCGCGAACGTAGTTCTGGTTGCGTTGGCAAACGACATCCTGCATGCAGGGCCGCGCGGGCTGGGATTTCTGGAAGCAGGCTGGGCCACGGGAGCGATTTGCGGCGGCTTAATTGCCAGCCAACTTCCGCAGGCGTTGCGGATGCCGCTCTACGTTGCGGCATGCGCCGGGCTTGCACTGGGCCACATGGCGACACCGTTCGTCGCGTTTCTGGTGGGCGCGGTAGTGATGCAAATTCTGTTTGGATTCTGCAGGGCGCTTGGCGGAGTTGTAGCGCAGTCTTCGCTGATGACCATCGTGCCCCGGCACTTCATGGGGCGCACACAATCCGCGATGGCGATACTGACGACGGTCGTGCAACTCTTCATGAGTTTTGCGCTGGGATGGGTAGCGCAAGGCGCAGGGCTGGTCGCAGGATATGCGATGCTGGCGCTGCTCTATACGGGAGCGACGGTCTCCGCAATTCGCGCGCGCCAGCTCATGCAGTAAGCTGTTGCGGCGGACAGCGCCGATGCATGGGCTTACCTCGGAACAGGTGCGCGCGAGAAGCAGTGCCCAGTGATGCACGGTTGCCGGTAGATTCGGACTAATCGGAAGAGGGAGTGGGGGCCGGCGGCGCTGGCGGAGAAACCGCCTTAGGGCCGAGAAGATCCACGGCCGCTTGGTAGAGCTTGGCGCGCAGCTGATAGCGTTCGTTGGCACGGGTGATGTAGCGCACGGCGATCTCGACACCCCCGATGACTGGCTTTACGTTGATGGCAGGCGCAGCCGATAGCGCACTCATCTGGCGCGAACTCGCCGCGTGTTGCCACTCCTGCTCAGCCTGCTTCGCGGTTTCGGTGGTTGCTTCGGCAACCTTTTTCCGAATCGCATCAATGACGGGATACGGATCTTGCCCGGTGGGAAGCACTACCTGCAATTCATCCCACATCCATTGGCCGGAGGTCGAGAAATTGAAGTAGTGACCTTCGATCGCATAGCTGTTCGTAAACGTCACGCGGCGCCCCGTCGGGTGGCCCGAATCGGTCCAGTTTCCGGTTTCTAGCAGGACTGTGTGGAACATCCCAAGCTCGACCACTTCGCCGGTCACGCCATTGATTTCCACCCAATCGCCGAGGCGGATGCCGTTCTTGCCCATGAGCACGAACCAGCCGAGGAAGCCCACGATGAAATCTTTCAATGCCACCGTCAAACCCGCGCCGGCGAGGCCCAGAATCGTTCCGAGCTGATTCGGAGGCCCGAAAATCACCAGCAGAATGAAGAGCACCGCGCAGATCTGTACGGCCACGCGCGTGACCGTGCGCATCGTTTCGACCTGTCGGCGATCCAGGGAGGTCTTGCCGAGCAGCCGTTCAAGCCAGCTATCAAAAAAAATTCCGACCAGCAAAATTCCAAAAATAATGACCAGCCCTATCAACATCCGGTGAATGACCGACCGCTGCTTGGCGGCAAGGACCCCCGCCCATTTGGCATACACGTCGGCCAGTTGTTTTTGATCGTCGATCCGTTTGCCAAAACCCGCCAAAGTTTTTTGCTCGGAAGCGCGCAGCTTGGTGGCTTTCACCAGATTGGTCGACTCTTCACGGTTCAGATTCGGAGGTTTTCTGGAACCGCCAGCGGCCGCACTGGATGTCGCTTGCGCGTTCGTCTGTGCTGCGTCGGCCTTACCAGAGCTGATCTGCGATTCCAGCGCATTGTGCCGGGCCGTCAGCGACATCGCCAGGGACTCTGCGTCTTGCTTGGCGTGCCAGAGGAGCAGCTGCTTCTGGCGAAGCGCCAACCATCGCTGCACCCGGTGAATCAATCCCTGCGCTTCTACAGAATTGTCGACCGACACGTGCATGGTATCCGCCACATGCGAGGTGGCTTCGTGCTCTTCGACCATCGACTGGATTCGGCCCTTCGGATCGCCGCCGGCACGGATCAGGTCCTGCTTGGCATCGTCGGCTTCGTCCTGATCCAGTTCCTGCTGAGCTTTGGCGACATCCAGCTGGTCATCCAATGTATCCTTCTTATCCGCCCCGGCCTTTTCGTAGGCGGAGGTGAGCCGCGTGATCTCAGCCTTATCCGCTTCGACGGCTCTCTCCGACTGCTGCAGCCGCGCTTCTATCTCCTTGGCCTCGGCGCTTAATACCGGTGGATGCTCCTGGGCGTCACGCACGGCCGCTGCAAAAGCGAGGTCCATATCGTGGTCCCCGAGCCTCAGCGCTTCCTGGGCAAAGGGCAGTTCCTCTGCGGTGGTCGGCATCTGGGCCAACCGCTGTGCGGTCAAGAGGGGCGTTTGATCGACAATTGGTCCCTGTGCTGCACCTCCATACGCGGCCCCGGTATTTGTCGTGGGCGCACTTGCCGGCTGCCCCGTGCGGAACAATCCGTAGGCAACTGCGCCCAGCAGCGCAAGCAGCACAATCGCGGCAATTTTTTGCTTGGTCTTCATAGTTCGCTACAGCGCACGGTCTATTCTAGTACGCACGGAGACAATCCGGGCCCGCCTAGTTCGTTCGCTTTCGCAATCTGCACCGAGTTGTTCCCAACGAGTCGGCAAGGGCTGTGACTACCGGGGCACCGATGAGCGCAGAAACCTTGTGCAGCTCTACGCACTGACTTACGCTCGAAGCCAGAACTCACATGCAAGATGCCAGGCTGCCTAAATTGGTTTTCGCGGTCCTCGCCGTGGGCGCAGCGATTTGTTTTTCCACGTACTACGCGCAGATGCCCGATGTAGTCGCTTCGCATTTCAACGGGCGAGGTGTGCCGAACGGCTGGCAAACAAAACCAGCCTTCTTCGGGCTCTTCGCCGCCATGAGCGTACTTGCGGCTGTACTGGGATTCGGGATTCCGCGGATCATTGCTTCCGTGCCTTCGCGATTGATCAACCTGCCGAACAAACAGTATTGGCTTGCGCCGGAACATCTGGCGAAGACAATGGCCTTTTTGAACGCCTATTTTGCCTGGTTCGGCTGTGCGGTCTTCTTGATCATGATTCTCACCTTCGACTACGCCATCCAGTCCAACCTGCATCCGGCGAACCCGCCCGATGTTTCCCGGATGTGGTACATGCTTGTTGGCTTTTTGGTCTTCATGGTTGTCTGGCTCGCTCGGATGTTCACGCGATTCGGCCGGCTGCCGGAAGAAGATTCCACCGAAGCCATGTGAAAGATGTTTCACTTGGGTTGAACTCCCCAGCTAGCTGCCCTTCCTTCGAAATGATTGGTTTCTAGCAGCGAAGCGCTAAGATAACAACATGCTTGTCAAGGTTGAGGTCTACAACGACGGCGAAGCTTGGTGTGCCCGCGGCATTGGCCAGGATATTTTCACGCAAGGCCAAACGGTGGACGAGCTGTATAGCAATATCCGGGAAGCCGTCGCACTCCACTTTGACGGCGATTTCGCACCCTCTGAAATCGATATTCTCGTCGTCTCCGAATTAAAACTTACACATGCCCCGGCTGCCACAAGTTAGCGGTCGTGCACTCATTCGTTTGCGAGGCCATAGCATTCCATCTAGATGGATTGCGCGAAGAAGGTCAAGCCGCTCCCGAGCCGCACACTTATTCTGCTTATGTGGAACTTCCTGCTTGACTCTAGAGCTATCCAGATGAAACTTCCAACACTTTCCACGATGCTCGTTCTGGCGTTCTTCCTCGCTCCAGCAAGAGCTTACTCCTGCACTTGCGAGATCTTCGGAGACGGCAGCCCAGGCTCGACGAAGCATCATGCCAAGGCGGTTTTCATCGGCGAGGTTCTGGAAGTAAGGGCGTCGACCAAGTCAGAACGCGAAGAATATTCCAACTTCTACATAGTCCGAATGCGCGTTGAGCGCTACTGGAAGGGAATAAAATCGGGCGAAGTGACCGTAGAGACCGACTTGACCGGTTGCGGCCCGAATTTACGAGTCGGCGAAAAATACTTGGTTTACGCCATGGGGAAACGATTGAACACCTCTTGTACCCGCACTCGAAAGCTGGTAGACGCCGAGAAAGACCTAGAGGCGCTTGGCCGGGGTAAAGAGTTCATACAAAAATGAAAAACGCCTCCGAAATACTCAGAGGCGTTTTGTTTTGAGCAGTTCTGATCCTTCTAGAGGTAATCGCGCGACGGGCCTTCCAGGAAGGCGCGCAACTTGCGCGAACGCGATGGGTGCCGCAGCTTACGCAGCGCCTTGGCTTCGATCTGGCGGATGCGCTCGCGGGTCACGGCAAACGACTGGCCGACTTCTTCGAGCGTGTGCTCACTGCCATCGTCCAGGCCGAAACGCATCTTGATGACTTTTTCCTCGCGCGGTGTCAGCGTCTTCAACACTGAGGAAGTTTGTTCCTTCAGGTTCAAGTTGATGACCGCGTCGGACGGCGAAACCACGGCCTTGTCTTCGATGAAATCGCCGAGATGCGAGTCTTCTTCCTCGCCGATGGGGGTTTCCAGCGAAATCGGCTCCTGCGCGATCTTCAAAATCTTACGCACCTTGGACACCGGAATGTCCATGCGCTTGGCGATCTCTTCGCTGGTCGGTTCGCGGCCGAGTTCCTGCACAAGCTGGCGGCTGGTGCGCACCAGTTTGTTGATCGTTTCGATCATGTGCACGGGAATACGGATGGTGCGCGCCTGGTCGGCGATGGCGCGCGTGATGGCCTGTCTGATCCACCATGTCGCATACGTCGAAAACTTGTAGCCGCGGCGCCACTCGAACTTGTCCACCGCCTTCATCAAGCCGATGTTGCCTTCCTGAATCAGGTCGAGGAACTGCAATCCGCGGTTGGTATATTTCTTGGCGATGGAAACGACCAATCGAAGGTTGGCTTCGATCAATTCCTTCTTGGCCTGTTCGGCTTCCGCTTCGCCGCGGTGAATGAAGGTCAGCGTGCGCTTAAGCTCGGTGAGCCCGACTTCGCTGGCCTCCTCGATGTCCTTCAGTTCGGTGCGGCGCGTGCGCAATTCCTTGCGCGCTTCGGCGGCGACGTCGCCCTTGGCTACGTCGGCTCGGCGCTCCAGGCGCCCCGCTTCGCGTTCGAGTGACTGCAGCCGCTCGACAGTGCCGCGCATCTTGTCGATGAGGCGCTTTTTTTCGAACGGATTGAAATCGATCGCGCGAATCGCGACGGAAATTTCCACGCGTGTCCGCGCCACGTCCCACTTCGCGCGAATGTACGGCTTCTTCTTCGATTTCGCCGTCTTGTCGAGCTTCGCGGCTTGCTTCAGCGCGGTTTCGTACAATTTTGCAATCTTATCGATGTACTTGAGCGTCTGTTTGGTCTTATTGGCGATCTTTTCTTCGGTCAGCTCTTCGTCGTCAAACTGCACGATTTCTTTGATCGATCGCACACCCTTGCGCAGATCGTCGCCCACGGCGATCAATTCCTTGATGACGATCGGCGAGCGGGTGATGGACTTCATCACCACAAGTTGCCCGCGCTCAATGCGCTTGGCGATGGTGACTTCGCCTTCGCGCGTCAGCAGCGGAACGGTGCCCATCTCGCGCAGGTACATGCGTACGGGGTCGTTAGTCTTTTCGAGGGAACCCGGGGTCAGATCGAGGTCGCTGCTGCCCTCGTCGGAATGCGCGTCGTCCTTGACGATGGCGTCGCGATCGCCGGGCTCCGCGGACACTTCCACGGCGCGCGCGGCCTTCGCCGACGCCTGGTCCTCGTAAATCTCAATGCCGTTCCGCTCAAATGTAGTGAGGAGATCGTCGATCTCTTCCGAAGAATGCACCTCTGCCGGAAGCGAATCGTTTACTTCGTCGTAGAGCAGGTAACCGCGCTCTTTGCCTACGGCAATGAGCTGTCGTACTGCATCATATTTCTCTTCAAGACCTACTGCTGCCACAAATTCCTCCCGCAATCGGACCGGTATCCCAAGCATTGCCGGACGCGATTGGAACCACGTTCACTCGCAAAGCTACGCGCAGGCTGGCGCGCAGGCGCAAACCACGGGGGAATTCCCCCCAAAGAAGATCGCTCGCTTTTTTATTTGAAGCCCTCTGCTCTGCGCCGCTTGCCCGCCGTTGGCCTCCGTGCGTGGCCCGCTTCCCGCACCTGTGAGGCTCGGCCCCTGCCGCTAAGTACATGTATATAGATGCGCTTAACGGCAAAACCGTTACTCGCGAAACCCTATTACGCTACACGCTTAAGTCCCTTTCCGTCAATGATTTAATTCGTGGAAACCTGTGGAAGACTCTGGGTAGGCTTTGAACTTGGCAAATCTTTTCCATTTATACTCCTGGGGAGGCTTCTCAGCGCGCAGCGGCCAGCCGCCGCATCAACTCCTGCTTCTTTTCGAGCAATCCGCGCATCTCCGGCGCGGATGGACTCGCCTCGATGCTTCGTTGGACTTCCGCGAGTTCCCGCTCCGCCTGCCTGTTTTGGAGTGCCTCGATACAGCTCAGGGCCTCTTCCCAGGTCGGCTCGTTGGTTTCCTCAAACAGGATCTCGAAGAGCAGCCGCCGGTCGCGCTCTTCCAGCACGGCGGCCACTTCTGTCGCCTGCAAGGGTTGGCCTGCAAGGCTGGCGACCACCAGCGCCGCGAAAATCCTCTCCGTTTCCAGGCCGTGATAGAGACGCGCATTTTGCAAACGCTGCGCCAGTTCGTGCCGGTATCCTTCGGCCTCCGCCAGCATTCGAATCAACCGTCGCTCCACAGGCTTTGCCGCGCGTCCGATCAATTCCGGCTGCGTCTTCACTTCGCTGCGGCGTTCCGAGGCCGCTTTGCTCAAAGCCGCACGCAGCACCGGCTCATCCAACCGAAGCTGCTGCGCGATGCGCGTCGCCCATTCCGATCGCAGGATGCGGTTGGGAATTTTCTGCACGTAAGGTAAGAGAAAATTTACCGCGCGCAGCTTTCCTTCGCCGGTCGTCAAATCCATCTGCCGCGCCCGTGCAATCAGATAATCCACATACGGCGGCGCTTCCTTGAGCAGCTTGAGATACTCCTCGGCGCCTTTTTCGCGGATAAACAAATCCGGATCCGCTTTTTTGTTGCCCACCGGCGGCAGCGCCAGCACGCGCACTTCAAAATCTTGCTCCAGCAGCAACACGAGCGATCTCTCCGTCGCCGTCTGTCCCGCGGCGTCCGGGTCGTAATTCACCACGACGCGCCGCGTGAATCGGCCCAGCAATTTGATCTGTGGTTCCGCCAGGCTCGTCCCGCAACTCGCCACTACGTTGCTGATTCCCGCGCGCGCCACGGCGATCGCATCCATGTAGCCTTCGACCAGAATCGCGAAGTCCTGCCGGCGAATTCCTTCTTTCGCGCGATCCATGTGATACAGCACATTGCTCTTCGAATAGATCGGCGTTTCCGGCGAATTCAGGTACTTCGGCTGGTCGTCGCCCAGCGCGCGGCAGCCAAACGCCACGATTTTTCCGGACTCATTCGAAATCGGAAACGTGATGCGCCGCCGGAACCGATCAAACAGCCGCCCGCTCTGATCGCGTGAGATCAACCCGGATTCAGCCAGGAGTTTCTCCGCGTACTTCGATTTCAGGTGCCGGAGGAGGAGGTCGCCGCCGCTCGGCGCATAACCAATTCCAAACCGTGCGAGCACATCCTTATCAAGGCCGCGATCCTCCAGGTACGCCCGCGCAGCCTTGCCCTCCAGCGTTCCTTCCAGCTGTTTCACGAAAAATGTCTGCGCCTCGCGGTGCATCTCCACCAGCACCGTGCGTTGTTGATTCTCTTTCCGCTCCTCCGGCGAACGCTCTTTCGGCCGAGGAATGGAAATCCCGCATTTCTCCGCGACGATGCGAATCGCCTCGGGGAACGCGCACTTCTCCATCTCCATCACAAATTTGAATACGTCGCCGCCCACGCCGCAGCCAAAGCAGTGGTAAATCTGTTTCGTCGGATGCACCGCAAACGACGGCGACTTCTCCGCGTGGAAGGGACACAGGCCGGTGAAATTCTGCCCGCTCTTTTTCAAGCGGACGTATTCCCCCACCACGCGGACGATGTCCGCCTGCTGTTTTACCTTCTCCGCAAATGAGCCCGCTTCTGCCATTCGGCGACGATCACCGCTTCATGTAATCGTTCTTATAGACTGTGCCGCCCTTCATTACAAACTTCACGTGCTCTAGAGTCGTGACGTCTTTCGTGGGATCGCCGTCCACAGCGATGAGGTCCGCCCATTTACCCACTTCAACAGTGCCAACGGTTTTTGTCCAACCCAGCAAGTCCGCTGCGTTGATCGTCGCCGTCTGAATCGCCGCCAGCGGGGTCATGCCCAGCTTCACGTAAACGTGAAACTCACCCGCGTTCAGTCCGTGCGGATACACCGCCGCGTCCGTGCCGAACGCCACTTTCACGCCCGCAGAAATCGCTTTCTTTGCGTTGATTTGCGCGGCCGCGGCAACGTCGCGCATCTTTTGCTTTGAAAACTCCGGCACGTTGCTGCGGTCCAAGTTGGATTGCATGTATTCGGTCAGAAAAAGTGTCGGCACGAGATACGTTCCATTCTTCTTCAGCGTGGCGATCGCCGCGTCATCCATCAGGTGGCCATGCTCGATCGAATCCACGCCCGCTTCCGAGGCCCAGCGCACGCCCTCCGCGCCGTGCGCATGCGCGGCCACGCGGCGGCCCAGCCGGTGCGCATCCGCCACGATCGCCTTCATCTCTTCGATCGTGTACTGCGAAGCGTTGGGATCATCCCCTTTTGAAAGCACGCCGCCGGTAGCGCAAATCTTGATGACGTCTGCGCCATATTTGATGACCTCGCGAACTTTGTGTTGCACGGCCGCCACGCCATCGGCAACCCCCTCTGCCTCGTGGTGAAACGCGAATGGCAGCAGGTTTTCATCGCAGTGTCCACCGGTGATGCCGAGCGCCGGCCCGGAGGCAAGGATTCGGGGACCGATGGCGTCGCCCTCGTTGATCGCGTCGCGCAGCGCGATGTCCGCGTAATCTTTCGCGCCCAGGTTTCGCACCGTTGTAAAACCCGCCTCGAGCGTGATGCGAGCGTTTCTCGCGCCGTGCAGCGCTTCGCGCGCTGTGGAGATCGCCAAGCCCTGATACCCGAGTGAACTCAACTCAAACGTCAGGTGCGTGTGTGCATCGATCAAGCCAGGCAGCACCGCGGAATCCGGCAGATCGATCGTCGTGTCCCCAGCAGCCGCTTTCACTTCGCTGGACGCAACGATCTGCGCGATCTTCTCGCCTTCGATCACGATCGCCTGATTCGCGCGCATTTGCCCCGTGCGCACGTCGAGCACGCGCCCTGCACGAACAATGATCCGCTTTGGCGACGGCGCCTGCGCGTGAGCAGTTCTCGATATTCCCGGAAGCATCGCCAGCGTGGCAAGGATCGCAAGCCGGGTCGTTCGACTCACTGCTTTTGCAAGCGGCATGGACATCTGCAAACCTCGCATCGAGACACCTCGTTGTAAGTTGGCCATCAAACGCGGCGAGTATATCAAACCAGAATGACGCGCACCTGCTTGAAACGACGACTGCGCAAGCTTCTACTCCGAACTCCTTATTTTCCGATTTCCAGTTTCCACTCCCTCATTTCTGCAATTCCACAAGCGTAATCGCTTTTCCCCCGCGCTCTTCCGTCTCAAACGAATGCCGCTCCACCAGCGGATGCGAAGCGAGGAACGTCCCGATCCCCTTGCGCAACGCGCCGGTCCCGTGCCCATGAATGATTCGCACCTGAGACCTGTTCGCCAGCGCCGCGTCATCGAGAAACTTATCCAGTCGTTCAGTAGCCTCTTCCACGGTCATGCCGATCACATTGATCTCGTCGGTTGGAGTACCTTCGCCACGCTGGGAAGTAACCGTCGCGCTCTGTAGTCTGCTCGTCGGCGCGGCGAATTTGGATGCAGTCGCATCTCCCGCCACGCCCGTGATTTCATCCAGCGCTACTTTCATCCGCAGCGGCCCTGCTTCGATCTCCGCGGACGATCCCTCGAGCCGGCGAAACACAACGGGCTTGCTGAATCCGCGAACGCGAACTCGTACGCCGGGCTGCAACCGCTCCGCGGTTACGGCCTGCAAGGAAGCGGACGTCACGCCGAGGTCCGCTTGCGAATCGGAAATGGTCTGCACGACCGCGGCGTTCAACTCATCGTGCGCTTCGCTACGCACGTCCTGCATTTTCCGCCGAGCCGATTTCTCCATCTGGCCGCGTAACTCGCGTTCTTTCACCGCCTCGACGACGCGGGCGACGTTTTCGTCAAAGCGCTTCAGCATTTCCGCGAATTGTGCCTCCAGTTCCTTGATGCGCTTCTGCTGCCGCCCGACCCACTCCGTTCGCAGTTTCTTACGTTCTTCTTCCAGCGCGTGCCGCTCGGCGGCCATCTGCTTCTGCATGCGATCCAGTTCGTCGCGGCTGCGGTGCAAGTAGGCGATCAGGTCGGCGGCTTCCCGCGATTCCGGCGTGAGCAGCGACCTCGCCCGCTCGATGATTCCATTCGCAATCCCGAGCCGCTGTGCGATGGCAATGCCGCTCGAACCGCCCGGCACGCCGACCATCAACCGGTACGTCGGCCGCAAATTCACGTCGTCGAATTCCACCGCCGCGTTCACCACGCCCGGCGTCATCGCCGCGTAGGTCTTGAGCCGGTCGTGATGCGTGGTCGCCAGCACAATGCAATTCTTCGCGCGAAATTCATCGAGCAGTGCTACCGCCAGCGCGGCGCCTTCCTCCGGCGCCGTTCCCGTGCCCATTTCGTCCACCAGCACGAGCGATTGCGGCGTCGCTGCCTCGAGCATGCTTTTCAAGTTCAACATGTGCGCCGAAAACGTGGACAAATCCGCTGCGATCGATTGCTCGTCGCCAATGTCTACGAGCACGCGATCAAACAGCGGCAAGACTGCGCGCTGCGCCGCCACCGGAATGCCGGACTGCGCGGCCAGCGCAGCCATTCCCGTCGTTTTCAGCGCCACCGTTTTTCCACCGGTGTTCGGGCCGCTGATCACCAGCACGCGCTCTTCCCCACCAAGCGACAGCGTCATGGGAACGATGGCGCGATTCTCTTTGTGCAGTTTGTCCTCGAGCACCGGATGCCGCGCGTCCACCAGCCGCAGTTCGCTGCTCTCCGAGAACTCCGGGATCGCCGCGTCGAATTCCTGCGCGAACCGCGCTCGCGAAAAAGCGCTGTCGAGCTCCGCTATCGTTTCCACTGCCGCAAGCAGCGGCTCGCGAATCACTTGCAGCTTCTCTGTCAGCTCGCGCAGGATTCGCACAATTTCTGCGGCCTCGTCCTCGCCTAGCTGAACAAGCTGGTTGTTCGGTTCGACCGTTTCGAACGGCTCCATGAAAACAGTTTGTCCCGTGCCGCTTGCTCCGTGGACCACGCCCTGCACGCTACGTCGCTGCTCGGCACGGACAGGAATCACGAAGCGTTCGTTCCGAAGCGTGACGTAGTCTTCGCCGGGCTCGGCATTTCGCGCACGCAGAATCTGCTTCAGTGCTTTCTGAATCGAGTCGCGCGTCTGCGTAATGCTTGCGCGAATTCGCCGCAGCGCCGCCGATGCATCGTCGCTGATTTCGCCGTTCGGCAGCACACACCGCCGGATTGCCGCGTGCACCTCGCGAAAATCACCAAGAGAAGCGGCGCTCGCCGCCAGCAGCGGAGACTTCGTCGCTTCCTCACGAAACTGCTGTCGCAGCCATCCCGCTGTCTCCAGTAGCGACGCCGCATCCCGAAATTCCGCCGCCTCCAGCACCGCAGCGGATCCTTCGATGCCTTCGAGCCAGCCCTGCGGATCGGCCAGCGCCCCGAATCCGAGCTCGCGCCCCGTTCGCAGCCACTCTCGCGCTTCGCCGATCAACGCAAACGCCGATTCCAGCGCAGCGCGATCCATCCTTGGCTCAAGCGCGCTCACCGCGCGCCGCCCCGGCGCACACGTTGTCCGCAGCCGCAGCAATTCCCGCAGCTTGTCGAATTCGAGAACGTCTTGTGCCGTCCGTGACATCGCTAGGATTACTTCAAACGAGTTTGCAGGTAGCTCGCGGCATCTCCAGGGCCGGCCGCCACGTGCACCAGGCGTCCATTTGCTTCGCCCCACGGCGCCGGATGCCCAAGTTCTACTTCCCGCACGCGATCCAGCACCGGCTGCCAAAAATCTCCGAGCACCGTGAACGGCTTGCCGCTCATCACCGACTTGTTGAGCATCTCCCAGACCACTGCAAGCTCTACCAGTGTTCCCGTTCCGCCCTTGCAGGCTACAAATCCATCCGCCAACCGGATCAATTCAAATAGTCTCTCTTCCCAGGTTTTCATGCGAACTTCGGTGTCGACCCAAGAATTGAGCTTCGCAGCCGTGAAAAACTCCGCCGTCACTCCGTACGTTTTTCCTCCGGCCTCTTTCGCTCCGCGCGAAACTGCCTCCATCACGCCGCCATATCCTCCGCTGCAAACGGCGAACCCGTGTTTTGCCAAGGCGCGCCCCAGCACGCGCGCCTCATCATAATCCGCCTCTCCTTCGCGCGGCCGCGAACTCCCGAACACTGTCACGATTTTTTCTTGGCGCATCGCGCGTTCCCGGATTCAGCGGGGCTGCTTTTGTTTCGAATCGCGCTTCTTCGGTGTCACGTTAAATTCCTCGATCATCGCCACGCACAGCCCCGTCAGCGCGTCCGCGGCCTCATGGCCTTTCCCGCCCTGATTATTACTCAGGAAAGAAAATATCAAACGCCGCCCGCTGAGCGTCTCCGCAAATCCCGACAGCGTCCGCACATGTTCCACTGATCCCGTTTTTGCGTGAACCCGTCCCGCCGCCGGAGTGTTCTTCATGCGGTCTTCCAACGTGCCGTCCACGCCCGCCACCGGCAGCGACTCATAGTACGGCACGAACCAGGTCTGCTTTTGCGCAAAGCCCAGCAGCGCCACCACGGCGCGCGGCGTCACCAGATCGTGCCGCGACAATCCCGAAGCGTCTGTCTGAATCACGTCCCCCGGCGCAATCCCCGCCGCTGTGTAGAAATCCGCCGGTACCTTCATCAAATCGTCCGGTGCACCCCAAACTCCGTTCTGACGAGCCACCGTCCGAAGCAGCATCTCGGTGTGCAGGTTCTGGCTGATCTTGTTCACCAGCTTCACCGAATCTCCCAGCGGCACCGAAACGTGTTCCGCCAAAACGGTCGGATCCCCGGGAACTTCCGCCTGCTCGTGCCGCGCCCTCGCAGCCCCTCCTACTTTTATCCCCCGCTCTTCTAGCAATCGCTTCAGCGTCGCCGCCGCATGCTGCGCCGGTTCTTCAATCGCCAAGACTAGTTTCCGCGGCGTGCTCTTCGCCGGCAAGGTGCCCTTCACAACCACCAGATTCGCCCCCGGCTCGCGTTTCAGCGTCAAATCCGATTTCACTTCCGCAGCGGATGTGACTACATCATTCTTGACGGCAAAATCCGGCGTCGCCGGGCTAACCACCGCGTGCACCGGACTCCCTGCCAGCTCTCCCGGCGTCAACGTCAGCGTGACGGTGTTGTCATGCACGACGATCGAAGAGATCGCCGCGCCGTATTCCCACACCATGTCGTCGATTTCCCATCCGTTCGGATAACGCTCGCGCGGGAAATAATTGTCGTCCCCGATCACATCCCCGGAGATTTCTTTCACGCCCTTCGCCACCAGTGCATCGGCCAGCTCCGCCAGCACCTTCTCCGGCGGCCCGTCAAACTCTTCCTTCAACTGATACGGAAATCTCCGGTTCGAAAGATTCGGGTCGCCCCGGCCCACCAGCGCAACATCTCCGCTCAGTACTCCTTCGCTCGAAATCGCTCCCTGTGTCTCCAGCGTCGTATGAAACCGGAAATCTGGCCCGAGTTTCGCCAGTGCCAGCGCCGTGCTAAAGAGCTTCATATTCGACGCCGGCACAAAATATTTGTCCGCATTCTGTTCGTACAGTATCTCCCCGCTCTCCGCATCCGCGATCAACAGCCCCCACGCGCCTTTGCTCGCCGGCGCCGGGCCGAGTAAAGCATCCGCCCGCGCCCCAAATTTCGCCATGGCCTTCTTCGACGCGGCGCTCTTCTTCTTTGCTCCACGCGGCGCAGTATCCGCTTTCGTTTTTGATTGCGCGCCCAGCTGCGCTATACCGCTGGTGAACGCAACCATCGCGCTTATCAGGATGACCGCCGCCCATCGCCGTCCCATTTTTTCTATCTTCATCGTTTTCTCGCGCGTAAATCGCCCAGGAAAAGTATAGTCGAAAGGCAACGTATTCCATCCTCCGCGCGTCTTACTCTTGGAAGCGCACCCGCGCATCGAACCAGTTCCAAGGCCCAAGGTTGCACCCAGCCCGCGGGCACTCTATGATGTTCAAGCTCAGAAAACTACGTCGAGGTGACTTGTGATCAAGCAAATGATGTCTTGTCTTATGGCGCTGGCCCTGGTCGCCCTGCCGCTCTCCGCCGCGAAAGACAAGAAGGAGACTGATCGCTTGGATAATTGCGGGACGGTTATCAAGGAAGTGATGGATATCCCCGACAATATTCCGCTGGACCTGGTTGACAAGGCAGAATGCATCATTGTCTTTCCCTCTGTCCTCAAAGCCGCTTTTGTGATCGGCGGTAGCTATGGCCGCGGCGCCATGACCTGCCGCAGTGGGGAGCATTTCACCGGACCCTGGAGCGCTCCCACGATGATGGCTTTGGAAGGCGGCAGCATTGGCTTTCAGCTCGGCGGTCAGGCCACGGATTTCGTCTTGCTGGTCATGAATCCCCGTGGCGCTCGCGCCATCCTAAGTAACAAGGTCAAGCTGGGCGCGGATGCGTCGGCAGCGGCAGGTCCGAAGGGGCGCACCGCCAATGCATCTACCGATGTCTCCCTGCGGGCCGAAGTATTGAGCTACTCCCGCGCCCGAGGCCTCTTTGCAGGCATCTCGCTGGAAGGCTCAACGGTTCGCCCGGACAACGACGCCAATGAGCGTATCTATGGCAAGAAGATCGAGGCGGAATCCATTGTTTTCAAGGGTGCTGTCGCCGTTCCTCCCGCCGCTCAAAAAATGATTGCCTACTTGAACCAAAAGTCTCCGAAGAATCTCTCGGACCCCGAATCCCTGAAGTAAAGTAATCACCCACGCACCTCGCCCTTCTCCAGACACCCCGGCAGTTTCCGGGGTGTCTCAGTCTTTGACCCCACTTCTCAAGATCTTCGGAATGTATGGAAGCTATTAATTTATAAGGTCTTATCGGCATTGAGGAATCCAGCCCCCAGACTTTCCTTTCCCCTTGACACATGACATCTTTATGATATCATGTCGATATTGGATGTGCTCTTCTGCCGAAAGGAACTTTCCATGAACACCAAACAAGCAACAACGAGCCATGAGCGCGCAATCACCGCTGCGAGTGGCTGGGTGATGCTCCCCACCCTTATCGTGCTTTTCATCGGCGACGTCGCCCTCATCCTCTTCGCCATCAAGGACGGAGTTGCAACCACCGGGCAGCCTCATTTCGGACTGCTCATCCCCTCCCTCCTGCTTCTGCCGATCCTCAGCGTAATGCTCTCCGGTTTCTTCACCCTGCAACCGAACGAAGCTCGCGTGCTAGTGCTCTTCGGCGCCTACAAAGGTACCGTTCGCACTAGCGGATTCCATTGGGGCAATCCTTTCTATACCAACGGGCCTCGGCCGATGGGCCTCTTCGCGCAAGCTGCGGAGATGCAAAGCAAACTCGCCGGCATGAAGGCGGGTACGGCATCCTCTTCGCGAAAGTCTCTGGGCCGCAACAAAATCTCTCTTCGGGCGCGCACCCTCAACGGTGACAAATTGAAGGTCAACGATAAGCGCGGCAACCCCATCGAAATCGCCGCCGTTGTCGTTTGGCGTGTGGGAGACACCGCGCAAGCCACCTTTGACGTGGACAACTACGAAAACTACGTCTCGACGCAGAGCGAATCCGCGCTGCGAAACCTGGCAAGCCTGTATTCGTACGACTATGGCGAAGAGCACGAAATCACGCTTCGCAGCAATGTCGGCGAAGTCTCGCAGGCGTTGCGAGCCGAACTGCAGGAGCGTTTCGCCAAGGCCGGCGTAGTAGTGGACGAGGCACGCTTGACCCATCTGGCCTATGCGCCGGAAATCGCCCAGGCCATGCTCCGCCGGCAGCAAGCCGAAGCCGTCATCGCCGCGCGCCAGAAAATTGTTCAGGGCGCCGTCAGCATGGTGGATATGGCCCTTAAGGAACTCGCCGACAAGCACGTGGTGGTGCTCGACGACGAGCGCAAGGCCTCCATGGTCAGCAATCTCATGGTTGTCCTTTGCGGCGAAGCCGAAGTGCACCCCGTAATCAACACCGGCACGCTGTATAACTGATCGGCAGGGATGATGGAACGAAAGTCCTTTCTTCTGCGCATCGATCCTGCGCTCTGGGCCGAGCTCGAAGCCTGGGCGCAGGACGAACTGCGCAGCGTCAACGCTCAGATCGAATACCTCCTTCGCCAGGCCGTGCAAAAGCGCAGAGGCGGCCAGCCGAGACAAGTTGTCTCCAAGCCGGATGTACCCCCTGCTGAATCTTGACGACTCCCTTCCCGGTTGCAGGCATTTTTGTGATTTTCGCTGCCGCGGCGTATTCTGCTGAACGACCGCATGGAATCATAGGAGATTCGGTGTCCTGTCCGATCTGTGAAAAACGCAAAGCCGCACGATTTTGCCCCGCAAAAGGCGAAAAGATCTGCGCCGTCTGCTGCGGCACCGAGCGCGAAGTCACTATCGATTGCCCGTCGGACTGCCCCTATCTGATCGCCGCCCATCGCTACGAAAACGAGCACCAGCGCCAGATTCCTGCGGACACTCCATTGTTGGACGAGAAGATTCCGCAGGACATCGTCTACACACATCAGCAGTTGATGACCGCCATGGCTTTCTCCATCGCCAAATTCTGCTCCGTCCAGCCCGCCGCAGCGGATACCGATGTACTCACGGCCATCGACGCTCTCGCCGAAACTTACAAGACGCTCAGCTCCGGCATCATTTATGAAAAACCGCCGGTCGCTCCGCTCCCGCGCGAACTCTACGCTGCTCTGATCGCCCTTCTCACCGAAATCAAAAAACAGCAGGCCGAGCGCGCCGCGTCTGCGAATTTCAAAGATTCGGATGTTTTCTATCTGCTGGTTTTTCTCTACCGCATGGGATTGTTGCGCACCAACGGCCGCCCGCGTTCGCGCCGCTTCATCGAATTCCTCCGCGGCCAATTCCCCGCCGCTCCCGATCTCAAGCGCGAAGAATTCCGTATCATCGTTCCCTAGCAGGTTTTCGTAGCACAGCCAAAGCTCTTCTCCATCGCGCGATCTTTGCGCGATGAATCCTGGCTGTGCTCCCTCTCTCGCTTTATCCTGTCGCGCACGAGCGCACCCCGGCCATCGTGGGCGCCCCGGATGGCGGCACCGCCGCCGCATCCCAGCTCAACGCCATCTGCGAACACGCAAGTTTCTGATTGACCGGGACCCACGGTCGCGACTCAAAGCTATACTTCCGGCGTATCCGCGCTACACGTTCGGAAGCCTTGCGCCGGTAGTCTGCCGGCGCGTAGCCGTTTTTCGAATACCACTGCTGGTACTGTCTCTCCAGCCGCGGAAACTTCTCCCTCACAAACGGCAAGAACTGCTTCGCCGACGACGGCATCAGAAACAGCACTCCCGAGAAAAACCATTGCGCGCCTGCTTCCTTCGCAGCGGCGGCCACCGCTTCGAGTTCCCCTTCGCCATCCGTAATCCCCGGCAATAGAGGCGAAGCCGACACTCCCACCTGCAATCCCGCCTCGCGCAATTCCTTCACCGCCGCGAGCCGCAATTTCGGATGCGGTGCGCGCGGCTCCAGCAATCTCGCCAGCCTCGAGCGCAGTGTGGTCACCGTGATATCGATTTGCAGCGACGAGCGCGCCGCTATCTTCTTCAACACATCAATGTCCCGCACGATCTGATTCGACTTCGTGATGATCGAAATGCTCATCCCTTCACGTTTCGCCAGTTCCTCCAGGCACACCCGCGTCACTCCATATTCTCGTTCCGCCGGCTGGTACGGATCCGTCGCCGTCCCGATCGCGATATGGTCCGGCCTCTCGCCATCCGGTTTTTCCGACGAATAGGAATATTTGCGCGACACGTCCTGCGCCAGCAGCGCCGCCGCATCCTTCTTCACGTAAATCTTCTTCTCGAACTCTCCTCCGTCCAGCTCCATGTATTCGTGCGTATACCGCGCGTAGCAGTATTTGCACGCAAATTCGCATCCCCTATAAGGATTGATCGTCCATTCGAACGGCACGCGATTCGAATCGCACCGGTTCAGGATCGACCGCACCGGCAAAACAAAATACTCCGGCCGCTCCGGCGATTTTCTTCGCGTCTCCGCCGGTGGAGAACATGCTGCGAGGCGGGCAATGCCCACCAGTCGCGCGTCAGCGCGCTCGTGTGGCACCACGGGTGCATTTCGGACCGGGCCTTTGCCGGAACTTTGAGTTCCGTTCACGACCTCTGACTCTGGAGGGCAATCCGTCGTCATGCGATCCGCCATGCTCCCGTGTTGGTCCGCAACCGGGGCAGGGTCGCCGACCACTTTCATTACATCACTTGGGCACTCAGGAAAGAGTCTTACTGCGGTTGGTAATACGCGGCGCCGATGGATACGAATACCCACCGTCGATGAGGAATGAACTGGAGACATCGCCCACCTCGAAGCACGCTCGCAGTATTTCGCTTTTTGTTCGCTATGTCAAGATTTATTTTCGCTTTTTGTTCGACACCGTCCATCCTCCGCGGGATCTGGCTTGCCGCCCCTCCCCTCCCTGGTGGCAACCTGTCTCCGCATCCACGCTTCAACAATTGCCTCTCTCTCCCGCAGGGGTTATTCTCCTAATCCCGGAGGATCGTGGTGCACATCGCCAAGAAAGCAAGGCTTATCCTGCCCGCAGCGCTGTTCTCAATCTTTGCCGTCCCCAGTGCTATTCATGGACAAGCAAAGCCCGCCCAGCCAGCAAAGAAGCAACCCGCGGGACCTTCCGCTCCGCAATCCACCCACTACCCCATCCTGCTCCTGGCTTTTGGCAACAATCCCGATTGGAGCCTCCGCATCGGCCTGAAAGGCCCGGAGCGTCTGGACCGGCCGAACTATCCGCCCGTCCCGCTGGAGCCCGCCGCAGTAGCACAGGAACCCGCAGCCGATTCCTGGACCTACCAGGCCAAAGACTCCGCCACCGGCGCGGCCGTTTCCGTCCATCTCACGCGCGAAGTCTGCACCGACGTGGTTTCCGATCCCACCGCCCCTCCGGGTCCCTCCACGGGAAAATACACGTTCCGCGTCAGCGTCGATCATGCCCAGCTTGGCTCGATGAAAGGTTGCGCGCGTATCGCCGCCGAACTTTTTCCCAAAATCAACAATCAACTTGACCCCGAAGAGGACACCGACACGAAGAAGCCTCCTCCACCAACCATCACCAAATTCAAGCCACCGTCCACCATCGCGTATCTGAATCCGGCTGGCGGTGTCGTGCTGAGTCGTGGCGGAGTAAAGAAAATCGTAGCTCCCGCCGGCTCCGAGCTGTGTTTATCCCATGACGGCAAGAAACTCCTCTATACCCGCTCCGATTCGAAAAACGCTCCGGACCGCACCATCGTTCTCTACGATGCGGATTCCGGCAAATCGCTGGATTTGGTGCATGGTTTGGTTCGGCAAGCTTTTTGGTCTCCCGACGACTCGCGCATCGCCTTTCTCAAGGCGCAAAATCAGTCTTGGCAGATTTGGTCCTTCCCGGCGGCCATGCCTGAAGCAGCTGCCGTGTTTTCTCCTCAGACTGTGGGTTCTTTGCACGGATGGCTGGATACCCACACGGTGCTCGCCAGCGACATGCAAAACGCCTATTGGCTCAGCGAAGACAAACCCCAGCAAACCGTGCCGCTGTTGGAGATCTATGGTGGCACGTTCCAGGTCCTGAGCTCAGACACGATCCGCGTGCATCCGCTCAATCCCGATTTGCTCCTGGTTTCCGCTGATTACGTGTCTGCTCCGGCTGGCTCCCCAAAGGACGCTATGGGACTGGCCGCGGGTTTCTTCCTCTTCGAACTGCATTCGAGGCGCCGCACGGTTCTTTGTCCCGCGGATCAGTGGGGCCGCTCCGCGGAATGGTCCCGCGATGGCCTGCAAGTCTTCTATACCCGCGTGCTCCCCACCGCCCCCGCAGCCACATTCCGTATTTTCTGGGATGGTACGGGCATGCTGCGCTATCTTAGCGGCACAAGTCTTGCCGTGGGCCAGTAATTCAGGTGCGCGGGGGAGCTATCGGCACCGGCCATCTGGCCGGCCAGTTACCCGATACGTCGCAGCCCCTTGATTGCTACCCCAAAGTGGGACCTTGACGTTATAATTAGGTATTGTGAGTACTAGTCCCATCCTCGAGCCCCGCCAAGTGGGCCTGCTCGTCCTCGACAGCGACGCCCCTGGCGCGAGTGCGGTCAAACAGATTCTGGACTCCGAAGGCTGGCGCGTCCGCGTCGTCCCGGATACCAAGATGCTCCTCGCCGAGCTCAAGACCGGGGAATGGTCCCTCGTCATCGCCAACGTGGCCTTGACAGGTGTCGACGGGCCAGCTTTCATCACCCTGCGCGAACTCGCCACAGTAGCGCCAGAGGATGGCGGCCGCATCCGAGCCCTCTTTCTGATTCCCGAAAGCAGCGGAGGCCAGTACATCGTCCAGCTCGAAGCCGCGCGCCTCCCTTATGTGATTCGTCCCTATCACCTTCACGATTTCCTCGAAAAAGTCAGCGACCTCCTCGTCGAAGTGAAAGCGATTGACGCTCCTCTCCGCCAGGTCCGCCACGAATTCGGCGCCCTGCGCAAAAAAAAGAAGCAAGCGGCTCGCACCAATTCCATGTTCGCCTCCCGCGACTCCTTTTCCTATACCGAGGAAGAGATCGCCGAATACGAACGCCAGGAAGGCGAAGCATCGAAGTCGCGGCGCAACAAGCCTCGCACCAACCTAGGCGATCCCAACCGCTAAGCTCTCAGCTTTTACAGTCTTTCTTTACTTCATTATTTCATTACTTCGTTACTTCCTTACTTCACTACCTCTGCTTGCCTGCAAGAAACTCCCGCCTCCCCGTTCTAACTCCAAGTCGTGTCCTCATCGGCACGCGCACAGGAGGATTTCATGGAACGCTCGATTTTTGCCGCTCTCGTCGGCGGTCTCTTGGGAATCAGCACACTCGGCGGTTTGGCCTTTATCTGGGGACCATTCGAACCACATCAACCGCCTCCGCCCCCGGGTCGCTCCGAAGGAGAGTGGCGTCTTCTCGAACCCGTCACCTACGAAAACATCTCTGTCTTCCCCGTCGTCAGTTCGAACAGCCAGGACACCAGCCCGTTCCTCACCCTCGAAGAAGGTCTTTCCACCGGCGAAGTCCTCGTCCGCGAGCAGGGCTCCGAAGGCCTGGTTCGCGGACGCGATGGCCGTCCCGTTTACGTTCCGCAAAACAACACCGGCGCCTCCGTCAGCCAGCTCGTTCTCATCAATCGCAGCAGGCGTCCGCTCTTGCTCCTCGCCGGCGAACTCGTCAGCGGCGGCAAACAGGATCGCGTCATCGGCAAAGACCGCATCATTCCCGCGGGCGCACCGCCGCTGCCTCTCAGCGTTTTCTGCGTCGAGCATGGCCGCTGGACCGGCGTCTCGCAATTCACTGCCGCGAAAACCATCGTCCACCCAAGCGTCCGCGAAAAAGCTGCCGTTGACCAAGAACAGGCGTATGTCTGGGACGCGGTCCGCAGCGGCACCACCTCCAAAGCGGCTCCTGCCGCCCCTGCTGCTCGCATGAGCATGCATGACATCCAGAGCGCGATCGACACCAACGGCCACACCGAAGCCTACGAGAAAATTTATCAATCGCGCGCCGTCGGCGTTTCCATCGATGATTTTGTCGAAGAAGTGCGTGTACGCTTTGCCCGCGCAACTTCCGGTTTAAAGGACGAGCGCGTCGTCGGCGTCGTCGTAGCTTACGGCGGTGAAGTCGCCTGGAGCGACATCTTCGCCTCCGGCGATCTCTTCGATCATTATTGGAACAAACTCCTGCGCAGTTACGCCGTCGAGGCCCTCGCCCGTCCCACCTACCGCGCCGTCGCTTCGCGCGACAACGCCAGTACTTTTCTCCGTCGCCTCAACGGCCGCGAAACCGAGGAAACCGAGCCTGGCGTCTATCGCTGGCGCGAAATCAACGAAGGCCGGCTCGCCCAGATCGAGCTCGACGCCCTCCAGCCCAAACACATGACCCTCCACCGTCTCCTCTTGCACCGCACCAGCTGACCTAAATCGAGCCGTCCGTAGGAGCACCCGCCGCGGCGGGTGCTCCTACTATTAGCCCAAGACTCTCCGTGTCCTCTGTGCTCCGGCCTCCGTGGTCTCTGTGTTAAGTCCTCTCTCCGCGCTTCCTCTGCGTACTCCGCGTCTCTGCGTTAACTCTTTCCTAGATTTTTCCGCTGGAGCCCCTCCTCCGCACCGCGCTGCGATCTTTCGTTTCCTCTAGCAGTTCCCTCACCGCCTTCTTTAAAGTCGGATGCCGCACCTCCGCCGCAATCTCCGCCAACGGCACCAGCACAAACCGTCGCAAGTGCATTCGCGGATGCGGCACCTGCAACTCCGGCGTCTCAATCGTCTCCAGACCGTACAGCAAAATGTCCATATCAATCAGCCGCGGCCCTTTCGCCACCAACTTCTTGCTTCCCAGGCGCGTTTCAATCTCCCGCAGTGAGCGCAACAATTCCTGCGCCGTCAACTCCGTCTCTCCTTCCACCACGCAATTCAAAAACCACCCCTGCTCCAGATAATCCACCGGCTCCGTCTCGTAAAACGCCGACACCCGCTTCACGCGTACACCCGCCGCAGGCAGCGCCGCAATCGCCGCGCGCAGATTCGCCTCCCGCTCTCCCACGTTCGAACCGAGCGAAAGATACACCGTCTTTTCCGTCATGTTTTTCTGAGGAATCTTTTCACCTGCTCGGCGTCGTACACGCAAAACTTCCCGCGTCATTCGAATCCCCGCTGCCCTTGTACTTCGCAACCTGCGGGTAGGGACACAGCGGCCGGGTCATCTTCACGCTCTTGCCGGAATCGCCCCTCGCCTTCTTCGTCGCGATGATTGCGGAAGGCGCAATTCCTTTTTCCACCCACTGTTCCAGCGCCAGCCCCATGTTGTGTTGCGCGTCGGTTCCATCCGCCGCGCCATTCTCCCCGAAGGAGTCCGGTCCCGGCCCGCCGCCGCAATGCAGCATTCCCGGCGCCATGTAAAGCCGCGCGAACGCGTCCGTCTCCGGCCCGCCCATCTTGCTCACTACACTTTCGAAATAGTTGATCGTATTCAGCGCCGAAATCGCCGGGTCATTCCAGCCATGATAGAGAATCAGCTTTCCGCCCCGCGCCTTGAACGCTGCCAGGTTCGGGTCCGTAGCGTTCAGCGTTTTCGTCGTCTTCTCATCGGCGGCCTTCAAAGCATCCTCGATCTTGGCATCCTTGTAATTCCAGTCCGCCTTCTCATACACCATGTTGGAAAAATATCCCGTGCCGAAGGCAAACATCAGGCTCTTGCCCGGCGCCGAACCGGTGATCCACGGTTCCCAAGCGCCTTGCGCCTCCTCCGCGCCCGGCAAGTAGCCCGGAAAAATCTTGCGCCCCTTCGCGTCGATTGGCCCGGCATACAGCTTCTTCAACGCCGTGATCTGTGGCGCCGTAAGGCACTTGTCCGAATCCCCGTCCTTGCACAGCAGAATTTCCGGGTCGAAGTGACATTTGTTGGGCTCATTCAGGATGCCGTCCGCCACTCCATCCTGTGCGTCGCAGGTCGCATTCACCGCACGCGCAATCGCCGGCAATTTGCTGGAAGGGATATAGCTGGCTGGATCCAGAGTCGTGGCTTGCGCATCCGCAAGCGCCTTGGTGAGCAGGTGCGTCCAGAAATTTGCCGGCGCTCCCGCGAGGATGCCGTCGTAGTCTTCCGGGAATCGTTGCGCCTCCATCAGCGCTTGCCGCCCGCCGTTCGAACAGCCGCCAAAATAAGAATGCAGCGGACTTTTTCCGTAGAACGCCTGGATCACCGCTTTCGCAATCCGCGTCATCTCATGGATTCCGCGGTACCCATAGTCCGTCACCTTCTCCGGATGTCCCAACGCCCAGCTCGCGTCCGTCCCGCCTGCCGAATGGCCCGTGTCCGTGCCCACCGCCGCATATCCCTTCTGAACCGTAAGTCCCAGTCCAAAGTAGCCGATCTCTCCGGCAAATCCTCCATTGCCCTGGCCCTGCAACTTTCCGTTCCATCCTTCGACGGGCATCCAGACTTCGATCTTAATGGACGAGTCGGCACTGGGCTTCGCTTCCGCCACCACTCTGCAAAATGCCGCGAGTGTTTTGTAAAAATCTGCGCTCCCCGCCATCCAGGGAGTCGCGTTCGGCGGCGGCGGAAATGCTCCGGCTGCAATCGTCTGCGCCGAATCGATCTTTGCTCCAGGCAACTCAAGTTGTGGCAGCCGCTCGCAGTTCTGTGCCGCCGGCACCGTCTTCTGGCCGAACGCCCCGCAGGCCAACAACATTGCAGCGACCATAGCAGCGACTACGTTCCGCATGGCAGAGTCCTCCGATTGATTCTAAGAGCGCGGATTTCTCGAGACGCACCTTAGCCTAAATCAAAACCTGCGCGTAGTCGTCCGTTTATTTTGAGGGGATGAGCGTGGCTTCTCCATACACGTTCCGCTCCCGAAGTTTCAGCAGTTGTACTTCAGAGTGCGGCCCCGCAATTCCTCTCACCCTGTCGCCTTTCCACTAAAGCTTGTTTACAATGCCTCGCATGCGCAAGGTCGTCCTGGGCCTCGGCATCAGCCTCGACGGTTACATCGCCCGTCCCGATGGATCAGTCGATTTTCTCTTCTTGCCCAAGGATTATTCGATGGGTCCATTTTTCGCGACCATCGATACCGCTCTCATGGGCCGCAAGACGTACGATGTCGCTCTCAAGATGGGCGGAGGCTCCTACAACGACTCGGGTTTGAAGTCCTACGTTTTCTCCCATTCCCAGCCGCCCGGTGCACGCTCCGGCGTAACCTTCGTCAACGAATCCCCAAAAACTTTCGTCGAGAAGCTGCGCAAGAGCCCCGGAAAAAACATCTGGCTGATGGGCGGTGGCGAACTCGCGCGCGACTTCCTCAAAGACGACCTCGTCGACGAGCTCTATATCGGCGTCGTTCCAGTCCTCATCGGCGAAGGCCTTCCGCTTTTCCCGCCCGGTTTTCCGCAGCGTGAGTTTTCTTTGCTCGAGAACAAGACTTTCTCGAAAGGCATGATCGCCCTCAAGTACGCGCGCATCCGCCCCAAACGCAGGAAGAAATGACGGCCCCGCACCGCGCCGCGTGTGTCTCTGCCACCGCGGCGTAGACCACGCGGCCATAGGAACCACCTGTCCGCTTTCTGGACTTCCAGCCAGTTTCACCGGCTTGCGCCGAGTGGTAGATTGGAGTTGCCCCAGTCCAAGGTGCGTCCATGAACGAATACACTTGGATCCAAAGCAACTGGTATGCACTGGGCAATCTCCTCGCCCAGTTTGCCTTCTTAGCTGCCGGCATCTGGTTTGCCCGCAAAATCCTGCGAACCATGCGCGCGTCCCAGGAGCAGTTCGGAGCCCTGCTAAAGCTTTCGGTGACGGGCTCGGTCGCGGAGCGCCCGTCGACCAGCGTCATCGCAGAGCGAACTCTGAGTGGTGCGAGCCCCTACTGGCTTACGCCGTCGGAAATTCCTCCTGTCAGCACGCCGGAGCTCCGAGTAGATAGCCCGAGCCGCTGGACCATTGCCGGGCACAAACTGATCGTGTGGTTGCAAACGCCCATGAGCAGCGGAGAAGTCGCTCCCTGGCGCAGAGTCGTCAGGTGGCTCCAGGCCCCCGTCCGAAGCTGACCCGAGCTCTCTCAGCAAGGCTATTGCCTCCAGGCAGGTTTGGTTTGCGGCGCAAACTAGTCTGCGGCGCATTCTAGCTTGCGACTACCGCCTTGCTCCCTCTATTATATTTATACTAATACTTAATATATACATTACTGCATATAAGTGATTGACGGGACAGGGGATAGGTTCGAGAAGTGATTCAGGCCGAAGACCAGGGGCGGGCATCTTTCACGAAGCGGTGGGTTATGCCTGTTTGCGAACTGCTTCAGAACAGGCGAGGCTGGCGGCGAGGCACGTCGCGGCCGAAGTATTCGTAGGCGCGGGGGGTGGCGACGCGGCCGCGGGGAGTGCGGTCAATCAGCCCGAGCTGCATCAGGTACGGCTCGTACATCTCCTCGATGGCGTCTTCTTCCTCGCTGAGCGCCGCGGCCAGGGTTCCCAGGCCCACCGGCCCGCCCGCGTATTTGTCCAGCAGCGCGATCATCAGGTTGCGGTCCACTTCGTCCAGGCCGCTCTCGTCCACGCCCAGCATCGCGAGCGCTTCCTGAGCCACCGCGCGGGTGATGCGTCCCGCGGCGCGCACTTCCGCAAAATCCCGCGCGCGCCGCAGCAGCCGGTTTGCGATACGCGGCGTCCCGCGGCACCGGCGCGAAATTTCTTCCGCGCCGCCTTCGTCCATCTGGATGTTCAGTATCTTGGCCGAACGATGCGTGATAATCAGCAAGTCTTCCGGCTCGTAAAAATCCAGCCGGTGCACGATTCCGAAGCGCGAGCGCAGCGGCGCCGTAATCAATCCCGCGCGCGTGGTCGCTCCGATGAGCGTGAAATGTCCCAACTGGAAGGGATGAATCCGCGCCCCCGGCCCCTGCCCGATAATCAGGTCCACGCGAAAATCTTCCATCGCCGGATACAGCACTTCTTCCACCGCGGGCTGCAAGCGATGAATCTCATCCATAAAAAAAACTTCCTTGCTTTCGAGCGAGGTCAATATCGCGGTCAAGTCGCCTTTGCGCTCCAACAGCGGTCCCGCACTAGTCTTGATCGGCACGTTCAATTCGTTGGCGATAATCTGAGCCAGCGTCGTCTTTCCCAGCCCGGGAGGCCCGTACAGCAGCACGTGGTCCAACGCTTCGCCGCGGCTCCGTGCCGCATCGATGGCAATCTGGATATTTTCTTTGACGCGTTTTTGGCCAATGTACTCCTCCAGCCGTTTCGGCCGCACGCTCACGTCGATGCGCGCGTCTTCGTCATACGCCTGCCCGGACACAATCCGTTCCGGCTGCCTTTGCCGCATCATCCGTTTTGCCGTTCCATCCGCCATTGGTCTCTGTCGCACGCCGGACGGGCACGATGTATCGTGCCCCTACAAAGCCTCGACGTTGCCTACGATCCTGATCTTGCGCTTCGTCCCTTCGGCGCGGTCAAGGACTGCAATGCCGCGCGCAGCAGTTTTTCAAAATTCGCGGTGCCTGCCGCGCGCTTCGCTTCTCCCACCGCATCTTCCGCCGCGCGCCCGTCGTATCCCAGATTCACCAGCGCGGAAATCACATCCGCCTCGACGCCCGCAGGCGATGCCGCCGCCGGTCTCTCGGCCTCTATCGCCACAACTTCCAGCCTGTCCTTTAATTCCACCACCATGCGCTCAGCGGTTTTTCTTCCGACGCCGGGAATTTTCGTCAGCCGCACCAGATCGCTCCCGCGAATCGCCGGGACAAGTTCTTCCACGCTCATCCCGCTCAAAATCTTCAGCGCCAGCGTCGGCCCCACGCCGGAAGCGGAAAGCAGCATCTCGAAAAAATGTTTTTCGCGGGCCGACACAAACCCATACAGTGCCAGCGCATCTTCCCGTACATGGGTATGGATCAAGAGAGTGACTTCGGTGTGCAGCTCGCCGAGGGCGGCGTACGTCGAAAGCGGGACCTGCACGAGGTACCCGACGCCGCCCACGTCCACGAGCACTTGGTTCGGTCTTTTTTCGGCGAGCCGTCCGCGAAGCTGGCCAATCATCGCTCGCCAGTATTGCCGCTTTTCCTTCGCCCGTCAACGCGAAGCACGGAATCGCGCACCCACCTAGCCAACGGCGGCGCTCAAGATGCAGCGGTCGAGGATTTCGCAGGCTGATACTGCCCGGGAACGGAGCGCATCGAGATGGCCAAGCGGTTCCACATATTAATGGTGGCCGCGAGAATGGTAAGGTCCACGACCTCTTTTTCGCTGAAGTGTTGCTTCACTTCTTCGTAGACGGCATCGGGGACGTGCGTTTCAGAAACGAGGGTCACGGATTCGACCCACGCCAGCGCGGCGCGTTCCCGGTCGGTATAAAAAGGGGTTTCGCGCCAGGCATCCAGCTCATAGAGGCGTTATTCGGGCTCTCCAAGCGCGCGGGCGTCTTTCGAATGCATGTCAATGCAATAAGCGCAGCCGTTGATTTGCGAAGGGCGCAACTTCAACAAGTGGAGCAGCTTGTGTTCGAGGCCGCACGCGGCAAGATATTTTTCCAGCCCATACATAGCTCGTTGGGCCTCGGGAGCAAATTTCACGTAGTCAATCCTGGGTTGCATCTGGGATCTCCTTTCTGTGTGAAGAATTCAGCGAGGACTGATTTTCCTTGCAATTAGATGAAACGGGTGCGGCAAAGTTATTCTCAGCAAGAATAAAACGGCGGAGAAAATTCAGCCCGGCCTAGCGCCGGGAGCGATCTTTGCGAATAGCTTCATCAATCAAGGCGTCGAGTTCGCTGCGCGTCAGCGTAACATCGCTGTCCGCGGTCTCGCCATTGTCGCAGGTGACGGGCAGTTCGGCGCCGCCGCCCGGCGGGGGCGCGACGAAATAGCGCGGGCGCGCGGCCATGAGCTTGGCGACTTCGCGGCTGGAAAGCAGCATGGGTTCGCCGGCCATCTCCGCGGCGAGTGTGATTTTCGCGCTATGCTCGATGGTCTCCATTCGAAAAAAAGCGGTGAGAAGATCCGGACCGCAAGTGACGGCCCCGTGGTTCGCCAGCAGCAGGGCGTCATAGTGCGGGATGAAGGGTTCGAGCGCCGCGCTCAATTCCGGTGTTCCCGGCGTGGCGTATTGCACGAGCGGAATCTGCCCGAGACCGACGATGACCTCGGGAAGCAGCGCCTGGTTCAGAGCGCGTCCGGCCACGGCAAATCCTGTCGCGGTGGGCGGGTGCGCATGGCAAATGGCATTCACATCGGGCCGCATGCGGTAGAACAAAAGATGCATGGCCATTTCCGAGGAACATTTGCGATGCCCGGAGAGTTGCCGCCCGTCCAGATCGGTAACCACGAGGTCTTCCTGAGAAAGCGCGCCCTTATTCATGCACGTGGGAGTCGTAAGAATGCGGTCCTCTTCGAGCCGCACGGACAGATTTCCCTCACAAGCGACGATATGCCCGCGTTCGTACATCCAGCGGCCCGCGATACAAATCTCGCGGCGATGCTGCTTTTCGTTCTTCGCGTGGCCTGGCAGAACCGATTCCGGCGTCATAGGCAGACTCCCCCTGGCGCTGATTTTGTCCGGGGCCTTTCAATTCGCGTTCATTCCCGCGCATTCCGCAGCGGAGTTGCGGAATGACTCAGGCCGGTTCCCAGTGAACCAGCATGAACGGAAGAGAAACTAATACAACTTAGCTCTGGAAGCTAGTGCAATTTGGAACACTTCCGGCTTTCCCGGTCCGCGAGCCAAAACTGGATTGGAGCGGTCCTAAGCATAGATGCCACGCAATTTCAGAGCCTTGGCGACGCGGTCAATCGCCAGCATGTACGCGGCAATGCGGTTGTTCACTTTGTGCATCTCGGCGAAGCGTACGACTTCATCGAAAGCGTTTTCCATGTAATCGAGGAGGCGCTCGTTCACTTCGCTCTCGCGCCAGAAAAAGCCCTGGCGGTCCTGCACCCATTCGAAATAGCTGACGGTCACTCCGCCGGCGTTGCAGAGAATGTCCGGAACGGTAAAGATGCCTTTTGCGTCGATGATGGCGTCCGCCTGCCAGGTGGTGGGGCCGTTGGCGCCTTCGCAGAGAATTCTTGCCTGCACCTGATGCGCATTTTTCTCGGTGATTTGATTTTCGATAGCCGCCGGGATGGCGACCTCACAAGGTTGGAACAAAACATCCCGCGCGGACATTTTTGTTCCGCCGCCCGGAAAATCCTGCAATGGTTTTTTCTGTGTGTAAACCCAATCGATAACCTTCGGGACGTCGAAACCGTTTTCGTTGTAAAGCCCGCCGCCGATGTCCGCGAGCCCAACAATTTTGTAGCCCACTTTCTGCATCAGTTCGGCCGCCAGCGAGCCCACGTTGCCGAATCCTTGAACCACGACGCGGCAACCTGGCTTGTTCATGCCCAATTTCGCCAGCGCTTTGTCGCAGCAGATCATCACGCCGCGGCCGGTAGCTTCGCGACGGCCTGCCGAGCCGCCCAATTCTATGGGCTTGCCAGTGACGACGGCAGTGGTGGCTTCTCCCACGTGCATGGAATACGTGTCCATGACCCACGCCATGGTTTGTTCATTGGTGCCGACGTCCGGAGCGGGCACGTCTCGCTCCGGCCCCAGCCAATTCGCCAGCTCCGCGGTATAGCGCCGCGTGAGACGCTCCAGCTCTCCGCGAGACATTTTGCGGGGATCGCAAATCACTCCGCCTTTGGCTCCCCCAAACGGAATGTTCACGACTGCGCATTTCCACGTCATCCACGTGGCCAAGGCGCGCACTTCGTCGAGGGAAACATCGGGAGCAAACCGGATTCCGCCTTTGCCGGGCCCGCGCACGGTGGAGTGCAGAACGCGATATCCGGTGAATACTTCCAGCGTTCCGTTATCCATCCCGATGGGAATGTATAGAGTAATTTCCTTGCTCGGATATTTCAGATACCGGTAGAGGCCCTGCTCGAGTCCCAGTTTGTTGGCGGCGACTTCAAAACGTGCCTCCGCGTTCTGGTAGACATTCATCTCTTCCGGTACTGGCGCTTGCGGCATGCGAAATTCTCCTTAGAAACTTGCATCCAGGCTCCGTCCACGGAAACAGAGCAGGAAGCAGCTCTTCCTCGCTCACGCTCAAGGCCAGTAACGAAAACCGCGCTCCGCCCTGACCTCAAAGCACATGATTGCGAACCAATAAGAGGAATCGCTCCTGAATTCTCCGGCTAAATCAGCCTACGCTCATGTCAGGCCAAGGAAGGTGAAAGAAAGCGGTCTACCCAACCGCCAGACCTGCCAATTGGCCGGGGCGTCAGTATACGAACCTCTTCAGCCTCCTGCAAGAGAAGGTGCCTTTTCGAATTGCGCACACACCCCTCGTGCGTGTGTGGGAGATCTCAGCATGTAAGGGATTACTGCAAGCGAAACTGGATTGTGACCGTGAGATGCATAGGCACGGCATTGCCATTCAAAGTTGCCGGCTGGTATTTCCACTGGCGCAGCGCATCCATGGCTGCTTGATGGAGCAGCGTGGGCCCGGAAACGACCTTCATGGTGGTGACGCGGCCGGAGGCATCAATGAGGGCGTCGACGCGCACGTCACCCGCAACGTGCTGATTCTTGGCCAGAACCGGATAAGACGGAGGCACCGAAGAAATCAGTCTGGCCTGCTTTACATCGCCGCCGACGGGAAGCGCAGCCGCAGGCGCAACAGGCTGAGAGGTGTTGGCCGCCAGTCCGGCGCCGAGCGCTCTTGCGTTCGAACCCGATTCGTCGCCGCTGAAAGCGAGTCCCGCATCGGATTCACCGACATTCGCGGTGCTTCCGCGCTTGGTCACTTTCGGAGTCGCGAGGCGAACCTGCCCGAGGGAAGGCTTCTTGGGCTGAGCAGCAACAGGCTCCGAGGCAGCCAAAGTCATCACGTTCCCGCGACCGGCAGAATTCGAATTGACTGGTTTGCCGCTGACGGGTGAGAGCGGTACGCCGGTAGATTCGGCCTTCGAGGCACTCGAATTGGTTTGCAGAGGCGTATTGTTCTGCGTGGACGAACTGGATTGCACACCTTGCGCCGGAGGATTGGCTGGAATGACGGAGCTGTTTTGAGTTGGCAGAGTCTCCGCAGGAGCAGAAACTGCAGGCGATGGCGTGCTTGGGGCCGTGACGCCCGCTTGAACATCGCCGGACTGCTGGCGGAAATACCACACGCCGCCACCCGCCAGGAGTAAAGCCCCAGCGGCAATGGCTGCGAACTTGAGGCCTTTGCCGGACTTGCGAGGGCTGCTTTCAACGGAGGGCTTGGTCAATTCGAAATTGAGTTCACTGCCGAAATTGGGGGCCTGCAATTCCGGGGTGCGGCGGTCTTCCAAGTCGGCCGTAGTCTCGGGGGCAATTTCTTCGAAAGCAGATTGTTCCGCCAAATGCTTGGTTGTTTCTCTTTCGATCGGTTCCTGGGTCGAAGAAGGAGCAGCGGCATTGCGGGCCAGCGGCTCGAGCCACGAGGGGATTTTCAATTCTTCGTCGTCGAGCATCGAAGAGACCGGAGGCGAAACGATTTTCGCAGGCTCCGCGCGCTTTGCAGGGGCGGGAGCGGGCTCCGTCTTAGCCGCAAATTGTGAAAACTCCGCGAAGGGATCGTACGGTTTTCTGTCGGCTGCGACGGGTGCGGGCGGCGGAGTCGGCGCGGACGAGTGCTTTTCCGCGGTCTTCTCGGCAAACAGCAAACTCGAAAGCTGTTCCTGCAAGCGCGCCGTTTGTTGTTTGAGCTCTGCCGTCTGCGGGTCAGCCGCGGCGAGAGGCGCCAGTGGGTCCGGAGGAGGAGGCTCGACAAAGCTGGGCTCCCGCTCGTCGGCCAAACTCTTGACATCCACTACTGGCGGAGCTGCGGAGGCTTGCGCGGAAGGCGCAAAGATGGAAGCGTGCGCTTCGGGTGTGCGCGGCAAATCGAATGTCGAAGAAATGGGGCCGGCCGGCTTGAGGAGGACGGCATCCACTTGGAGCTCGGGCATGAGCGAAGCAGGCGTGGCCGGTACGAGTGAAGCGGGCGCTTCCGGCTTCGGGGCCGCAGGGATTTCGATCACGGACGCCGGCGGTGCGACAATTTTGGATTCGGAGAGCCTCGGCTCTACGTCTCTTGCGACGACCGCAGGAACTGCAGGCTTGGATTCAAAGATTTTGCGTGCACCATTTGCGGGTGGGGGCACAAGAACAGGCGCAACCGGGCGGGGCGCTACTGGGGCGCCGCCGGCAATCGGTGAACCGGCCGCGGGAGAAGGAGTCAGAGAAGATTGCGAAGGCGCACCAATGCGATCGCCCGGGAAGCGCATGCCCCAGAAACCGACGACGGACTCGGTGAATTCCAGCTCGACGTAGCCGCTGATGTTGCGGTAATTCTTGGACTTGACGACCTGGCAGACGACTTCCTTCTTGGTTTTTTCGTTGGTGAGAAAAAGCAACTGGCCCGGAGCGACGGAAGAGGCCAGGCGAATGACAGCGCCGCTGCCGAAAATCAGGACGGTTTTTGTGGCTTCGGAGAAAGGCTCGCGCTTGGCGCTGCCTTCGACGGTGCGAGCACCGTTCACGGAAACGGGGACTTCGAGCGCAACGGGTTGCTGCTTAACGGCGTTGTCAGAGGGGACAGGGGCGCTGGCCGAGGGACGCGCAGCAGATTCCGGCGTGGCGGTCAGAAGATCGTTTTCTTTGGCGATGGGTGCCATGAAGTTCTCACTTGCGAAGGAAGATTTTGCCGTTCGCAGCGTCCAGACAGGATCCTGCGCGAACATCTATATATTCAGCTTGGGCGGAGAGGCCAACCATAGTACCCGCGTACTACCATGGAAACACTGGCCCTTAGGACAGGGATAAATTGCGTTCGATGGACTAGCGCGGCAAGGGCGGCGTGAAGCGCTCGTCAATTTCGACCTGATAGCCGGTGACGAGCTTGTTGGTTTCGTTGGCCATGCCGATGACGGCCTGAAGTTCCTTGAACATGGCGTCGGTCATGCCTTTGCCAAAGGCGGAAGCAGTGTGGGAAGCGATGCAGTAGTGGCAATTGTTGGTGACGCTGACGGCGATGTAGAGAAGTTCCTTGGTGAGTAGATCGAGCGCGCCGGGCGCCATGATTTGCTTGATGCTTTCCCAAGTGCGCATGAGAAGCGCAGGATCATGAGCGATGGCCTTCCAAAAATTGTTGATCCAGTCGGTTTTACGGGTGGCCATGATGTCGTCGTAGACGGCGCGGACTTCGGGGCTTGCGTCTTTGTATTCGATGAGGCCGAAGGTGGACATGAATTCTCCCGAATTGCGGCGGATGAAGACGGTGAAAACGTTAGCAGGAAGTGGAAACGCGCGCCAGAAGGAATCCGACAACACGGCTGTATCTTGGGATTGACGCCGAAGATAATCGCAAAGAGCGACGGGGTGTTTACGCTTCCAAAAGCGCCGGTGACGGTGTTGCGAGGCAAACGAGAACGGACTAGCGAAGGCGCGAAGTCAGGCTCGAACAGAGGGCTGGAGAAACTCTTCGAGGAGGAGGCGGGAGAGGCGGCGAGTGTTGTGACGGAGTACGCCGTGTTCTTCGAGGAGATCGTCGAGGATGACGCGGAAGCCAAGCTTCTGGAGGTCCGGGAGATCGATGATCACGGGTTCGGCGCCTTGCGCGCGATAACGGCGTGCGACATCGGGCGAGATGGGCTGCCGATTGGCAACGACCCAATCGATCACGCGGTGAGAAACGTGCTTTTGGATCGCGCGCAGATGATCCGCGAGGGTGTAGCCGGAGGTTTCGCCGGGCTGGGTCATGAGATTGGCCATGTACACGCGCGGGGCCTTGGATTTGGCAATGGCATTGGCGATTTCCGGAATCAAGAGATTGGGCAAGATGCTGGTGTACAGCGAGCCGGGGCCGAGGAGTATGAGGTCGGCGTGCTTGATGGCATCAATCACCAGCGGAAGCGGGCGCACCTGGCGCGGCGAGAGTCTGATCCTCTTTATCGGCGCGCGGCTGGCGGTGATGCGCGTTTCGCCGTGGACGGTGCGTCCGTTCTCGAGCGTGGCGACGAGATGGACGTTCGAAAGCGTTGAAGGAAAAATGCGGCCGCGGATGGCCAGAACTTTGCTGCTCACGCGGATGGCTTCGGTAAAGTCACCGGTGACATGCGTGAGCGCGGCCAGAAAAAGGTTGCCGAAGTTGTGGCCGACTAGACCGCGACCCGCGTGGAAGCGGTATTGAAAGAGCCGGCCGAGCAGAGCTTCATCTTTCGAGAGAGCGACCATGCAGTTTCGAATGTCGCCGGGCGGGAGGATGCGATTCTCGCGGCGCAAGCGGCCGGAGCTGCCGCCGTCGTCGGTAACCGTCACAATGGCGGCGAGGTCGGCGATGGGATGCTCGGGCGCGGTGTGCTCATCGGTGCGGCGGATTACATGTTCCTTGAGGCCGCGGAGAAGTGTTGAAAGGCCGGTGCCGCCGCCGAGAGCGACGATGCGGAAACCACGATGAGGAGCTTTCGGTTTGGGCGAGGATTTTTTCATCTTCGGATGGCCAGCAAGGATGACACTTCATTGTACAGAAAAGAATTCAACACGGAGAGGGCACACGCATAAGCGGAAAGGAGAAGCAAGTAGAGGACAGACTGAAAGTCTGTCCTACTGGCCGGCCATGCCGTCTTTCTCTGGATAGAGAAGTTCGGTGAAGCGCGGGTCTTCCTGGAGGAAAGCAAAATCCTCGTCGTTGCGCGCATGGTAGCGATTCTCTGCTCGCAATTGAATGGCGACCTTGAGATTGGCCATGGCGGAATCGGCTTCGCCGGTGAGGCAATCCAGCGCCGCCAGTGCGTAATGAATATGATCCGCCTTGGGCGCAGCTTTGCGGGCTTTCAAGAGACTTTCGCGGGCGTCATCCCAGCGGCCGATGTTCATCATGCCGACGCCGCGCTGGTAATGCTCCTCGGCAGTCCTGGGATTTTGTTCCGCGGAAGGTTTCATGCGCTGCTCGGCGATCTTGAGGTGCATGCGGGCGCGATCGGCGAGCTCTTTGCTGGGGCCTCTTAAGACTTCTTCGAGTTCCTGCTTGGCCTTGGCAAATTTTTGCTGATGAAAGAGGGCCAAGGCTTCATCGTAGACTTTGAGCTGCGCCTGGACGCGCGGGTCTACCAATTCGACTCCACCGCGCTGGGCGGGGGGCGGTGGCGGTAAACTCTTCTTTTTACGGGACTTAGCCAAGCCGCGGGAAGAGCCCTTGGAATGACCGGAGGAGCGCGAAGTCGGCTTATGAGCCTTTGCCATGAAGCGCATGCTAGCAGAGGAGTTAACGCGCGTCAACGAGGGGCATCGGCTAGCGGAAGAGTGAGGAAACGTTACCTCCCGGTGGCAAGGCACGAAATAGGGCGTGGAGTTTTCGAGAATATCGCGGAAACTGTTTGGGAGAGTATCGAGCGGGAGACAGACGGGGGGAGAGATTGGCCTGCCTGCACCGCGTGTGCTATAAGTTTGTGGCCTAGTTCGGGTTGACGACAACGTGCCTTTCATCAATTTTCCTGCGCGCGAAATAAACTGCAAGCTCGTGTATTACGGTCCAGGTCTGGGCGGAAAGACCGCCAACCTGCAGTGGATTTATGACCATACGGGGCAAAACCAGAAGGGGAAAATGGTGTCGCTGGCGACGGAGACGGACCGTACGCTGTTCTTCGACTTCCTACCCCTGGATTTGGGAACCGTGCGCGGGTTTAAGACGCGCTTTCATCTATATACGGTGCCCGGGCAGGTGTTCTATGAAGCCAGCCGCAAGCTGATTTTGAAGGGCGCCGACGGCGTGGCGTTCGTGGCGGATTCGCAGGAAGAGCGGCTGGACGCGAATTTCGAAACGATGGAAAACCTGCAGGAACACTTGAAAGAACACAACCTGAATTTTGCGACGATTCCGTACGTGCTGCAGTTGAACAAGCGGGATTTGCCGAACGCCATGTCCGTGCCAGAGCTGACGAAGCAGCTCCAGAAGAAGGGCGAGCCGGTGCTCGAAGGCGTGGCGATTCAGGGAATGGGCGTATTCGAAACCTTGAAGGAATTGGCGAAGCTGGTGCTAGCGGAATTGAAAAAGGGCGGATAGCTTTTCCGATTAAGCTCCCCTCCGAAGTTCATTCCTGACAACTAAAGAAAAACGTAATGCGGCGGGCGTGCTTACGCGAAGTTCGCTAGGGCGGCGGATTCGGTTTCGAACGTGGGGATGGCTTCGACGAGGCGGGTGACGGTGAGGGCGTCGCGGACGCGGCCAGGGCCGCAGACCAGGCGCAGCACGCCGCCTTCTCGGGCGAGCTGAATCGAGATGCGCACCAGCGTCGAGATGCCGGAGCTGTCAATCTGGGGAATACCATTCAGGATGACGACGACTTTCTTCGCGCCCTTCTGGACGACAGATTGAAGAGCCGCGTGGAGCTGGTCGCTGGGCTCCCCGATGGTGAGGCGGCCATGGACTTCGAGAACGGACACTCCGGCGGACTCGCGGACGTTAATTTCCATGGGGGGACGTTCCGTCATGTCTGAATTTCCGCTCTGAACCTACTACTGGTGAGGCCAAACGTGTGGCCGCACGGCATTATACGCTGGCCGGGGAGATGCACAAAGTCCACACTCCCGTCACCCGGAAACTCGAAAATGCCAGGAGCCAGGAAGAACAGTCGCATCAGAAAAACGAATAGAGGGGATGAATATTTCAAACTGTGAGCCATGGCTGCCACGCGTATAATCCTGGGCGGCGAAGTGGCGGGTCCCCGGCAGTTGAATCCAGAGCCAGCGGAGCGGACACACCTATGAAGTGCATGGGGCGAAAGTGCTGTTTCCATCTTGTTCTGGTACTTGCGGCCCTCCTGCTCGCCGCGGCTCCGCTATCCTCGCAACAAACCCCCGCCCCGATGCTCTCCTCGACAACTCTTCCAGCGGCTCTTGCAATGCCCGAAGTTTCGAAGGCCGTGGATGAAAAGCTGGCGCAGCTCGACCAGCGCGTGACGGCGGCACAGTCCTCCGCGGACAACGCCTGGATGCTGGTGAGTGCGGCGCTGGTGCTGATGATGACGGGGCCGGGGCTGGCGCTTTTTTATGGCGGCCTAGTGCGGCGGAAGAATACGCTGGCGATCATGATGCAAAGTTTTGCGCTGATGGCGCTGATTACGGTGATGTGGGCGCTGGTGGGGTATAGCTTGTGTTTCGGCGGAAATGGGCCGGTGATTGGAGGATTCGAACACGCGTTTCTGCGCGGCGTGGGCGCGGAGCCGAACCCTGATTACGCCGGGACGATTCCGCAGATGACCTTCATGGTGTATCAGTTGATGTTCGCGATTATTACACCGGCGCTGATCACCGGCGCGACGGCGGAACGCATGAAGTTCAGCGGAACGGTGTTGTTCCTGACGCTGTGGTTCCTGGTGGTCTACGCGCCGCTGGCGCACATGGTGTGGGGCAAGGGCGGGCTGCTGAACGCGGCGCTCGGCGGAAAATTTCCCACCCTGGATTTCGCGGGGGGCACGGTGGTGCACATTTCCTCCGGAGTCTCCGCGCTGGTGTGCGCGATTTATCTGGGAAAACGGACGGGGTACCCGAAGCAGCCCATGCCGCCGCACAGCCTGGTGCTCAGTTTCATAGGGGCGTGCCTGTTGTGGGTCGGATGGTTTGGGTTTAACGCCGGGAGCGCGCTGGCTTCGAATTCTCTGGCCACGAGCGCGTTTGTCGCCACACACTTCGCGGCGGCCGCGGCGGCGTTGAGCTGGAGCGCCGCGGAATGGATCAAGAACGGGCGCGCGAGCGCGCTGGGCGCAATCTCCGGAGCGGTGGCGGGACTCGTGGCCATTACGCCGGCGGCGGGATTTGTCGCGCCTATGCCCGCGCTGGTGATCGGATTTGTCGCCGGCGCCAGCTGCTATTGGATGGTGACGAAAGTGAAGGCCATCTTCGGGTATGATGACGCGCTCGATGCCTTCGGCGTGCACGGCGCGGGCGGAACGATTGGAGCCCTGCTCACGGGAGTTTTCGCGCAGCAGGCGATCAATCCAATTTTTGGCGCGGGCAAAGCGGTAGGCGGACTCGACGGTCACTGGGGACAGATTGGCAATCAACTCGTGGGCGTGCTGATCGCCTGGGGGTTTGCGCTGGTCGGAACGATAGTGCTGCTGAAGATCGTGGATTTGCTGACAGGCGTGCGCGTACCGGAAGAACACGAGATTCAAGGACTGGACGTCACGCAACACGGCGAAGAGGCTTACAACCTCGAGGCGTAGAGAAAGCCGGCAAGAGAGTGTCAGGCACAGGGCGGAGCGGAAACATCCATGATGAAACTTGAGGCAATCATTCAGCCCTCGCGGTTCGAATCCGTGAAAGATGCCCTGCGCGAAATCGGCATCGAGGGAATGACCGTGACGGAAGTGCGCGGGCACGGCCGTCAAAAGGGACACACCGAAGTTTATCGCGGACGCGAGTACACTGTAGACCTGCTGCCAAAGATGAAACTGGAGATGGTGCTGCCGGATGCGCTGGTGAGCCGCGTGGTGGACACTATTTTGAAGACAGCCAAGACAGGAAAGATTGGTGACGGTAAGATATTCCTATCCAGGGTAGAGGAAGCCATTCGGATTCGTAATGAGGAGCGCGGTGAAAACGCGCTCTAACTCTTCACTTTGGGCCGCTGAGCGGTCTGCTTGCTCGTGACTGCGGGGCGATCCAAATGACGACCGCCGCGCGCCCCGGTTTCAATCCGGGCATCCCACCCGTTAAAAACATGCAAGGACCCCCGACTCCTTTGTCCGTGCTCGGCCCGCAAGCCGAAGTGGAACGGCAACGCATACGACAACAATTTGAAGCGGGTACAAGTGCGCGAGAAACGCTGCGCGCGCTGTGCGAGCTCGCGGACCGGAACGTTCAGCGGGTTTTCGGAGAATTGCTGCACGTCCATGAGAGCACGCCGCAGGGGCTGGCCCTGCTCGCGCTTGGCGGGTACGGGCGGCAGATGCTGTTCCCCTATTCGGATCTCGACATCCTTTTCCTTTTTGGCAGCGAAAAAGCGGAACAGGAATCGCGCCGGCTGATTGCGGAGTTTTCACGGACGCTGTGGGACCTGGGATTCCGTGTGAGCTCGGCGGGGCGGACCCTGGAAGAGTGCAAGCGCATTGAAGAAGACAATGCGGAGTTTCACCTGGCGCTGCTGGACCGGCGATTCCTGGCGGGCGATGCCGCGCTCTACGACAAGCTGGACACCAAGCTGCTGCCGGCCTCGGAAAAACAGGCGCGGGGGTTTTTGCTGGCGGAGCTTCACCGTCTGACCAAGGAACGATTGACGCGATACGGCAACACGATTTTTCATCTTGAGCCGAATGTAAAAGAGTCGCCGGGCGGGATGCGTGATTATCAGGCGACGGTATGGCTGCGGCAGATTGTGGAGGAGAAAAAAGAGAGCCGCAAAATCACGGCGGCGGAGGAGGAGCTCTCCGCGGCGGCAGTCGATTTTCTGGGAGCGATCCGATGTTTCCTGCATTACAAAAACGGGCGGAACGACAACACGCTTACCTATGAACTGCAGGCAGCCGCGGCGGAGCGAGCGTTGGGCGTAGGAGACGGTCTCGCAAGAACGCCGGCGGAATGGATGCGCTTGTACTTCCGTCAGGCCCGAACGCTGAACCGCCAACTGCTTCGCTACCTGGAGCAGAAAGCCCCCGTTCCCCTGACACTGCGGCAGCGGCTCTTTCATGCGGCGCGCGCCGCCAAGCTGGAGGCGGATCACGGCAAGTACTGCATGGAGCGTGAGGGTCTGCTGGAAGTGCTGGACCCGCCTGCGCTTGCCGACCGGGCCATCACCTTTTCCTTGTTCGGCGAGGCCGCGCGTACGGGCACTCCGCTGAGCCGCGAGGCGGAACGCAGCATCGGATACATCCTGACGCATCCGGAATTGCGGGCGCGCAACACGGAGATGTCCTGGGCAACGCTGCGCGAAATTCTCGGCTCGGACTTTCCCGGAGTGGCGTTGCGCCCGATGCAGCGGCTTGGCCTCCTAACGGAGACCCTTCCGGAATTCGGAATGATCGATTCGCTGGTGGTGCGCGATTTTTATCACCGCTATACGGTGGACGAACACACTCTCCGAACCATCGAGCACTTACAGGAACTTGCCGATCCGCCCGATGCGCGCGGGGCGCATTTCGCACCGCTCTGGAAAACCGTCGATCGGCGCGACCTGCTCATTCTGTCGCTTTTGCTGCATGACGTGGGCAAAGGGATGCCGATTGAGAATCACGTCACCGGCAGCCTCACGGCTCTGGGTAGCGCGGCGCGGCGCCTGAAGCTTTCTCCCGAAGAGGAGGCGGAGGTGCGCTTTCTCATCGAGCATCATCTGGACATGTCCGCCACAATACAGCGACGGGACATTTTTGACCCGGCGACGGTTTCCGTTTTTGCGGAGTCCGTGGGAACTCAGGAACGATTGCAACGATTGTGCCTGCTGACCTACGCGGACATTCATTCCGTGAATCCGGAAGCGCTGACGCCGTGGAAAGCGGAAATGCTGTGGCAGCTCTTTGTGGCGACTTCGAACCACTTCAGCCGGACGCTGGATCGCGACCGGCTGCACGCACCCGATGAAGTTCCCATGTTGGAGCGGGTGAAGGCGCTTGCTGGCGAGGCGACCCTCGAAGAGATCGAGCGGTTCCTGGAAGGATTCCCGCGAAGGTATCTGGCCGTGCATTCGGCGGCGGAGATCGCCGCGCACTTCGCGCTGTACCAGAAGCTGGGCGCGGAACCGGTGCAGACCGAATTGATCGTGACGCGCCACGCGTTCTCGCTCACGCTGCTTACGGCGGACCGACCGGCGCTCTTCGCCACGATTTCCGGCGTGCTTGCCGGCTGGGGCATGAACATCATCAAGGCGGATGCGTTTGCCAACGCGGCTGGCGTGGTCCTGGACACGTTTCACTTCGCGGATTTGCACCGCACGCTGGAATTGAATCCCGGCGAAATCGAGAGATTCCGCAAGAGTCTCGCGGACGTCGTGAACGGCAAAGCGGCGCTCGAGCCGCTCCTGAAGGGCCGGGAAAAGGCAAGCCGCGCGCGGACGCCCAAGGTGGCCGTCGAAACGCGCATTACTTTTGACGATTCGTCATCCGCGCACAGCACCCTAATGGAAATCGTCACGCAGGATCATCCAGGCTTGCTGTACGAGATCGGCTCGGCGCTCGCACGGCTGGGTTGCAATATTGAGGTCGCGCTGATTGACACCGAAGGCCAGAAAGCCATCGACGTTTTTTATCTCACCGCGCAAGGAAAAAAACTCTCCCCGCAAAAACAGGAACTGCTTCGCGAAGTGCTGCAAGGAACGCTAAGCTAATCTAGTCCCATCACAAACAATTCACTTAGAACGAGACACGGGCGCTCAGTTGAATTTCGCGGCCGGGCGTCGCGGCTTCCGTGATGGTGCCGAACTGCGGCGTGTTCACAAAGCGGTCAGGCATGCCGAGATTCACTTTGTTCAATGCGTTGAAGAACTCGGCGCGGAACTGGAATTTCATGCGCTCCGTGAGACCGAAGTCGCGCGCCAACGCCAGATCCAGCGTCTGCATTCCCGGTCCGACCACCGTGTTGCGGCCGACATTGCCAAACGTGAACGCAGCTGGCGCGGCAAAAGCAGCCGGATTGAACCAGTGCTCCGCCGTGTGCGTGCCGGTGCCGAAAATGGGCTGCCCGGTGATGTTGGCGCGAATCGGATTCTCGCCGAGGGCGGTACCAGCGTTCGCCGTGTCGCCGAAGACGGAGATGGTCAGTGGAAAGCCGGTCTGGATTTGATAGACGGAAGAGAGCATCCAGTTGTGCGAAAGCGCGCGCACGAAACCCGAATCGCCGTAACCGGGGATGCTGTAGACCAGACTGGCGGCGAAACGATGCTTGATGTTGCAGGCCAGGCCTTTTTCAGCCGGAAGGTTGCTGTTGTTTTGCGGGATCGAAGATTCGAACATGGGCGAACGAAAGTCCGGCGCATTGCTCAGGCTCTTGGCAAACGTGTAGTTGGCCAGCAAGCTGAGGCCCTGCGCGTAGCGGCGCCGGACGTTCACGTAACCCGCGTCGTACCAGCTTTGCGCGGAGTTGGCGAGCAGGTTGATGGTGCTGACCGGTGTGCAGATCGCGCCTGCGGGGCAGCCCGCAGGCATCGTGGGAGAAACAGTGACGCCCGAGGGCAACACCGAATTGTCAACGAAGGCGAGGAATTTGTACGGACGGCGAGGCCCGATGGCGCCGGGCCCCGGAGGCGCGTTATTAATCATATCCGCGCGCTGGAGGTGGATGCCGCGCGAACCGAGATAACCGACTTCGAAAGTCGTCTCACGACCGAGGCTCTTTTCTACCGAAGTGCTCCACTGTTGAACGTACTGCGCGGGAGCGTGCGGATCAAACGTCGTGAAGCTGACGGTAGTGGTGCTGAGAGCCGCGGGGTTGAAGTTGAGCGAGGTTTGCGCCGCCGCAGCGTTGAGCAACGCCGCGGGCGGGTTGAAATTGTCAAACTGCTGCGTTTCGGGAAAGACAAAGGGAACGTTGTGGCGCTGGTTGCACCAGGTGTTGAGGTCCACCGGTGTAAAGAAAATGCCGTACGCGGCGTGAAGAACGAGGCCCACGTTGGTGAAATGGTGCGAGATCCCGGAGCGTGGAGCAAAATTGTGTTTGTTGGAATACATCAGGCCCGTGGGGAAGCCGTTCTGCCCGCCGATAAAAATCCGGGGAGTGCCGTTCTCAAAGATGATGTTAGTGTTGGTGTAGGCGATGTCGTGCAGCGCGCTCGCGTATTCATACCGCAAGCCCATTTCGATCGTGGTGTTGCGCGTAATCTGAAAACTGTCTTGCACAAAAGCGTCGGTGGACCAGGCGCGAAGCTGCATTTGTGGGATGCCCGCCTGGCGCTGCTTCACGGCAGGAAGCCCAAGCAGAAAACTGGCCAGCGCGGAGCCGGTGCCGTCGTTGGTTCCCGTCTGGGAAGTGTAGCCTTTCGTGAACTGGTAGTAGCCGCGATTCTGGAAAAACCCCCACATCGGCCAGATGTAACGCCGGAAACTTCCGCCGACCTTGAGACTGTGGCGGCCCTGCTGCCAATTCAGCGAATCGCGCGCTTCAACAGTCGTGTCCCAGGCCCGCATAGGAGTGGCAGCGTACGTATCGCCCATGCCGGAAAAACCCTGAACGTTGAACCACGGCGCGCCCCAGGCGCCTAGCCCGCCGAAGCCGACGCCCAGGATTCCAAGCTGCGAAACGATGTCATTGCTGAACGCGCTTTGTGTGAAATGGCTCATGGCCAGGCGGGAAAATGTGAGCGCCGCGATGTTTACCATGTTCGGCGTGACGATGCGGTTCCACGCCAGGCTTCCCTGTTGCGAGAAATCGTCGTGGCTCGTGCCAAATCCGGGTAAGTTGATCGGCATGAAGCCGTGTTCGGAACTGAGTGAGTAGCGCGCGGAAAGAGTGTCGCTATTGGAAAAAATATGGTCGATGCGGACCGTGCCCTGATCGGTGACGTGACGTTCATTGCGGACATCAAGATAGTTGTTGCAGTCCACGCCCGCGCCGACGACTCCCGGCTGCCCCATCATCGAGCCGCCACAGGCCATCATGCCCATGTCCATGTTGGGTTGCGCAACATAGGTTTGCAGGAAGAGCTGCGCGGCCAGGTTGATGTTTTGTGAAGGAATGGTGTTGTTCGGGAAAGCAGCGCGAGGATTCGTGGGGCTGGCGGGTTGGCCCGGCGTAGCAACGCTGTACGGATTGTAGATGGTGACGCTGCTCATCTGAAAATTGCCGGCGATCTCATCAGGAGTGGGAACAGTTTCCGTCATGGAATCAGCTTGCGAATGGCGGAAGCCTTCGTAGTTGAGGAAGAAGAAAGTCTTGTTGTGCAAGATGGGGCCGCCGAAGGAGCCGCCGAAATTGTTCTGCACCAGAAATTTTGACGAGCCCATGGCGCCAAACGTGTACGCATCCATGGCGCCGTTGCGAAGAAAGTCGTACGCGGTGCCGTGAAACGCGTTGGAGCCCGAACGCGTAACGATATTGATTTGGCCGCCACCCGCGCCGCCCATCTCCGCGGAGTAGCTGCCGGTTTGCACTTTGAATTCCTGCACGGCATCGGGAGAAGGGCTCAGGTTGAGCGTGTTAAAGGTAGGATCGGTATTCGTGGTGCCGTCGAGCAGAAAATAGTTTGCGTTCGGCCGGTTGCCGCCGATGCCCACTGCGGAACGCTGCCCCGGCCGCCAGTAGAGCGGATTCATGTCGCCGGCTTGCGCGCCGTGGCTCAAATGCGCGCCGGGAACCGTGAGCACCAGATCGATGAGCATGCGCCCGTTCAGAGGAAGATTGCTGACCGCGGCTGGTTCGATCACTTCTCCGACGCTGGCATCCACGATGTGAAGAACGTCCGCAGCGGAGGCATCCACTTGCACGCTGCTCGCGGAAGTCGCGAGCCTCAAGGCGAAATCGATGACCAGCTGCTCGCCGACTTCGAGGCGGAGCGCGCGGGTGACTTGCGCGAATCCCTGGGCCTGAACGACGAGTTCGTAGTCGCCGGGCAAGAGACCCGTGATCTGGAAAATCCCTTGCGTGTTGCTGGTGACGCGGCGCTCGGCCCGCGTTCCCTTCGCAGTAAGCAGTACGGACGAGCCCGCGACTGGACTTTGCTGCGGATCCGTAAGCGTGCCCGTTACCACGGCATAATTGCTCTGGCCAAGCGCAGCCGGCGCGGCACACAACAGGAAAGCAAGAATAGCTCTTCGCACGACTATACCTCCGCCCTGTAGGACACACGCGACGCGTCCGAGATGCGCGTCATTACAACACCATCAGCACCGGCATACCTGGACCGCTCCCTCCGGACTGGAGGAGCGAGTTTTGAGGATTAGAGCGGTAGTGGCGAATGGACGCAATAATAGAAAAACACTAGCCCCTCCAAATGCTTGGAAGCGACGACGTGCGCCAACTCTAACCCGTCTACTTGCATTCTCACCTACCAATGAAGTTCGATTAGCAAGCAGAGGACAGAAGAACAAGAGGGACATTTGCGGCCGCAGATTCCAGGGCGAAATTTACGGGCATTTGGGGGTTGCGTTCTGTACAATCCCGCTACTCTAGCCATTCGAAGCGGGGACCATGAAACTGAACTCGACTCTCTTGAAAAGCACAGTGGTTGCGGCGTTGGGCGGTTTGTTATTCGGATTTGATACCGCCGTCATTGCCGGCGCGACCCAGGCATTGAAGGTCCTCTATCAGCTCTCCCCACTCGGCGAGGGATTCACGGTTGCCAGCGCGCTGGTGGGAACTGTGATTGGCTCCATGCTCGCGGGGATACCAGGGGATCGGTACGGCCGGCGCGACAGTCTGCGGGGCATGGCGGTCCTGTACGTGGTTTCCGCATTGGGCTGTGCCTTGGCGTGGAACTGGACTGCCCTGGTGATTTTCCGGTTCATCGGCGGGCTGGCCATCGGCGGATCCTCGGTCCTCGGCCCGATGTACATCGCGGAAATCGCTCCGGCCAAATGGCGCGGAAGGTTGGTGGGATTGTTTCAGTTCAATGTCGTGTTTGGGATTCTCCTCGCCTACCTCTCCAACTACGTCCTCGGGACGATGGGCTTTGGCGCGGCGGAATGGCGTTGGAAGCTTGGTGTGACCGCCGTGCCGGCCGCCTTTTTCTTTTTGATGCTGTTTGGAATTCCGCGGAGCCCGCGGTGGCTGGTGAAGAAAGGCAGAATCGACGAGGCCCGTGAGGTGCTGCGCCTGATCGGTGAGGAGAATTACGAACAAGAGCTGGCGGACATCATCGAGTCCATTGACGCCGAGCATGTCACCAGCGACGCTCTCTTCACTGCCAAATACCGAGTCCCGATTTTTCTGGCGATCTCCATCGGCATGTTCAATCAATTGTCGGGAATCAATGCGATTCTCTACTACTTGAATGCCATCTTCGAGCACGCCGGCTTCAGCAAAGTCTCCGGTGATCTCCAGGCCGTGGCCATTGGTGCGACAAACTTGCTGTTCACGATGCTCGCCATGTCCGTGATCGACAAGGTGGGGCGCAAGAAACTCTTGCTCATCGGATCCGTGGGCACGGCTCTTTGCCTTGCGGGCGTGGCGGCCATCTTCTTGACGGGGCGCCACGAAAGCCTTCTCGTTTGGATGCTGGTCGGCTACATCGCCTTTTTCGCGTTTTCGCAGGGCGCGGTGATCTGGGTCTACATCAGCGAAGTGTTTCCCAATCGTGTGAGAGCCAAGGGCCAGAGTCTGGGGAGCTTCTCCCATTGGATCATGAATGCGCTGATCTCCTGGACTTTTCCTCTAATGGCGGCTTCCTCCGGCGGTTATCCGTTTGTATTTTTCTCCGCCATGATGGTGCTGCAATTCTTCGTCGTCCTTTTCTTCTATCCGGAAACCAAGGGCATTTCGCTGGAGGAAATGCAGAAGAAACTTCACATCGCTTGAGGAATCCGCAAACGCCGAAGCGCGGAACCTCACTCCTTGTCGCGAGGAGCTTCGCGCTTCACCTGCTCGAGGTTTTCACGCGCCAGAGTATTGTTGGGGTCGATCGTCAGGGCTCGTTCTAAATGCGTTCGCGCTTCCTTCCAATGCCCGGTTTCAGCCAGCGCGCCTCCGAGGTTTGCTTCCGCGTTGGCGTCCTCTGGACGGAGCCGGACGGCAGCGCGAAAATGTTCTACCGCTCCCTCGAAGTCCTCCCGCATCGCCAGCGCCATCCCCAGGTTGTAGTGCGCATCAAAATAGTCCGGCCGTGACCGCAGCGCAGCCTCCAGATACTTGATAGCTGCCTCGGGATGCCCCGCGGCCATGTTCGCGGCTGCAAAAGCATTGTTGACCGTGGCATCTTCCGGCCGCAGCCGCAAAGCCAGCCCGTAATGCTTCATGGCCTCGGCCAATTCGCCGCGCGCCTGCAGCATCGCAGCAAGATTGTAGTGTGCTTCAAAGTTTGCCGGATTTTTCTCCACGTTGTGACGCGCCAGCGCCTCCTGCAAAACTCTGCGCGGATCATCGCCCTCGCTGGACGCCGCGCGCGGCAGCACTTGCAGCCACAAGTGAGCCATCTCATCGCTCGAACGGTTGCCGGCGGTCACCCGCTTGGGCGGATCATTCGGGTTAAGCGGATTCCCGTCGGTGTTGTCATAGGAATACCGCATCGAAACTACCGTCCCCGCGGGCAATTCCACCGGCGTGGCGTACCGGTAGACCGCCTGCCAGTTCAGATTCCACTCTGGGATGTGGATCAAGGATTTTCTTGTTCCATCCGGATAGGTTGCAAAAGCCTGCAGATTTCTCCCGAGATAGTGCGCATGCGGGTAAATCGCCAGGAGTTCCACGTCCGCGGGTACCGTGAATTCGTCCGTCACGATGAAATCTTTGGCGCCGGCTGGAATATCAATCTTCCGGTCATTTTCCAGTTGCACCAGCATCGGGTACAGCGTCGCGGGATGATCCGTGAAGTAGAGCCCCAGGCTGGGTTGAATCCACTGCGGCTTGCCGGACGGCTGCAAGTGGATGTTGAGCACCAGGTCCGTACCTGCATCGAGTCGTAACGCCATGCCGTCCGGTTCGGTATAGGGAACGGTGCCCGGCTTCCAGAAAAGAAAGTGGCTGTCGGGATCGAAGGCTTCCGACTCGATTTTGATTTCCATTCCGGCAAACCCCGCGCCGGGCGAGGACTCTTGCAAACGAGCCGACTGCGTGCGGTCCACCAGAACATTCGCGTGATGGACCACGTGCTTGTCGCCGGGACGGATCTCCATCGCCTTCAGCCAGCGCGTCTGATTCACGGGCGTGCGGAAAATAAAATTCCAGTATTGATCGGTTCCCTTAGCCGGCAGCAGGTAGGGCTTTTCGGCCTTGATGATCAGATTGGGCTTGCCCATTTGCCAGCCTTCCACAAAATTGGGAGTGGGCGGCAGGTCGGCCGCTGCGCCTTCCATCGCGCCGCCTTCGGCCCATTTCGCGATCAGCGCAATTTGCCGGTCCGTGAGATGAAGTTCATCGGCAAACTTAAATTCGCCGGGCTCCGGAAGCCAGGGCGGCATGAATTTGGTCTGCGTTACCGCGGCGATTTGTCTGGCGTGAGACTTTGCATCTTTATAGGTGAGCAGCGGGAATGGCCCCGCTTCGCCCGGCCGATGGCAGCCCGTGCAATTGCGAAAGAGAATGGGCGCGATATCACGGTTGAAAGTGACTTGCTGATTCGCTGCAGGACTTTGGTTCTGTGGTTTGGAAGCAGAGTGACTCTGCAAGACCAGAGCAATTGCCAGAAAAAAGAAAAACACGCTCGCGCCAAGAGCTTGTACGGTCCGCGTCATTTGAGGTCGGAGATGAAACAGCCAACGCCCTCCGCAGCGGCTGACGGGGGAGCCACACCTTTGCTCGCGGCTTCAATGGCATCGGCCAATTCATGAGTCGTCGCCGCGCTGCGGGCCTTGCCAAACTCCCGGTAGAGGTCGTCGATTCGCCCGTGATAGACGAGATCACGCTTCAAATTGAAAACAGCAACTTCAGGAGTTACCTTTGCGCCGCTCTTCTTCGCCAAGGAATGCTTCGTATCGCGCAAAGCCGGCAACTTGTATTTGAATTCCTGCAAGTAGGAGCGAATGCTTTCCGGCGATTCGTTTTTGTCCGGAAAGACCAGCCAGAAAGCGGCCTCGCTTCCGTATTTCACGCTCATTTCCTGAAGCAGCGGAGCATAACGATTCGAAATCGGACAATCCGTTCGAACGAAAACCAGCACAACGACCTTGCCGGGAGTTTCTTTGAGCGGATCCTTGGGCGAGCCATTAAGGTCGAGAGCTTGCTGCCCTGCAGCAATCGGAAAACTAAAAACAAAAAGAATCAGACCAGCAGTCATCGCTAGTGAAGCCATAGAGAGGCGCCGCAAAACGTGAGGATCCCTGCAATAGAAAATCTGCGCCCGACGTGACATAAGCGCAGCTTACTCCTGCGGCCAGCCCCCGTCTATTTCGTTATCTTCGCGATGAAGGCAGAGTAAGGCTCCATCGGCAGTTCCGCCGCCATTCCGGGTAGCGGCTTGTGAAAACTGGTCAGCAACACGCTGAGCTTCGGCGCGGCAAAGCCGAGTGGCGAAAGATCGAGTCCCACCTTCTGATCCGTCGCCGACATGTTTAGAACCACTAGGATAGCTTCATCTTTATAGCGGCGGACGTAGCTCAGCACATTCGGGTCGTTTTCATTGAGCGCAAGGTACTCCCCTTCGAGCAGGGCCGGTTCCTTGTGCCGCATTGCCAACAATTGCCGGTAAAAGCTCAGAACGGAATTTTGATCCTTCATTTCACTTGCGACGTTGTGGGTTTTGGCGCTCGGTGGAACTGGCAGCCACGGTTTCGCTTTGCTGAATCCGGCGTTCTGGCCATCGGTCCATTGCATGGGCGTGCGCTCGCCGTCCCGGCCTTTTTCCAGCGGCCATCCAAGCTTCCCGATCGGATCTTGCACTTCGTCCTTGCTCTTCGGGTCGTTGTTCTCCATGCCGATCTCTTCCCCGTAATACATGATCGCCGTGCCGCGCAGCGTCAGGTACAGCGCCGCCATCATTTTGGCGATGTCGTCATTGTGCGCACCGTCGGCGTACCGCGTATACGAACGCATGATGTCGTGATTGGTGATGACGTAGACGGGCCAGTGTCCTGCGGCGTTCACGGCCCCAATATGCTTGCGGTATTCATCCGCGTGAAGTCCCCTGAATCCCGTCATCATCAGGTCCATCGGCAGTTGCAGCTCGTCGTTGTTCGCGCCGTAGTAATCCTTCAGCTCCGAGACGTTGCTCGTCCAGGTCTCCCCGATGAGCACCGCACCGTATTCGTCGGCGGCCCCGCGCAATTTGCGCATCACGTCATGCACTTCCGGCAGTTTCTTGTCGTACTTCTCGTCCATGTTCGGCCGCCCGAATTTATCGGTGCCCGGCAAGACCGGATTGTCCGTGAGCTTCGGATCCTCGAATAGCGTATCCACGGCATCCAGGCGGAATCCGGAAACGCCGCGTTTGTACCAGAAACGCGTTACGTCCAGCATGGCCTTTTCCACCGCCGGATTGCGCCAGTTCAAGTCCGGCTGCTCGGGATAAAAATAGTGGTAGTAATACTGATTCGTCTTCGCGTCCAGTTTCCATGCAGACAGGCCAAACGTGGAAAGCCAGTTGTTCGGCGGCTGGCCCGGCCCCTTGCCGTCGCGCCAGATGAACCAGTCGCGATGCTCGGAAGTTCTTGACGATTTGGAATCTTGGAACCACTTGTGCTGATCCGAAGTGTGATTCACCACGAAATCGAGTATGACTCGAACGTTGCGCTTCTTCCCTTCGGCCACCAAGCGGTCAAAATCCTTCATCGTTCCGTACATCGGATCGATCGCCTCATAGTCGGAGACGTCGTATCCGAAATCCACCTGCGGCGACGGAAAACACGGCGTGACCCAGATGGCATCCACGCCGAGATCCTTCAGATAATCTAATTTCGAAGTGATGCCGTTGAGGTCGCCGATCCCATCGTTATTGGTGTCCGCAAAACTGCGCGGATAAATTTCATAAAACACCGCATGCTGCCACCACGGGTGCCCTTCCGCGTCCACCTTCTGCTGTTGCGCCCCTAACCGCGGCGAAGCTACGCAAAGAGTCGAGAACAGCAAACATACAATACCAAGCTTTCTTGCCATGGCCGTTCTCTCCCTCACTGAAATCCGCATCCGTTTCCCGCACGGGCGTTTCCGCATACTGTGCTACTGCGTCATCCTGGAGGAACCTTGGCCCATAAGTGGATGACAACTTTGGTGTGAGAATACAGGTCTGAATCGCTTGGCGGCATGTGAATCCAGAGTGTTATCCATCCGGGCTTTCGTCCAAACTCTGCCCCTTCCACCTTTTGAATCAGGCCGGCATTCCATACTTCCAGTTCGTATTCGCCGCCCGCCACACCAGAGACTTCCAGGGTAAGTTTGTCTCGCGAAGCCGACCACGTCTCCGAAACAACCCGCAGTCCGCGGCTCTCACTTCCAAGCGTTGGCAAGCCGGAATCCACGCTGAAGCCAAAATCATTCGTAGTCAAAATGCGCAGCAAGTACTTCCCGTTCCCAATGGGAAAATGCACGATGACGTGCTGGTCTTCTCCGTTCATCTCAACCCGAAAGGGAATGGGTTTGAAGTTCAGGTCGACCTTTTGCACTTTGGCGTGCAAGCTTATTGCAGGGCGAAACTCGATTGTGCATTCTTCGCTTCCAGAGGTTCGACCTGCTTCCAAAACGATTCCTCCTGAGATCTTCAGGTCCCCGATAGCTTCCTCTTTCTTATATTTCAGTAGCAATGTGTCGTTGCCCACGCGCACATTCTCGATCTCGAATCGCGTCCAATCCGCCGGAAGATGCGGCGTCAATTTCACAGTGTGATGAATCGCATCTGTTTCCAGCCCCAGCATCCCGCGCAAAATCGGACTCACCACCATGGCCGCCGACCAGATCTGATGCGGCGAACTCGTCGAGAGCGGCTGGTAGTAGTCGCCGGAAAGAACCTCCGTCACGTGTCCGAGCGAGCCATCCAGCGCCAATAGGGCGTTGGCCCGCAGATTCGCATATGCGGGATGCGTCTGATGGTAGCGATATTCCCCGACCGACGCCCAGCCCGTAAACAGCGGCCACACCGAACCATAGTGATACCCGCCGCCGCTGAAGAGCGGCGAGCGATTCGAAATGATGTGCATCCCCCAGTCCGTCTGATGATCGAAGTCCGCCAGTTGCTGAATCATCGGCACGGCATGCGGCTCGCTGGGCAGGCCAAACCACATCGGCACGGTGGCCAGCACGCTCGGCTCGTCCACTTTCTTGTCGTTCTTGTCCAGTGCAAACGCGAATCGTTTTTTGTCCGCAATCCAGAAACTATCGTTCACCAGCGAACGCTGCTTCTCAAAATCCTTCTCCAGCGACTTGCTCATCTCCTCCCGGCCGGTCACCCGCGCCAGATTCGAGAGTGCTCGCAGTGCTTCCGCCCCCAACCCGCTCTGGTAATACTCCGTCTTCACCGGCAGCAGCGGCCCGCCTTCCACCCAGCCGTGCCCCACGCCAAGATTCTGCGGCAGTCCTCGCGCATCGTATGTGGATTTCAGAAACTCATAAGCCTTCCGCAGACTCTCCCACTTTTCCTTTGCAAACGCCGCGTCGCCGCTCTCCACGACATAGTCATTCACCGCAATGATGTAGAGAGGGGTCGCATCCGCGGAGGCGTACGGATATGGATAATCCTTGAACCAATTCACAAAACTGGCGCCCTGCGAAATCTCATGCGGGATCTTGCCGTCTTCGCGCTGGTATTTGCTGATGAAGTCCAGCGCCGTGCGCGAATTGGAGAAATCGCCCGAGGCATTGAGCGCGAAGGAAGTCCAGAACGAGTCGCGTCCGAAAAACCACGCAAATCCCGGCCGCTGGCCTTCTCCTGAAGTCCGGTAACCCGCAACGAGGCCCGTACCCAGCGAAGGATTGGTCACCATTCCTTGCAGCATGCTGACACGCGCCCAATCGTACGCCTGCTGAATTTGCGTATCAGGCAGTTCCACGCTCACGGTTTTTTCCAGGTACGTTCGATAATATTCCGACGAATCCTTCAACAACTTTGCGTAATCGGCTGTCAAATGCTGGTAGGTCTTCTCCGCTGCCGCGCGCCCCTCCAGCGAGCCTACAATGACAATCAACCTGGACTCTTTTCCTTTTGCCGTTGGGCCCAGCCGGAACGAACTCTCCTGCCTCTCGGAATAGTTGGTCTGAAATTCAGAACGCGGCTCCGCTGCCGTTGGCGAACCCACCAGCGCCGAAAATTTTCTCTGTTCCTCGCCAAAATAAAATGCGTGCTGTTGCGCACTCCAATCCAGATACGTGGCGCCCAGCGCCGCCGGCCATTCCAATTGAAAGTCGCGATGAAAAAATGCCTCGATTTCCAGGGGCTGCTCGGTTTCCACATCGAGAAGAATCACTGCTCCTTGTTCCTGCACCGGAACGAAAAAGGTCTCGCGCACCGAGAACGTGTCTCCCGCATAAAGAATCGTCGCGGACTCCGGCCGCACCGTGACCGTCCTCGCCAGCGCTTCAGCCGCCAGGTCTCGTCCTTCGGTATGAAATTCCAGATGAAATTCGCGAAAGATTTTCAGCGGGTACACCCAAGCTTCCATTCGGCCGGATTCATTTCCCAGCAAGCCCGCGCGAGTTCCCGTGACCGGCAAAAATTCCCAGGGGCGCACCGCGCGCGAAAGTTCAAGATCATGCGGCTTTTCCTGCATCTGCTGGCTCCAACCAGAGGGGACGCCGATACCCAGGATCACCGCGGCCACGATGGACGCACCAAAAAATTTCAACCGCATCCATTCGAATTGTTTTTGCGAGCGAACAGGCGTTCCCGGCGTGGTGTGCATTCTGGTGGCCCCCGCTGCGTCGCGTGCTTGCATTGCCTCGTTGGCCTTACTATAAGAGAAAGCGCCGGATTCTAGCACGAGGCTCGCAGGGAAAGGTATCGGTTCTTTTGTCCTCCACTCGCCGCGCATTTCTCCAATCGCTCAGCCGCTCCGCGATCGTGCTCCCGCTCGAGAAGGTGCTCGCCTTGGCGCTCCCGAAAAAGTGGATGTCGGAATCCCTTTCTCGGGGAGCAGCTCCTCAACAATCCGCTGGTCCTGCTCACGCGAACGATCTTGGCGTTTCCTTCCTTAACGTCGCGCGCGAATCCGGCCTGAACGCCAAAACCATTTACGGCGGCGAGCACAAGAACAAGTATCTTCTCGAAACCACCGGCTGCGGCGTCGCTTTCTACGATTACGACCACGACGGCTGGCTGGACATTTTTCTTGTCAACGGCTGGCGCCTCGAAGGTTTCCCTGCCGGACAGGAACCCACTTCGCATCTCTTCAAAAACAATCGCGACGGAACTTTCACGGACATCACCGCTAAAGCCGGCCTGCTCCATTCCGGCTGGGGGCAAGCCGTTTGCGTCGGCGATTACGACAACGACGGCTTCGACGATCTCTTCGTTACCTACTTCGGAAAAAACGTTCTCTACCACAACAACGGTAACGGCACCTTCACAGACGTCAGCGAAAAAGCCGGCGTCGCCGGAAACGGCAAGCGCTGGAACACCGGCTGCGCTTTCGTGGACTACGATCGCGACGGCCACCTCGATCTTTTCGTCGCCAACTACATCGATCTCGACCTGAAGACCGCGCCGGTTCCCGAATCCGGTCCCTGCCTCTACAAAGGCATCATGGTCGCCTGCGGCCCGCCGGGACTCAACGGCGGCAAGAACATTCTCTATCACAACAACGGCGACGGAACCTTCACCGACGTCAGCGAAAAATCCGGTATCCTCAAGGCTAACGGCACCTTTGGCCTCGGCGTGCTCACCGCCGATCTCGACAACGATGGCTGGCCGGACATTTACGTCGCCAACGATTCGACGGCCAGCGCGCTCTATCAAAACAAAAAGAACGGAACGTTCATCGATGTCGCTTTGGAATCGGGCTGCGCTCTCAGCGCCGACGGCAAGCCCCAGGCCGGCATGGGCATCTCCGCCGCCGATTACGATCTCGACGGCAATCTTGATCTCGTCAAAACAAATTTCGCTGGCGATACGCCTTCGCTGTACCACAATCTCGGCGGCGCGAATTTCGAGGACAGCACGTACCAGGCCGGCCTCGGTAAACACACGCAATATCTCGGCTGGGGCTGCGGCTTTTTTGACATAGACAATGACGGCTGGCCGGACATCCTCCTGTGCAACGGCCACGTCTATCCCGAAGTCGAGCAGCTGAAGACCGAAGCCGGATACCCGCAGCGCAAGCTGCTGTACAAAAATCTGCGCAACGGGCGCTTCGACGATGTTTCCAATGATGCCGGCGCCGGAATCTCCGTGCCCGTCGCCGCGCGCGGCTGCGCCTTCGGCGACTTCGACAACGACGGCGACCTCGACGTGGTCGTCAACACCGTCAACGATTTTCCCCAGCTGCTGCGCTGCGATTCACGCAGCGACAACAATTGGATCAAAATCAAAACCATCGGCACGAAATCGAATCGCAGCGGCATCGGCGCGCGTATCAAATGCGTCACGCATCTCTCCGGCGAAAAAAATCCGCATGCGCAAATTGACGAAGTGCGCAGCGGCGGCGGCTATTTTTCGCAGAACGATCTCCGCGTCCACTTCGGCATCGGCAAAGCGGACAAGGTTGACGTGCTTGAGATTCGCTGGCCCAGCGGCTTGGTGGAAACCTTGAAGAACATCAAGCCGAACCAGGTGATCATCGTCAAAGAAGGCGAAGGCATCGTGCGCACCATGCAATTCGACCCGCAAAAAGCTAACAAGCCCGCAAAGTGAGGAGTTGCTGATCATGCATGTCCTAAGGCCCAAGAATCTCATTGTGCTGTTGCTCCTGGCTGCGTCGCTCGCATTCGCGGCGCCGGAAACAGATCTTCCTTTCGGCGCATGGACCCGCGCCTCGAACGAGCCGATTCTTTCTCCGCAAGGCACCACCTGGGAATCCGCTGGAACGTTTAATCCTGCCGTGGTCCTTCACAACGGAGAGTTCATCATGCTCTACCGCGCCCAGAACGCTTCCGGAACATCGCGTCTCGGTTACGCCGAAAGCACCGATGGTATCCACTTCACGCGCCGCCCGGAGCCGGTGCTCTCCCCCGAAACCGACTACGAAAAAGACGGCGGTGTCGAAGATCCGCGCTTGCAGAAAATCGGCGACACCTACTACCTCACTTACACCGGCTATAACAAAAAGGACGCGCAGCTTTGCCTCGCCACGTCCCGCGACTTGATTCACTGGGAACGCAAGGGCGTGATCCTTCCCGCGTACAAGGGAAATTGGAACGTCGCGTGGATCAAGTCCGGCGCCATCGTCCCAGAGAGAATCGACGGCAAATACTGGATGTACTGGCTCGGCACGGCCGCCGACAAGACCGACCAGATGGGACTCTCCTACTCCAGCGATCTCCTTCACTGGACGGAAGCGACGCCCACGCCCGTTCTCCCCCGCCGCCCCGGAATGTTTGACTCGCGCGTCGTCGAGCCCGGTCCTCCGCCGATCCTTACTCCACGCGGCATCGTCCTGATCTACAACGGCGCCGACGACAAGCTTGTCTATCGCACCGCCGTCGCCGTCTTCGACCGACACGATCCCCGCAAACTGCTCTCCCGCTCCGATGCCCCTATCTTCGCCCCGAAAAAGGAATGGGAGAAGGTCGGGCAAGTTCCCAACGTTGTCTTCGTCGAGGGTATGGTCCGCCATGGCAATCGGTTCTTGTTTTACTATGGCGGCGCCGACAAGTATGTGGGGGTGGTCGAAGCCCCGGCAACTCCTGACCCGAACGGACGATAGGAAGCTCAAGAAAAGCTTGAGATCTCTACTCAAAGAGACCAACGACACCCGGCAGTTTTCGTAAAATCACATTCTAAAAGACTTACAGGCGTCACAGTTTGTAAATGCAGATTCCACAGGGAGGGGTATTTCGTCACGTGACGGAGTCGAAGTTGGGACGGAGATCGGAGAAGAACCCTTCGACTCCCGAAAGTCGCTCAGGGCGCGCATGCCTGATCGGATGCGCGATGCGGATTCCAAAGGAGTTGCAGTGACGGGTTTTTCGTCAAGGTGACGGAAGTTCGCGGCGACGAGTTCCAGAATGGGAATTGTTGGTTACACACCCGGCAGTTTTCGTATGAGTGGCAAATACAGGGGTTACAGGATACGGAAAATGAAAGAGTGCGCAAGCGCCGGACAGAAAAGAAGTTGCAGGCACACACTTTGCAACACAAAGCGGAGATGGTGTATGCGCGGCAAAGAAAGGACTTAGAGGAGACGAGCGAGAGGGGGAAGGTGCTGGCATCCAGCTCATGCAAAACCATAGCACGATCCTAGCTAACTGTCAATGAATATTATAAGCTGGATATCATTCGAATGGAGCGAGAAAGTGTTGAAAAGGCTGCGGTTTGAGGGCTTGATGAAAATCTTGCTGGTTGCGCACGCAAAGATCGGACCAGCCGCGCGGGCTCTCTTCTGGCGAAGGGACGAATGAGGGATTTAACCCTTTTTAGTCAACACTGACCGTCAGGCCAGTAGACTCTTCGCAGGGGACCTGACTAGATTAGTCCTTAGTCCACATTTCGCTGTGTAAGGATCCCCATGAACTTCGGATTTGCGAAGGAAAGTGCCAAGGCCACGGCTGAGCTCGATCCTACGGCTGAGTTCAGGGAAGGTGTAAAGCTCCTCAAGGACCAATATCCCCAAAAAGCGCTGGTACGATTGCGGCGGGCGTTCGAATCCGACAAGCATAACCCCTACTACCTTTCGTTTCTGGGATTGTCGATCGCGCGCGCACAACGGAAGTGGGATCAAGCGGCGGAGCTTTGCGAGATAGCGGTTCAATTGAGACCTGCGGAGGTCCAGTTCCACCTGAATCTAGGCGAGGTGTATGCCTTGGCAGGGCGGCGCGAGAAGGCGTTGGATTTCCTTGACGACGCTGTGAAATTATTCGGCGAAGACGCGCGGCTAAAGCAGGCCCGTGGTAAAGTCCAGAAGCGCCGGAGTCCCCTGGTGCCTTTCATCGGGCGCGAACATTTCTTGAATCGCCAACTCGGCAGATTGCGGCATCGCGCACTGAAACGGCTGGGGAAAGACAGCGTTTGAGTTGTTTCGCCGGTCCAGACCAGGTGTTCCAGCAAGTCTCCGCGCCGACCGGTTCTTATTCCTAATCATTAAACGTTCTGATTGCGTCGAACTCGCCATATTGCTGCGACAAAGGCAGGAGCGCGCTCAGAAGCCATCGAGGAGCCAAGCGTTGGAGCTGCTGCCGGCTTCCCAGAGTGCTAGGTGACGGCCGTTGGGAGAGGGGATGGCCCAGCCCAGATACTTTTCGTGTTCCTGGAAGACCGGCTTGGCTTCGCCGCGCAAGTCCACATGCAAGAGCGTCTGAAGGCCGGTTGGCGACGAGGCGGTAACCCAGATACGGCGGCCATCGGCGGCCCAATCGAGGCTGGAGATTCCGGTCCAACCTTTCAACGTGAGAACACGCTCTTTGCCGCCGGCGATGTGGAGGAGCCGGATGTCCGCCCGCCCCGGAAGCCGTTGCTTCTTGGCCATAGCAAGCGTGGAGCCATCGGGAGAGAGCGTCCAGTTGTACAAATACCATTCCGAGCCTTCGATGCTGGTGAGCAGGTCCTTCTTCCCGGTCGCAGGATCGAAGGTGAACAGACCTAGTTGATTGGCGGAGTAGGCGCTGAAGATGCAAACCGTGGAAGGCGATCGAGCGCACTGAAAATTATTGATGGCAGGTTCCGCGAGCACCAACTGTGGCGTCCCGCCGGAAAGTGGAATGCGCATAAGCTGCACGCGCCGGTCCGCATCGTTCGGCGCGGGACTGAGAGCGTAGAGAATCGCGGAGCTGTCCGCATTCAAACGGGCGACAGTAACCGATTGATCGCCGCCAACGAGCAGGTCGGGAGCGGGCTGATCGATGGCTTGCCTGAATAGATGGAAAACGCCATCGCGGTCCGAAGTGAAGATCACGGACTTTCCATCCGGCGTCCACGTATACGGAAAGTTTCTTCGCTCATCGAGACCGAGACGCTGGAGCGGGCTCAGCCGGCTGCCCCGCGCTTCGACCTGGGATACGTAGATGGCAGGGGATTCCGCCGAACGGAGAAAGCTCAGCCGTTTGCCGTCTGCGGAAACACTGGCGCGCCCTTTAGCATCGGGGCCGCTGGTGAGGCGGACGGGCTGACCCCAAGCTTGATTGCCGCGGGCATCGACGTTGATGGCCCAAAGATTGGAGTCGTTCTGGTTGGGCGGGAGTTCGCTAAGGGAATAAACCAAGCGTCCATCGGCAGACCAGGCCAGGGCGGCTCTGAGGCGGCTGTTGGAGAGCACGTAGTTGGTCTTGCCGCCGAGGAGATCATGGATGCCGAGAGAGACATCGGCTTCTTCCCAACCCTTGCGATAGACCGCCCGCAGGAAGGCAATGCGATGCCCATCTGGGGACCAAACGACGGACTCGCAACTGTCGCCTGGCTGGCCCAGGATTTTGCGCGCGTGCTCGCCATCGGACTGCATCTGCCAGATTTCTTCATGACCGTAGTCGCCGCGGACAAAAACAATCTGAGAACCATCGGGAGAGACAGCGCCGCGTTCGGCAGCTTCCATGAGTTTGCGGGGTGCGCCACCGAAGACCGAGACGCTCCACAGGCTGGGCTTCTCTGTGGGTGAGGAATTGCGCGTCGCCAGCACATGGCTGCCGTCAGGAAACCAACTGACGAAATAGGTCTTCCCTTCGCCGGGCATTTTGACAGGGTGGGTTTCTCCCGTGCTGACGGCGCGGAGAAAGATTCCTGCTCTGCCGGTAAAAACGAGGTACTTGCCATCCGGTGAAATGGCAGCGCTCGTGATCGGGTCGTTCTCCGAGTTGGCGGTCAGGGGTCGCTCCGTGAAGCGAACTGCGGCGGAGGAACGATGCCCGGCATGCCAGCCGGCCATGACGCCTGCGACAAGAAGAACGGCCACTGCAAGGACTTTCCGCCAGGAAGAGCGGGCTCGTGGAACGGCCGGGATGGTTTCCCGGACCGCTCCATTGACGGGCGCAAGCAAGCGATAACCGCGACGCGCGAGGGTTTCAATAAAACGGGGGTTTTCTGCGGAATCACTGAGAGCATCGCGTAACCGTTTGACGGCGGCGTTCAGGCCATGATCGAAGTCCACAAACGTGTCGGCGGGCCAAAGCCGGCTGCGCAATTCCTCCCGCGTAACGATTTCACCGGGACGCTCGAGGAGCATGGCCAAAACCTGGAACGGTTGCTCCTGAAGCCGTATTTTGATGCCATTGCGGCGAAGCTCAGCGGCGCGAAGGTCGGCTTCAAAGGTTCCGAAGCGGATGACATCATGGATCGGATTCTCGGGCACTTGTAACAATCTCCGGAAGTGCTCTCCTTCTACTAAACGGTTCTAGTTGGGAATAAGTTTCGGGAAAATCTCCGTCGCCTGTTCTCCCATCTATTTGACGCATGGGCACTTATCTCGTCACCTGCAAATAGGCAGCTCGCCATACCGCCGGCATTGAGGTACCTGCCGGGCTGACCGATCCTCGGCGCCACCATGGAGGTGCGCGCCGTGATAGAAAAGACGCTGCGGAAGTGGCTTTCGTTAGTACTCGCTCTGGCCCTGCCAAGCCCTGCGGCTTGGTCCAAAGAGATCGCCGTGGCGGAGATGCGGGTGACGATCTCAGTGCACAACGATGCAGGCATTTCCGTAGGCACTTTGAGAGGGGCGGAAATGGAAGCCTCCCGCGTGTTCCGGCAATCCGGAATTGAAGCGAAGTGGCTCAATTGTGCGCTGCCCGCGGATGGGCCAGAAGACCCAGCGCAGTGCCGGATGGCTGATTTCCCGGAACATCTTCAATTGCGAATCGCGCGGCGCTCGCGCAATTTGAGCGAAATCACCTTTGGAATTTCATACCTCTCGGCCGACGGAAGCGGATGTTATGCGAACCTTTTTTACCAGCGGGTCGAGGAGATGCACGAGCGGAGCCGTGTGAATCTGGCGAGCCTCTTGGGTGATGTTGCGGCGCACGAGATCGGGCATCTCTTGCTGGGCACGAACTCGCACGCGGCGAGCGGAATCATGCGCGCCCGATGGGAAAGCGAAGAGCTTGGAAGCATCAGCACGGGAACGCTCTTTTTTTCCGATGTCGAGTCCCGGCAAATGAGGAGCAAGCTGGCTACCTGGCGGGCGAAAAGAAAAGATGATTCTCGTGTTGCCTCGGCGCGACTGGGAGACTGAGCAGGCTAATTTTTCTTCACGGTGATTCCCATCGGCGTGCCGGAACCTTCCTTGAGCGTGTGGATGGAATCGACGGGCAAGTTTTCAAAGCGTTCGACCAGGCCGCTGGGCCAGCGGATCTGGACCCAATCAATCCTGGCAGCGGAACCGAGGCCAAAGTGGACGCGCATGTCGTTACTGGAGA
>Ga0137391_10000040_pt1 | contig 69695 bp, 54 predicted proteins | sample 15con2h24BmetaG_FD_101399 | JGI IMG/M metagenome (GOLD analysis project Ga0137391, IMG submission 101399) | Vadose zone soil microbial communities from Angelo Coast Range Reserve, California, USA - 15con2h2.4B metaG | ecosystem: Environmental > Terrestrial > Soil > Vadose zone > Saprolite...
CCGCAGAAGCGGAGATTTTTGCCATGGAGTGGGGTGATCTTGATCTCCAGGCCACCGTTCGACCATCGGAGTGGAGATCATTTTCCCTCACCTTCGATTGTGAAACAGCCCGCATAGCACGTACAACTCGAACCGATAATGCGCCGGCCTACCAGGAGCCTGGGAGTTCCTCGCCGTACCAGGACTCGATGATCCTGTGCGCGATCGACACAGGCGGAGGCAGCCGGATCTCATCCGCCGCCAGGCTGGCGCGCAGTTCCTCCCTGCTGTACCAGTTCGCCTCGGCGATCTCTTCGGAGTCGACGCTGATCTGCTGCCTGCCCTCGGCTCGCGCGCGGAACCCGAGCATCAGGCTTTGCGGCATCGGCCACGGCTGGCTGGCGAGGTAGCGGATCTGGCCGACCGTGATGCCAGTTTCCTCCCTGACCTCACGGGCGACCGCCTGCTCGGCCGATTCTCCCGGATCGACGAACCCGGCCAGTATCGACACCCGCCGCCCAGGCCAGCTCTGGTTCCTCGCGAGCAGGCAGCGGTCATCGGGATCCACCACAAGCATGATCACCGCCGGATCCGTCCTGGGGAAATGCTCGCTGCCGTCCGACGGGCAGATGCTGGAGTGGCCGCCCGGCGCCGACCGTGTCGGGGTGCCGCAGCGCGGGCAGTGGGTATGGCTCGCGTGCCAGTTGGCCAGGGCGACGGCATGGGTGAACAGCCCGGCGTCACGATCGCCGAGGAGCGCGCCCGCCTGCCGCAGCCCCGCCGACCGCACGGGACCTCGGCTCGCGCCGGGACCTCGGCTCGCGCCGGGCAGCGGGGCGCTGACCCCGAAGTAGGCGACGGCATCGGCGTCGACTCCGAGCAGGTAACGCGTGCCTTCAGGCGCCGCAGCAGGAGGTATGAGCACAAGCTCGGCCTCCTCGCCGGCGAATCGCACGACTGCCTGCCCGTCATCCACCACGAGCACCCGCGTCAGCGGGTTCCGCCAGGCGGCGGCCAGCCAGTCCGCGTCCCCCCTGCGATCCGCGGCGCGGTCGACCGTGCCCCGGGCGAGCGCCAGTCGGCCCAGGCTATGCCCGTCGCCCGCTGATCCCGCCGATCCCGCCAGCCCGCCCGCCTGCCCCGCCGCTTCCACCGACCCCGTCGACCCGCCCGCCGCTTCCGCCGATACTGATATATCCGATATATCAGGCGTGCCGGATATATCGGATATAGACTCGGGGACGTCGGGCTCGGGTGCGTCAGGCGACGCTGGGCTTCCAGCTGGCGCCCCGCTTACCCTTGCCCCGCTTACCCTTGCCCCGCTCACCCTTGCCCCGCGAGCTCGCCGGCGGCTGCGGCGAATTCATCCCACATGTACGCCGCGGCCTCCGCGCCCTTCAGGAGCAGGGCCATCTCCGCCTTCTCGTTCGGCGCGTGAATGCGGTCCTCATCGAGGCCCACGGCGACGAAGACAAGCGGCGCGCGCAGGATGTCCGCGAGATCCGCTTCCGGGCCGCTGCCGCCTTCGCGGGTGAACAGCACCTCGCGGCCGAACGCGCGCTCCATGGCGCGGCGCGCCGCCCGCACGGCCGGTGAGTCGATAGGCGAGAAGGACGGCCGCACGCCCGGCCCGAACATCGTCACGGTCGCCTCGATGCCGGGCGGCGTATGCGCCGCCACGTACTCGTGAAAGGCCGCGGCGACATCCGCGGGCTCCTGGTGCGCGACCAGCCGGAACGAGACCTTGGCATGCGCATCGCCCGGGATGATCGTCTTGTGCCCCGGGCCAGTGTGCCCGCCCCACATGCCGTTGACCTCGGCGGTCGGCCGTGCCCAGACCCGCTCGAGCGTCGTATGGCCGGACTCCCCGCTGGCTGCCCGGCTGTTGCCAGCGGTGGCGAGCCACTCCTTCTCGTCGAACGGCAGCCGCGAGAAGAGCTCGCGCTCCGCCTCGGACAACTCGATGACCTTGTCGTAGAACCCGGGCAGCGTGACCCGGCCGCGGGAGTCGTGCAGCCCGGCGAGCAGCGCGGCCATGGCATGCAGCGGGTTCGGCACCGCACCGCCGAATGAGCCTGAGTGCAGGTCCCTGTCCGCGCCGGTCATGTCGATCTGCCCGTCGATCATCCCGCGCATGCCCGTGCACATCGACGGGAGGTCAGCGGCCCACATCGTGGTGTCGCTGATGACGATCACATCGGCGGCCAGCCGGTCACGTTCGCGGCGGAGCAGATCAGCGAAGTTCGGCGAGCCAGACTCCTCCTCGCCCTCGATCAGCAGCTTGAGCGTGACAGGCGGCGCTGAGCGCCCGCCGCTGCTGCCACCGCGGGCCGCAAGGCATGCGCGCACGCCGAGCGCGTGGAAGAGCACCTGGCCCTTGTCGTCGGATGCGCCGCGGGCGAGAAGCTGGCCGTCGCGCTCGGCGGGCTCGAACGGCGGGCTGTGCCATTCATCGAGCGGCTCGACCGGCTGGACATCATGGTGCCCGTAGACGAGGACGGTAGGCGCACCAGGATCGGCGGCTGGCCAGTGCGCGAACACCGCGGGCAGACCGGGGACAGCCCCGGCCTGGGGGGACACAGTCCCTTCCGTGACAGTGCCATCCCGGGGACTGTGCTCTCCCGGGGGGATACCCCCCGGACCCCCGATGGCCCCGGACCCCCCCGGCCCGGGCCCCGATGGCCCAACGCCCCCCGCGCCCCCTCCCGTCTCCCAGATCTCCGTCACGGGGAACCCGGTCTCCCGCAGGTGCCCGGCCAGCCACTCGGCGGACCGCCGCACGTCGGCGCTGCGGGAGGGGTCGGCGGAGATCGACGGGATGGCCAGCCATTCCTTCAGTGACTCGAAGAAATCCCGCGCGTTCGCCTCAACGTAACCACGGACATCCATCGGCGGTGACCGCCTCCCTCGCCTGATCCGGCCGGAAATCCCTGCCCTGCATGGAACTGTAGCGAGGCGTCGCGCCAGATCTACAAGCCGGAAGCCGACCGGGATGCCCTCGCGGGGGTCTTGGGGGCGCGAAGCGTCGCCCCCCCAGGCCATGCCCCGCGGGAGGTCTTGGGGGTCGCCCCCCAGGCCAGCACTGTGGCGGTCACCTGCCGTGCGAGGGGTCTTGGGGGCGCGAAACGTCCCCCCCAGGCCATGCCCTCCGCGGGGGGTCTTGGGGGTCGCCCCCAGGCCAGCACTGTGGCGGTCACCTGCCGTGCGAGGGGTCTTGGGGGCGCGAAGGGTCGTCCCCCCAGGCCAGCGCTGCGTCGGTCACCTGCCGCGCGGGCACCCGGGTGGGCGGGTGCCCGCGCGCTGTCACCGGTGTGTGCTACAGATTGGCTACGGCGTTGTACAGGCTGCCCGCGTTGTCACCGAAGTAGGGGCCGTCCCACTTGTATACGACGCCGTTGCTGTAGTGGAAGTACAGGCTGTTTACGGAATCTTCGTACCCGAAGGTGCCGTCGAAGCGGTCGAGCCAGGGACCGCCGCTTGCGCCAGGTGTCATGTTGCAGGCAATGCTATCGACACCGGCCCCGTCACCGGACGAGTTGCCGGTGCAATATTGCAGGGACTGTCCATTAAAGGGCGGCCCGACCGGGTATCCGAACTGGAACTGATATGTCCCTTGCGGGTAGTTCCACTCGATCCCCTGACCGCCGACGACGTTGACGATGTGATTGCCCGAGCCGTCCGTGTTCATGACCGCGGCACCCATGTCATCGGGCTCGTCCCCGTAGTTGACGTAATTGGTCTTGGTCCACAGCTGGTAGGCGCTCCACGCTCCATACCGGGGGTCGGGCCCGTAGTAGTAGTCGGGATAGAACGTCCAGTTCGTGTGCCAGGTCTCGCCGGGAATCTCGCCGCCCATGGTCCCGTAGACGCAGTGCCCCGCGGTGAACACGACGTTCTTGCCATTGCTGTTGACGGTGCTGGCGGAGCACGACCAGCCCCCGCCATTGTGGTCCGTGAAGAAGACTTTCCCTGAAGTCGTGGCCGGCGGCGAGTAGAACGGGCCAGGCCACCGGGCCGCGGTGGACCCCGGGTCGATGAGCGGCGTCATGCCCGGACGCGCGCCCTTCGCCGGGCCGGCGGGCGCGACCTGGCCTGGACGGCCGCGGACCGCGGGCGCCGTCGCCGGCGCGGCGGTGTGCGCGGTGGCCGCCACGTCCGCTGACCTGGCCGCCAGCATCCGTGCCCTCGTCCAGTAGCCGGTCGCCGCCTTCGCGGCGGCGGCGGCCACCCTCGGGGAATGAACGGATCCACCCTCCCTTCCACTCGGTCCCGCCGCGGCCGGAGCCGCACTCGCTGGCAGGCTCAGGAAGGTGCCTATCATGGCGGCCGCGACCGGACCGGAGATAAGGACAAACCGAGATTTTCGTGACACGGGCGTTCCTTTCTGCTGTCTCGCTGGACCGCGTGCTTGCATGATGTCAAACGAGAGTCACGAAATTCAACGCCTTTATTAACTCGCACCATGATTCACCCGGTCGGGCTAGAGTAACCTTGCGAATGGGATATAAAGATCATTCCATCTCGCTAGGAGACAAGAGGCAGCGCGCATGCGCTGCAAAATACTATAAATGCGGGCAATGCTCTTTGGAGCGTTACTCAGGACCACGCACCGGCGCAGACACGGGCCGGAGGGCCGTAACCGCGAAAGCCGTTCAGAATAAAGCTTTGATTCTTGGTTCTTTGCTCTCATCTGCCCGCATTTATCCGCAGATCTCCGCTCGTGCTCCCGAGGAACTGGCTAGTGCTCAGGTCCCGCCTGGACCGGATTCCGAGCTTGCGGAAGATGCGCGAGAGATTGGCCTCTACGGTCTTGTGGCTGATGAACAGCGCACTCGCAACCTCACGGTTGGTCAGGCCGTTCGCCACCATGTGCGCCACCCGCTCCTCTGTCGGCGTCAGATCGTGCCGGGACCCGCGTCGCAGGCCCAGCCTGCGAAGCTCTTCCGTGGCGCGAGACGACCACAGGCGGGCTCCCAGGGCATCGAAGATCTCGCGGGCAGTAAGCAGGGCTTCGCTGGCAAGCAGCTTTTCCCTGCGCCGGCGCCTGATCTGACCAGCCGCGAGCAGCGAGCGCCCGTGCTCGAACGGGAGGCAGGCATTCTCGCACCACCCGAGCGCCTCGGCCACAGCCGCGATGGCGGCATCCAGGTCACCCTCGGCGGCGCGCAGGATGGCACGGCTTCGCGCCGTGACGATGCGAAGCCAGGGATAGGGGGCCGCCCGGGCGCGCTCCTCCAGCCGCTGCTCGAGCACCGCTGCCCGCGCCAGGTCGCCGCGGGCGATCACGACCTCCACATGGTCGGCATGGAAGCGGTATCCGGCAGGCTCGACGAGCCCCATGGACGTCACCATCTGGTCAGCGCGGGACAGGTACCGATCGGCGGCGACAGGCTCCCGCAGCGAGAGCGCGGCGAACCCGAGTACCGCCAGGTGCAGCGCGGCCACCCGGTGATCGTCATCCGCCGTCGCCAGCCCGAGGCCTCGCTCTGCCGCCTCGCGAGCCGAGCCGATCTCGTTGATGTGGGCGTCAACCAGCGCCTCGACATACAGGGCAGCGCCCCGCCCGCGCCGCTGCCCGGTCTGCTCGGCGGCGGCGATCGCCTCGGCCGCGTGCGCCTTGGCCTCGCGCCAGTCGCCGAGCCAGCACTCGATCTCGGCGAGGTATACCAGGGGATGCGGGACCAGCAGCTCGTCGCCGAGCTCGGTCACCCGCCGGTACGTGTCGGCATAGCTGTCTCGCGCCTCGGCCTGGTCGAGTGGCGTTGCCCAGGCGGCCATGATCCAGCGCGCCCACGCGAATTCCCAGGACCGGCCGTCGGGCGGCAGGAGGGCGCGGGCGCGGCGGAGATCCCCCCATCCGATGCCGTGGCCGGCCAGGAACCGGTAGTAGCCCCTGGCGAGCAGGGCACAGGCGAGCATCTCGGGATGGGTAGAGATCTGACCGTCGTCCATGAGCTGGACCGCGGCCTCGGCGTCGCGGACGCGGCCAGCGGTATCGTGTTCGGCGAACCAGGATGCCCGCAGGTGGAGAGCTGCCTGGAGCAGCCGGTCCCCCTCGGTCTCCGCGAGCGCACGCCTGCACAGTGACGTCGCCTCGGCCGGCCTGTTCTCGTGGTAAGCCATCGTCCCGAGCCACAGCAGCGCACGCGCGCGCTCCCGGCCTGCTGTCATGCCGCTCATGGCCGCCTCGAGCATCGGCCTGGCTCGGCGGGCGTCGCCCGCGGTGAACAGGCACGAGGAGGCGGCCACCATCCGCAGGCGGCCGCCACCTGAATCGGCGGGCGGCGTCCTGCGGCCCGCGAGCTCCCACAGCCGGGCCGCCGTCCCGGCCGCTCCTCGCGTCTGCGCTGAGCGCGCCGCCTTCTCGAGCGCCGCCGCGACGACCGGGTCCGGCCCCGGGACGGCCAGCGCCATGTGCCACGCCTTCTCCTCGACGCCGTCGGCCACCTCAGCGAGGCGCCGGTGAACCCAGCGCCGCTCCGCGGCGGGCGCGGTGGAGTAGATGGCCGAGGAGAAGATCGGATGGCTGAAGCGGATATGACCGTCTCGTATCTCGATGATCCCGTTTTCCTCGGCGCTTTCGAGCAGCCGCGTTCCGCCCCAGTTCACCGCTGCCCGCACCAGGTCCACGGTCGCGTGCGGCAGGGCGGAGGTGAACAGCAGCGCCTCCCGTGCCTCCTCAGGCAGCGCGCTCACCCGCTCGGCCACCGGGCCAGCGATGCCGTCAGAAACCGGCAGCGGCTCACCGGGAACAATACGGGCTCCGGACCGGACCAGGCCACGGACGATCTCCAGGGCGAAGAACGGGTTGCCGCCAGACGCCTCGTACAGGCGCAGCAGCTCCGGTCTCGACAGCGCCATTCCGGTGCGTGCCCGCACGAGCTGGTGCACCGCCTCCAGGCTTAATGGGCCGAGCTGCAGGCGGAATACGCGATCGTCACCGAGCACCTGGTCCAGGCCGAGGGGCTGCTCGGCTCCCCAGTCAGCGCGCGTGCTGGCAAGCACGATCACTTGTTCGCTGCCGAGCCGCCTGCCCGCGAACTCGAGCACCTCCGCCGTGGCGGTGTCCAGCCACTGCACGTCGTCCACCGCCACGACGACGGGCTGAGCCTGGGCGATACCGCGGATAACCCCGGTCGCCGCCGTGCAGATCGCCCGCTTGCCGTCACATGATCGCGGCGCGACCCGCTGCAGCAGCGCGATCTCGAGCGCTTCCCGCTGGATGCCGGGCAGCATGCTGAGCTCCTGCTCGGGCACGGGGTCCATCAGGTCCGCGAGCCCCGCGAAGGACAGCCAGGTCTCGGCTTCGGCCGGGCGGCAGGACAGCACACGGTAGCCGCGAGCGAGCGCCCGCGCGGCTGCGTGCCGCCATACGGTTGTCTTGCCGATGCCGGGCTCACCGCAGATACTGATCAGGACCGGGCCTGAGCGGACCGCGTCCAGTGCCCTGTCGACGGCTGTCAGCTCACAATCGCGGCCCACCGCATGCACATGAATCGCCCCCAGGGATTCTGCGAGACTCCGCGCTCTTCGCCGCGTATACGCGGCCGGAACTGATGCTCATCGATTCGGCCGCCGGGCGCCCGGGATTCCAGACACCACCAGACACCGCCAGACAGCACCTAACGCATCGGCGCACCGGCCGTTACACTGGGCGAGGGCCGGTGAGGTCGCGAAGGCGCGTGGAGGGATCATGACGGGGGGTCAGCGCCCGCACATCCCCGGTCTCGGACCGGACGGGGCGGCCGACGTCGAGACCCTGCACGATTTAGCTCTGCTGCTGCGCCAGCTGCGGCGCAGGGACGCTCGCTGGCGGGAGCAGCCGGAGTCGACCTACCGTGAGCTTGCCGCCAAGACCGGGTGGTCGCACGCGACCGTCGGGGAGTACTTCACCGGCAAAGCCCTCCCCCCGACCGACCGGTTTGACGCCCTGATCCGGCTGCTCGGCGCCACCCCCGCGGAGCAGGGCGCGCTGGCTACGGCCAGGGACAGGGTCGAAGAGCGCCGGCGCACGACACCGCCAGCCAGCAGGGGAATGCCCGCCGAACCGGCGGCTCAGCAGCCAGGCGTGTCCGGCGGGGCCGGCCCGTGGCGGGTGGTGCCGCGGCAGCTGCCGCCGGCGATACGGCATTTCGCGGGCCGGACGGCCGAGCTCGAGGCGTTGTCCAGCCTGGTCGATCAGGCCGCCTCAATGGGCGGTGGCTCGGGCGGGTCGGGCGGCGGCACGGTGGTGATCTCAGCGATTCACGGGACCGCGGGAATAGGCAAGACCGCGCTCGCCGTGCACTGGGCACACCGGGTGGCCGACAGGTTCCCCGACGGACAGCTGTACGTGAACCTCCGCGGCTTCGACCCAGCTGGATCACCGGTGAAGCCGGCCGAGGCCGTGCGGGGTTTCCTTGACGCGTTCGAGGTGCCGGCCGAGCGGATCCCCGCGACCCTGGACGCGCAGGCCGGGCTCTACCGCAGTCTCATGACAGGGCGGCGGATGCTGGTGCTGCTCGACAACGCACGGGATGCCGACCAGGTGCGCCCGCTGCTGCCCGGCTCAGCGGCGTGCCTGGCCGTGGTGACAAGCCGCAGCAGGCTCACCCCCCTGATCACGGCCGAGGCGGCCCAGCCGCTGACCCTGGACCTGCCCACCGCCGCCGACGCGCGCGATCTGCTGACCCGCCGCCTCGGTTCCCGCCCGGGAGCGGACGAACCACATGCGGTGGACGAGATCATCACCCTGTGCGCGCGGCTGCCGCTGGCCCTGAGCATCGTCGCGGCCCGCGCCGCCAGCCATCCCGGCTTCCCGCTGGCGGCGCTCGCGGCCGAGCTGCGCGACGCGAGGCGCAGCCTCGACGCGCTCGATGGCGGCGACCCTGTCACCGACGTCCGGGCAGTGTTCTCCTGGTCCTACCGCACGCTGAGCACTGAGGGTGCCCGGTTGTTCCGGCTGCTCGGGCTGCACCCCGGGCCGGACATCGCCATGCCCGTCGCGGCCGGCCTCGCCGGTCTCCCTGCCGCGCGGGTGCGTGCCGCGCTTGCCGAGCTGGCCCGGGCGCATCTGATCGCCGAGTACAGTCCCGGCCGGTTCAGCCTGCACGACCTGCTGCGCGCCTATGCCGCCGAGCTCGCCCGCACCCGGGACGCCGAGACCGCGCGGCGCGACGCCATCCACCGCGTGCTCGACCACTACCTGCACACCGCCCGCGGCGCCGCCATGCTGCTGAACCCGCACCGGGACCCGATCGCGCCCGCTCCGCTAGTTCCCGGGGTTACGCCGGAACTCCTCGACGACCCGCAGACCGCTCTCGCCTGGTTCACCGCGGAACATCCCGCGCTGCTCGCGGCCATAGACCAGGCCGCCGACGCCGGATTCGACACCCACGCCTGGCAGCTGGCCTGGACCCTGGGCGACTTCCTCGACCGGCGCGGACGCTGGCATGACTGGGCGGCCGCCCAGCGCACAGCCCTGGACGCGGCGCTGCGGTCGGGCGACACGGGCGGTCAGGCCCACGCCCTGTATGCCGTCGGCATAGCCTGCGACCGCCTGGGCCGCTACGACGACGCCCGCACCCACCTGCAGCAGGCCCTCAGCCTGTCCGGCGACCACACCAGCCAGGCCTACGCGCACATGAGACTCGGCGGCCTGGACGAGCGGCAGGGCCGCTACACCGAGGCGCTCGGTCACGCCGAGCGCGCCCTCGGCCTCTACCGCCGCACCCGTCACCGGGCCGGGCTGGCCGATGCGCTCAACCTGGTCGGCTGGTGTTACGCACGGCTCGGGGACCACCAGCCCGCACTCACCTACTGCGGGCAGGCGCTCACCGTGCAACGGGAGATCGGTGACCGTTTCGGCGAGGCCAACTCGTTCGACAGCCTCGGGTACGCCCACCACCACCTCGGCGACCACAGCCAGGCGGTCGCCTGCTACCAGCAGGCCCTCGGCCTGTTCCGTGACCTCGGCTACCGCTACTACGAAGCGGTCGCGCTCACGCACCTCGGCGACACCCACCGCGCCGCGGGCGACCGCGCGGCCGCCCGCGAAGCCTGGCAGCACGCGCTCGCCATCCTCGATGAACTCGACAGCGCGAGCACCGACCAGGTCGGGACCAGAGTCGACTGCCCCGACGCCGACCAGGTCCGCACAAGACTCCGCCACCTCGACCACCCGGCCTGACCACCCGCCCGGAGAGCCCTAGCGTCCCACTCACTGCCCGGCACGGGGACAGTCCTTATGTGATGGCGGCAATGCGGGCGGCGAATTCCCGGAGTCCTGGTGGTGTGGGGCCTGGGGCGTCCAGGAGAGAGGCGGTCAGCGAGCGCACGGATGACCGGCGGAGTTCTTCAGGGGCGCAGCGGTCGGCAGCCTGAAGGGCCTGGAAGGCATTGCCGGGGTTGCCGAAGCGCTGCCAGGCGCGGGCGGTGTCCACGCAGAACCGGGCCTGGCGCTCGGGCGTCGGCAGGCTGCGCAGGTCGATCCTGCGGGCGTGGTCGAGCGCGATTCCGGCGTCGCCGAGCGCGGTGTGCACCCCGATCTGGTAGATGGTCACGTTGACATGGCTGAACGCGGTGTGCGGTGCCCGGTGGCCGCCGAGCCGGGCGGCGGCTGTCCCGGCTTCGGTGATCAGCTCCAGCGCCCGCCGTCGGCTGCCGTGCTGCGCGGCGGTGTAGGCGGCGGTGCACAGCAGCGAGCCGTAGGCGGCCACCAGTCCGGGCGCCGGTTTCCCCGTGTCAGCGCCCAGGCTGAGGGCGGCGGCAGTCAGCAGTGTGGTGGCGGTGTCGTGGCGGCCGTGGCGGCGCATCGCGATGGAGGTCATCCTGGCGGCCTCGGCGATGCTGGCCGGGTCGCCGCTGATCTGGGCGGCTGTCCGGGCGCGCTCGGCGGTGACCCACGCGAGGGCGTCATCGTGGAGCCTGCTGCACAGGTCGGAGGCCAGGCTGTAGGCATCGGCGAGCAGGGCCGCGGTCTGCTCGTGCTGCTGGCCGGCGGCTTCGGCGAGGCTGGCCTGGGCGGCGGCGATCACCGCTGGCATGGCCCCGGCCAGCTCGTGATAGCGGCAGGCGTGGAACATGGCGTGCGCGCTGGCCAGCCGACCGCGCAGATCCGCCGCGCCAGCGGGCGGGAGCGCCCGGTCCGGGCCGTCTGCGGTCAGGGCCTGAGCCAGGGCGGTGATGTCCGCGTCTGGTGGCCGGGCGCCGACACCGGCGAGCGCCGCGCCCGTCACGCCGACGAGGCCGGCCAGCAGGTCGCGTCGTCGCACGGGGTCGTCACCACCTTCCGGCAGGGTCCCGCCCACCGTAGCGGGCGGGGGTGCCGATGGCGGTAGTGGCGCGCCGACGGGCACGGCCGCAGCAGGCGATGTCAGTCCGAATAGGTGAGGCGGGATCCCCAGGATGTCGGCGAATCGCCGGAGCTGCGTGATGTCGGTGAGGTTGCGCTGGCCGTTTTCGATGCGCGAGAGCGTGCTGGCGGAATAGCCGACCAGCTTGCCGGCCTGGGCGAGGCTGAGCTGCCGGGCGGTGCGGGCCATCCGGACAAGTGTGCCGGACTGTCCCGCCGCTGCGGCCTCCTGGGCGGCGGGGGTGCGCCAGACCGGGTGCGTGGCGTCCATCAGTACCTCCCTGCCCATCGTGGCGTACTGCCGCCGTTGCGGACAGTGGCCGCCGGTGAGAGTTCGTTGCCAGTTCCGCAAACGGCGTGCAGGTCACGCACAACCTATTTCCGGCTGGCTGCACGGGGCGTTGCATGACGTTCGCAGGCTCCCGTCAGCAGCGAAGGGAAGAGGAATGCAGGAACAGGTCTCCTGGCAGCGGGACAATCCGGCGGACGTGGCGCGATCGGAGTCGGCACTGCTGCTCCCGCCGCGGCTGGAGGCAGCCCGCGGCGCCGTCCCCGTCGCCGACTCGCTGACCGTCAAGGGCCGCCCGGGATACTCGCCGCAGGGCCGCCCCCGCGAGCTCGCTGAAGCTAGCCTCATCTGGGAGCGGACCGGGGTGCTTGCGCACGTCGGCGCGGGCCCGGATGAGTCCTACATGCTGATCGACAAGCGGCACCCGCACGCCCAGCACGAGATCATGGTGATGTCAGCCGGTGCCCGCCTGCGGTCAGGACTGCACGACCACTCGCCCGCGTTCGCCGCGGCGCTCGGCGCGATGACCACATGCTTCGCCGGGCACTGCGCCGCCGCCGGACTGTACCCGGTGCTGTCGTGGAGCTACGACCCCGCAACCACCGACCGGGAATCGATCCAGGGCGAGAAACGCTTCCACGCACACCTGGTCGGCCGCACCGGACACGAACTCGTACAGGCCGCCCGTCTGACCCTACCCGCCCGCGCATATCCCGCGCGCCAGCGCCGCCGCACCGTGGACGAGGCCAGCGTGCTCGGCGCGATGCTGGCCGGCGACTGCCTGGCAGCCGTCCGGCTGCACGCCCTGGAACTCGTCGAACCGCTGTCCACACCGCAGGCCACCGCCTGCCTACAGCTGCGGGTTCCCAGCGGCTGGGAGTCGTTCACCGGCCCGGCTTTGTTCGCCGACCTGCGCACCCTGCACCAGATCCTGCGGGGGATCTACGACGCGACCGCCTGTGCCTGCCTGACCGGCACAGCTGGCAAGTGGCAGCGGCCCGCAGTTGACGCAAGTCAGGCCCGCCAGGTGCGGCTCCCGCTGCGGTCGGCTGGCCGTGACGCACTCGGACACTACCTGGCCGGCCTGCGGCCCGGCCTGCTGGCCGACGCCGGGTTCTACGCTGACCCGCGGAACCGGGACCGCACCACGCATGTCTACCCGCTGGCTGACCTGGCGTACTCGGTGTGCTTCTCCGAGCATCACGGTGAGCTGTTCGCCCATATCCGGCTCAACGTCTTCTCCGATCTGGGCGGCGCCGGCGTATCGGTCATCAACGGCACTATCGTGAAGGTCCGCAAGGGCGCAGGCACCTACGATGAGGACGAGCTCGCCGACCGGGCGGCGTTCCAGCGCGGCTTCCTCACCACCCTGCGCCAGCACCCCGGCCTCGGCGGAGCGGCCCTGTATCCAGCCCTTGCGAGCACGTGATGATGCGGAAGATCGCGGTCTTCGGCCTGCCCGGCACCGGCAAGACCACGCTGGCGCTCCGCCTGGCCGGTCTCCTCGGCGTGCCGTGCCACGACCTCGACCGCGTCCTGTTCACTGGTGACGGCGCGCTGCCGCTGGAGGAATTCCGGGCCCGCACGGCTGCCCTCACCGGGACCGGCGGCTGGGTCGTCGACGGGAACTACGCCAGGCTCGCCGACGTCACCTGGCACCACGCCGACGTGGTGATCTGGCTCGACTACCGGCTCCCGCTCATCGTGTCCCGGGTCACTCGCCGCAACCTGCGCAGGCTCACCGGCCGCGAGCCCGCCCCCGGCGGCGCGTTCGGCTGGCGGCGCGCGTTCTTCAGCAAGAAGTCGGTCCTGGCCAACGCTGTGCGCAAGTACCTGCGCAACCGAGGCAAATACGCTGACCAGCTCTCCGAAACTGCCGACCTGGGGGTACTAGTACTCCGCTTCCGCACACCCGGCCAGGCCGAGCAGTGGCTCAGCACCATCGCAGCATGCCCGGCCCCAGTTCCAGGGCCGGAAACGCATGGTTCTCGGGACTGAACACCGGGCACCGGGGCAATGACACCAGCGGTTGCGATAGGGGAAGGCGCGTTGAGCGCTGCGGCCTGAGGCCGTGCATTGCCGGTTTCTATCAGGAAAGGGGCGGCAAGTGGGGTAGTTCACTGGAGCGGGATAGCGGGCTTCCGGGCTGGACTGTCCTTGGGTCGCAGATGGCCCTCGATGAAAGGTGGTGCAAGGTTTGCGGTGACGCTACTCGACCACCCAGACTAGCCAGGCTGAGCGGGGATCTTGCTGTTCCCGGTGTGGTGGGGTGCGGGGCGACGGCCGGAACGGGGGTACCGGCCGTCGCCCCTAACTACCCCCACCGCGCCGGGGGCGTGCCCGGGGGAGCACGCGCCCCGGCGCGGCCACGCGGCGGGCGCGGGTCCGCCAGGTTCCCCTCCCAGGGGGACCGGCCGCTGCCGCGTGGCTGGTACCGCGCGCCGGGCGATCACGGCGGGCGGGGCTTCAGGTGCGGGGATGTCAGGTGCGGGCGGCGGCGGCCTGGCTGGTTCCCCGGTGTTCTCGCCGTGCGGGGCGAGCGGCGCTGTGACCTTGCCGGGTGTCCGGGGAGACTAAGGGGATGGGCGGCGGGGCCGGCCAGACCTCGAACCAGACGATCTTGTACAGCCCGGCGTAGTAGTACCCCCACTTGTGGCTTAGCTCCTTGACGAGCAGGAGGCCACGGCCGGATTCGGCGGTGACGGCTGCGTGCTGCGGGACGGGCGGGCACGTGTGCATGTCCTGGACCTCGATGAGCAGCCGCGCTTCATTGCGGTGGAGCCGCAGCCAGAACCGGCCTGCACCGCCGCTCTCCGGGCATGGGCACGCCGGCGCGGGTTCCTGACCGTGCAGGACGGTATTCGTCGCAAGCTCTGATACCAGCAGCCCGGCCGTCTCGATCACGTCGTCCGGTAGCGACCACGTCTGCAATGTCGCGGTCGTGTAATGGCGGGCGCAGGTGACGGCACCGGGCATGGTGTCCAGCTCTAGCGAGCTGGCCTGTTCTCGGATGGACGTTTCCACGTTCTTGCCCCCCCTGGGGTCGCGCGTGGTGTTACATAGCGTTAAGCATGCACCCTGTCGTCACGTTGCGCAATCCCATTTTTGAAGTGGGATGACATAAATTTGAGCTCGGTCGCGGAAGCCCGTCATACTGGCGCGATGGCAACCACGAGTCCGGTGGTGCGGCGGCGTCGGCTCGGCCTGGAACTGCGTGCCCTGCGCGATACGGCTGGCATGACCGGTGAGGAAGCGGCGCGCGCCCTGAGCTGGTCGAACAGCAAGCTCAGCCGCATGGAGGTCGGCCGTAACCCGCCGAGTCCGGCAGACCTGGCGCTCCTGCTCGACCTGTACAGCGTCACCGACCAGGCCCGACGCGATGAGCTGGCGCTGCTGCTGCGCGAAGCCAAGCGCAAGGGCTGGTGGCAGATTTATAGCGACATACCGTATTCGACCCTCATCGGCCTGGAAGCCGAAGCCGTCTCGATGCTCACGTATCAGGAGGTCGTACCAGGGCTGTTCCAGACTGAGGCGTACGCCCGCGAGATCATCAAGGGCACTATCCCGACCCTCGACGAGGAAGCGCTTGACCAGCGGGTTGATGTACGGCTCACGAGACAGGCCGTACTGACTCGTGAGCGGCCGGTTGAGGTGCGAGCAGTAATGGACGAAGCCGCTGTACGGCGCATGGTTGGCGGTAGTGACGTGATGCGCAGGCAGCTCGGCCGCCTGCTAGAGCTGGCCGAACTCCCGAACGTCATCATCCAGGTCATCCCGTTCGAGGTTGGCGCTCATCCTGGGACGATGATGGGGCCGTTCACCATCTTGGAGTTCGAGCACCCGGCTGACCCTGGCGTGGTCTATGTTGAGGGCGACAGTGACCCGTACCCGGACCGTGACGGCGACTTGCAGCGCTATAGCATGGCGTTTGATCATCTGCGGTCGGCTGCACTGAGTGTTTCGCAAACGAACAGCCTTCTGAGAGACTCGGTATCAGAACTGTGAGCACAGCAGAAAGGACAGGTGCGGGTATGGACGAGCTAGCCCGCGCTAGGTGGCGCAAGGCAACAGCGAGTCAGGGCAACGGCGACTGCGTCGAGGTCGCCACCTTGAGCGGCGGACGGATGGCAGTACGTGACAGCAAGGACAGCCAGGGCCCGGTGATGGTGTTCACGTCACCGGAGTGGCTGGCGTTCCTGGATGGGGCAAAGCGCGGCGAGTTCGACCTGTAATCGGCCGGTCGCTTCAGCGGCAGCCCTTGGTCGCGCACACCTGTAGCGGATAGGGGCTTTTTATGTCTGCTTCAGGGAAATAGGTCAATGAGTGTTCGGCGTATTGGCATGCGCCATGGGCTCCTCGAGCGTTATTCAGAACCACGGCTGCCGGTCGCACCGGCGCAGGCACGGGCCGGAGGGCCGTAACCGGCGAAGCCGTTCTGAATAAAAGCCCTTATAGGAAGTGAAGGGCAGTTTAGCGGCGCCTTTCCCAAGCCCGGATATCGCTCAGAACTGACCTGACCTGCGGGGAAGGAACTCTCGCGATCATGGATGCGTGCGGGGGGCGCGGTGCGCCCCCCGCACGGCCTGCTGGCTACAGGTTGGCGACCGCGTTGAAGAGGGTGATCGCGTTGTTGCCGAAGTACGGGGAGAAGATGTATCCGGGGAAGTTGGAATCGCCGAACGAGTTGACCCCGTTGACATCGCCGAAGGTCGATCCGTCGAAGAAGGCCAGCCAGGGACCGCCGCTGGAACCCTCCCCGAAATTGCAGGACATCCCTGTGGTGCTGGCGAAGTCTGTACCCGCGAACTCGGTGCTGTCACATTCTTCGAGTACCTGGCCGCTGTCGTGATCACTCGGGTAGCCGAAGCCGAAGACGTACAGGTTCTGTCCGAAGTTCCAGGCGAAGCCCTGGCCGCCGACCACGTTGACCAGGTGCTGGCCGGAGCCGTTCGTACATGCGACGGCGGCGCCCATGTCATCGCCGAGGTCCTGGTTGGCGATGTAGTTGTTCAGGGTCCATAGCTGGCAGGCGGGCCACTGGCCGTACGGCGCGGACCCGAAATAGTAGTCGGGGATGAACACCCAGTTCGAGTGCCATGTCTCTCCGGCCGGCAGTTTCCCTCCTGCGGTCCCGTACACGCAATGCCCGGCGGTGAACACGACATCCTTGCCATTGCTGTTGACGGAACTGGCGGAGCACTGCCAGCCCCCGCCCAGGTGGTCACTGAAGAACACCTTGCCGCTTGTCGTGGCGGGCGGGCTTGTGAACGAGCCGCCCCATGGGCCGACGCCGCCGGCGAACGCCGGCCGCGCAACGCCGGTTACCGGCCTGGCGCCCCCGGCGAGAGCCCGGGCGGGCGCAGCACCAGCGATGCGGCCCGCAGGGCCGGAGGGCCGGGCCTGCGCCGCGGCCGCGGCGGCGGCTGACGACACGGGGATGGCGTCGAGACTGTGCGCCGACCGCATCCTGCTGGGGGTCCAGTAGGTACTCAGGCGGGCCGCGTTCGCCCGCGGGGAAAGGGTGCTTGTTACGTGCCCTGACACGCTCGCCGTGCTTGCCGGGGGGACCGGTCGGGCCGTCTGGGCGAGGGCGGGAGAGGCCATGCCTCCCACCACGGCCACAGCCGCCAGCCCCGCCGTCGCGGCAGCGCGGCGGGTGCGCAGTTTCTCGGACGCCTGCATCCTGGCTCGGGTCAGGAACGTGATCGATCTGGACATGTTCTCTTCTGCTCCTCGAGAGGGAAGATCCGCTGGAAATGCGATCGATGGAACCTGTCTGTTCGCCATGGCGTCTGACATCTGGGGGTGCGCGCGCACCGGGAGCGTTATTCGGAACCAGCGATGCCGGTCGCACCGGCGCAGGCACGGGCCGGAGGGCCGTAACGGGCGAAGCCGTTCTGAACAAAGCTCCTGGATCATTGGATCTGAAGCTCCGGCCCTGAGGAATCAGGGATTCTCCCTACATCTGCCCGCGTCGACCCTCGCGTGGGGGGATACGGGAAGCGGGTCACCGCCGTCGGCCGCCGCCCGGCGCGCGTTATGCGGCCAGGTGTCAGTCCGCGGCGGGAACCTGGTCGATGAGGGCGGTGAGGCCCGCCTCGCCGAGCAGGTCCGCGGGGCTGACGGTGAGGTCCTGCCGGACGTAGTGGAATGCCGCGCGGACCTGGTCGACGCCAACCCCGGCAAGCGCCGCCCAGGCGAGCCGGTACGCGGCGAGCTGCACGGCCACGGCGCGGCGCTCGTCGGCCAGGCCGGGCGGCCGGCCCGTCTTCCAGTCCACGACGTCGAACCCGCCGCCGGGCGCATCGGCGAATACCGCGTCGATGCGGCCCCGCACGAGCCTGTCGCCGATGAGGGTCTCGAACGGCACCTCGACCTCGCGCGGCCATCTGTCCGCCCAGGAGCTGGCCTCGAAACACCGGCGCAGCTCGGTGAGCTCCGCGTCGGCCGCCTCGGCAGAGCCGTCATCGGCCGCTCCGAGCAGGTCGGCGGTGTCGATCAGCTGCTGCTGGCCGTACCGCTCCTCGAGCCAGCGGTGAAACGCCGTGCCCCGGCGGGCCTGCGGAGCGGGCGGGCGGGGCATTGGCCGCCGCACCTGCCTGGCGAGTTCCGCTGGATCGCGGGCAAGGGCCACGAGCGAGGACACGGACAGCCGCCGGGGCAGCGCGACACGGACGGTGCCGTCGCCGCGCCTGCGATCGCGTTCGGCGAGGAGGAGGTCCGTGTCCCGCGTCCAGGCCGCGAGCAGGGACTGATCACCCTCATCGGAGTCGGAGTCGGAGTCGGAGTCGGCCTGGCCGGCGTCCCCGGCGGCCGCGGCAGCGTCCGGCGCGGTCGCGTGCTGGCCGCGGACGGCGGCCTGCGCGGCCTCTACCATGGCCGCGCCCTCTCGGATCGCCTCGTATCGCGGGCCGGACGGCGACCACGGCCAGGCAGCCGAGCCCGGATCGGCAAGGGCCGGATTCTCCGCGTCCTGCGCGGGCGGCGGCGCCCACGGTCCCGCGGCTCCCGGTCCCGCGGCTCCCAGTCCCGCCGCACATGCCGTGCGCACCTCCTCAAGGAAGGGTGACGGCCCGAGCGGCGAGACTCCGTCCCCCCACCAGTAACCGGTGCAGGCCAGCCAGAGCGCCGCCCGGGTCACCGCCACGTACATCAGCCGGCGCTCCTCCGCCACCTCGCGCGCCGTGCACGCGTCCGTGAAGGCCGACAACGCCCCGGCTTCCAGGCCCCGCAGGCCGGGCAGGTCGGCCGCGTCCCCCCGCAAGCTAAACGGAAGCAGCCGCGGATTCTCCGTCCACCGCGTGCAGAGCCTGGGCTTGGCGGGGAAGACCTGGGCGCGCTCCCCCGCGGAAAGACCAGGCACCACGACCGCGGGCCACTGGAGTCCCTTGGCCGCATGCACGGTCGCGAGCTTGACCGTGTCCGTATCGCCGACCCGGCCCGCCTCGAGGCCGAACTCCTCTGCCTGTGCAGCGGCCAGGTAAGCCAGGAACGCGCCGAGCGTCGGCTCTTCCTGGTCACCGGCGAAGTCGGCGGTCGCGTCAGCGAACGCGTCAAGGTCTGCGCGGGCATTGGCCGGGTCAACGCCGGGTCGCGCGGCCACCTCGATGTCGAGGCCGAGCGTGCGCTCGACCTCGCCGACCAGATCGGGGAGGGTGCGGCCGACGTGGCCGCGAAGGGTCCGCAGCTCGCTGGCGAGCGCGCTCAGCCTGGCGTGGCCGACTGCGGAGTAGGCCGCGGGCTCGCCCAGGTCGTCCAGGGCCTCGACCAGGCTCCCCGCGTCGGCGGTCAGGTCCGTGATGGCCTGGGTGAGCGCGTCGCCGCCGTCGCCAGGCCCGGCCGGCCCGGCCTGGCCGCGCCGTTCCTGCGGCCTGGCGAGCCCGCGCGCACGGCGGCCGAGCGCCACCAGGTCCCGCGGCCCGATACGCCAGCGCGGCCCGGTGAGCAGCCGGGCGAGCGCGTCCGATGCGGCCGGGTCGTACAGCACGCGGAGCGTGGCCACCACGTCCTGTACCTCGGGAACGGTGAGCAGGCCGCCGAGCCCCACGACCTCGACCGGGATACCGCGCGCCTCGATCGCGCGGCGCAGCGCGGGGAACTGCGCGCGCTTGCGGCAGAGCACCGCGATGTCGGACGGCCGCACCCCCTCCTTGCGCCGGTCCGGCCAGGGCTCCCCGTCGGGCGCCGTGCCTGGCGGCAGGCTCAGCAGCCCGGCGATCCGCTCGGCCACCCACGCGGCCTCATCGGCCGCGGTCTCGAGCAGGGCGCAGGCCACCTCACCGCGGCCGGCCCGGTCCGGCGCCGATACCAGGCGGGGAACGTCAGGCGCCTCGGCGCGCAGGTCGTCCTGGATGACCGCGGCCGTGTCAAGGACGCGCCCGGCATTGCGGAAGCTGGTGGAAAGCTTCCTGACCGGTGCCGCGGCCCCGGAGCCCGCGGCGGGCGGAAAGTCTCCGGCGAAGCGCCGCAGGTTGCCCGCGCTCGCGCCGCGCCAGCCGTAGATCGACTGGCACGGATCGCCGACCGCGGTGACCGGATGGCCGCCGCCGAAAAGCGCGCGAAGCAGCACGAGCTGCGCGTGGCTGGTGTCCTGGTACTCGTCGAGCAGGACGACCTGGTAGCGGGCACGTTCCCGGGCGCCGACCTCCGGATGGCGGTCGGCGATTCGCGCGGCGAGCGCGACCTGGTCGCCGTGGTCGATCATTTCGCGCGCGCGCTTCGCTTGAGCGTAGGCGGCTACAAGGGGGAGCAGCTGGGCGCGGGTCTGCTGGCAGGCCATGATCTTGCCGACGTGCGCGGGCACCCGGCCAGGCAGCGCGTCGCGCCGCGCGGCGAGCCACTCCCCCACCCGGCGGACATCCTCGCCGGTGCGCAGATGCTCGGCGAGCTCGCCCGCCAGGTCGAGCACGGCCGCGGTGACGCCCTGCGGCGACCAAGGGACGCTGTCCATCGCCCCGTCATAGGCGGCCACTATCCTGGCGGCGATCTGCCAGGCCACCGCCGGGGTGATCAGCCGCATCGAGGGCTCGAGCCCCTCGCGCAGCGCGTTGTCGGCTACAAGCCGGCCCGCGTAGGCGTGGTACGTGCAGACAACGGGATCCCCGCCGAACGGGTCCTCCGCCTCGGTTCCCGCGCCGTCCGCCCGGGCAGGCGCAGCGGGGGGCCCTGGGGGGCGCGGAGCGTCGCCCCCCCAGGCAGGCACCGCGGGGGGCCCTGGGGGGTTGCCCCCCCAGGCAGGCACCGCGGGGGGCCCTGGGGGGTTGCCCCCCCAGGCAGGCAGAGCTGTGCCGAGACCCGCGTGACGCAGCCGGTCAAGCCTGCCGCGGACCCGGTCGGCGAGCTCCGCGGCCGCCTTTCTCGTGAAGGTAAGGCCGAGGACGCGGTCCGGGCGGACAATGCCGTTCGCCACCAGCCACACTAGCCGGGCGGCCATCGTCTCGCTCTTGCCCGACCCGGCGCCAGCGATCACCGCGAGCGGCCGCGGCGGTGCGGCGATCACCGCTGCCTGCTCCGCCGTCGGCTCCGGCAGGCCGAGCAGCCGCGCGAGCTGCGCAGGACCGTAACGGACGCTCACGATGCCCGCCCTTTCCATAGCTTTTATTCCGAACGGCTTTCGCCGGTTACGGCTCCCTTGCGGGGGATCCCGGGGGTCGTCCCCCGGGGCTGGCACAGCCCCGTGTCTGCACCCGTGCGACCCGGCCCCGGGGGTGGAGTGCATGGCACTGGCTCACGGTGACACCTGCTCGCCGTGAACGTGCGCGGGGCAGCACGGCGCGACAGGGCAGACCCTGCAGCCGACGTTCACCCTGGCATCGAAGACCGGGCCCGCCATGCCCGCGGCCACGGTTTCTACCAGGTCCTGTGCCCACCGCGGGTCGTCGTCATCGGCAAGCGCTCCCTGGCGCTGCACGCGTGCCCGCGCCGTCAGGCCCGCCTTGCCGACCTGGACCAGCTCGGCGCCGCCCGGCTCGGTCAGGCCGAAGCGCTCGAACGCGCCGAGCAGCACCGCCAGCTGATAGACGCCAAGCTGCGGATTTCGTTCCAGCTCGGCGTCCTGCGGCCTGCTGCCGCCGGTCTTCACGTCGACGACGACAGCCCGGCCGCCGGAGTCGCGCTCGAGGCGGTCCACCCGCCCGGTGATCTGCACCTGCCCCACCTGGACCGCGAGCGCCTGCTCGACCGCGACGAGCTCCCTCGGGTTGGCCGCATGCCAGTCGAGGAATTTGCGGACAATCCGCTGCGCCTGCTCCCGCTGCTTCGCGCTGTACCAGGCGCTCCCGAAATCCAGGTGATGCCAGATCTCGTCGATCCGGCCCCCGATCTCGGTGTCGGAGGCGCCCTCGGCGGCGAGCACGGCCGCGGCGTGAATGACCGTGCCGAGGTGCCGGAGGACGTCGGAGCTGCCAGCTCCCGCCGCCGACTCGAGCAGCCAGCGCAGCCCGCACCGGGTGAACGACTCGACCTGGGACGGCGACAGCCGCACCGCCTCGCCAGGGGCCACCACGGGACTGGCGTCGGACAGTGCGGTGAGCGCGTACCACTGACCCGGGTCCGCGCCGCGGACCCCGGCCGCGGCGAGGCGGGCAAGCTGGGCCGCCGCCGCCCTGCGGACCGGCAGCGGGCGGGTGGCGTCGGCGACCCCGCGGCGCAGGTCGGCGGTGAGCGCGGGCAGTGACAGCCAGCGGTGGCCAGGCCCCGCGACCCGCTCGATCTCGATGTCGTCTCCGGCCAGCTCGCCGAGGAACCTGGACGGACGCTCCTGCGTGTCCTCGCCGCCTGCCGCCGTGACGACGAGCAGGCGCCTGGCCCTGGTAACCGCGACGTAGAAGAGCCTGCGCTCCTCGGCGAGCAGCTTGGAAGCAAGCGCGGCGGCCCTAACGTCGACGGCAGCCGACCAGGCACTCCGCGGGGGGTGCTGGGCCATCGGGGTCCGGGCCACCGGGGTCGGGGGTGTCCCAGGGGGGAACTGTCCAGGGGAATGCTGTGTCCCCTCCGGCTGGTCCCGCGGGGGGTATTTGGGGGTCGTCCCCCCAGGCCGGTCCCGCGGGGGGTATTGGGGGGTCGTCCCCCCAGGCCGGTCCTGCCGCGCAGGCGGACGGACGGCGGGCCGCGCGCCGCCGCCGACGACCGCGCTGGCGCCCCCGGCCGCATCGATGAGCTCGTCCACGCCGAGCAGGTTGCCGCGCAGCCGCAGGTCCGGCCAGGTGTCCTCCTGTACCCCTGCCACCACGACCACATCCCACTCCAGGCCCTTGGCCCGGTGGGCCGTGAGGATGCGAACGGCCTCGCCGCGCGGAGCCTGCTCCGCCAGGGTGTCACCCGCGATCTCCTGCCCGGTCAGGCTGTCTACGAAGAGCTCTGGCGCGCCGGGCGGCAGCCGGTCGGTGAACCGCGCCGCCGCCTCGAACAGCGCGACGACCGCGTCCAGATCCCGGTCGGCGGCGGTGCCCCTCGCCCCGCCGTCGGCGCTCGCCCGCTGCCAGGCGGCGGCAAGGCCGGAGGCGTCCCAGACCGCCCACAGAACGTCCTCGGCGCTGCCGTGGCTGGCCGCTTCGCGGGCGGTGGCGAGCAGCGCCGCCACTCGCTCGGCCGGAGCCGCCACCTGTGGCGCGACCAGGGTCAGCTCACGCGGATCCCTGATCGCGGCGGCCAGCAGGTCACCGGCAGGGGGCGACGCGGGGTTGGCCGCCTCGGCGACCGCACGCAGCGACCGGCGCAGTCGGCGCAGGCCGAGGGCATCCGTGCCGCCTAGCGGCCCGGTGAGCAGCTCGGCCGCGGTCTCCTCGTCGAGCGCGGCAGGGCGGAGGGCACAGCGGACCAGGGTGAGCAGCGGCCGGGTGCCCGGCTCGGCCGCGAGCGGCAGCTCGTCACCGGCGACGGTGACGGGCACCCCGGAGGCGGCAAGCGCGCGGCGCAGCAGCGGCACCTGGCGGACGGCCGAGCGGACGAGTACCGCCATCGACGACCACGGGGTGCCATCGGCAAGGTGAGCACGGCGGAGGATGTCGGCGACAAGGGCGGCTTCCTGGCTCGCTGTCTCCGCCACGAGCACACGTACCTCACCGGGCTCGGCGTAAGTGTTCGCCTGGGAGGACCCCCCCGCAAGGCCCCCCGCAGAGCTTGCCTGGGGGGACGACCCCCCAAAGCCCCCCGCAGAGCTTGCCTGGGGGGACGACCCTCCAAAGCCCCCCGCAGGCAGCGGGACGAGGGCGCGATGGCCGGCCTGGGATGTCCCCTTGGCGGCGGGGAGCCGCCGCGCAACCCGCCTGGAGGCTCCGAGCAGCACGTGGCCGCCGCGGCGGCACACGCGCAGCGCGACCACCCTGGCCGGATGCCCGTCCGGCGTGCGGAACCTGTCAGGGAACCCCGTGATCGCCTGGACGTCGGCGCCACGGAACGCATAGATCGACTGATCAGGGTCGCCGACCGCTATCAGCTCACGGCCATCGCCGGCCAGGGCGTGCAGCAGTGCCTCCTGCGCCGGGTCGGTGTCCTGGTACTCGTCCACGAGCACCACGTCGTAGGCCTGCCGTTCACGCTGCCTCGTGGCGGCGCGGCTCAGCAGCGCGGCGGCGATCCGCACGATCTCGGCGTAGTCGTAGGCGGGTACCGGTGCCAGGTCGAAGCGGGCCGCGTACCGGTCGAGGAAGCGTCCCGCGGCCATCCAGTCGTCACGCCTGAGCCGCCTGCCGAGCCTGGACAGCCGACGGCCGTCCAGTCCGCGCTCGGCGCCACGGAGCAGGAAGTCCCGCAGCTCTTCGGCGAATCCGCGGGTCCCAAGCGCGGGGCGGAGCCTGTCCGGCCAGCCGAGGCCGCCGTCAGCGGCCTCGCCGCGCAGCATCCGGCGGACTTCGAGTAGCTGCTCGGGACCGGAGAGCAGGCGAGGCGGCTCATCCCCGGCCAGCACGAATTCCCTGCGCACCAGGGCATATGCGTAACTGTGGAAGGTCAGCGCGAGCGGCTCCCGGGTCGTACGGCGGAGCCGCGCAGTGATCCTCTCCCGCAGCTCCGCCGCCGCCCTGCGGCTGAACGTAAGCACGAGCACCCGCCCGGGATCGATGCCACGGCGCTCGATCCTGTCGACAACCGCTTCCACGATCGTCGTGGTCTTGCCCGTCCCCGGCCCGGCGAGCACGAGGAGCGGTCCTCCCTGGTGGCTCACCACCCGCTGCTGCGCCTCGTCCAGGCGGGGCGGGTCCGTCGCCGGAGAAGGCGTGCGGACGAGGCGGTACGCGGAGGCCGACTGATTCATCTCAGTACGGCATTCCAGCAGAGGCCACCGACATCTCGCGGCAACTTGGGCGATGACACGCCAGCGGTCTGCCGCCCGTAGCTCATTACCAGGCCCCATACACACCGACCCGGCCCAGAAACTCCACCCGCCCCTCCATGCACACCCGTGCCCCGCCCACGCACACCCGGCCCAGACCACGCCCCGCACCCGGCCCAGACCACACGCGCCGCCCGTCCAGGCACACCCTGGGCACCGATGGGACATCGGGGACCGGCCAGCGGGCCAGGCGCTCAGGTCATTTCCGAGATCGTCATCGCATCGTTGATAAACTCGTGGCGGTCACATCGGCCACATGGCTCGGGGCCGAATGGCCCGGTGCCGTCCCCGGGATGTCGAGACCAACTCGGTGGTGAGGACGCGATGCAGGTAGAGCCCAGAATCGTGGAACGGTCGGAGCACGCGTATGTGGGTATCACATCCAGGATCACCATCCCCACGTTCGGTATAGTGGTGGACAATCTCGCCAAGGTTTCCGGCTGGTTAAGCGCCCAGGGGATCAAACCTGCCGGAGCGCCCTTCTTCAAGTACAACGTGGTAGACATGCAGCGCGAGCTAGAGGTCGAGGCGGGCATCCCGGTCGGTGCGGTCGTGGACGACGACAAGCCTGTCTTCGCTGGTGTCCTGCCAGGCGGACGCTTCGTGACCGCTACCCACATCGGTCATCCCAAGGCGCTCATGGACGCCACGACCGAACTGCTGAACTGGGCCGCCAAGCGCGACCTGCGCTGGGACGCCGAGGGTGACACGTGGGGTTGCCGTCTGGAGATCTACCTGACAGATCCCGAGGAGGAACCCGACATGCACAAATGGCACACGGAACTGGCGTTCCGACTGGCTGACTAGCCCCTCCTGGCCTGCCATGCCCCGGCAGGTCACTGGCAGTCGACAAGGCCGACCTTGATTGCGTTCACCACTGCCGTCGTGCGGTTGGGTGAGTCCAGTTTCAGCAGGATGCTGCCGACAAGGCGTTTCGCGCTGTGCCCGGAGATGGACAGGCGCCGCGCAATCTGCTTGTTGCTCATGCCGCGCGCCAGCAGGGACAGTGCATCGGCCTCGCGTCCCGTGAGGTTCAGCGGACGCGTCCGCCGCGGCGGGAGGCCGGCCTGGGCGAGCAGCGCACGGGCGAGCGCCGGAGGCATCGGGACATCGCCGAGCCGACAGCGGCGCAGCGCTTCGCCCAGGCTGCGCACGCTGAGGTCCTGCCGCGAGAGAAACCCGTCGGCGGGAACGGCCGCGTGCACGACGATGTCGTCGGGGGAACTCTCCTCCAGGAGAGCAAGCACTCTCGTGCCCGCCGCGGTCAGGGACGTGCGGCTGGTTTCCAGCCAGCCCGCGCCGGCGGCGGAGACGATGACGACGTCGATCCGCCGGGCCCGTACCAGATCCATGATCTCGTCCCGCGTCCCACAGCAGTGCACAGCGCCCGGCTTAGGCAGCGACAGAAGCGCTGCTTCGAGACCCCGGCACAGCACCTGGTTCTCGAGCAGGATCGCGACGGTCAGGTCGCTCCCGTCCGGGTCCGTTGCGGTTGCTGGCATGTGAACCTCCCGTGCCGGTCTGAGCTGGCGCCAACTCCGCGGTCGCTGCGATGACAGGCAGGCAAGACGATCCGGGCCTGCCTGCCGACGACGAGTTCATCTTGCCCCGCCCGCTGGCGGCGGTCATCTCTGGTATTGCGAGGCTGGCACCGGTTTATGCCGGCTCGGTGTGCAGCACCACCTTGAACGCGCGGCGGGAGTCGAACAGTTCGTAGGCCGCTGGCGCCTCGCGCAGCGGGAGGCGGTGCGAGATGATCTTCGACGGGTCCAGCTGTCCCGACCGGACCAGTGCCAGCACCTGGTCACGCAGGGCGATCGGGTCCCCGACGGTGAAGCGGAGGGTGAGTTCCCTGGTGAACGCCAGCTCGGTGGGGAACGGCATAGCCGCGGAGTGATGGGCGCCCACCGCGGACACCGCCGCCCGGGGCCCGGCCGCGTCAAGCGCGCAGCGCAGCGCGCCGTCGCTTCCCACGGCCTCGATGACCGCCTGTGCCCCGCGCCCGGAGGTCAGCTCCCTGACGGTCTGAGAAAGATGCTCGGGCGGCGCCGCCAGAAGGCCGAACGACGCCGCGAAGGCGCGGCGACCAGGATCAGGGTCGGCGACCACGACGCACGCCGCACCCGCGGTCCTGGCGCACAGCGCGGCGAGCAGGCCGACCGGACCACCGCCCACCACCGCCACGAGGTCTCCGGGGGTGATCGCCGCATTGCGGGCCGCCGCGTAGCCAGTCGTGAGCACGTCGCCGACGAAGAGGACCTGCTCGTCGGTGACGTCCTCCGGGGTCCGCGACAACACCACGTCGGCGAACGGCACCCGGCAATACTCGGCCTGGCCGCCGGCCACGTCCGTGCCAACCACCGTGGCATAGCCGAACAGCGTCACACAGGCGCACTGATAGTGCCAGCCCCTCGCGCAGTCCGCACATCGGCCGCAGGCGACGATGTCGGAGGCGAATACCCGCTGGCCCGCCGTGAAGGGAACCTCCGGTCCCGCATCCTGGACGGTTCCGGCGAACTCGTGCCCGAGCACGGTTCCCGCGGGGAAGCCCGGAATCTCACCGCGGTACGGGTGCAGATCGGTACCGCAGATGGCGGTCCGGGTCACCCGTACGATCGCGTCGCGCGGGTGAGTGATCCGCGGCTGCGCCATCTCCTGGACGACCACCCGCCGCGGACCCCGGTAGACGACGGCCTTCACCGGGGTCGCCCCCCGGCAGCGTGGCACGACATGCCACGATTGTCGGCCCGCTGGCCAGCATCCGCCAGCCTCCCCCGCCGCACCATCAGCCGCCGCAAGGAGGGGGGCCCGCGGCCCAGGCCGGATGGGGGGCCGGCAGGGCATGGCCGGACGACGGGGCTGCCTGAAGAATCGTGACGGCATCCGCGGACATGTGCCGGGTCACCAACCGTCACCATGGCAGCGGATCGAGGAGGATGCCAGGTGCGACTGCGGGAACACGCCGACGCCGTGACCGACCCGTGCTGGTGGTCAGCACAGCAGGCCGCTGGCGCGATCGCCGCGCGGCGGATCTCGGCTTGTGAGTACCTCAACGCCCTGCTGGCCCGGATCGAGCGCTACAACGGCGACCTCAGGGCTGTGGTCACCATTGACGAGCGTGCGCACGAGTGGGCTCGGCAGGCCGACCAGGCGGCGGCGCGGGGGAACGCCCTCGGGCCGTTGCACGGGGTCGCGATGACCGTCAAGGACTGCCTTGCCACGCGGGGGCTGCGGAGCACCGCGGGGATGACGATGCTCAGGTCCTATGCGCCGCGTGAGGACGCCGCGGTGGTCACGGGACTGCGCAGGGCGGGCGCGATTGTCTTCGGCAAGACGAACCTGGCGGAGGCCTCGGTCGACATACAGACGTTCAACGACCTGTTCGGGCTGGCGCGCAACCCCTGGCACCATGATTACAGCCCAGGCGGCTCCTCGGGCGGTGCCGCCGCGGCGGTGGCCGCCGGGTTCTCGCCACTGGAGCTCGGCTCGGACGTCGCCGGCTCGATCCGCATACCCGCGGCGAATTGCGGGGTCTTCGGGCACAAGCCGAGCTATGGCATCGTGCCGGTGCAGGGTCTGCTCCCGCCAGCCCCGTTCCGCCTGCGCACGCTGGATCTCAATGTCATCGGCCCGATCGCCCGCTGCGTCGGCGACCTCGAAACGGCGCTGGGGGCGATCGCAGGGCCGCATCCGTGGGACCGGGCAGCGTGGCGGCTCTCGCTGCCGCCCGCACGCGCGGTTGGCCGCGTCGCGACCTGGTTCGACGACCCGTACTGCCCGGTAGACGACGAGGTCAGGGCTGCCCTCGAGGAGGCGGCGGCAGGCCTGGCAGGCCAGGGGGTAACGGTGCGGCCGACCCAGCCGCCACGGATAAATCTCGGGGCCAGCGACGCGCTGTTCCGGCGGCTACTCGCCACGGTAGCGGCCGACAGCGCCAGCGACTCCGGGGCACAGATGACGACAGGCAGCACAGCGGTCGGGCAAGGCCTGGGCGCCGAGTTCGCCTGCCAGCGGTACTCGGAGTGGGCCGAGGCGGACAACAGCCGGCTGCTGCTGCGGGAGCGCTGGCGGCGGTTCTTCACCGAGTACGACGCCATCCTGCTGCCGGTCGCGCCCAACCTCGCGATCGCGCATGACCGCCAGCCGCTGGCCGAGCGCCGGATCACCGTCAACGGCGTCCAGCGGCCGTACTGGGATCAGATCGTGTGGGCCGGCCTGGCCGGGGTCAGCTATCTGCCCTGCACGGTAGTGCCCCTGCGGCAGGACTCACGGGGCGTGCCCATCGGCATCGCCGTGGTCGGCGGCTATCTGCAGGACCTCACCACGCTGGCGGTGGCCAGGCTGCTGGCCGAAGCCCTCCCCGCGCTCGGGCACCCGGACCTGGGCCGGCGGGACGCGGCCGGGGCCGGGACGACCGCCTGATCGCGGACGGTCACGTCCAGTCTCGGCGCCGCGCCAGGCACTGGGAAGCTGCTCTTCCGGCCATGCCCATCACGACCGGTATCTGGTGCGCCCGTCGGCGGCTTCCTCGCGCCCGGCCGCCACGGCAACGTCATGGCCAATGGCTGGCGCGTCCGGCACTGGGAGGACGGTGTTGCGATGACGGCGATAGAGGCGGTCTCGACGTACCTGCCGCCGGAGAGCGTCGCGGTGGCTGACCGCCTGCGCGAGTTCGGCTTCAGCGAGGCACAGGCCAGGATCTACGAGCGCTTCTATGGATTCTCGGAAGTCCGCGTCGATCCCGGAGGCGGGCTTGTTGACCAGCTGGTGGCCACGATCGCCGGAATGGCCTCGCTGCGCGGCGAGGAACACCGGGTGCGATACGTCATGCATGCGCGCACCATGCCGGTGGTCGCGCCATACCCGGTGAATCCGGTGCACAGCGCATGCCAGAAGCTCAGTCTGCACCACGCCACGGCGTTCAGCGTCTCCCAGCACGCCTGCGCGTCGGCGCTGCTCGCGGTCACACTGGCCGGCAAGCTCCTGGCGGGTGACGCGGACCCCGACGCGCTGGCGCTCGTGGTCACGGGGGACAAGGCGTTCACCGCATCTGCCCGCGCGCTGGCCTCGGCTGGCGTCATGGGCGAGAGCGCGGCGGCCATACTGGTGCGTGCCCACGGCGCGCGGGACCGGGTGCGCAGCTACGCGACGAAGACGCACGGCCGGTTCTGCGCCGGCCCGTGGATCTCCGAGGACCTGTCCGTGCAGTTCCAGGACTCCTACCCCGCGGCCCTGGCAGAAGTGATCCAGGCAGCTGTCCAGCGCGCCGGGCTGACCGTCGCGGACATCGCGCTGATCCTGCCGCACAATGTCAACCGCATGTCGTGGATGAGGGTGCTGCGGTTGCTAGGCATCACGGGGAGCAGCCGACTTTACCTGGACACCCAGGCCCGCCTTGGCCACTGCTTCTGCGCGGACGCGTTCATCAACTACGACTCGGCCAGGCGCGCTGGCCGGCTCCAGCGCGGGGATCACTTCGTGATGACCGCCGTGGGGCTTGGCGCCACGTTCTCCGCGATGGTACTCACCCACTGACGTCACCCGGTAGGCACACGTGCTGGTAGTTTCCGCCCCCCGCGGTATTCCCGAGCGGCTGAGAACGGCCCTGACCGGCTCGCCAGGCACGCCGCTGATCCTGCTTGGCAGCTTCGAGGTGGAGAACCGCTGGGCAGAGGGCGAACCCGGCCTGCCCACCGTGGCGCTCGCCGGCAGCCGGGCGATCGTCAACCGGATGGACGAGTTCGGGTTGCTGCTCGCCGGCGCCGGCGACCACGTGGTGCTCAAGGCCCCGCCGGACGACGGCTACCTCGAGTACCTGTCGAGCCTGGGGCTGAGCCTGCCTCGCATGCTGACCGTCGCGGACCAGGACCCGCAGCGCGTCATCACCGAGGACGTGCTGGCCGACACGGACCTGACGGCGGCACTGGCGGAACTGGCCGCCCGCAACGCCCAGCTGTGGCCACACGGGGTGTCCGACCTCGAGGAGCGGCTGGCCAAGCGGTGCGGATTGCCGCTCGCCAGTGCGCCGGCGGTGATCTGCAAGACGGTGAACAGCAAGATCTACAGCCGACTGGCGGCGGACGCGACCGGGCTTCCGCAGCCGCCCGGCGTGGTGTGCCGCGACCTCGATGAGCTGGCAGCAGCGTGCGACCGGGCCCGGCAGTGGCTGTCCGCGGGGCGCACGGTGGCGCTCAAGGACGCCTACGGGGTATCCGGCAAGGGCATCCTGGTCATCCGCGAGGAGCGGCGGCTCGGCCAGGTACAGGCGATGTGCGCGCGGCGGGCCCGCAAGCGCGGGAACCCGCGGGTCGGCATCGTCGTAGAGGAGTGGGTGCCCAAGCAGACCGACCTCAACTACCAGTTCACCATCGACCGCGACGGCGCGGTGCACTTCGACTTCGTCAAGGAGGCGCTCACCGCCGGCGGCGTCCACCAGGGTCACCGGATGCCCGCCCGGCTCACCACGGGGCAGGTGGCGGAACTCCGCCAGGCCGCGGCCGCGCTTGGCAGCCGACTCGCCGCCGACGGCTACTTCGGCGTCGTCGGGGTGGACGCGCTGCTCACAACCGCCGGCCTGCTCTACCCGGTGATCGAGATCAACGCGCGCAACAACATGTCCACCTACCAGGAAGGGCTCCGGCAGCAGTTCTTCGCCGCCGGGCAGACGGTGCTGGCCAAGCAGTTCCCCGTCCGGCTGAGGCGGCGGGTGTCCTTCGCCGAGCTGCGGCACCGCCTCGGCGAGGTGCTGCTGCGCCCCGGCGCCTCCTACGGCCTGCTCGTCAACAACTTCGCCACGGTCAATGCCGCGGCACCGCCCGGCGAACAGGACCCGGGCGCTCGGGCGACGTTCGAAGGCCGACTCTACGGCATCATCATCGCCGGATCGGCCGGGCAGGCGTCGGCGATCGACAGGGAAACCACAACGCGCCTCGACGAGCTCACCGCGGCCCAGGAGGCACCCGATGAGTAACCCGCACTGCCCCGCCACCCGAAGGAAAGGCACACCATGACAACCGATGGCATGCCCAGCGACACCCTGCCGACGGACCTTGACGGCGCCGTCATCCGTTCACTGGCCAGCATGCTCGGCCGGGACCCCGAGTCGATCACCACGGGGATGCGGTTCTTCGAGGATCTCTCCTTCGACTCCACCGGCGTGCTTGAACTCCTCATGCAGCTGGAAACCGACCTCGGGGTGGAGTTCGATGAGGAGACACTGGAACCGGCGGACTTCGAGACCGTGGGCGCGCTTGTCGCGTACGTCGCGAAGCACCAAGCCGCCACCTGATGTACACGGCCACGTCGCCAGCCTGGCCGACCTCGCGGCCCGCGGACCAGGGCTGGATCCCGCTTGCCCTGGCCCGGATCGACCATCAGCTGTTCGATCCTGGCCAGGGCAAGCCGTTCGGGTGGGATGATCACATCTACTTTCCCGACCTGATGCGCTCGTACGGGCTTGACTGCCGCGCAGAGCAGTTCGCCGGCCGGCGCAACTCCTTCACCGACATGGTCGCCGCGACACTGCCCCGGCTCCGCTCGTTCGGTGAGCGCTTTGACATCGCGATACTGACCGGGGTAACGCCCGACTCGCAGCCCGGGTACCCGATGTGCTACCTCAGCGAGGCAGCGGCCGATTCCAGCCTCGCCTTCGCCGTCGCGGACCAGGGGGTGATCGCGCCGTTCACCGCACTGTACGTGCTGGCCACCTGTGCCCGGCTGGACGGCGCCGCGCGAGCGCTGCTGATGGTGATGGACCAGTCGACCCTGCTGCACGAGCAGCCGGTGCCGCCACGGCTTCAGGTAACCCGCGACTCGTCTGTCGCGCTGGTGCTTGACAGGGGCGGCAAGCTCGGGTTGGTGTCGGTACCGAAGTCCTTCCTCGTCTCGAGGTCCGACGTCACGTCCCGCTTCGCCGACGAGGCGGCGGCGGCGTGGGCCGGCACCGGTGCCCCGCGGGTCGTGCTGTGCGGACACGGGCTCGCTGCCGCGCTGCCGCGGGAGCTGGCCGCCGACGAGGTGGTGTGCGCCGGGGCTGGCCTGCCGGCCACCGGAGTATGGTCGCTGCTCGCCGGGCACCGGCCCAGGTGGCAAGCGGGCGGCGCACGGGTCTTGCTGGCGGATTTCGACCCCGACCAGCACCGGCTGAGCACCTGCCTGGTGGATCTGCACCGGCAGCCTGGCCATGGGCCGGGACAGGGATGACCGCCATGCTCAGCGACGAGGTGGCGTGGCAGCAGCTGCATGACAGCGCCCGGCGCAACGGGCCTGAGCGAGCCCTCGCCCGCGCCCACGCCGACATCGCGCCTCATGTCATCGTGGCCGGGCCGGCCGGACACGCGGTGGCTCCCGCCGCCCTCGCCAGGAGCGCCAGCCGCGCATGGCCATCCGGCGCACCTGTCGACCGTCGTCCTGGCGCGGTGACGGTGTTCACCCCTGTCCCGCTTGAGCGATCCGGGCTGATGGCGGTCCGCGGGCTTGCCGTACCGGGGGGGCGCGCCGGGTACCAGGTGAATGTGGCCTACCGCGGCTGGCTGCTCACCCTGTCCTGGCTGCGCCTTGGCATCTCCGCCGGACTGCTTGACACCGCGCTGTCGTACCTGGCCCACCGGACGGTGGCCGGCGAGCCGCTGCTGCGCAAGCAGATGATCCAGGGTGAGCTGTCGGACGCGGTGACGCGGCAGCTGGCCGTCCGGGCGCTGGTGTCAGGACGCCGCGCCGCGGACTTGTCCGACACCGCGCTCGCCGACGCTCACCGGCAGATCACGGCTGGTGACGGCGTGCTGCTGCGCCTGATGGGCGCGCGTGGCCTCACCGTCGAGTGGCCCGGCCAGGCAGCGTACGCCTCCGAGCTGCTCGCCGACGCATACCTATCCCGCTGATGTGGAGGAGCCTTCGTGCCGGACCTGGACGAGCGTCACCTGCTGCTCCAGCAGTGCTGTCAAGAGTGGGCGGCTGACCTGCGGGAGCACGCCCTGGCCCTGGAGCGTGATCCCACCACGGTGTCCAGGCTCCTCCAGCTGCCGGCGGTGAGCCACTCGGCCCGGCTGCAGATACCGCCGCCCTACAACCCGGCGCCGCTCGTGATCGGAGCCGAGCGCTTCTACCTGACCCGCGCGCTCGAGCGGACGGTCTTCTGCGAGGCGATGGCCTGGGCCGACCTGGGCATGATGCTCGCCCTGCCCGGCGCGTCGATGTGCGGCGTGCTTGTCGACGTCGTCGGCGACACACGGCAGAAGGAGTGGTTCTACAGCCGCATCCTCGAACGGCCCACCTGGACGTTCTTCGCGCTCACCGAGCCCGGCGGCGGCTCGGACGCCAGTGCCATGCGCACCTGCCTGCGCAGCGGGCGCGACAGCCTGGTGCTCGACGGGGCAAAACGGTACGTGAGCAACGCCGCACGGGCCAGCCTCGGCGCGGTGTTCTTCCGCGCAGCGCCCGGCCCGCTTGGCGTGGGCGCGGCGCTGGTGGAGACCGGCACACCAGGCTTCGCCGCCACCGTGATAGACACCATGGCCGTGCGGGGTGCCCAGCTCGGCGCCATCACCCTCGACTCGGTGCAGATCGCGCCGGCCCAGATACTGGGCCGCGGGCTGTCGCCGCTGCGCCGTGGTACCTGGGGGTGGCTGCGGACCTTCAACCAGCTGCGGCCAACGGTGGCGAGCATGGGCGTGGGGCTGGCTCAGGCTGCTCACGACTACGTGGCGGCCAACCGGCGGGTCCTGCGCAAGCACGAGCAGGACCGGCTCGACGAGCTCAGCAGGCGGATCGAGTCGGTGCGCCAGATCACCCGGCACGCCGCGATCGCGGTGGACCACGACCCGGACAGCGCGCATCTGGCCGCGGCGGCCAAGCAGGCCGCCGCGGTGCTGGCCGAGGAGGCGGCCCGCCAGGCGACGGGGTTCTTCGGCCCGGGCGCCCGGCTTGACCATCCGTTGCTTGACAAGCTGGTCAGGGACGCGCGCGCCCTGGAGTTCATGGAGGGCACGGGCAACATCCAGCGGCTTGGCCTGGCCGCCGCGCTGAGCAAGGGCGCCGTGCAAGCCGACCTGTGCGGCCCGCTCGGACCGGGGGCAGCATGCTCGCCGATGACGTAGCCGACGTCTGGAGTGTCGGCTGCCCGAAGCGGACGGCCCTAGTTCACACTGTGATAGCGCGTCCGGCCTCGCTGACGTCCGGTAGCGCAACGTCGGCGCACAGTCGTTGCCGGCGCAGCAGGTCGGCGGGCTCGTCACGGCTGCGGATCAGGTAGGGGCGGCCATTGTGGACGAGAACCTCCGCGGGATAGCCGTGGCTCAGGAAGTACCCGGGCGAGGCAGTCGGCCCGTACGCCCCCGAGCGCAGTACGCCCACCAGGTCACCAGCGCGCAGCGGCGGCAGCGGAACGTTCTTGCCCAGGATGTCGTTGGGCGTGCACAGCGGCCCGCTGACCTGCCAGGGCACGGCGGGCTCCGCACTCACCCGGCTGAGCAGCCGCATCGGAAAGTTGCGCTTGACGAATGAGCCGGTACCAGTGGCGGCCATGTGGTGGTTCGTGCCGCCATCGGTGACCGCGAAATCCTGGCCCATCGACTCCTTGATATAGCGGACCTGGACCAGGTAGGTCCCGGCCAGTGCGGTCAGGAACCGGCCGAGTTCCATGAGGAGCCTGGTACCCGGATGCCCGGCGCGGAACCTGGCGACCAGCTTATTCAGTTCAGCGGCCAGCACCGCCACGTCGAGGTCGCTCTCACCGTCGAAATACGCGATGCCGAGGCCGCCCCCGATGTCCACCATGTCAAGCGGGAAGCCCAGGTGCGCCGACAGCCGCTGCGCCAGGGCGAAGATGCGGCGGGTGTTCTCAGTGACCACGCCCTCGTCGAGAATGCGGGTACCCACGTACACGTGCACGCCCATCAGCCGCACCGCCGGATGCCGGCGCACCAGGTCCGGCTGCCCGAACAGGGCCTGCTCGTCGATCCCGAACTGGCGGGCGCGCCCGCCCATGGTGAGCCCGCTGCCCTTGACGGCGAAGCCCGGGTTGACCCGCAGCGCCACCGGTGCGGTTATCCCGCGCCCGCGGGCAAGTTCGTCGATGACCCGCAGCTCCTCGAACGACTCGCAGACGATGGCGTAGATCCCCTCGTCCAGGCACGCGGCAAGTTCCGCCATGCTCTTGCCCGGCCCGAGGAAGATGATGTCCCGCGGTGCCACGCCTGCCTGCCGGGCCGTGATCAGCTCGGTCAGGGAGGACACTTCGCCGCGGGCACCGAGCGCGTGCAGCCGCGCGCACAGCGAAACATTGGGGTTGGCCTTGAGGGAGAAGAAGATCTCCAGCTCAGGCGCAAGCGCCGTGCGCAGCCGACGGTACTGCGCCGCGAGCACCGCGGAGTCGTAGACGAACAGCGGGGTGCCGAACTCCTCCGCCAGGGACTTATAGGAAACACCCTGCACTTCGGGCTCGTCTGACATGTGCCCTCGTTTCTCTATGCACACCGTGCGCGCGGACGTGATGCGGAGTCGTTCATGCTGACTATTCGTCGGCGCGCCAGGGGCGGCAAGCCCTCCATTGACCGCGCCGCCAGCCTGGCAGGCCGGCCTGCCCGTTGCGTCAGGGCATGGGACCGGCCACACGAGACTTCCACGAACGGTGGGTGGCCGCCGATAGTGGTGACGATGACGACGGATCCAGGGTCCGGCCTGATGGTGCCTGCTTCCGGGGCGGGAAGGCCGACAAAGCATCGTTTGTGGACAGCTTGGAGTACGGGGTGAGCAGAGTCTCCGACGCGGCAACGGATGAGCTGGCGATTGTCAGCGAGCGGATCGCGCGCATTCCCGACAGGTACCGGCGATTCACCGAGTCGGCGCAGCGGGCGCAGCGGCTCTACCGGATCACGCAGCCGACCCTGGAGCGGCTGCTTGACCGTGGCCTGCCGCACCGGAGCGAAGGCGGCCAGCTCACCTTTGATGTCAACGACCTCAAGAGTGTCTCGATGGCGCTGCGGACGCGCTCACCGCACCGCATCGCGCTCGCATCCCTGGCCGACGCGCTGGCCGCGGGGGAGGCAGCGGTCACCGTCGAGCACACGGTACGCATCCAGGCGCAATGTCCCGACCCCGGGCACGAGGGCTCGTGCGCGTTCCGGCTGGCTCCGGAGGCTCGGCGCAGTCCGGACACCGTGGCGGTACGCGACCTCGACCCGCGGCACTTCGAGATCGAGGTACGGGTGAGCGGCGGCGCGGCCCACGTCCTTGATCTCACCGAACCTGAGCGCCAGCTCGCCTGCGAGGCACAGCAGTTGCGCTTCCACCGCATTCCGCACGTGCTTGGCATGGATCTCGGGTTCCTCGCCGAGACCGGCCTGGCCGACTGCCGGCTTGCCACTATCTTCCTGGCCCAGCGCGGCGCGCAGCTCGGGGTGGCGATCCGCGGGGCGACCGGCCTGTTCCTGTCGCGGCCTTTCGCGCCCCGGCATTTCTGGATCGAGCTTCGCCGCGATGACGGCTGGGTGCCTGCCGACCCCTTCTTCCTCACCGCACTCGCCCGCTGGGGCCTGCTCGACAGCGTGGCCTGGCCGGCCAGCCGCTCGCCGCGGGGCGCCTTCTGGAAACTGGAGATCGGCCCAGGTGCAGCGTTGGTGACGCACGAGGGCGGCAGCCCGGTCTCGATCATCACAAGCTGACGCCGCTGCGCTGACGCGGCTGCAAGGGGCGCGCGAGCAGCGCGCCAGGCCGCCGCGACGGCCCAGGCAGCGCCGCGACGGCACAGCCGACAGAGGCTGCCGGGCCCCGCCCAGGCGGGTCAGAACTCGGCCAGCAGCGGACGCCGCGCGGTCTCAGGGCTGGCGGCCTGCCACCGCTGCGCGACCGCCTCGAGCCTGGACCGGTAACCGGGATCATCCGTGTCCTGGCTGAGCGCCGCATCAGTCCGCGCAGGGCACGGGCACTCCCGCCAGGACAGTACCTCCTGCAACGTGGCCTGGCGCGGATCCGCCCTGAAGTCATGCAGCGCCCCCACAAGCAGTGGCCGGCAGCGGTCGCACCCATCGGGGCGGATCCGCACGATGTCGCTGATCTCGGGGTCGAACCAGGAAATCGACAGGTCGCTGCGCGTCCCGCCCGCTGCGTGCTCTGCGGCTCCCGCCGCCAGCACGCGAATCAGCATCCAGAGGGTCGGCGGCCGCCACATGCCCTGCTCTGCCGCCCAGCCAAGCAGGGTCCCTGCCTTGGCACAGAGCGGGAACACCATCTGCGTGGTAAAACCGGCGCCGCGGGCTCCCCGCACGCTGTCCATGGCATCGCCGTAGGCCTCGCGCTGAGACAGCCCAAGACCGCCCAGCGTGATGTTGGCGATGGACTGAAACCCGTTGCGCTGCATGAGCTGGCCTGCCTTGAGGTACGCGGCCTGCGGAGTCGGCTTCAGGTGGCACAGGTTCCGCACGTCGGGATCCCACGACTCGACACCGACCTGGCCGATGAGCCTAGCGCTGGGAATCAGTTCCCTGACACGGTCGAGTTTCTCCTGAGAGAACAGTTCCGGACGGGTCTCGAACGAGAAGATGGACGGCCGGCGCGCGGCTACCAGGCGCAGCAGCCGGTCCCGCAGCGTTCGCGGCACCTCCGCGTCATCGAGCAGGCTGCCAGATGGCGAGAGGTAGACGGAGGCACCCTCAGGCACGTCTGCGAGGCGCAATTCCACCGAGCGAGCGATCCTGCGCTCGTCGATTTCCGGGCCGATGCCGTAATTGCACATGCTGCACTGGCCGGCCCGGTCGTATGTGCAGCCACGGGTGCGGAACCATATCTGGTACATGCGTACCAGCTCTTTCGACTGGCCCGTTGCGGCCATGTACTCGCGCATCACCGAATTGGTGTGCGCCGGGAGGGGCGGCCGCCCTTCCCGGATGGTTCGATTCGCCTGGATGAGCGCTCGGCGCAGGCTACGGTCGTCGAGTTCGGGCATCGGCCACGCTCCTCGATGGGGGGACTTAGTTCCCGCTTGATTGAATAACGCTCAGTGGCACGGGCCGGAGGGCCGTAACCGCGAAGCCGTTCTGAATAAAGCTCATGTCGTTTATCTTTCGCCGTTTACTGATTCCATTCTGGCCGACGGAGCGCCTCGGCATAACCTGCGCGATCTGGCCTAGCTGATCGCCTGGCCGGCCGGGGCGGGCCAGGCGGCGAGCCCGCCAGGCCGGCTACGTTCACCCGGCCGCCGTACCCGATCTCGCCCGCATGGCCCACGCATAGCCCGCCTCGTACGCAGCCGCTACCCGGTGCCAGCCAAATTCGGCGCGGGCCCGTGACTGTCCAGCGCGTCCCATCGCGGCACGTCTCGTATCGTCGGCTAGCAGGCTGACGAGCGCCTCGGCGACGGGCCCGGGTGCGGGCGGGACGACAAGCCCGTCGACTCCGTCCCTGACCACGTTCCCGGCGCCTGCGAAGTCGCCGCTGATAACTGGCTTGCCGCAGCTCCACGCTTCGACGAACACGAGCGGGAAGACATCGGCGCTGCTCGGCAGGCACAGCACGGCACACGCCGCGATGGCGTCGTGCTTGGTCTGCTCGTCCACCACCCTCAGATCGTGTACCCGCCGATCGCCGTGGGCGGCGAACACAGCCGTGGCGTCCGCGTCACTGTCCGGCCCGATGAACACGAACTCGGTCTCCGGCCTGTGCCGCCAGACCAGGCGGGTTGCCTGCAGCACCACCTGGTACCCCTTGAGCGCGGTCCGCCGGCCCATGAAAAGCACCGACGGACCGCTGATCGCATGCAGGCGCCGGAATCGCCCGGGGTCCGCGGTGCCAGCCAGGTCGGACGCGTGCGGTACCAGGCGGACCCGCTCGGGTGGCACTCCCATGCCGCGGAACTGCTCTGCCTCCATGCTGGTGAGCGCGAAGACAACATCCGCCTGGCGGCAGACGGCTCGTCCGAGAGCCGGATCCTGCCACACGTCCTGGGCGGAGGCCGGAGTGAGCGCTAGCGGTGCGTGGTAGGCGGCCGCCAGCTGTGCTGCCGCAGCCACCGGCTCTGGCTTGGCAAGGTCGAAGGCGTGCACCAGGGCCGGCCGGAAGCCGGGCCTGGCCGAAGCCATCTCGGCCGGCGAGCCGACTACCGGCACGCCGGCAACATCCATGATGGACGGCGGTGCCGAGTCGGTGAGCACCACGACCGACCTCCCTTGCCGACGAAGCCACTCCACCGTGCGCCAGGCCATCCGCTCCGCACCCGAGATGCCCCGCTGATAGCTGCCAAAGGCCACGAGGACCGCCTCGGCCAGCCGGTCCCGCGCCAGGACCCTGGGCCCCGGCGTTGCCAGCGACCGCCCGCCTAGCGAGCTGACGTCCAGTCGAGCGCGGCCGTCGCCGGTGTCGATGGCGTCAGCCGGGCCGGGATCTCCTGGCGACGGCCCGTCAGGCCCGCGCGGCGCCAGATACCGGCCGGGATCCTCGCAGAATTCCGCCAGGGCCAGCTCGTAGTCGCCGGGGGTGCCGATGTCGTGCCAGGCTCCGCTGAACGGGTGGCCGCGGACCTGCTCGCCATGCTCGATGAGTGCCGTGATCAAGCCAGGCATGTCGGCGGGCGTACCGAGCGGGATGTACTTCCGCACCACCGGGTCGGCCACGTAGATGCCAGCCGAGATGTTCCATTCCACGACGGGTTTCTCCCATACCGCGGTAATGCGATCGCCGTGCACGCGCAGCAGTCCCACGCTGCTTTCCTGCCGTCGGCACTGCGTAGCCACGGTCAGCGGGCTCCCGCTCTCCCGGTGGGCTCGCAGCAGGCCGGCGAAGTCGATGGTGGTGAGCAGATCGCCGTTCATGACCACAGCCGGTCCCGTCCAGCCGGGCACAAGCAGCAGTGGCGCGGCAGTGCCGAGCGGGCTCTCATCGGTGGCGTAGTCGAGCGCCAGGCCGAGCTCCCGGCCGTCGCCGAACTCGTCCCTGATCATGTGGCCCAGATGCGAGATGCATAGCGTGACGCGCACGAAGCCCGCGGCGCGCAGCTGACGGAGGATGATCTCCAGCATCGAGTACCCGCCCAGTTCGACCAGCGCCTTCGGCCGATGCTCGGTGTAGCGGCCGAGCCGGGTGCCCTTACCGCCCACCAGAAGTATTGCGTGCACAGTCGCCGTCCATCCGTGATTGGCGTCTCGTCAGCCGGCCTCGATGGCGGCCAGGATCTCCTGACGAAGCTGCTCGAACGTGGGCGCCAGCTTGCGCATTGCCGGTGCCGCGGCGGCGGGGTCGCCAGAGACGATGGGGTACTGCACGGAGCCGATCAGCCGCGCCTGGTGGTCAAGTGTGGCGGCCACCTCCAGGTAGCCGAGACCGCCGAGCAGCAGCCCCGCGTCGGCGCGACGGCGGGCCCCGACGCACACCATGAAGGCGGCGAAGTGGAAGTACTGGGCCGTGTTCAGCCCCTTCTCGAGCAGGTCCGCGACCTTCTCGGCAGCAGCGGCCGAGTCCGTTTCCGCCAGGTACTTAGCCGCGGTCGGCAGCATCTGCCTGAGGGCGGCGCCGGGGTCAACGTCGCGCACCCGCCGGAAGTTCGCCCGGAGGTTGTAGGGCTCCACGGGGAACGACAGCGTTTCGGTCTGCCACGCGGTGAACAGCGGCTCCATCGGCACGAGGGTGAACGGGTGACCGCGCGGGTCGTGCAGCAGCACCATGTCGTCCTCGAGCCCGAGGATGGTGAGGTAGTGATCGGTGCCGATCGCCTTGCCCAGCCCTGGCTGATGCGGCAGCAGGCCCATCTCGACCGGTCCGGCCAGCAGCGGCCCGGTGGTACTGGCCCTGCGCATCTCCTCGATCGCCGCGGCACGGTTGCCGCCCACCTGATCCCACTCCCAGCCCAGCGCGGACAGGGCGGCGTCCATGCCAATCTCCGGGGTCCAGTGCGCGGGGGCGAAGAACGGACGGCCGTCGCTGTACACCTTCAGCCCGAACGGTGAGCCGGTCAGCACTTCGAGCACTGACTCGCCGGGGCCGGCCGGCCCGAGCGCCATCTGCAGCGCATCGGAGTAGCAGCCGTGGGTCTCGCCATAAAAACGAACGGACATGGTCACTCGTCTCCATTCTCGCGACCTCCGGCACTGGCCGGGCGCGGGGCCGACCGGTCGCGTTGTCTGCGGTGTCGCGCGCCGCCCTCCGGGCGGGCACCGGTAGCGAGGCGGCGATGAGGAAGCTGCGAGGGACCTGGGGGAACGCGTCAGGCGGCGCACCCCGCGGCCACCGCTCGTAGCTGGCGGCCGGGTGACCAGGTTCGGTCACCTCGTCCACGCTCCAGTGGCAGTCCGCGACGAACTGGCGCGGGGTGTCCGTGCCGAATAGCCAGGGGCAGCCTGCCGCCTCGAGCTTGCGCAGAAACGGGCGCGTGTACGGCAGGCGGAATATGCCGCGGCCGATCAGGTCAACCGCGATACGGCTGCCAGGCGCGGATACCTGGGCGGCCAGTGTCAGGACCCGGCCGGCCAGCGGCTCAGGCAGGTAGAACAGCAGGCCTTCGCCGAACCAGACCGTCGAGGCCGCCCCGTCGTAGCCTGCCCCGAGGAGAGATCTGGTCCAGTCGCCGGCCAGGTTGGCCGGCACCACCCGGCGCTCGCAGCGTCCGGCTCCGCCGGACGCTGCGAGAAGGCGTTCTTTGTAGGAAAGAAGCTCCGGCTGGTCCACCTCGAACAGGACCGTGCCCTCAGGCCAGGCAAACCGGTAAGCGCGGGTGTCCAGGCCCGCGCCGAGCGCGACCACCTGGCCGCCAGGGACGACGGCCGCGCGCAGGAAGTCGTCAAACCAGCGCGTCCGGATGGGCAGGAAGGGATTGCCATCGTCGGCGGCGTGCTCGGTGTGGAAATGCCGGAGCAGGAAATCACCCTCGGGCCCCGCGAGCACATCGGCGAACGGGTCGTCGAACAGGCGATCCGCGCGCCGGCTTTCCCGTGCCCGCGCCGCAGCGGTCCATCGCGCGGTCTGCGCCACCCCGCCTAGTTGTGTGTGCTGCGAGACGTCGGTTTCCATAACCCAGGAATGTATGGACAAAACGGGCAGGGCGACAGCTACCCGTGCGGGCGTAGCCATGCGGGTCACCGTGGCGGAAGGCGACGGTGTGCGGGCAGCAGCCGCTGGCGGCGCCATGACAGCCGGGCGGCACCAGAGCAACCTGGGAGATGCACCGGCAGCGACGACCCCCGAACGATGGAGCCGAAGGCCGCTTGTCTGACAGCCACCGGTCGTGACGGGCGAGAGGTCAAGGCCGTGGAGGCACCATGACAGACCGCCCGCTCGATCTCCCTTTGGCAGTGCCGCTCGACGGACCGGCGGGCGATCTGGAGAACACGCTGCGCCGGCGGGCGTCCGCGCGCGCGGACGCGGTCCGCCTGCTCCGCAGGGCAGGCCAGCCTCTCGTACTCCTGCTGGTGCTTGTCAACCTCGTCCTTGGCGTGCTGCCGGTGGTCTTCGTCATCGCGACCAGCGTCCTTCTCGGCCGGATACCCGCGGTCGTCGGAGCCGGCCCTGGCGCGTGGCACGCCTTGACCAGTGCGTTCGCCGTTGCCACGGCGGCGTTCGTCGCGATGCAGGTCATCGCCCCTGTCGCCGTGTCACTCGGGGCACTGCTGACCCGCCGGGTGGACCGCAGCGTGTACGACGAGCTCATGGCCGCGTCGCTGAGCAGCACGAGCATTGCCCCCCTCGAAGACCAGGCGATACAGGACGAGTTGCGGGTGGCCGGCCTGAAGCTGGAGTTCGCTATCCAGAGTCCCGGCAGCGCCTGCGCGGGCATGCTGGCGCTGATCGCGCGGTACACCCAGCTGGCCGGCTTCGCGGGGGTGGTGGCGGTCAAGTTCTCCTGGTGGGCAGGGCTGGGGATGGCCGCCGCTGTATTGCTGATCCGTCATGGCATGCGTGGCGGCCTGAGCAAGTATGCCGAGGCCAGGCGGCGCCTCGCGGCAGCCGAACGCAAGAGCTACTACCTGCGGGACCTCGCCATCAGGCCCGAGGCGGACAAGGAGATCCGGATCTTCGGGCTGGCCGGGTGGCTACACCACACCTACCGCGAGGTGTACCTGATGTGGTTGCGTCCGCTATGGGCTGCCAGGCGGCGCTTTCTCCTGTGGGGATTCCTCGCCTTCGCCGTGTGGGGCCTCCTCCTCGCTGCCGTGGTGTTCGGTGTCGTCGGGGCGAGCGCGACGGGCACCATGACGCTGACAACCTTCGCGCTTGTCGCGCAGGCCGCACTCGGGGCGCTCCGGCTGAGCGTGTTCTACCCGGAAGCGGACCTGCAGACCGCCATCGGCATATCCGGCTACGAGCAGGTGCGGCACTTCGGCACCCTGGTCAGGGAGTTCGCAGGCGGCGCCCCAGCCGGACCGCAGCGGCCAGTACCTGAGCTGGTCAGATCGATCCACTTCGACCGTGTCACCTTCGGTTACCCGGGACAGGACCGGCTCATCTTCGACAACCTGGACCTGACGCTGCCGGTCGGGCGCTGCACGGCGATCGTGGGAATCAACGGCATCGGGAAGACTACCCTGGTGAAGCTGCTGGCCAGGCTGTACGAGCCGAGCAGCGGCACAATCCGCGCTGACGGGCAGGACATCCGCGGCTATCCAGTCGAAGAATGGCGCTCGAAGATAGCCGTCATCTTCCAGGAATTCCTGCGCTACGAGGTCTCCGCCGCGGACAATATCGGCTTTGGCGCGATCGGCTGCCTGGACGACAGGCCGGGCATCAGGGCCGCGGCACAGGCCGCCGGCATCGCCGGAGCGCTTGACATCCTGCCCGCGGGCATGGACACGCCGCTGGCCAGGCACATGACCGGCGGAGCCGACCTGTCCGGTGGTCAGTGGCAGCGGATAGCCCTGGCCCGCGCGCTGTTCGCGGCGCGCCACGGGGCGCCGGTAGTCATCCTGGACGAGCCGACGGCAAGCCTGGACTTCCGCACAGAGGCGACCTTCTTCGACCAGTTCACCGAGCTGACCCGCGGGACCACCACGCTACTGATCTCGCACAGGTTCTCCACGGTGCGGCATGCCGACCTGATCGTGGTTCTCGGCCGTTCTGGTGTGGTCGAGCAGGGCAGCCACGCCGAGCTGATGGCCAGGAACGGCCGGTACGCAAGCCTGTTCCGGCTTCAAGGAGGACTGCTCACCGGCACGGAGGAGGCGGGCGGCAACGGCAGCAATGGCAGCAAAAGCAGCAATGGCAGCAATGGCAGCAAAAGCAGCAGCAGCAGCGCCAAGGCGGAGGGTGCACGGGAATGAGGGAAGTGCTCAGCGGTGGACGGCGGATGCTGGCCACGGCGTGGCAAGTCAGCCGATGGAAGACCATCCTCGCTCTCGTCCTGATGCTCACCGGTGCGGTTGCGGCGCCGTTGCTGGCTGCCGCGCTCGCCTGGATGACCGACGAAGTCGTCGCAGGGCACGCCGGTGCCGCGGCGACGGCAGGGGTGTGCGTCGTCGTCCTCGCGATCATGGCCGCCACCTTCGACCATTTCGCGCACGTCATCTACTTCGAGCTGTCCGAATTGGCCGAGGTGGACTACGACGAGGAACTGATCGCGCTGTCTAACGGCTCGCCGGGAATCGCGCATCACGAGCAGCCCGCGCACGCCGACACGCTGACCATGCTCCAGCGTGAAGGCAGGCAGTTCAGCATGCGCCTCGAGGCGCTGCTACGCGGCCTTGGCCTGGCCCTGGCGATGGCGGCGACCGGGATACTGCTCATCCGGCTGGCTCCGGTTCTCGTCGTGCTCCCGCTGGCAGCGGTACCGCCTCTGCTGACCGGGCGATGGGCCGAGAGCATTGTCGACAGGGCCAAGACGGCCGCGGCGCAGGAGTCGCGCACCGCGCTCAACCTCTTCAACCTGTGCACGTCAGCAGGACCCGCTGGTGAGCTGCGCATGTTCCGGCTTGAGCACGAGGTGCGGCGCAGGCACAGCCAGCTGTGGGACTCGGTCACCCGCCGCCAGTTCCGCGCCGACCTCGCCGCCACCTGGCTGAGGGCAGGGGGGCAGATTGTCTTCGCCCTCGCCTACGTGGCGGCGGTGCTCCTCGTGGTCCGCGAGGCGGTCATGGGCCGGCGCAGCGTCGGCGATGTGATACTGGTGCTGGCACTGGCGTCTCAGGTCAATCAGCAGATCACCACCGCGGTCGCCCTCCTGGCAGACCTGCAGCAGATGGCGAGCATGTACCGGCGCCTGGGGCGATACCGTTCCGCTGTAGCGGTCACCCATCGGGTACTGGTAGATAACGTGCCCCCGGACCGGCTGCTGCGTGGCATCGAGATTGCCGGAGTGACGTTTACCTACCCCGGCACCGACACGCCGGTCCTGCACGATGTGCAGCTGACCTTGCCGGCAGGCGGCACCGTCGCACTCGTCGGTGAGAACGGCGCTGGCAAGACCACACTCGTCAAGTTGCTCTGCGGCCTCTACCAGCCATCCCAGGGACAGATCAGGGTGGACGGCACGGACTTGCGGCGCATGCCGGTCGAGCAGTGGCGCGAGCGTATCTCCACGGGCTTCCAGGACTTCGTCCGGTATGAATTCCGCGTCAGGCACGCTGTGGGAGTGGGCAGCCTCGACCAGGTCTTCGCACCGGGCGCTGTGGGCGCCGCCCTGGAAAGGGCACACGGCGCGGACATCCTGGACCAGCTGCCCGACGGCTTGGAGGCCCAGCTCGGCAGGAGCTACAACGACGGGGTGGAACTCTCCGGCGGACAGTGGCAGAAGATCGCACTCGGCCGTGCCCTGATGCGCGAGGCCCCGCTGCTGCTTGTCCTGGATGAGCCCACCTCGGCCCTCGACGCGGAAGCCGAGCACGCGCTGTTCGAGCGGTACGCCGCCCAGGTCAAGCAGGTGGCGAAGAGTACCGGCGGGATCACCGTGCTCGTGTCGCACCGCTTCTCCACGGTGCGGATGGCCGATCTCATCGTCGTGGTCCGCGACGGCCGCATCGTCGAGGTCGGCGACCATGCCACGCTCACGGCCGGCGATGGCCTCTACGCGGAGCTGTTTGCCATCCATGCCAAGGCGTACAGCTAAGCCCGGATCACCGGCAGTCACCAGCCATCATCGTTGGATCATCATCATCGCCGGGATCACCAGCCGTAACCGGCCGTCGACGATGCCGGCCCTGATCGCGTTGACGGCGGCCATGGTGCGGTTGGGCGAATCGAGCTTCAGCATGATGTTGGCCACGAGCCGCTTGGCGCCGTGAGTCGAAATGCTGAGCCGCCGGGCGATCTGCTTATTGCTCAGCCCGCGGGCCAGCAGTACCAGGGCTTCGACCTCCCGGTTAGTGAGGTTGCGCAGCTGAGGGCGCTGCCGCTGCGGCGACGAGTCGGCGTGGGCCAGCAGTGCCCGGGCCATCGCGGGAGGCATGGGCAGGTCACCGAGGTGGCAGCGGTCGAGAGCGTCCTGCAGGGTCTTGGCGCTCAGATCCTGCTGTGACAAGTAGCCGCTCACCGGCGTCTCGGCGTAGCCGGAGGGATCGCTGGTGACCGCCTCGTCGACGAGCAGGAGGATCCTGGGTCCATTCTCCTCGAGGCTCTCCCCCGCCGGTTCAAGCCACTCGGCATCGACTTCGCTCGCGATGACGAAGTCGATCTCCCCCGTCCGCAGCAGGGCGGTCACCTCGACAGGGCCGACGCACAGCCGGACGGCGGCGACCGTGGGCATGGACAGGAGCACGGCCTCGATGCCCCGGCCGATGATCTGGTTGTTGACCAGGACTGCGACGCTTACGGCATCGACGCCGCTCGCAACCGAGCCAGTATTGGACATCTGGGTACCTCCGGTGACGACGCGGCCTGCTTTCCGTGCTGTGACCCCCCGGACGGCCTGACCGGTTATACCCGCACGATCACGATCTCCATTTCACTACCTGCGCCGGCGCCGGACATCTCTTGCCTTGCGGTATGGGCGGGCGGCCTTTCCGAGACTGGCCGGCTGCCCGCGGCTACGCCCTGCGGGCGATGCACCAGTCCTTGGCACCCAGTCGCAGCGGCACCGATGCGGGCGCCTCCGCGGGGGCTCCGCGCCAGAGGAGTTCGGTCCTTGCGGGTGCCTGCCCGTGGTTGATGACCACCGCCTCCGCGGGCCCGGCCGCCCCGTCCGGCACGATCTCCACGTCTGGATCGTCGCAGTCCACCGGCGGCCGGACGCCCGCCAGCTCAGCGACCCGCCGGTAGAAGCCCTCCCAGGAACTGCCGGTCAGCCGTCCCGGCCGATCGAGCTGCCGCTCGAACGGCGCCGTGCAGAACAGGACGCGCCCACGCCCGACGCGGTTGGCGAGCATGGCCGGCGTGCCGTCCAGGTAGAACGCCACCGGATGCGCGGTCGTCGGTTTCACGGTCGTGGGCCGCGCCGCGCCCGTGTCCCAGTCCAGGGGCCACTCGTCGCCGTCCCACCGGATGGTTACCTTGCCTTCTGGCAGCAGCGAGTAGTCGACGATCTCGGCCCCGGCAAGGTCGCTGCCAGGAAACCCGTGCAGGTGGTCACCCATCGAGTAGTAGAGGGTGCCGCCGCCGCGCAGGTACGTGTGCATCCTTTCCAGGTCGGACATGGTCACCTGGCTGACCGATGGGCAGATCACAAGCTGGTACCCGTCGAGTTCGCCAGACAGCACGTCGAAGTCGAGATGGGCGCGCTTGAGCAGGAGGTAGGCAAAGAACGTGGCCAGGGTCCCCGCTCCGCTATCCAGATAGGAGCCATGTGCGGCGCGTGCCCTCTCCGGCACGTACAAGGCGATCGGTGCCCGTTGGCGACGCCTGGCCAGCCGTGCCGCCGCGTTCGCCACCCGCGTGAACTCGGCCAGCGCGGGCTTGGACGTGCCGTCGAGCCTGCACAGGCCGACATGCCGCTCGTTCGGCCGGTCCCGGTAGGGCTGCTCTGATGAGGCGATGTCCTGCCAGCACCAGGCGACGACGCCGACCGCGCCATTGGCGAGGGCCGAGGCCGCCGACGCGCGCAGGTAGGCCGCCGCGCCGGCCTCGTCGACTCCGTAACTGCCGAGCTCGTCGATGAACGGCGGGCCGTACGCGCCCGCGAAACGCGCCAGGAACGGTGCGACATTCGTCGCCTTGTACGACCCGGTCGACTCGACAGAACCGGGGAACCAGGTGGGGAAGCCGTGGATGGCGATCATGTCGAGCGCGTCCGCATTGTCCACCCCGAACGGTGACGACCCGAGCGCCCCGGAGACGTCATTGGCCTGGATGACGAACGCGCCGGGCAGGCACTCGCGCAGCACTCCCGCCAGGCCTTCCTGCCAGGCGGCTACCTCGCCTCGTGACAGGGATGACGCCGCACCGGGTTCCACGTGTGCGATCTCGTCACCCAGGTCGACGGCCAGCACGTTGCCGAGCCCGGCGAGTGCGGCGCCAGCCTCGCGGGCGAACCCGGCCTGCCGTGCCAGCATTTCCGGGTCTCGCCACAGACTCCTGCCCTGACGCCAGGGCAGGTCAAGCCGCTGGCCGTTCATCCAGATCGTGAGCAGTGAGACGACGCAGACCAGGCCGGCCTCGCCGGCCATCGCCACCGTCTGGCGCAGCCGGGAGAACAACGTCCTGCGGTACCTGCCGGGCTCCGGCTCGAAGTCGCGCCAGAACACGTAGAACCGGACGGTGTTGAGGCCCGCCTGGGCGATCGCCTCGAATTCCCTGCTGAGCGCGGCAGGATCCCAGTCGGTCCAGATCCGGCAGCCCGCCCGGGACGGATGATAGTCGGCCCCCACCGCCACGAACGGCTGCCCGTCACGCAGTATCCGGCCACCGGAGATCACGAAAGTCATCGTGGGAGCCTTCCCCCTGTCAGGGCCGGTGGGCCGCGTACCACTCGAAGGCCGCGCACAGGCCGGTGTCCAGATCGACCTCAGGCTCGAAGCCGGTGGCGTTCCGCAGTACAGCGAGGTCAGGCAGGCGGCGGTCGGGCGAGCCGGCCGGCGGGTCGAGCAAGCGCAGCACGGGCTGGTAACCCGCCAGCCGTACCACCCGCTCGGCCAGCCTGTCGATCCTTATCTCCTCGCTGTCGTTGCCGATATTGGCCACAAGCGGGTCCCGCGCGGGCAGCCTCATCAGGGCGACGGTCGCCGCCACCGCGTCGTCGACATAGCAGAATGCGCGGGACTGCATGGCGCCGTAGACGGGGAACGGGTCCCTGCGAGCCAGGGCACGCCCGATGAAGTGCGGGATGACGTGGTCATCGCCCATCCGGGGACCGTAGATGTTGTGGTAGCGGCCGATGCGGACGCGGAACTCGCCGCCCAGCTGCCGCAGCAGGGCCTCGGCGACTATCTTGCTCAGCGCGTATGATGCTCGCGGCGAGGCCGGATCTGGCAGCACGAAAGGCACGTTCTCCGGCACGGGAAACGACGACAGCCCGAGTCGCGCCACGCCGTCGGCCACCTCGCTTGTGGAGCTGAGGAAGACCGCCGCTGGCGGCTGGCTGCGGCACCAGTCGAGGATCCGCACAGTGGATGTCAGGTTGACGTTCAGCACCCGGTAGGGGTCCTGGCTCGCCTGCCGCACGCCCACCACGGCCGCCAGGTGGTAGACGTGGTCGAACGAATCACCCAGCAGCCCCGGCGGGATCGGCGTGGTGAGATCGTGGGTCACCAGCGTCACCAGGGGGCTGATGGCCCGCAGTTCGGCGTCGCACCTGCCCCGGGAGAAGTCATCAAGCAGCGTCACCTCAGCGCCGTCTCGCAGCAGGCGCCGCGCCAGGTGCATCCCGATGAACCCGGCCCCGCCGGTGATGAGAACCCGCTCAGCCACGGCCCAGCCTCAGGTACTCGACGTCGTCCGCCCCGGCCAGGCCGACCGCCAGCTCGCCCCACATGTCGAACACGAGGGCCGGCAGGCGCATCAGGGAACGGATCGCCTCAACGCGGATCTCCTGGCGGTAGCGCGGGTGATCGACAAGCAGCACAAGCGCGTCCGCGCCATCCATGCCCTCGGCCAGGCCCATCGGCCGGAAGCCGGCGTCCGCGATGCGCCCGTCAGCCACATGGAAATCGTGCCCGGCGAGCACGGCGACGCGACCGCGCAGCGCTTCGGCGACCTGAAGCGAGGCGGCGCCCCGCACATCATCGGTCTCCGGCCGCCCTTTGTAGGCAATGCCGCACACCAGGACCTTGGCATCGGCTGCCAGCCGTCCCTGCCCGGCCAGTCCCTTCAGCACGAGATCGACGACCAGGCGCGGGATCCGCTCGTTGACCGCGCGGGCGGCCGCTACCATGGGCGGGCGGTAGCCTGCCTCCTCGGCCGCGTGCATGAGCAGGTACGGATCCTTGACCAGGCAGCTGCCGCCGACGAATCCCGGCCGGGACAAGTCGGGCCTTGGGTAACGCAGGTTCGCCGCGGCGATGACTTCATTGCCGGGCACAGCGAGCGCATCGGCCATCAGCGCGACCTCGTTGCCGAATCCGTAGATCAGGTCGGTGTGCGCGTTGCACACCAGCTTGACCATCTCGGCGGCCTCCAGGCTGGACATCACCACCTGATCGGCGGCGACCCGGGCGAACAGCTCCCCGGCACGCGCCACGGAGGACTCATCGAACCCGCCTATCACCTGGGGAAGTGAGGCCAGCTCGGCCAGTGCCCGGCCCTGGATGGTCCGCTCTGGGCAAAAAGCAAGGGCGGGCGGGTCGGCCCGCCCGCGCAGCAGCGGATACACGAGCCGTCGGCACGTGCCCACCGGCACGGTGCTGCGCACCACGACCAGGGTGTCCGCGGCGATGTGCCCGGCCACCTGTGCGGCTGCCACCTCGAGGTGCCGCAGATCCGGCCGCTTCGTGTCCGGGTCGACCGCGGTGCCGACGCAGATGATGACGGCCGACGGCGGCGTGCCTGGCAGCCGGCCGGTGACCGTGAACCGCTCAGGGGGGAGCGACCGCAGCAGCTCCGCCACCCCGGGCTCGAAGAAGGTCGGGCGGCGGGCGGCCAGGGCCTCCCTGGCACGCGGATTAACCTCCACGCCGGTCACCGGCAGGCCAGCGGCCGCCAGGGCCAGCGCAAGGGTGAGCCCAACGTAGCCAAGCCCAAGGACGACGACGCGGTCGCTCGCGGCCTGCCTGCCGGGGTGCGGTACCGCGCTTCCGCGCTCATGGTGCGTGGTGATACCGCTGTCTCCCGCTGCTGACGCGATCACCCGCGGCTGGTCGATCTTGCCCATTCCGGTATGCGGCAGGCTGTCCATGGCGTGCAGGTGGTGCGGCACCTCGTAGGGCGCCAGCCGCCGCGACCGGCAGAACTCGACGATGTCCTCGATGCTGGCGCCCGGCTCGAGCACGACGGCCGCGTGCAGGCGCTGCTCCTGGTCGGGGGCGGCCATCCCGTAGACGAAGACATCACGGACGCCCTGGTACTCGGCCAGGATCCGCTCGATCCGCCGGGGGTTGACCTTCCTGCCACCGACGTTCACGAAGGTGTCCTTGCGGCCGGTGAGGAACAGCCGGCCATGATCGTCGATCCTGGCCAGGTCGCCGGTGGCGTAGCTGTCGTGGTCTCCGCGGGCCGGGCTCGGCGCACCCAGGTATCCAGAGAAAAGCGTGGGAGTGCGCACGAACAGCTGCCCGCCGACCGCGGTGTCCGGCTCGATGTGCAGCCGCACGCCAGGGGCGGCGACGCCGACCGCGTCGGGCGGCCATGGCTCGCCCGTGTCGGGCTGATAGGCGATCAGGCCCGCTTCTGTGCTGCCGTAGATCTGGCGGACCGTGCTGGACAGGCCCACACCGACCTCGGCCGCGAGCTCGAGGGACAGCGGGCCGCCCGAGGACACGGCGGTGCGCAACGCCGGGAAGCCGCTCTCGGATCGGAGCATGGGCGCGAGCAGCCGGTAGACCAGGGGCGTACCGAGCAATGTTGTCGCGCCGTCCCGCAGCCCCGCGAGCACCTGCCTGATGCTGAACCGGCTGAGGGTCCACAGGCTCGCCCCGGAGACCACGCTGGCCGCCAGCCCGCCGATCAGGCCGAAGGAGTGGGCAAGGGGAACCGCCGCGAGGATCACGTCAGTCTCGGTCAAGCCGAATACCTGCTGATAGACGCGGCCGCCGTGCCTGACGTTCCGCAGGGGCTGGCGGGCGACCCGGGGTTCCCCCGTGGACCCCGAGGTCAGCTGGAGTATCTCGCCGGCCGGCGGGCCGGACGGCAGCCTGGCAGTCCCAGAAGGGGCACGGCATTCCCCATACGTCAGGCGGGTCAGCGGGGCCGGCACGTCGTCGACACCCGAGGCCGGCCCGACCACGATGCGCGCCCCGACGTGGTGGATCGCCAATCCCTGGTCCGCCAGGTAGGAGCTCTTCTCCTCGATGAGCAGCACGTCCGCGCCCGCGCTGGCAAGGCCGAGGATGGTGGCCACGCTGGCCGCGGTACCGTCGACGATCACCACGACGGGGCCGCGGCGGGATAGCTCGTGCGCACGGGAGGCGACCGAAAGGGCGTCGCGGTGAAGCTCCGCCCAGGTCGTCTCCGCCCAGCCGGCTGACGTGCCGGCCCGAACGGCGACCGCGTCCGGTGACCGTTCGCTACGCAGCCCTAGTTCGGCGAGCATCGCACGACCTCCGCGAGCGCGGCAGGTGACGCATCCTCGAAGATCGCCTCGAGAAGCGCCGATTCCAGCTCCTCCACCCCGCGGGTCTGCGACACGAACTCATCAGGCAGCCCGCGTTCACGCAGAAGCCGTTGCAGGACCTCGATAGCTCGCAGCGAGTCGCCGCCGCAATCGAAGAAGTCCTCGTCCGCGGCAAGGGGAGCGCGCGCCAGCACCTGGCCCATCACCGTGCCGATTGCACTGCACAGGTCAGACGATTGATCTGTCATGAATTCCACGGTCTTCCTGGTGGCTTATTACTGAGTGCCACTCCATTGTCCTTCGTGTCATCGCCCGGCGCATCTTTTTGATTGCCGTGCAAGGCAGGCCCGGGCAGGCTACTGTAACAATGGCCGGAGAACTGTCAGGTGAAACTCCGTGGCTTAACCCTTGAGCCGCAGCGCACCGAAGACCGCGCCCTGCGAATCACCGAGCACGGCGAAACGACCCACCGATACGTCGCTTGGCGGCACGTAGACGGTGCCGCCGATGTGCCTGACGCGCTCGGCCGTGTCGTCGACGTCGGCGACATCGAAGTACACCATCCAGTGCGAGGGCAACTCGGCCGGGTGGCTGTCATCCATCGGCAGCATCCCTGCGACGGTGCGGTCGTACAAGTGCCAGTCATACAGCCGCCTGGGGCCGACGTTCTCCGATACCGGCTGCCACCCGAAGACGGCCTGGTAGAACGGGATCGCCAGCTCTGGCTGCCTGGTCTCGAGTTCGTTGCGGCGCAACGTGCCTGGCTCGTTGACCAGTACCGCACCGTGCTGCTTGCGAGGCTGCCAGACGGCGAACCTCGCGTCGGTCGTGTCGGCGAACACGGCCGCACGACCTGCGTCGAGGACGTCAGCCGGCTCGAAAATCACGTGACCACCTGCCTGCCTCACGGCCTCGGCGGTGGCGTCGGCGTCATCCACACACACGTACGTCAGCCATTCTGTCCGGCCGGGCTGGTACTTCGGCATGAAGCCGGCCACCGGCTTGTCGTGCAGGTACGCGATCCGCCGCTCCGCTTCGTCAGGCTCCTCCACCTGCCACTCGAACAGCTTGCTGTAGAACGCTGCCGCCCGGACCGGATCAGGCGCAGGAAGCTCAATCCACGATGGGATTCCCGGCGGGTAGGTCGTCATCTCCATGGCCACGAACCTTTCTGCGGCGAGTGAATCTCAGTCACGCCCAGCCTTTGGCGCGCGGTCACCTAAGTCAATCGCCGCCGACCCGGACTTTCGGGCGCGACACCGGCCGACCGACCTGGGCATGCCCGGCTGGTGCGGGCTCACCTCTCGCGCGCCGAGCCCGATGCGAGGCGGGCGCCCCGAGGCGGGCGGATCACCGCCTGCTACAGGTACGCGCGCAAGATCACCCGTGCCACGCAGACCGGGGCGGCCCGGCCCCGGATGGCGAGGGCGATGGTGACCGACAGCTGCGCTCCCCCGCGGAACTCATCCACCGAGCGGATCCTGGCGCCAGCCCGCAGCCGGGCGCCGACCACCACCGGCGAGAGGAACCGCACCCTGTCGCCGCCGTAGTTCACGATCATGGAGAAGCCCCGCAGGTCAAGGATCTGGCCCAGCAGGTGCGAGGTGAGCGACAGGACAAGGTTGCCATGAGCGATCGGCCGCCCGTACCGGCCGACGGCGGCCCGTACCGGGTCAACGTGGATCCACTGGTGGTCGTCGGTGGCCTCCGCGAACCTGTCCACCCGCTCCTGGGTAATCTCCAGCCAGTCGCTGTACCCGAGATGCCGCCCGAGCAGAGCCCGCAGCCCCTCGACTCCCACGGCGACGACCACAATAATCCGCCCTCCTCCGGGTCAACGCCGAGGCGACCTGGACGGCGGGCCGAGGCGGCCGGGGTGGTACGCATCGTCACACCCGCCCGATGAACCGCGCATCTCCGCGCTTGCGGTGCCCCGGCTGGGCTGCCAGCAGGCGACGGCGCCTTCAGGCGCTGTCGTGGTCGTGCCCGAAAGCGCGCGGCCAGCGCCAGTATGCGCAATTACGGAGATGGACGGGACGGCACGCGGGTAAGGATGCTGGGAGCACAGTCTGCATAGTCCGTCCGCGACGGCACCGGTGGATCTGCCGGCCGGCAGGAGGCTGGCTCGCGTCGAGGCGCCGGTCAGGTATGGCCAGGGGAAGGAGCTCGGGTGGGACAAGGTGACGGCGGAGCCCGGCCGGATGCCGCGCAGGCCCCGCGCACCAGTGCCATGAGCACCACCCCGCACTGGCGGGTAACGCTCGCGGATAACACGGTCGACGACCGGGAGATCGCCGCCGTAACCGACGTGCTCCGCTCCCGGTGGCTGTCAGCCGGCCCGCAGACCCGCCAATTCGAGCTGGAATTCGCCGGCATGCTCGGCCTGCCTGACGCGGTCGCGGTCAGCAGCGGAACGGCTGCCCTGCACCTGGCGGCCATGGCTCTCGACCTGCGCCCTGGCGATGAGGTGATCCTGCCCTCCCTCAGCTTTGTCGCCGCGGCCGCGGCGATCGCGCTGCAAGGGGCGACCCCCGTCTTCGCCGACGTCCGATCGGCGCAGGATCTCACCATCGACCCCGCCGACGCGGCGCGGCTCATCACCGCACGGACCAGGGCCATCGTCATTATGCACTACGGCGGTCACCCGGCAGACCTGACCGCGCTCCGCCGGGCAGCCGACGACCACGACCTGAGCCTGGTCGAAGACGCGGCGCACGCCCCGGTGACAGGCCAGCCCGGCCGGATGCTCGGAACCCTCGGTGACCTCGGCTGCTTCAGCTTCTTCGCGACAAAGAACATCACCACAGGCGAAGGCGGCATGGTCGTGGCACAGGACCCCGCCGTCCTCGAGCGGATCCGGCGGATGCGCGCGCACTTCATGACCACGTCGACCCAGGACCGCATGCGCTCTGGCACTGCCGACTACGACGTGCCGGGCCTCGGGCTCAACTACCGCCCCACGGACATCTGCTCAGCACTCGGCCGCGTCCAGTTGGCAAAGCTCGCCGACGACCGCGCCCGGCGCCGCAGGCTCGCCGCCACGTACCGCGCGCTGCTCGGCGATGTCCGCGGCATGGTGATCCCGTTCGAAGAGTCAGCTGGAGCCTCCGCACACCACCTGATGGCCGTGCTGCTGCCGGCGGGCATGGACCGGGAGGCCGTGCGGGCCGGGCTCACCGCGGCCGGCATACAGACCTCGGTCCATTACCCCCCCACCCACCGCTTCACCTTCTACCAGCGCACCTTCGCGTCGAGCAGGCGACCGCTGCCTGTGACAGAGGCGGTGGCCCCCCGGCTCCTCTCGCTCCCGCTACACAGCCGGATGTCCCACGACGACGCGGTGCTCGTGGCGGTAACCCTGGCCACCACCGTCCACGCCCTCACCCGAGCGTGACATATGCCAAGGCCCCGCCCGCCTGCCGCGCCCGCGGCCACCGCAAGGCCGACCGCCGATCACTATCCGCCCCACATAGCCGGAAGCGACTGATAATGACCGTTGAACCGCATGCCGCGCGCATCCTGGATCGGGACAAGATAGGCGAAATAACCACCCGGGTACTCGCTGACATGGTTCAGCGGGACATGGAAACGCTGGGCGAGGACGTCAGGCTTTTTCTCGACCTGAGCCTGACCTCGATCAATGCCCTTGAGCTGATCATGATGCTCGAGGACGAACTGGGAGTCGAGCTCAGGACAGATGCTCTGAGCTGGTCTCATCTGGAGACCCTCGGCTCGCTGACGAGCTACGTCGCCGATCAGGCCGGCGTCTGAACTGACATTTCGTGTACGAACTGCCCGGCCGCGACCGCATACTCGACGGCTTCGCGGCGAACCTGACCGCCGACGGTCAGAGCGCGCCAGGCCAGCGGGCCAGCCGCATCTCGACGCGGACAGGCGGCCGGGACGACCGCAGTGGCGTGCCCTCTTCGCGGTAGCGCACGAGCGCCGCATGTTCGTGGCCAGGCGGCGGCGTGCCATCGGCATGGATGACGCGCCACCACGGAACGCCGCCGCCGGACACTGCCATCACCCGGCCAACCTGACGCGGACCGCCCTCGCCGAGGTATTCGGCGATGTCGCCGTAGGACATCACGTGCCCGGGCGGTATCGCGTCCACCACGTCGAGCACGCGGCTGGCGAAGTCATCGAGCACCGCGCCGGACGCGTCCTCCGGCGCTACGTCAGTCAAGGCTCTCCCACCATGAGGAACCAGGTGAGACCTGCGGCGATTCTCCCGGAAGACCGGACGGGCCCCCGGAGAACGTGTGAGGCACTTGTCCCGCGGAAGGCCTCGGGCCGTAGGGGTCAGGAGGTGTCCCCCAGGGCATGTCCTCGCGGAACGGCCCCGGAGGGTCGTCTCCCCATGAGGTACGGCCCGCCGACGAGCCCTCCCGGTACGCCGCGGTCGGCGGGGGCCCGGGGCCCGCGTGCGGGTAGGGACCGGCCGGCTGCTGCCGCGGGCGGCCCCTGACGGCGATGCGACGCGCCGCCGCCGCGGTGAGAACCACCGAGGCGAGCGCGAGGAATGCGAACAGCACAAGCTGCCCGGTGCCACGCGGCCGCACCGGCGCGGGCGGCACCGCCGCGCCGCCGCCGCCGAACTGGCTCGCGGCCGCTACCCCGGTCGCGCGCGACCGGTAGCCGACGAGCGTGCCAGCCGCGGCCAGCGCTGCCGCCACGTCGACCGTCCCGAACCCGACGTGGTCGTCGTATCCCCCCCTGGCCGGCCGGCTGCGCGTGGTAGCGGTCATGGCCTGGATGACGAGCGCGGGCGACAGCCGCGGGTACGCCGACTTGAGCAGGGCGGCCGCCCCCGCGACAAGGGCACACGCCGGACTTGTCCCGCTCACCAGCCAGTACTGGCCGTCACGGCCCTGGGCGGGCACCTTCACGCCGGGCGCGGCCACCTGCACCGACAGGTTGTCGCTCGAGAAGGCCGCCGCGGCCCCGTCCGCGCCCACCGCCGCGACGCCGAGCACGCCAGGGTAGTCGGCGGGGAACGAGAACGGCGCGTACGCGTGGTCGCGGGCGAAGGAAGAGTCTCCGCCGTTGCCCGAGGAAGCGACCACGACCACTCCCCGGTCGTAGGCGTACTGGAGGGCGGACCTGACCGCCTTGCTCGGCTCGCCGTATCCGATCGACATGCTGATGATGGCCGCGCCGTACCTGACCGCGTCCCGGATTCCAGTGGCGAGTGACTGCTGGATACGGCTCTCCGGCTCTCGCTGGTAGGAGTTGTAGCCGGGATCGCCATGGTCGGGGATCACCCGGATGGACAGCACTTTCGAGCGGGGCGCGATGCCCATGATGCCGTCGGCCCCGCCGTTGTTGCCATGCCCGGAGATGAGCGATGCCATCCAGGTCCCGTGCGTGCCCCAGTTCGGGTTGTCCCCTGAGGTATGCACGCCGGTGAGATCGGGTCCTGTGATCACCGACCCGGTGAGGTCAGTGACGGCAGGGCTGACGCCGCTGTCGAGCACCGCGACAGTGACCCCCTGCCCCTTGCTCGTCGCCCACGCGCTCGGCGCGTTCAGCATGTCGAGCACCCACTGCTGTGCGTCGCGTATGGCGTCCGCCTGAGCCGGCCGGGGTGCGGTCGCCAGGCCTGCCGTGCAGATGCCGGTCAGCGCCACCAGGCACATCGCCGCCGCCGGGATTCTCCTGGTCAGCATCCGGGTGCTCCCGGGCATCGCGGCGCGGCGGGTGGCGCGCCGAACGAGGCGGCGATCGACCGCGCCACGCCCCCCGCGACGCTTGTCATCTCGCTGTCGGCGTACGGATTGTCCGCTACCTGGGCACGAGGCCGGCCGTCAGCGTACCCGACCGCGTAGAAGACAACGTAGGAACCGGCCGCGAAGCTCGACGTGAGCTGGCGCTGCCCATCACGGAACCGCGCGGCGACCGTGTGCGGGAAGAGCAGCGCCCGCACCCCCGGCCGGAACCCCCGCGCGCCGTGGCCGCCGGCCAGCTGGCCCGCGGCCGCCGCGGCCTGCCCCGGTGCGGGGAGGACGGCGATGCCGATCGTCACCACATAGCTGCCTGTCGCGTCGGCGTAGGTGGCCCGCAGGATCGCCTGGCAGCCGTGCCGCGCGAGCACGCTGGCCGCCGCCGGGTCCGTGGTCGTCGCGCAGCCCGCCTGCGGGGAAATCCCGACCCGCCGCGCGGTCAGCGTCAGGCCGTCGACGTCCGCCAGGGCGGATGCGGGCAGCTGATACCTGACGGAGCCCGGGAAGATCTTCCCGGCAGGCCACGTCCGCCACCGCTTGCCGAACTCCCAGGCCGTGATCTGCTGCTGCTGCGCCGCGGTGAACCGCCTGGGCAGGACTCCGGCAGCGACTCCGGTCAGCGCGGCGGCGACCCCGGCAATGCCCACGAGCAGGACCAGGACCCAGGCCGTCAGTCCGATTCGCCCTCCGGCGCGCAGGGGAAGCCGGGGATACGCGGTGCGCTGAAACGCGCCGCCCTGGATATCCGGCTCGGTCGCCACAAGGGCATGCTACGGCCTGGTCCGGCCGCGTTGCCTGGCTCGGCGCCAGGTTGCCCCGCACACTACTCGCTGGTATGGCGGGCGTCGTAGGCCGCGCGGGCGGCCTCGACGTCGCCGACATGGCTGTCCGCCCATGCGACAAGCTGGCAGGTGGTCGCCAGCAGGCTATGGCCCATCGGGGTCAGCGTGTAGTCCACGCGCGGCGGGATGACCGGGTAGACGGTGCGAGTGACGATGCCGTCGCGCTCGAGCCCGCGCAGGGTGACGGTGAGCATACGCTGGCTGATGCTCCCGATGGACCGGCGCAACTCGGTGAACCGCACAGTACCCGCGCCGATCTGATGGATCACCATCACCGACCACTTGTCGCCGATTCGGTCGAGTACCTCGCGGGACAGGCAGGCTCGGGCCGAGTGCGGCTCCGGGGCGGATGCGGTCACTGGTTCCCTCCGGGTAACTGAGGCAGGAGAAAGTGCCCCCTTGCGACGCCCTATAGTAGTTACTATAAATGCTACTAGTTCTTCTTCAGAACTGACACTGGAAACGTAACTAGAAGATAGGAACACCATGACCACGACCGCCGTCGAGATCCCGGGCTACCTAGCGGGCACCTGGAACGTCGATACGGCCCACTCGGAGGTGTCATTCGTCATCCGGCACATGATGGTCAGCAAGGTGCGCGGGCGGTTCGACGACTTCGAGGGCACCATCGTAACCGCCGAGAACCCGCTCGACTCGTCGGCTACCGCGACCATCCAGCTGACCTCCATCAGCACGGCGAACAGCCAGCGCGATGACCACGTCCGCTCGGCCGACTTCTTCGACGTCGAGCACCACCCGACGATGACCTACCGGTCCACCGGCATCCGCGGCGACGGCGACCAGCTCATCGTCGACGGCGAGCTGACCCTGCGCGGTGTCACCAAACTGGTGCCGCTGTCCCTGGAGGTCAACGGGTTCGGGCCCGACCCGTTCGGTGGCACCCGCGCTGGCCTGTCCGCCACCGGCGAGATCAACCGCAGCGACTTCGGGGTCAGCTACAACGGGCCCATCCCCGGCGGCGGCGTGGCCCTCGGCGAGAAGGTGACCCTCACCATCGAGATCGAGGCGATCCTCCAGAAGGACGCCTGACACCCACCAGCCGACTCCGGCCAATGGCGTCGATCCGGGGATTCACCCCCGCCGAACCGGGGTGATCCGCGTATTCACCCCCTTCCAAGGGGGGCGGGGCCATCAAGCCAATGGTGTCGATCCGGGGATCGTGGACCTCCTGGGGTCGTCGATCCCCGGATCGACGCCATCGCACCCGCCGCCCTGGCGGCCGAACGTCAGGACATGCGGATGATCTGACCGGTGATGCGGCTGCCCTGGTGGGACGCGAGGAAGGCGACCACCTCGGCGACCTCATCTGGATGTGCGACCCCGAGCGGGCTGGCAGCAGCGGCTGCCGCTGCGACGGCAGGCGTGATCCATCCGGTGTCCGTCACCGGAGGCATGATCATGTTGGCCGTGATCCCGTACCGGCCCAGCTCGGCTGCGGCCGCCATGGTGTAGTTCTCCTGCGCAGCCTTGGCCGCGCCATAGGAAACCTCTTCGGGGAAGCCGCCCGGACCCCCGGAAGTGAGCCCGATGATGCGCCCCCAGGTAGCGCCGCGCTCGATATGGCGGCGGGCGAACTCGGATATCAGCAGCGCCGGTGCCCGGGCATCCACGGCGAACTGCCGCTCGTACCCCTCGGCATCGACCCGCCGCAGCATCCGCCCGAACCTGTCCGCGACCGCCGGCAGGAACGTGTCGGCCAGCCATCCACTCGCGTTGTTGACGAGAATCTCCACCGGGCCGAGCGCGGATTCGGCACGGTCAAACAGCTTCGCGGGCCCACCAGCGTCCGCGAGGTCGGCCTCCATGCATTCCGCGGCCCCGCCGCCGTCACGGATGACGGCAGCGACACGGTCGGCGGCGCAGGCGCGCGCCTGCCGGTAGCCGGCGGGGAACGCCGGGTCGTCGGCGTGCTCGCCGAGATCCAGGCGCAGGTAGGTAAGAAAGACAGCCGCGCCCCGGACGGCCAGCGCGCCGGCGACAGCGGCGCCGATGCCGTGGTTGGCGCCCGTCACGAGGGCAACGCGCCCCGCAAGCCCAGGCTCGGCCAAAGCCCCTCCTCCAGCGACTCCGCGCAACCGCCATCGGGCCGGTCCCAGCACAGCGATAGGCCATCGTCGCGGTTATGCTCCCCGTGAAAATGCCATTCATGCCGAACGGGAGCGCGATGGCAGTCCCCGCCAGCCCCTTCTCACCCCGCGCACGCCGCATCCCCGCAGCCCACTGTCCGCCCGCTCCGGTCTAGACCGGTCTAGACCGGTCTAGACCGGAGCGGGCGGATAGGCGCTGGCGGGCGGACCAGATGTGCGCACCGGTGGACCACCGCTGTAGTTGGGTGTGGATCGGTGGACCACCGCTGTAGTTCAGGCCGACGCGGGCAGGACCCAGCGGTCCCATGACCATGCGGGACATTTGACGCAACCCAGGGGTTATTCAAAGTAGTTTCTGATGAAGATCAGCACCCCGGCGATCCTCGCCACGGCCAGCGGCGAACTACAGCAGTGGTCCATTCACGCAGTCTGGTGTGTGTGAATGGACCACTGCTGTAGTTGCGGCGACGCGGCGCCCCGGGCCGGGCCAGGCCGCGCGGCCTGGCAAGATCACGGCCTGCGGGCTTTGAATAACCCTCCCAGCCGACCACCCCCGGACCGGACCGGTCCGGACCGGACCGGACCGGACCCGCGGGAGGCCGGGCAGACACGAGCGGGACTCGACGGCTTCATGACCGTGCGGAGATATTTCAGACATTTTTTCAAGCGTGGAACCCAGTGTGGTAAGAAAGCGACGCCCACGGGCCGTGTCAAAATCCCCACCTACCCATGAGTAATGGAGGGGACGCCTTGCAGAGCGGAGTTTCCGTGGCACGAAGTGGGGTGATCTTGGGATCGATGCCCTCGCTTGACCATGGAAGTGGAGATCATTTTTCCTCGACTTTGATTCTGCGACAGCCCGCCCACCGTCACTTTCTTGACACACCGCGCTCCACAGTTGACAGGAAGTCCGTAATGCCGGGAAGGCTCATTCAGTAGGACGGGAGGGAGGGGTCTACCTGGCTGACCCAGGCGAGTACGCCGCCGCCTACGTGCACGGCGTCGGAGAAGCCCGCATTGTGCACTATGGACAGGCATTCGGCGGAGCGCTGGCCGCTCTTGCAGTGCAGCACGACCCGCTTGTCCTGCGGCAGCCGCTCCAGCGCCGCGCCGGAGACGAACTCACCCTTGGGGATGAGCGTGGCGCCGGGGATGGATACGATCTCGTACTCGTTCGGCTCCCTGACGTCCACCACGAAGATGTCCTCGCCGCGATCCAGCATGGCCTTCAGCTCGCGCGCCGTTATCGTCGAGCCGACGACTGCCTGCTGCGCCTCCTCCGACACCGCCCCGCAGAACTCCTCGTAGTCGATCAGCTGGGTGATCGTGGGGTTCTTGCCGCACACCGCGCACTCCGGATCTTTCCTGACCCGGACAGCGCGGTAGCTCATCTCGAGGGCGTCGTACACCATCAGGCGCCCGACGAGCGTCTCGCCTATCCCCGCTATGACCTTGATCGCCTCATTGACCTGGATCGACCCGATGGAGGCGCACAGCACGCCGAGCACGCCGCCCTCGGCGCAGGACGGCACCATCCCCGGTGGCGGCGGCTCCGGGTAGAGGCAGCGGTAGCAGGGCCCGTGCTCGGCCCAGAACACGCTGGCCTGGCCGTCGAAACGGTAGATCGAGCCCCAGACGTAGGGCTTGCCGAGCAGGACGCACGCGTCGTTCACGAGGTAGCGGGTGGCAAAGTTGTCCGTGCCGTCCACGATCAGGTCATACGGCTCGAAGATCCGCATCGCGTTGTCGGAGTCGAGCCGCTCCTCGTGCAGGACCACGTTGACGTACGGGTTGATCTCCCGGATGCTGTCCCGGGCCGACACAGCCTTCGGCCTGCCGATGTCAGACTGACCGTGGATGATCTGCCGTTGCAGGTTCGACTCGTCAACCACGTCGAAGTCGATGACGCCGAGAGTGCCGATTCCCGCCGCCGCCAGGTAAAGCAGCGCGGGCGAGCCGAGTCCGCCCGCGCCTACGCACAGCACCTTGGCGTTCTTCAGCCGCTTCTGCCCGGACATCCCGACATCCGGGATGATCAGGTGGCGGGAATAGCGCCGGACCTCGTCCACGGTCAGCTCGTCGGCCGGCGAGACCAGGGGTGGCAACGACACTGCGCTCTCCAGATATGGGCTCTGATAACGGTGCTGACTTAACAGCGCTGACTTTAACTGGGCTGACTGTCCGTTTCAGGGACAACCCGGCGCGGCGGAACCGCATTCCCTCGGGCCGGCCCCGGGCACCGACCGCGATCATGACGGCTGGACGGCGGCCGCTGCGGTGCCGCCATCACGCTCCCGTTCGGTATAGAGGGGCTGTCCTGCTGCCTTTTGCTCTCCGGGTTCCGCCGCCGCGGCCGCCACCAGCGACCAGATTTCCGCCGCCACAAGTCCCGGGCGTTCCATCTGGGGGACGTGACCCGTTCGCGGCAACAGCACGACCCTGGCGCGCCTGAACGTGCGTGCCGCCCGGCCTGCCATCCTCGGATCCACCACGCGGTCATGGCTCCCGTAGATGACAAGCGTGGGCACCGCGACCCCCGCCGCGACCCGCCAGAGTGATCGCGGCCCGCGGCGGAGGTACTCGGCCACGATCGCCCTGGCCGATGCGAGCAGCGCCTCACCCGCATACCTGAGCCTGTCCCTGCGCGCGAGCTCCGCGACCTCCTCCGCGCGACGCTGCGGATGAACGAGATCTATGTCACAGAACACTTCCGCGAGAGTGTTCGAGACCCGCACAGGTGCGGGAAGCTGCCCGACCCTGCCGAGGAGCCAGCCGCCGACCGCAGGGACGCAAAGGACGCAAAAGCGGGCGGAGATCACCCGTACCCGCAGGTCCGGCATGGCAGGCGCGAGCAGCGTGAGCGTCCGCACCAGGTCGGGGCGCGCGGCGGCGGCACGGACGCAGACCGCTCCGCCGAGCGAGTTGCCGATCAGGTGGACCGGCCCGCGGCCGCGCTGCTCGATCAGCCGCACCACCGCGGCGGCCTGTGCGCGGACCGAGTAATCGCCGTCCGGCGGTGGCGGCGAGAAGCCGAAGCCAGGCAGGTCCACCGCCTCGCAGGCGAGCGCTCCCGGCATCACCTCACGCAAGCGCCCCGGGGGGTCTTGGGGGGCGCGAAGCGTCGCCCCCCCAGGCTGGTACCGCGGGGGGTCTTGGGGGGTCGCCCCCCCAGGCTGGTACCGCGGCGGGGCGCCCGCGCGCCTCAGCAGGTCCATCAGGTCGGTCCAGTTCGTCGACGACCCGCCGAAGCCGTGTACGCATAGCGCAGGCTCGGTGGGCTCGCCGGTCTCCGTGACCGCGGGAGCGCTGCGGACAAATACGTCGCCGCGCCCGAGGAACATGAACTCACCTGGCCAGGGCGGAATCGGCGCGGGCACGCGCTCGGGCACGGGCTACCTCCCGGTCAGGCGGTTGCCTTGCGGCGCCTGCCTGGTCCTCCGCCAGTCTTGCCGCGGTCCTTCTTCGCCGCTTCGACGCTCGCCCGCAGTGCTTCCGCGAGATCGACGGACCCGTCACCGGCCTGCTGCCCGGCCGCCGGCTGGATGACCTCGCGGCCCTCCGCCTTGGCGTCTACGAGCGCCTCGAGCGCCTCGCGGTAACTGTCGTGATGCTTCGAAGGGTCGAAGTCCTCGGTCATCGTCTCGATCAGCGACGCCGCCATCTTCAGCTCCTGCGAGCGGACCTCGATGTCCTCGCCGAGGAAACCGAAGTCCGGGGTGCGCACCTCGTCGGGCCACAGCAGGGTCTCGAGCACGAAGACGCCGTCGCGGACGCGCAGCACCGCGAGTGTCTCGCGCTGGCGCAGCGCCACCCGCGTCACCGCCACCTTGCCCGACCGCTCGAGCGCGTCGCGCAGCAGCACGTACGCCTTGGCGCCCTTGCGTTCCGGCTCGAGGTAGTAGCTCTTCCCGCACAGGATCGGGTCCACCTCGCCGGCCGGGCTGAAATGAAGGACCTCGATGCTGCGCGTCGTCACGAGGGGCAGGTCAGCGAAGTCCTCGTCGGTGAGCACCACCATCTCGCCCGTCGGCAGCTCATACCCCTTGGCCACGTCCGGATAGGGGACCTCCTCGCCGCACGTGGAGCAGATCCGGCGGAACTTTATCCGTCCGCCGTCCGCCACATGGACCTGACGGAACGCGATATCTCGCTGTTCGGTCGCGGCGTAGAGCTTCACCGGGATCATGACCAGGCCGAACGAGATCGCACCAGTCCACATGCTGCGCATGATGTCTCCATACCCGTCTTGGACCATACGTGATACATCCAGTGTTGTCCGAGTTTTACTGTTCGGCAATATGTTCGATTGGCATCACTCGAAGCGGTCTTTGCCAGTTAACCCCGCCCGGCCACCCGGCCAGGGCTGCGATGATGAACGCACCCGTGACAGCCCGGGAGGGGGAAGCCGCAGGGGGCCCTTCGCCCGGATGGGGAGACGGAAGGGTGAGCACATGCCCGAGTTCGATGTCGTCGTGCTTGGCGGCGGTACCGCCGGTGAGCACGTCGCGACCGAGGCGGCGAGGGGCGGCCGTTCGGTGGCGCTGGTGGAAGCAGGCCTAGTCGGAGGTGAATGCCCGTATCTCGCCTGCCTGCCATCGAAGTCGCTGCTGCAGTCGGCCCGCAGGGGAGAGACCTGGGAACACGCGGTCGCCCGCAGGGACGAGGTGACGGGTCACCTCGACGATGCGGCCGCGGCCGCCAGGCTCGCCGAAGTCGGCGTCGTCCTCATCCGCGGTACAGGGCGGGTCACCCAGCCGGGGACCGTGGAAGTCGAGACGCTGGCCCCGGCCGCGGCCGCTGGCCGGCAGTACTTGTCCGGGGGGACCCAGCGCTCCTCCCCCGCGACCCCCGCGACTCCCCAGGGCCCCCTGGGGGCCCCAGGGCCCCCGCAGCGCCAGCCTGGGGGGACGACCCCCCAACGCCCCCCGCAGGTCAACGGGCGGGCGACCGCGCTCCGTTATACCGACCTTGTCATCGCGACGGGGAGCGAGCCGGTGGCGCCGCCAGTAGAGGGGCTGCCCGAAATCCCCGCGTGGACGAGCGCGGAGGCACTCACCTGCCCCGACCTGCCACGCCGCCTGGTCGTGCTCGGCGGCGGGTCGGCTGGCTGCGAGCTCGCGCAGATTTACGCCGCGTTTGGTTCCCAGGTCACGCTCGTGGAGGCGGAGGACGTCCTGCTTCCTGACGAGGCGTCGTTCACCGGCGAGATCCTCGCGGACGCGCTCCGCAGGACCGGCGCCGAGGTACGGCTCGGCTCGGCGGCGGCGAAAGCCGAGCGGACCGATGACGGGCTCGCCCTGACGCTCGAGGACGGCACCAGGCTCGAGGCCGACCGGGTGCTGCTGGCGACCGGCAGGCGACCGCGGCTGAGCGGGCTCGGGCTTGACGCGCTCGGCCTCGACATCGGGCCGACCATGTCGCTGCCCATGGACACGGCGTGCCGCGTGATCCTCGCCGAGGCCGCCCAGGCCCCGGCGGGACGGGGCCGCGGGAAGGGGCAGGAGCACGCGGGCAGCGTATGGGCGGCCGGGGACGTGACCGGCATCGCGACGCATACGCACACCGCGAACTACCAGGCGCGTATCGTGGCGGCGAACATCCTGGGCAGCCAGCGAGAGGCCGACTACCGCGCCATCCCCCGCGCCGTGTACACGACGCCCTCGGTGATTGCCGTAGGGCTGTCTCCGCGGCTGGCCGCGGACACGGGCATCGACCTGATCACCGCGGGGTTCGATCTGGCGGAGACCGCCCGTGCCGCGGTGGAAGACGACGACAGGGGACACGTGGAGCTTTACGCCGACGCGGGCTCTGGCACGCTGATCGGTGCCGCCGCTATCGGGCTGTACGCGGAAGAGTGGATGAGCGAGGTGACTCTCGCGATCCGGGCCACGGTCCCGCTGGCCGTGCTCGCGGATGTTGTACATGCCTTTCCGACGTACGGTGAGGTATTGGAGCCTCCGCTGCGGGAACTCGCTGAGCGGGTCCGGTAGATACCAGCCGAGCGGATCGAGGAGGACCCGGATGAGCGACATGGATATCGAGGTGCCGGTGGACGATGCCATCGCGCAGAAGCAGAGCCTCACCGTCGGGCCGGACGAAGCGGAGTCCATCGAGTTGCCGCGTGAGCTGCCGCTCGACGCGGACGAGGCGGACGTCGCCGAGCAGGGCCGCGCCGTCGATCTCGACGAAGATGATTACCGCTGAACGGGGTGGCCGTGGGTGCCACGCGGCAGGGCAGGTATGTCCGCCGTACGCACTCCCGCACCCGCCGGGCCGTACGATGACCGGGACACGGCGGAAGCTCCGCCGTGCGTACACACTTCGGAGACTCCCGTGACCGCAACCCCGGATGCCCGGCCACGCGGCACGCGGCTACCGCGGCCAGCCCGCCGCCGGCAACTGCTCGGGGCCGCGCAGGAGGTCTTCGTCGCGCAGGGCTACCACGCGGCCGCCATGGACGAGATCGCGGAACGGGCTGGGGTCAGCAAGCCCGTGCTCTACCAGCACTTCCCCGGCAAGCTCGATCTGTATCTGGCGTTGCTCGACGAGAGCGCGGACGCGCTGGTCGACATCGTGCGCGAGGCACTGGACTCCACCTCGGACAACAAGCAGCGGGTCGGCGCCACCTTCGGCGCGTTCTTCGATTTCGTCGGCCGGGAGGGCGAGGCGTTCCGGCTCGTCTTCGAGTCCGACCTGAGCAACGAGCCAGCCGTGCGCGCCCGGCACGAGCGGACCATGCGGGAGTGCGCCGAGCTGATCAGCCAGATGATCAAGGCTGACGCTGGGGTCACGGACAACGAGGCGCACCTGCTCGGCATGGCCCTTGTCGGCATGGCGCAGGTCAGCGCGAGGTACTGGCTGGGCACGGGCAGCATTCCCAGGGATGCGGCCGAGCAGCTCATCGCCAGGCTTGCCTGGCGCGGCATCAGCGGCTGGCCGCGGACGACCTGAGCAGAGGTTTCGCTCGCGGCGTAGCGTGACAGCGCCCGCATGCTCGCCTGGGGTCAGGGCGCGGGGTTAGCCTCGACAAGCGGATGCGACGTTCCCGGCGGACACCCGGAAAAAAGATCAGGCAGCCTAACGGGAGCGGGGCGCGTGTGACCCTGGTTGCTGAGAGGAGCACCGTGGAAGTCAAGATCGGGATCCATTCCGTGCCGCGTGAACTCGTGGTGGAAACTGAGGTCTCCGCCGCGGAGGTAGAGCGCGTCCTCGCTGCCGCGCTCGCTGACGGCGGAGTCTTCTCGCTGCCCGACGAGAAGGGCGGGAAGATCCTGGTACCCGCCGACAAGATCGCCTACCTGGAGCTCGGCGGCTCAGAATCGCGCCGCATCGGCTTCGGGAACCTCTGACGCGCCAGCCTGCCGGGCCGATGCTGCCCACCGGCCTTCGGCCACCCTCACCGATCCCCGGGATCCCCCGGAAGGTCCCGGGCACGGCAGCGATGACTTTATACACGGCCCGGCGCCACATACCACCCATACCAGACACGATCATCGTCATAGCGTGTAGAAAGTGACCGCGCGCACAGGCCCGGAAGGCCGACGCC
>Ga0137391_10000041_pt1 | contig 69488 bp, 64 predicted proteins | sample 15con2h24BmetaG_FD_101399 | JGI IMG/M metagenome (GOLD analysis project Ga0137391, IMG submission 101399) | Vadose zone soil microbial communities from Angelo Coast Range Reserve, California, USA - 15con2h2.4B metaG | ecosystem: Environmental > Terrestrial > Soil > Vadose zone > Saprolite...
CATACATCGCGTCGTAGGCGGTGAAGTTGTGCCGGAGCTCGAACACGCGGGGCTGCAAGGGCTGCATGGCGTGACGGGCGATCCGCAGCCCGGCATAGTCGGCCAGCATCTCACTGGCCCGGCCGACCGTGATCTGCGTGGGCTTGCTCGTGATCGCCAGGCCGTGCACGACGCTTGATACCCCGGCGTCGATGAGGGCGGGGGCGTGGACGATACGGGCGAGACGCTGACGGAGAAGGTCGTCACCCTCCTGGCTGGCCAGCAGCCGGATGACGATCGAACAGTCGACGACGTAGGTCACTGGCGGCCGTCGCTCGCGAGCGAACGCAGATCCTCGATGGTGTAGCTGACCGGTCCGCGGGCCGCGATCGTCGTCATCACCTCCTCGATGGGAGGCATCGCCGCCTCGTGGGCAAGCAAATCGCGCAGGTAGGCAGCGAATGACTGGCCGCGCGCGTCGGCTCGGGCCTTGAGGGTGGCAACGACCTCGACGGGGACGTCGCGCACCTGCACAACGGTCGTATCCATGTCGCCCATCGTAACACCCAAATGCATGCATTCTGCATGCCGCGCCCTGATGCTGGACCCGTTGGTGGCGTCAGCTACTCCGAGCATGCCTGGAAAGCCGTATGAGTTCTTGGTCCCGGGCTATGGTGGCTGCTTCTCGACGCGGTCCGGGAGGCGCACGTGGGGTATCTGCGGCTGCTGCGAGGCGGCCCGGTGCTGGGGTTGTGGCTGAGTGAGACGTTCTCGGTCTTCGGTGACCGGTTCTTCACCGTGGCGCTGACCTGGCTGGCGTGGCAGCGGTCGGGCGCTGTGGCGATGGGCCTGGTGGTCGTCACGGAGTCGGTCCCGCATCTGCTCATCGGCGCGTTCGGGCGTCGCCTGGTTGCCTGGTTCGCTTCGTTCCGCCGTCTGGCGTTCCTGGAGGCGGCTCAGGTGCTGGTGGTGGCCGGGTTGCCGTTTCTCTGGCACGCGATCGGGGTCACGGCGGTGTTCGTGGTGATCGCGTTGATCGGCATGGCGGACGCGATCACCGGCCCTGTTCTGGCGGGTCTGGTCCCTGACCTGGTCGCGGACGGTCAGGTGCGGCAGGTGACGGGGCTGATGGACCTGACCGGGCGGCTGACCTGGGTGATCGGGCCCGGGGCGGCGGGGCTGCTGCTTGCGGCGATGCCCGCCGATGGATTGTTCCTGGTGGACGGGGTGACGTTCGCCGTGTCGGCTGCCGCTTTCGGCTTGCTAGGTAAGGTGCCGCTGCACCGGGCGTCTCGCATGTCCGGGACGCCGCTCCCCAGTTGGGAGGCGCCTTCGGCCCGCAGAGTGCTGCGCACGCATCGTCGGCTGAGTGGTGCCATCGCGCTGGGCGGGGTCGGTGAGTTCTGCCAGACGGTGTTCACGATCGGGATCCCGATCTGGCTGACCGTGCGGCTGCACGCCGGCCTGGCCTCCTACGGGCTGGTCATCTCCATGGCCGGGGCCGGCTCGTTGCTTGGGAACCTGGTCACTGGCCACGTGCGGTTGCCGGGCCGGTTCCCTGCCGGGTACTGCCTGGTGTGGGCGGGTCGCGGGCTGGGCCTGGCCGCGTTTGCGTTCACCCTGGACCTGGGTCAGGTCCTGGCCGTGACGTTGATGTGCAGCGTGCTGGCACCGGTGACGTCGATCGCCCTCGGCACCGAGGTCGCCGGGCTCCCGAAGGGGGAACGGCTGCGAGTTTCCGCAGTGAACCTGACGGGCCTGCACATTGCCGGGCTGACCAGCATGCTGTTGGTGCCGCCGCTGCTCGTCCACGCGCCCGGCACTGGGTTCGCCCTCGCTGGGGCGGTCACCGCCATGGCGGGGCTGCTGGCATGGATTGCCGCGATGACGCCCGCCGTCCGCCAGCGTCGGCGCCCGGCGCAGGAGTACGCGCGCACCTGACACCCGTCAGCTGCGCCGGTGTGCCCGCAAGAGCAGTGTCGGGAGGCGATCGCCGCCTGGAGGCGGTAGTTCGGTGGCGGGGCCGACAGTGAATCCAGCGGTGTCCAGCAGCGTTTTCCAGACGGATAGCGGGTACGCGTACTGGATGACAGGGAGCCGCGTCCCGTCGTGCAAGGTGAGGTTGTCGACGCGCCGTCCTGCGAGCTGGCAGGGACGCGGGCAGCCGGTGGAGAACACCAGGAGACCGCCTGGGCGAAGCCTGGCCGCGACTCGGGGAAGCAGCTGCTGAGGGTCGGCGTACCAGAGCGCCCCGAAGACCGAGTAGCACACGTCGTACGGCCCGTCGTCATCGCTGGCCAGTGCGTCGGCCGCGTCGGCCGTCCGCCATGAGACACCAGGCAGGTTGCCCCAGCGGGCGCGGGCCTGGGCGATGCGGGCTGCTGAGATGTCGACGCCGACCGAGACAGCGGCACCGGCCGAGGCGACGCACGCGAGGTTGTCACCGGTCCCGCAGCCAAGCTCGATCACCTTGATGGCGGTGAGGTCGCCGAGCAGTTCGGTGCCGGGCCCGTATCCGGGGTACGGGGTCCATTCCACGCGGGCTGGCGGAATTCCCTCGCGCTGGCCGGCGGGGAAGGCGTCGGCGATGTGCTCCCACGCCGTGGTGTTCACAGTGGCGTCCACCGCGCTTCTGGTCATCAAGACGCGTCTCCTCCCGGTGTGGCGGGCCGGTGGCCCGGCCCGCCACAGGCAGTGCGGTCAGCGGCGGCCCATGGCCTGCACGCGGGCCATCCATCCGGGTGCGTTCGCGCCGAGGTCGCGGCGGAAGGCGTCCAGGTCGGTGCCGTACTCGAGAACGACGCCGCCCCGCATGTCGGCGACCGCCTGGCACGCGTGGACCAGGCGTCCGCCGAGCGCGGCGTGCGCCAGGACCGACTCGCGGCGCCGGTACTCGTTGAAGAACCCGCCGTGGTACAGCCGGCATCGGCTCCAGCCTGATTTTCAGCGCCATGATCGGGGCGGACGCGCCGCAGTGGAGCGGCCAGCTGCGTACGCTGAGCCGGGAGGTGGACCTGGGGCAGGTGACGGCGGTGTATCACCGCCGCCCCAGCCCCTGGCGATTCACCCATCTCGACGCCCAGGCCCGCGACTTCGCCACCGCCGAGGCCCGCCACGGGCTCGGCGGTCTTCTCGCCAGCCTGCCCGGAGCACGCTATGTCAACCACCCGGCCGCCGTCGCCCGCGCCGACTTCAAGCCCGCTCAGCTCCAGGTCGCCGCCCAGCTGGGGCTTACCATCCCGCCGACGCTGGTTACCAATGACGCCGGGCAGGCGCGGAAGTTCGCCGCCGACCACGGGCCGGTTGTCTACAAGACCTTCCGCGGCGTCCCGCCCTCGGCGGACGGGCGCACAGGGGCGATCTGGACTCAGCGCATCAACCCCGATGCCCTGGACGAAACGGTGCAGGTGACCGCGCACCTGTTCCAGGCGGAGATCCCGAAGACCGGCGACGCTCGGCTGACCGTGGTCGGACGACGGGTGTTCGCGCAGAAGATCATCGCTCCGGGCGAGATGCTGGACTGGCGCAGCGGCGACTGGGACGCCCTGACCCACGCTCCCATCGAGGTGCCGAGTCGCATCACCGAGGCGCTGTACGCTTACCTCGATGCCTTCGGCCTGGTCTTCGGCTGCTTTGACTTCGCCCTGACCGGCCCAGGGGATGAGCCTGCGCACTGGATCATGATCGAGTGTAATCCGAACGGACAATGGGGCTGGCTGCCCGACGCCGGGGCCATCGCTGAGGCATTCGCCGACACACTGCAGGAGGGATGGAGCCCGTGACGTCGGCCGGCACCGGCATCCAGGCTGATGCGCAAGTTCTGCATGCCGCCTTGGTTCAGGCACTGGCCGAGGATGGTGCACTAGCCGATCCGGCGTGGCGCAAGGCCGTCGAGCTAGTGCCCCGGCACCGGTTCGTCCCCGGCTTCTACCAGCCCGCCGGGCAGCGCTCCGCACAGGGCCTGACTGTCTGGGAGCCGGTCACCGCCGTTACCGACTACCGCCGGTGGCTGGCCGCCGCTTACGCTGACGAAACGCTGATCACCCAGTTCGACGGCGACGAACCCGACTGGGATGATCCCATCACGCGCGAGGGTGGCGCCCCCACCTCTTCCTCGACCCTGCCGTCCCTGACGGTGCGCATGTGGGCGGACGCGGACCTGCACGACGGGCACACCGTCCTTGAAGTGGGCACCGGCTCCGGCTACTCCACGGCCCTGGCCTGCGAACGCCTCGGCTCGGACGCGGTGACCTCCGTCGAGGTTGACCCTCACCGCCTAGAGCAGGCCGCTACCGCGCTGCACGGCTGCGGCTACGCTCCTGACCTCGCCGTCGCCGACGGCCTGTACGGGTACTGGCCCAGCGCGCCCTTCGACCGCATCGTCGCGGCCTGCTCCGTGCGCAACATCCCCGCCGCCTGGCTCGCCCAGACCCGCCCCGGCGGGAGGATCCTCACCACCCTTGGCGGATGGCTGTATGGCCATGCCCGCGTCCTGCTGACCGCCAACGGTGACGGCACCGCGAGCGGGCCGCTCCTGCCCGGAACCATCTCCTTCATGGCCGCCCGCGCGCAGGAAGCACCCGCATTCGGCAACCCCGCGCACTGGGAGTCTCTCTACTCCGGTGACGCGAGCGAGGCCCGGCACACCCCCGAGCGGATCACTGCCGCCACCGGCGAGGCGTTCTTCACCCGGTTCCTGGTCCAGTGCACCGTCCCGAACGCCCAGCTGACGGCTATCGGGCAGACGGTGCACCTGGTCGACATCGTCTCCGGTTCGGCCGCGACCCTCACCCCGCACCAAACCGGTACCTGGCGGCTGTCCCAGAGCGGGCCGCTGCGACTGTGGGACCAGATCGAAGGCATACTCGACGCCTACGACCAGGCTGGCCGTCCGGCGCCCGATACGTTCCGCCTGCATGTCGACCAGGAGGGCCAGCACCTGCGGCACCCGCACATGCCCAGCCTGCCGCTGCCCGTCACAGTCTCACCGAACGTTCGCTGGTGAGTGCTCCCAACGGGCAGGCTAGGCGGCGGTCAGGGCTCTGGCCCTCTCTGGTGCTATAGACGGGTGAGCGGTGATCGAAGCGCCACGGCAGGCGTCACCTCTGGCGCGGGCGGTGTATGTGCGGTGCCCGGCGTTCGGGTCTGGCCGCCGGGCACCGCACATGTCCGGCCGGCGCCCGGAGCTTTGCAACGGCAGGACCTGCCACGGCGGGCTCGCGGGGTGCTAGCGGTCGGTCTCGCCCCTGATGAACTTTTCGACGAGTTCGCGGGCTATGTCGTCGGGGTACTGCTCGGGGGGGGATTTCATGAAGTACGACGCCGCGGAGATGACCGGGCCGCCGATGCCGCGGTCCCTGGCGATCTTCGCGGCCCTGACCGCGTCGATGATGACGCCCGCGGAGTTCGGCGAGTCCCAGACCTCCAGCTTGTACTCCAGGTTGAGCGGCACGTCGCCGAAGGCGCGCCCCTCGAGCCTGATGTAGGCCCACTTGCGGTCGTCCAGCCAGGGCACGTGATCCGAGGGACCGATGTGCACGGCGGCCTTCTCCATCTCGTGCGGGATCTGGGAGACGACCGAGCGGGTCTTGGAGATCTTCTTTGACTGGAGCCTGCTGCGCTCCAGCATGTTCATGAAGTCCATGTTGCCGCCGAAGTTGAGCTGGTAGGTGCGGAGGAGCTCAACCCCGCGGTCCTCGAAGAGCTTGGCGAGCACGCGGTGGGTGATGGTCGCGCCCACCTGGGACTTGATGTCGTCGCCGATGATCGGCACGCCCGCCGCGGTGAACTTCGCCGCCCACTCCGGGTCGGAGGCGATGAAGACAGGCAGCGCGTTGACGAACGCGACGCCGGCGTCGAGCGCGCACTGGGCGTAGTAGCGGTCGGCCTGCTCGGAGCCGACCGGTAGGTAGCACACCAGTACGTCTGCCCCCACGTCTCTCAGCACCGCGGCGACGTCGACCGGGGGCTCGTCCGACTCGGTGATCATGTCCCGGTAGAAGCTGCCGAGGCCATCGGAGGTCGGACCGCGCTGAACGGTGACACCGGTCGGCGGCACATCGCAGATCTTGATGGTGTTGTTCTCGCTCGCGCTGATCGCCTCGGAGAGGTCGCAGCCGACCTTCTTGGCGTCCACGTCGAATGCGGCGACGAACTCCACGTCGCTGACGTGGTACGGGCCGAACCGGACGTGCATCAGGCCCGGCACTCTGCTGCCCGCATCGGCATCCTTGTAGAACTCCACGCCCTGGACGAGGGAACTCGCGCAGTTACCCACTCCAACGATGGCAACGCGTACCGAACCCATCGGGTTGTCTCCTTCTCGTTTCATGCTCGTTCACGCGGTCCTGTCGCGGCGTCGGTCGGCGAAGGCTGGCTGGCCGCCTCTGTTCTGGTGCCGGGGCCGGCCGCATCCGACCGCCGTTCCGAGTCGATCAGCTCGTTGAGCCAGCGGACCTCCCGCTCCACCGACTCCAGGCCGTGCCGTTGCAGCTCGAGGGTGTAGCTGTCCACGCGCTCCCTGGTCCGCGCGAACGCGGCCCGCACGTTCTCCATCCGCTCTTCGAGCCGGGTGCGGCGTCCTTCGAGGATCCGCAGCCTGATGTCGGCGCGGGTCTGCCCGAAGAACGCGAAGTGGACACCGAATCCGTCGTCCTCCCAGGCTGGCGGCCCCGCCTCGCCGAGCAGATCCTGCAGCCGCTCCTTGCCGTCGGCCGTCAGCCGGTACACGATCTTCGACCGGCGGCCGGCCCGTGCCCGCTGCTGGCTGTCTGAGGTCTCCTCCGCGATCAGGCCATGGACAAGGAGCTCTTTCAGGCACGGGTACAGCGATCCGTAGGAAAACGCACGGAACGCGCCGAGCAGTGAGTTAAGCCTCTTGCGAAGCTCATAGCCGTGCATGGGCGTCTCGTGCAGTAGCCCGAGCACGGCCAGCTCGAGCACGCCAGACCGGTTGCCGCTCATGTCTGGCTGCCCCCCTTCACTTGCCGATGTCTCGGTCCGATGTATCGTACCGATACATCGGGAGGATATATTCTCGCCGACCGCAGCGCAACTCCCCGTTCATCTGCCGTTCGCCCATCCCGTGCGGGAGCCCGGCTGCCGCTGGCCGAACGCGCTGCGATCAGGGCTCGGCTGCGACCGGGAATCCGTCGTACGCTGTCGGGCATGGGGTCGAGACGTTCCGTCGTCGATTACGGGCTTGCCCGCAGGGCGACACTCGCATCCGTGTTCGCGGGCCGCACCACCGTGGCCGATGCCTGCGACGCCCACCCGTACTTGCTGCGGGCCGCGAAGTTCCACGGGGAGCCCACCGACGTCGCGTGCCCGATCTGCAGGAAGACCAGGCTCACGCACGTCACTTACGTGTACGGGGACGAGCTCGGGCAGTACGAGGGACGGGTAAAGCAGCCTCCTGAATTGGCTGAGATGGCCTTGGAATATGGCGAGTTCCAGGTCTACGTCGTCGAGGTCTGCCAGAGTTGTGCCTGGAATCACCTCGCATCGTCTTACGTTCTCGGCACGGGCGAGCCGCGCACCCGGCGCGGTCGCCGGGCCCGCAGTAGCCAGTGAGGTGCTAGCCCCAGGCGGCCCCCCACCCCGGCGATGGTCGGCGGGCCAGGGCCTTGCCCGTCCGCCATCCGCTCAGCCAACAGTGAGGACGCGTGAGCAGCAGAGACTTCACCGGGTCCCACCGGCCTCGTCGGCGAGGAACTGATGAACTCCGCGGCGAAGGTGCGCCGCGTGATCGCCAGCGTGACGGCCGCCACCGGGATGACGGCTACGGCCAGGACGATGGTTACCGCCCCGCAGCCCGCTACGAGCAGGAGGCCGCGGGGGATGTCAGGGGGCCGTCCCCCGGGGCGAGCACCGCGCGCGCTGGTCATCAGCGCGGAGACAACTACGGGGAGCGCGGCGATGGCTACGTCGGCCGGCCGGCCGGCTACCGGCAGGGCGATCGTGACGGCAGGGCACCGCAGCGCCGTGATCCCGGCAACGGGATGTACCGGGATGACGGCGGGACCCGCATAGGACGCAACGGCCGCCCCGTCAGGGTCGATCGCGATGGCCGCCCCGTCAGCTACGACGAGGGCGGCAGGCCAGGAACCGGCCGCCGCACGGGCCGCCGCCGCCGCCGTGGCGGCGTCGTCGGCGGCGGCAGCAGCAGCAGCGGCAAGATCAAGGGCAGCTGGTGGCGGCGCTGGACCTGGAAGAAGGCCCTCGCCGTGGCCGGCGTGGCATGCGGCGGGTTCATCCTGATCGGCGTGATCATGGTAGGCCTGATGTACGCGGGCACCCCGGTCCCGACCGCCGTCAACCTCGCGGCGCTGCAGCAGAATACGGTCGTCTACTTCAATGACGGCAAGACCGTGGTCGGCACGATCGGCAGCACGGACCGGCAGCTCCTGAGTTACAGCCAGATCCCCGCGAACGTCAGGGACGCCGTGCTCGCCGCCGAGGACCGGCATTTCTATACCGAGGGGGGCATCTCCTACACCGGCACCCTGCGCGCGCTCACCGTCGACCTCACCGGCGGCTCGACCCAGGGCGGCTCCACCATCACCCAGCAGTTCGTCAGGAACTACTACACCGGCATCGGGACGGCGCAGACCGCCACCCGCAAGGTCAAGGAGATCTTCGTCGCGCTCAAGCTGTCCAAGGAGAAGTCGAAGGACTGGATCCTCACCCAGTACCTGAACACGATCTTCCTGGGTGACGGCGCTTACGGGGTAGGGGCGGCCGCGCAGGTGTACTTCGGGGTGCCCGCCCAGCAGCTGACCACCGCGCAGGCCGCGGTGATCGCCGCCATCATTCAGCAGCCCGGCCTTTTCCCTATGCCGCAGTACCACCAGCAGCTGGTAGCGCGCTGGCAGTACGTGCTCAGCGGCCTGGTGGCGATGGGCGACCTGACCGCGCAGCAGGCGGCGGCGCAGAAGTTCCCCCGCTTCACCGGGGTGCAGGCGCTCGGCGCCGGCTGGACTGGTTACAACGGCTACATCATGCAGGCGGTCCAGGCCGAGCTGGAGAGCACCTACCACTACACGCTGGACCAGATCGGCTCCGAGGGGCTGCACGTGGTAACGACCTTCAGGAAGCCGCTGATGGACCAGCTGTATGCGTCGGTGAACACCGAAGAGCACAGGATGAAGCACTCGCAGCAGCTCGCACCCGGCGTCGTGACATCGACGGGCCTTCCGTCGTATGTCCGCGTCGGCGCGGTTCTCGAGCAGCCGGGAACCGGCGCCATCATGGCGATGTACAGCGGAACCGACTGGCAGAAGAATAACTACGACAATGCGCTGCAGTCGCGTAACCAGGTGGGCTCCTCAATGAAGCCGTATGTGCTCGCCACCGCGGTTTCTCAGGGGATGAACGTCAAGACGAGCGTTCTCAACGGATACTCGCCGCTCTACATACCGCCGGACAGCGAGCAGATGACCTATGCCAGTACGACCCCGCACAGCACCGGCGGATGGTACGGGCCGGTTTCCAACGACGAAGTCGTGGCGAGCCAGGGACCGGTCAGCGTGGTCACGGCGTCGGCGGAATCGCTCAACACGGCATACACCGACCTGTACCACCGGGTGGGCGGCCAGAATGTCGCTGCTATGGCCCAGAAGTTTGGCGTCGATACAGGGAGCTATTCCAACGGCGGCTCCGGCCTGGCTGACAACCCGCATGAAGTGGGCAACGCCCTTGGCCAGTCGTCGCTGACCGTCGAGGAGCAGGCGACCATGATGGCCACGCTCGCCAACGGCGGTGTGTACGCCACCCCGCATGTGATCCAGTCGATCACCACAGGGACGACCGCGGTCAGCGCGAAGGTGATGCACCAGCAGGTCCTTACTCCCAGCCAGGCCGCCGATGTCGACTACGCGCTCTCTTTCGACACGAGCCCCATGGGCACCGCGGCAGGCGACGGGCTCAGTAACGGCCAGGAGGTAATCGCGAAGACCGGGACAACCAACCTGTCTCAGTCGGCGTTCTTCCTCGGCGCGATCCCGAGGTACTCGCTGGCGGTCGGCATGTTCGTCGATCATCCGGGTTGTAAGCTGCCGCGGTCGCAGCAATACCTGTGCCAGGCGACATCGAGCCTTTCCTATGCGCCGCCGGCGGGCCTCCAGACCCTCTTCGGCGTCGGAGGGCTGGCAGGCTATGGCGGACAGTGGCCCGCCACGATCTGGCATACCTTCGGTGAGAAGGAGTTCGTGCAGCTGCCCGTCCAGCCGTTCCCGACGCCGGCTTTCGGCGGCACGAAGTGGAACCTGCTCGGCCCGGTGGCGAAGTCGCATCCGCATCCGCAGCCGGTGCAGCAGCCACAGCAGCCGCAGCCGACGCAGACCTGTATCCGGTACTTCGGCCAGTGCCTGGGCGGCGGCCAGAGCCCGAGCCCGTCGGCGCCGGCTCCGACCTGCTCGAACATCCTCCCCCCGTTCTGCACGACGCCCTCGCCGACCGTAAGCGCCGTGCCGACGCCGACGCGTACCAAGCCGGGTAACGGCGGGGGTGGGGGTGGCGGGGGCGCTGCCGCCGGCCTGGTCGGAGTGCTCGCCGCGGTGCCGGGCACGAAGTTCCTGGCCAGGAGGAAACGAAGGAAGCGCGGGTAGCCGACAATGGCCGACGGGCGGGGGGCGGCATTTTCCGGGCCTGGCGTGCCTGAGGATGCCGGAGCGGATGAGCAACCAGGCAGTGGCGAGGCGTGGTCTACCCGTCGCGGGCTGGTCGCGATGGCGGGCTCGACCAGCGTTCTCGTCGCTGCCACCCTGCTCGGCTGTGTACTCGGATTCCTCGAGAAGGTGCCCTGCCGGGCTGGCGCGTGGAACGTCCCCTTCGCGCAGTTCCAGCGTGGCTGCTACACGGACATCTACCCCGAGTACTTCGCCGAGGGCCTCTCGTCGGGCAAGGTGCCCTACACCGGTCACCCTGTCGAGTACCCGGTGCTGATGGGCGGGGCGATGCAGGCCGTCGCGTGGGTCGTACGGAACATTGCCAACCCCTTCACGAGGGGCCGCGAGTTCTTCGACGTCACCGCTGCGGTGCTCGTGGTCTTCGCGATTTCCGGCGTGCTCGCCACCGGGTACCTGGCCGGCCGGAACCGGCGGTGGCAGGCGCTGCTCGTCGCGCTCGCTCCTGGCCTGGTGCTTTCTGCGTTCATCAACTGGGACCTGATCGCGCTGAGCCTGGCCGCGCTCGGCCTGGCCGCGTGGGCGGCGCGGCGTGAGGTGCTGGCCGGCGTGCTGCTCGGGCTGGCCGTCGCCACCAAGTTCTATCCGGTGCTGTTCCTTGGCCCGCTGCTGCTGCTCTGCCTGCGGGCCGGGCGGATGCGGGCGTTCTTGTCGATGTTCGCCTCGGGAGTGGTGGCGTGGCTGGCGGTGAACGTGCCTGTGATGCTGGCCGCGCCCTCGGGCTGGGCCACGTTCTACCAGTTCAGCAGCAAGCGCGGGGCAGACTGGGGCTCGATCTGGTACTACCTGGAGCACATGAACGTGCCCGTCTTCGGCACTACGCAGCTGAGCTCGGTCAACCTGCTGTCGCTCGGGATATTCGCGCTGGCCTGCGCGGTGATCGCGGTGCTCGCGCTCGCCGCGCCGCGCCGTCCCAGGCTGCCGCAGCTGTGCTTCCTCATGCTGGCCGCGTTCCTGATGACGAACAAGGTGTGGTCGCCGCAGTATGTCCTCTGGCTGCTGCCGCTCGCGGTGCTCGCCAGGCCTCGTTTCTGGCCGTACGCACTGTGGCAGCTCGCCGAGATCGCCTATTTCTTCGGGATCTGGGGATATCTGATCTTCGTCTCCCGCGGGCCGACGCCGATTCCCGGCTACAACGGGATCAGTACCGGCTGGTACTTCGCCGTGCTGCTCGGCCGCTTCCTCACCGTCGCGCTGCTATGCGGGTACGTCGTACGGGACATCCTGCGGCCTGACGCCGACGTGGTGCGATCTGACGGCGAAGACGATCCGGCGGGCGGTGTGCTGTCCGGCGCGCCGGACCGGTTCGTGCTACGTGCCACGTGGCGGCCTGTTCCTGCCGCGCCCTGAACCGCGACCGCCTGAGGGCACCAGCGGACCGCATAGAGCGCGATCTTGCCAGATAAGGCTAGCCGCGGCGGCCCCCGTGCCTGATGATTTCGGTGCGGGCGCCGCCCGTTCGGCCGATGTGGCGGTCAGCGGATGGGGTGATTCGGCCCTCCCTGCGGCAATAGGGAGCCAGGGTCAGAGAGAGAAGCCGCCGTGCGCGATGCCCATGCCCGTGCCGACGAACGCGCCGATGATGCCGGCCACGATGAGTATCCGCTCCTCCCGCGTGGCGGAGATCATCTGCGCGTATAGCCCGATGAAGACGGCCGCCAGCCCGGTCACCGTGGCGGCCAGGTGAGCGCGCACGATCAGGCCGAGGGTGAAGGCGGCCATGCCTGCCGCGAACGTGAACACGGTGAGCGCGTTCTCGCGCGGGTGCGGCTTGCCGTCGGTATTCAGCGTCAGGTGGGGGCGGGTCCCAATGGCATCTGACACGTGTGCCACCTCCTTGGCAGTGACTGCCCTGCGTGCGCCCGTCCATGGAGTGTTCCCGCGTTGCCGGAGCGCGGAACCTCCGCCGTCGCCGTCGCTGTGCCGTCGCTGTGCCACAGGGCAGGCGGCAGCGGCATGAGCAGGGGAATCCGACGGGGCTCCCGTTCGGTCAAATCTACCTGCGCACCTTGGTAAGCTGGCTCGGCTGCGTAAGCCGGTGGCGGGCCCGTACTGCCGCCACGGACGCAGCTCCTCCTGTCACGGAGATGCCGTGACCGCGCCAGTCCAGAGGAGGCGACGCTGCGCATGCGCCGTTACGAAATGATGATCATTCTCGATCCCAGCCTCGAGGAGCGCACCGTCCAGCCGTCGCTCGACCAGTTCCTCAAGGTCGTGCCGACGGGCGGCGGGAGGATCGAAAAGGTGGACGTATGGGGGCGTCGGCGCCTCGCCTACGACATCGACAAGAAGTCTGAGGGCATCTATGCCATCGTCGACCTGAGCGCAGAGCCGGACACGGTGCGGGAACTTGACCGCCAGCTGAACCTGAACGAGGCCGTACTGCGGACCAAGGTCATGCGGCCCGAGCACCGCTGACCGCGGGCCAGGGCCAGCGCACCTACGCGCCCGCACGAGACCACCCCCACAGATCACCCGAGCGACCCGGGAGCAGCCCCGATGGCAGCAGGCGACACCCAGATCACGATCGCAGGCAATCTCGTCGATGATCCGGTACTACGTTTCACCCCGACCGGCCAGGCGGTCGCGAGCTTCCGCGTCGCCTCCACCCCGCGCTTCCTGGATAAGGCAAGCAACGAGTGGAAGGACGGCGAAAGCCTCTTCCTGTCCTGCAGCGTCTGGCGGCAGGCGGCGGAGAACGCCGCGGAAAGCCTGCAGCGCGGAATGCGGGTCATCGTCTCAGGGCGGCTGAAGCAGCGGTCTTATGAGACCAAGGAAGGCGAGAAGCGCACGGTCTACGAGATCGAGGTGGACGACGTCGGCCCATCGCTGCGCAACGCGTCCGCCAAGGTGACCAAGTCCACCCGCTCCGGGGCCGGCTTCGGCGGCGGCCAGGGAGCAGGCGGCCAGGGCGGCGGTTACGGCGCGCCCGCTGGCCAGGGATACGGTGGAGGCAGCGGCAGCGTCGGCAGCGTCGGGGGCGGCGGCGGTCAGTCCGGACGGGCCGAAGAGGACCCATGGGCAGGCGGCGGCTCTGACGAGCCTCCTTTCTAAGCAGGTAACAGACCATCCCCGCCGAGGGCGGGGCTCTTTCGAGGAGCACCACGATGGCCAAGGCACCACCGCGCAAGCCTAAGAAGAAGGTGTGCGTGTTCTGCCAGGAGAAGATCTCCTACGTCGACTACAAGGACACCGGGCTACTACGCAAGTTCATCTCGGATCGTGGCAAGATCCGGGCCAGGCGAGTCACCGGCAACTGCACCCAGCATCAGCGGGACGTCGCGACAGCGGTCAAGAATGCCCGTGAGATGGCGCTCCTGCCATACACGAGCACGGCACGCTGACGCCAGGGAGGTCGGATACCGATGAGTCGCACGCCGATGAAGCTCATCCTCACCCAGGAGGTCAGCGGCCTGGGTACGCCCGGCGACGTCGTCGACGTCGCTGCGGGCTATGGGCGTAATTATCTGATCCCGCGTGGATTCGCCATGCGCTGGACGCGCGGTGCCGAGAAGCAGATCGACTTGATCAGGCGAGCGCGCTCCGCCCGTGAGATCCGCGGCGTCGACGACGCCAAGCAGGCGGCAGGGCGGCTCGAGGCGCTTTCCGTACGCCTGGAGACGCGGGCGGGCGGCAGCGGACGGCTGTTTGGCTCGGTCGGGCCCGCCGATATCGCGGCGGCGGTTCGTGCCGCTGGCGGCCCGGAGCTGGACAGGCGCCGGATCGAGGTCAGGAACCCGATCAAGACGGTCGGCTCCCACCAGGTGAGGGTGCGGCTGCATCCTGACGTCAGCGCTACCGTGGACATCGAGGTTGTCGGGGTTTAAGAGCCTTAAAAGCCTTTTTATGCCGAACGGGAGGGCCGCCGCGGCGGCATGTCAGCTCAGTGCAGGCGATGCGCCGGGTCCTCCCCCTTCCTCATAGCCGGACCTGCGCCTGGCTAGCTCGGGGTCCAGCGAGGCAAGCATCGTCCAGATGCCCGCTACCCGCGCGGCCAGGTCCGCTGCCGGAAGTCCCGCACGGCTGTCCGCGGCCAGCTCGTCGATGGCACTGTTGATCGCTGCAAGCGCGGAGACGTTGATCGAACACACGATCGAATTATAACGGACCGGGAACGCGGCTCGCGGTCGTTCGGGGAACCCGTACCTCCGGCGCGGCGATCGCCCGGGGATGATCGTTTCAGGCGCGGAGCGTCACTGGCGCCTGCGCGGAGTGCCCGCCGCGTATTGCCCGACATGATGTTCCGTGTGTGGATAACTTCCGCTCATTGTGGACGGGGACGGGTGTCAGAACTTTTTCTCCCACACAGCCGGTGGATGACCTCATGCCAGCTCACTGCCGTGTAGGGCGCGATCACAAGGCAATATCCCCAGCGATTTCCCCAGCCTGCGCACAGCACCGCCGGCGTGTCTGCACAGGTTGTCCACAGCCCTGTGCACAGCTGAGTTTGGTCCGGCGGTGCCGCCGCGGGAAGACTGTCGTAACCGTCGGCTACAACTGAGTTTGATGATCCGAGCGGACCGCCGCGAGGGGTTCACAGGGGGAAGGTGGTGTCCGGTGAGCGTCGCCGAGATCGCGCCCCGTGGCGGGGAGTTCGAGCGGACGCCGCCGCACGACGTCGCCGCGGAGCAGTGCGTGCTCGGCGGGATGCTGCTGTCCAAGGACGCGATCTCCGACGTGATCGAGATGATCCGCCCGCAGGATCACTACCGGCCGGCGCATCAGCTCGTGCACGAGGCCATCCTCGACCTGTACGGCCGAGGAGAGCCCGCCGACGCGATCACGGTGAGCGATGAGCTGACCAAGCGGGGCGAGATCGGGCGCGTCGGCGGGGCGCCATACCTGCATACGCTCATCGCATCCGTGCCGACGGCCGCCAACGCGGGCTATTACGCGCGGATCGTCAAGGAGCGGGCGATACTGCGCCGCCTGGTGGAGGTCGGCACCCGCATCGTCCAGCTTGGCTACTCGGGAGACGGTGACGCCGACGATCTCGTCGACAGGGCGCAGGCGGAGATCTACGCTGTCACCGAGCGCAGGGCTAGCGAGGACTACCTGTCGCTGTCGGAGATCATGCCGGGGGCACTCGACGAGATCGAGGCGATAGGCAGCCGGGGCGGCGGGATGACCGGCGTGCCGACCGGCTTCCAGGATCTCGACTCCCTGACCAACGGACTCCACTCAGGCCAGATGATCGTCATAGCCGCAAGGCCTGCTGTGGGAAAGGCGCTTGCCACCGATACGCCGCTGCCAACACCGGCTGGCTGGACGACCATGGGGCAGGTCGCGGTCGGAGATCAGCTGATCGGTGCTGACGGGAGACCGACCACAGTCGTCGCTGCCACCGACGTCATGTACGGACGGCCCTGCTACGAGGTGGAGTTCTCGGACGGTACGGTTATCGTGGCGGACGCCGAGCATCAATGGGTGACGTGGGATAATCGTACCCGCAAGGCATATGACTACCATCGAGCGTCGGGCAGCCCCGCATATCCCGAGGACTGGGCGACATGGGCCTCGTCTCGCGCTTCTCGCCATAAGTACAGCCCGGGGGTGCGGCAGCAGATGCGCGAGCTGCGTGCTGCGGGGATGACCTCAGCTCAGGTTGCTGTGGTGCTTGGGCGCACTGCCGAGGCCGTGCAGCAGCAGTGGAACCGTTCGGACGACAGTGCCCACAGTGAGGTAAGGGTGGCTCCGCGTACCACGGGAGAGATCGCTTCGACCCTGCGGGTCGGCGGTCAGAGGAACCACACGATTCCGGCCGCGAGCCCGCTCGTCCTGCCGTTCGCTGACTTGCCCATCGAGCCCTATGTCCTCGGCTATCTCCTCGGTGATGGCGACACCAGCGGGACAGGCCGGGTCGCCTGCGCTCCTGGAGATCGTGCGTGGCTTATCGAGGAGTTTTGCGCGGCTGGCTACGATGCACGCACTTACAGCAGCCCAGGGCATTTCGGTGTCAGTGGAGTCCGCGAGAAGTGGCGGTCGCTTGGCCTGGCAGAGGGTAAGCACATCCCGGCTATGTACCTGCGCGGTTCTTTCTCTCAACGACTCGCGCTTGTACAAGGACTTATTGATTCGGACGGTTACGTAGATGGTCACGGAGCTTACCGGTTCACCAACACAAGCAGTCGGCTGATTGACGATTTTGCACAGCTTGTGCTAAGCCTAGGCTGTGTCGTGCAAGTGAGCGGCAGAGGGCGCCGCATGCGTGCTGGACGGCGTTCCCAGGAATCGTGGGACGTTATAATACCGACGGCGCTACCGCTGGCCCGACTCCCCCGCAAGGCGCTGACAGCGCGACGCGAGTGGCGTCGGGAGCAGCTTAGCCGCTACATCGTGGACGTCCGTCCCACGCCGTCGGTGCCAGTGCGATGCGTCCAGGTCGATAGCGCGGATCACCTATATCTCGCAAGCCGCAGCATGATCCCTACGCATAACTCCACGCTGGCTTTGGACATCGCGCGGGCGGCGGCGGTGAAGCACGGGCAGGCCACCGTCATGTTCAGCCTGGAGATGAGCCGCAACGAGATCACCATGCGGCTGCTCTCGGCGGAGGCGCAGGTAGCGCTGCATCGCATGCGCACCGGCCAGATGAACGACGAGGACTGGACCCGGCTGGCGCGGCGGATGAGCGAGGTGGCGGACGCGCCGTTGTTCATCGACGACTCACCGAACATGTCCATGATGGAGATCCGGGCCAAGTGCCGCCGCCTCAAGCAGCGTCAGGACCTGCGCTTGGTGATCGTCGACTATATGCAGCTGATGTCCTCGCCCAGGCGGGTGGAAAACCGCCAGCAGGAAGTGTCAGAGATGTCCCGCGCGCTCAAGCTGCTCGCCAAGGAACTAGAGGTCCCTGTCATCGCCATATCCCAGCTGAATCGCGGCCCCGAGCAGCGCGGCGACAAACGCCCGCTGCTATCCGACTTGCGGGAATCTGGCAGCATTGAGCAGGACTCGGACCTGGTTATCCTGCTGCACCGCGAGGACATCTATGAGCGGGAGTCGCCGAGGGCGGGCGAGGCCGACCTGATCGTGGCCAAGCACCGCAACGGCCCAACCGCCGACGTGACCGTCGCCTTCCAAGGCCACTACAGCCGCTTCGTCGACATGGCCCCCGGCTGACCAATCGCCGTCATTTGCTAGAAGCTGTCTGGCACCTCGTGGAACCGTTGGCCGTGCAACTGCTGGTGGGATCGTGACAGTGGCTGACCGGCGAGCCGGGCGGTGATGCCGACGTTGAAGTTGGGGCATTGCGTGATGTCCTCGTGGGGGCAGCGCAGCCCGTGCCTGATGGCCTCGCGGGCGGCCTGCGCCCTGGCGATCTGCTCATCAAGTTCCGCGAGCTTGCGCTGCGCGAGCTGCCTCCAGCCGGGCGTGCCGTCGCGCGGTGCCATGAGGGCTTTCTGCTCGGCGAGGGTGAACCCCGCGTCGCTGTAGAGCAGGATGGCGGCGACAAGCCTGGCCGCCGATCCGGGGTAGCGGCGCTGCCCGGAGATCCTGGCCGGCGCGGGGAGCAGGCCGAGTTCTTCGTAGTAGCGCAGGGCCGAGGCCGTGACGCCGGCGCGGCGGGCCAGCTCGCCGATGGTGAGCAGGCAGCCGGGCATGTTGACTTCAGGTGCACTTGAAGGCGTTGACTGCCGGCCATGGGAACACGACATGAGGGAAGCATGCCACGGGCAGTGAGGCGGGTGGTGACCGCGGCCGTCGAGCGCGGGGTCGCGAGTGCCGGGATCGCCGTCGTGCGCGCCCTGGACCGCGACGTCATCGGCCAGGGCCATCATCCTCGGGGCGCGGCCGGGAGCGTGACCGGCTGGGTGTTTGCCCACCGCCCGTCCAACCGGCAGCGCAACGGCTGGGTGGTCTCGCTGCTCGGTGTGCAGCCCGCCGACCGTGTCCTTGAGATCGGCTTCGGCCCCGGCCTCGCGGTCGCGGAACTGGTCCGCGCCGGCGCAGGTCACGTGTATGGCATCGACCATTCCGGCGTGATGCTCCGGCAGGCGTCCAGGCGCAACGCCGCCGCCATCCGGGCCGGGCGGGTCACCCTGATCAATGCCTCGGCCGATCAGCTTCCGGCCGCTCTCGACGGCTCCTTCGACGCTATCCTCGCCGTCAACTCCCTCGGGTTCTGGCCCGCGCCCGCCGAACGGCTCGCCGAGCTGCGCCGGCGGCTCGCACCCGGCGGGCGCATTGCCATCGCATCCCAGCCCCGCTGCCCCGGCGCCACGGCGGGCACGTCCCGCAGCGCCGCCGATGAGGTCGAGAACCTGCTGCGGAGCGCCGGCTTCACGCAGATGAGCACCGAGACCCTCCCCCTCAGCCCGCCAGTGATCTGCGTCCTCGCCGCCAGCCCAGGCCCGGACGCCAATCACACACCGCAAACATGACCACAGCACCCACATGCTCAACTACCCGAACCGCCCCTGCCCGAGCACCGCTCAACTGCATGCAAAGCCCCAGCTCGCGCTCCTCATCTATCTCTGATCCCTACACCTATCCGGAGCCGGTCCGTCCAGCGGCGCAGCCTACCGCCCCACGCCGCGCGCCGCTGTCGCGTGAATCACACTGGCCTCAAGCGCGTTGGTGGCGATCTGGATGTCCTTACACAGAAGTACATCTCCGTTCAGGGTGGCTTCCTGGAGCCCTCCCCGTCGCCGTGCCTGCATCGGCAGGCACGGGTTAGGCCGCTAGCTCAAGCAGTGCTGTCACCTCGCCGACACGCAGGCCGTAGTCGGCGGCTACCGTACTTTCGGGTTCGCCAGCGCGAAGGCGGCTCAGGATGTCGCGTACGGCTATGCCGCGCCGAGCGAGGGTGGGCTTTCCGCCGTTGATCCATGGATCGACGGTCACGTCCACCTTGCCCTGCCCTATGTTGATGACTCGCGCCCATCCGTTGTCGTAGGTGACTCTTCGCAGGTAACCCTCCACGACTGGCCGGAAGACCTGCTGCCCGTTACGGATGACGACTAGACCTCCGACCGTGTCCGTGTCGTGCGTGCTCCGCGCGTAATCCCATAGCAACTCAGCGCCGTCCGTCTTCAGTCGCTCGCTCGCGAGCGACTGACGCAGCCCGATGTCTTCCTGAAGCCTGCGGATCGCCGGGCGGATCCGTTGCATCGGAACCCCGGTCTCGCGGAATGCGGCAAGTATGAACGCCTCGGCCAGGCCGACGAACGGGATGGTAGGTCCCCGGGGTGTCGCCGGTTCGTTGGTGGTGACCAGGGGCCCGACGGGAACGTTGGCGCCATCTAGCCGCTTCAATGCGTAGCCGACCGCCCAGTTGCGCAGCGTCCCGCGCGGAACCGCGATGATCCGGGCCGCTTCCGCCCCGCTGTACAGCGGGGTCGTGTAGTGGGCATCGCTGACGAGATCGAGCTGCCCATCAAATCCCCGCCTATCGGGCGCCTGTCTCTGGACTCCAAGAGACGAAAAGGCCATGATCATTAATCATACTGGCGGAGACACGCCAGGCATCAAACCCAGGCGTTGGCATGGTGAGAGGGTAGCTCGTTGCGTCATGACCCGGTGACGCTGAGTCCTCGTTCGGGTGCGAGAGACAGCATGCGCGGTCTAGAGTCTCGGCCGTGGTCACGTCCTTGTGGGTCGCTTGTCTGATCGTCAGCGACGCGACCGCGCGGAAGTTGTCGGCCAAGCATGAGCTCGACTGGCGCGAAGTTCACGACGCGATCGTGTGTGTTTCTGGCTTGCGCTACGCCTGGCACCACCATCCCGAGCGCGGTCGGCGCGCCCTAGTCGAGATCGTCATACGAGGTCGGCGGTGCATCGCCGTCCTGTACCCGGTCGACGGCTCATCCAGTGACGTATTCGCCCTGGGAAGTGCGTACCCGGGGCAGAGGGGGGCATCATGACAGGTATGAAGGCGGACGAAGCTGAACGCTTCTACGAGGAAGACGAGGACCCGAAGGACGTCTTCGCCATCTTCGACGCTGCTGATAAGGGCCATACGGGCCTGCCGAGCGGCAAGCACCTGCCCCTCCGATGGACGGACAGGCTACGTCATGAGATCGCCGGTGCGCTGCGGCGCATGGCGAATGTCATCGAGTCGTCTCACATGAAGCCCCGCTAAGCGAGCGTCAGTCGGCTCAGACGCAAGAGTGCCGCTTAGGTCGGGCGGGCGTCGTCACGCGGTTCGTTCGATACCTGAACATTGCGGTCATCAGCCGATGCGGATGTACACGGGGCTGGGTGCCGTAGACTGTTCCGGCACCAGCGCTCGTAGCTCAACGGATAGAGCACTTGACTACGGATCAAGAGGTTGGGGGTTCGAATCCCTCCGAGCGCGCTTCACCCCTCTGAGCTGGGAAAACTCCCAGCATGATCAACTTGTCTGAGTAGCGCACCGCGCCCCAAGCACTTAACCTCAGTTCCAGAGGCAACGTCGGCCGCCGAGGCTGGTCACAGGAACCCTCACGAGGCATCATTTCCCTCCCGATTTGATCTAGTCTCCGTACGACGTAGTACGTTGAACGCTTGCCAAGCATGGGTCAACGTAGTACGTTCTGTCAAGAGGGTTCTGGGAAAAGAATCTGCGGCCCCGCCGTGTGCCGCCCAGCGCAAGCAATCAGAAGGAACCGGTCATGAAGCTGACCCGGCCCGTCCCGATGTGGCAGCAGGTCGCCGACCACGTGCGCGAGGAGATCCTGAACGGCACCTACGCCGCAGGTCAGCCGCTCCCCTCAGAGGAAGCCCTTGCCGCAGAGTTCGGCGTCTCCCGCCCCACCATCCGCGAGGGCATCAAGACCCTAGTCGCGGAAGGGTTGGTTGAAGTCTCCCGCCCACGCGGGACCACCGTCCGCGACCCATTCAGCCGACCGGCACGCACCGAGCACCACACCAGCTCATCCATCCGAGATGAGGCGAACTGGGTCGACGCCGACGAGCCGACCTACTACCGCGCGAACGCGACCGCCGACCAGGCCGACCTACTAGCCGTCCCCGCAGGAGAGCCACTCCTCGTCCGCGCCGTCACCCAGCAGTCCGACGGCCTGCGTCGCGCGAGTCGTCTCTATCTGCCGTTCTCAGTGGCCGAGCACACCCCGTGGGCAGACGACCCACGCCTACCCCCGCCCAGCCAGCTCTACGAGCATCTTTCCCGCGAGCACCACGTGATGACCTTCACCGAGCACGTCCGCGCCCGCATGCCCGTAGGCGACGAGACGACGACTCTTGAAGTCCCGCCAGGCGTTCCTCTCCTGATCGTCCTTCGCGTTACCCAAACCCCCAGTGAGCATGTCGGCAGCATGGCACCCCTCGCGCTCGAAGAGATCCACCACCGCGCCGACCAGGCCGAACTCGCCTATTCACTCGCGTGAGCTGGTGAAACCGTGCGGAAATGGGGAGCAGCAGGAGTCCTGCATCCGACCGGATGAACTGCATACCAAGCACTCCGCGCTCCCCATCGTTACACGGCCGACCAGCGGAGACGGCCGATTAAACGTTCTATTGTAGGGGTCTAGGGACTGAGGGTACCGCCGTGCAGATCACACGACGACTGCCACCCAGCGTGCCCAGGCCGAGTGGTCTGCCAACCGTCCCGGGCCACTTTGTGGGTCGCGCTGTACCGTACGCGCACCGTTCTCGGCTGTGAATCGCAACCACTGGGCGTGTCCTTGCCGGATCGGTCAGTTTTAGGGCCCATGTGCGCAAGACTACAGGGATGAGTGGGGCAGACCTCCTAGCACTGATCGGCCTAATAGTTGGAGTTCTTGGCATAGCGGCGGCGATCGGCGCTGCCTGGTGGTTCGGCCGAGGTCCGCGGGTCGTATCGCAAGTATCAGGGACAACACTTATATCAGTCCCCAATAACGACCGCATTAAGCTACTCTATGACGACCACGGCGTCCCTAGGATCACCCAAACTTTCATTTGGGTTGGCGAGAAGGTCGCGGCACCGTTAAGGGAAGTGACGTCGTATCTGCTGACCCAATAACAGTGACGGTGCCTAACGATACCAAGATTCTTGACGCGTCGGTTTTTACTCAAAGCAGTGACATGAATAAGGTGGTGGTAACACCACACCCTTCTGACGAGACTAAAGCTATTTTGACCTTCGAGTATCTAGACCCGAGACAAGGGGCAGTAATCGAAGTACTACATACGGGCGAGGGACCCGAAGTGGCCACTCTGGGCGGCACTATAATGGGAATTCCTAAGAGGATCACTCCTGTGAGATCCGGGGCGACTGTGCTGCTCCCCTTGAGTCTCGCTGGTGCCGTCGACGTGACGATCCCTACACACAGCATTCCTCGTAGTTTGCGGATTTCGGGGCCATCTCATCAGAAGGATTCGATCTTTGCGCGGGGAGCTGAGGGTCTGGCTGAAAGCGCTATACGGTATATCTTTCGTTATTTCTTTTTGTGATAGGTCGAGATTATCTGATCATGAAGAGATCGTCGGCTGGGCAAATATGACGAACGGGTTAACCGCGCTAGCATGCACGGTCGGGCCCGTAAGATCATTGAAGGACGGCCATGAATCATGATCGCGACTCCCCTACATCGCGGTTATACAAAAGATGCCGTGAACTTGTCTGGACTGCTACTCGGCTGTGCTGGCTTCATGACGTTGTCGCCAGGCGGTGCAGCGTTCGATGTAGGCGGTGAGGTCACGCCGCTCGAACTGGGAGATATCCCAGTCGTCGGGAGAGACATCCGATTCGTCGGTGCAGACGTAGGTCCAGCCGTGGCGGCCGTCGGTGAGGGTTAGGCGGCGTAGGTCGTAGACGTGGTCTTCGAAGGCATCGATGATGCGCCACTCCTGGCCGGTCAGGTCGGTGAGGAGGCGGCCCTTGGCGATTGCTTCGGCGGCGATCAATGCGGGGTAGACGCGGCCTGGTAGGGCGGCTACGCGCCAGCCTGCGACTGTGGCAGGGGTGCTTTCGGGAACGCGGCCGAGCAGGGCTTGCAAGACTTCAGGGAAGAGCAGGCTTCCGTAGGCGAAGAGCGCCTCCGGGGCCACCGATAGGCGGTCCGGCAGGCCAGAGCCTGACGAGGTCGTCTGGGGTGAGCGGTTCCCTGTATGCGGCATGGAGCACCTCCCGGGCAACTGTAGCGGGAGCATTGGCGAGAGAGGCGAACCAGTCGAGACCTGCGGGGTACGACCAGAGGTATGACCGCAGCAGGGGGTCTGCGCCTCTGTCGGTCAGCAGGTCGGAGATGGTGGAGTCTGTCCAGAAGGGAACGCGGGAGCGCGCGTGCTCGGTGCACTCGTCGATCGTTGACCCAGAGTTCAGCGCAAGGTGGATCTCGGCGCGAACGAGTTGGAGGTAGTGGTCAAGCCGGACCCGTGTTATCAGCGCTTCGTCATCCGGCGTGACGAAGAGTGGCAGGGCCTGCGCGATCCCTTCGGAGACGACCTGCTGTGGAGCGTGGACTGACAGCACGCGAACCCAGGGAACATCTTCCTCTGCGCACCGTGCTGACAGGCACGCACATTGCAGGGCGTGCCCAAGGATCTCGTGAAGGGCGAATTGCCGGGCTCTTACCTTGGTAAAGCGTGCTCTCCGTGTGTTGATACGCAAGCGAGCGTGCTGCCCTGCGCCGTCCAGCCAGTACGACCAGTATGCGTCTATGTCGACTGTGTCGATCGTTAGTTCGTAAGAAGCGGAGGCTCCTATAGCCGCGCGGACAACTGGCTCCAGTTCGGCGGCTGCATCTCGGATCGCTCCCGGTGCATCGGTGACATCGAGGGGACTCTCCGAGCGCTCAAGCTCAAATTCGGTCTGCGGGTGCCAACCTATCCCTTGAGATTCTAGGATCGAGCGTACGAGTTCACCGCATTTTGTCACGTACTCGTCTGGCCAACCGTCAGTACCGCAGCCCTGCGTAGCGCGAATGTATTGATCAAATGGGACGTGTTCGCCTAGCATCGCACGTAGGTAGGCCAGGTGCGCCTCTATTCCCCTGAGGAGCCTGGAGTTATCCTTCTGTTTGGCATTATCCCCTAGCCGGCTCAGGCGATAGTAAATCTCAAGACGGCTTCGCACGGGGTCGGGATCGTCCCCCATCGGATAACAGTCATAGTCAATTGTATGCGCTGTCCCCCGATCTGACTCATACTTATCCCATACACGGAGGGTGGTCTCGACTTCATCTCGCAAGCTCATGGCTTACGGCCCAGCGCAAAGTTACGGCTTGATTGGGACGCAGGTAGTCGCGAGTGAGAGTGATAACGACGTTGTCTCCTTCGTAGTCCCAAATTAGTTCCTCGGTCGCAGAGTTCTCAGATCCGTCTGGGTGCTCCTCTACTGCCGTGCAGACTGTTAGCTGGCCGCCTTCGCGATGCCTCAAGCGCAGAGTCAGATGGCGAGTATAACGCATCATCGACTGCCGCCAGTAATGATCGTCTACGAACTGTCCGCCGGTGCATTTATAACCGACGATCCCTACGCCGCCGGGCCGTATCGGAGGCGATATCTGGCAAGCGAATTTGGCCGCATGAGCGAGACCATCACGTGGGGGGACGGCCTGTTCTGGTACTCGTGGCGCGAACCTGTCAGCGCCAACGGCGACCCCGCCCGCACCGCCGAGACCATCGCTCACGTTCTCGCCGTCGGCACCTGACCAAGCACGGCGCAAAGCAGGGCACCGGCCTGCGCCCGGTGCCCGCTGAACCGCGCGGCCGGGGCGCACCCTCGGCTACCGCCGCTCCAGCCCTGGCCGCGCGGCCCATCACAACGACGACCGGAGGGACGCTGATGGACACCGAGTTAGCTGGCCCAGGTCATCACCGCGCTCGCGCAAGGCGCCGGCGCCGATGCCGGGAAGCGAGCGTGGGCGGTGCTGGCCGGGCTGGCCCGCCGGTCGTTCGTACATGACTCGCTGGTACCAGAGCTGGCACAGGGCGAGGCCGTCTTCACCTGGCAAGTTGGCTAGGTGAAGACCGGCTTTTGTTGTCACGCGGCGCGTCCGATGACCTGTTTTACCTTGCGGCGGTCGAGGTCGAGTTCGCGTGCTATGGCTCGCTGGCAGGTGCCCGCATGGTGCCGAGCCCGTATTGCCTGCTCCAGCGTTGGCGCTTCGGGTGGTACGTCCTGCTCTTCCGGTGGTTCAGCGTGGCTATCATCCGCGTCTGCTGCTTGTTCCACGGCTGCCCCATGCGCGGCTCGGACGAGTGTCATCAGGAGCTCCTTCTCTGCGGGTGCAAAGCGGACAAACTGGTCACACTATGTGTTTCGCCAGGTCAGTTGCTGGTTGGCAGCTGCTAGTTGCGCAACATGTGTGGTGCAGCAGCGGTTGCGGTGGCCGGCGGGCTGGCTCGCTGGCGGCTGTGTTGTTGCGCGGAAGGCCGTTTGACCTTTCCCTTGGGGCAACCCGCACGCTGGGCCTGTCGGGCAGCCTGCCCGAGAACGAGGGAGATGGCTTGCTGGTGGAGATGAGCATCGGCGAATTCGCACGGCGATCCCGCCTGTCACCGAAGGCACTTCGCCTCTATGACGGACTTGGCCTGCTGTCGCCGGCCCGCGTCGATGAGCTTTCGGGCTACCGCTACTACGAAGGCGCCCAGCTCGGACCGGCACGGCTGATTGCGGCCCTCCGCCAGGTGGGGGTGCCGCTCACCACCGTCAAGGAGCTGCTGGCGCTCGGCCCAGCGGAGATGGCTGAGCAGGTGACGGCGTTCTGGCGGGAAGCCGAGACCCGGCACGCCGGGCAGCGGGAACTCGTCACCGCCTTCGTTGACCGGCTCACCGGAAGGAGCACTGTCATGTACGAGGTCATGAGCAGGGAGATGCCGCAGCGCAGCCTGCTGTGCCTGAAGCGCAACGTCGACGAGTCGGGCCTGTGGGCGTTCGGCAAGGAGTTCATCGGCGTCATCCGCGATCAGCGGCTGCCCCGGATGGAGGGCCGGGAGGGCGCCTTCTTCTGCATCTACTGGGGGCAGGTGAGCGCGGACAGCGACGGGCCGGTCGAATGGTGCAAGCCGGTCCCCGCCTCTGAGGCCGAAGGACTCGCGGCGCAGTTCCCCGAGCTGACCCTGCGGGTCGAGCCCGCCCACCGCGAGGCGTACGTCGACCTCGGGCCCGGGGGGCAGATCAGCCCGGCGCAGATGCAGCTCGCCGACGAGGCCCTTCGGAGCTGGGCTGAGGCGCAGGGCATCGACGACAAGCAGCTGTCGCTGACGCCGGAGGATCTTGGCGTGCGGATCACCTACCTCGCCAGTCGGCCGCCGGGCGAGACCAGCGCCCCTGAGTGCGACTTCGCAGTGCCATTCGCGTGACGCCTCAGCGGCCCGGCCAGGACTGCCGCTGCCGGGATCGCTCAGCCGGTCCTGGATACCGGGTGCGCAGTGCGGCGGGCCCTCGATGGGCAGCAGTCGTGCAGGCGCAGCCTGGAGCCTGCACGCGGTGCCCGACGCGGTGAAGGCCGGGCCGCTGTACTGAAAGGCGCCCGCCGCCGTCACGAAACACGGCGCGTACTGACTCCCGCTCAGCCCGCCGCCGTTGATGTTGCCCGGCACGATCTTGTTGTCCGTGTAGTGGAAAATGCTCGCCAGCGTCGCCACCGTAGTCGCATGTCTAGCGTCGCGTTGGTGATCATCGCGTTGAACCTCTGCCTTACCTACGCCACATTGCTTGCCCGAACGCCCCGCCGTGGTTGGCGAGCACCGCCGCCGGGGCTCCTGCGCCGTTGTCGACCAGGCTGTAACTGGATGTTGACAGGGTCCCATCGCTGTCTATGGTCATGCCGAAGCTGAGCGCCGCCGCGGTGGCGGGCACCGGCGGGGTCAGCCAGGTGGCCAGCGTCCAGCCATCAGACGAGCCGAAGGCCGGGCTCTGTGTCCAGTAGGACCAGGTGCCGGACGACGACCGGCCGTAGACGGTGAAGTACACGGGGACGCTTGCCTGGTAATAGACGCTGAGCCGGTAGGAGTCTCCGGTTACCGCCGCCGGGGAGCACTGTCCCAGGTCAAAGGTTGTTACCAGCTTCGCGTCTCCCGAGCTCAGGCCGCTCATGGTGATTGTTTCCATGCCGCCGGCCTCCCCTCCGGCCGGGCTCCAGGAGAAGCTGGGCGCGTTGCTGCCGTAGCCTTCCCGCGACCAGCACTCGGGATTGGCCGGGGCCAGCGGGTCCGCGGTCTGCAGCGTCGGGTTGACCAGGGCGCTGGTGCCCGGCGCCGGCGGTATCGGCGGCTGGACGCTGCCGCCGATGACCTGCTGGACCGTCTTGACCTGGACTCCGCTGGCCGCCTGGCCTTGCAGCCAGTTAAGGAACTCGTTGAAGAGCGTGGGAGAGAAGGAGTAGGTGGGGTCGCAGCCGGGGGCGGACGTGTCGCAGATCTGATGGAAAGAGAACGCGAGCCAGCCGCCGCCGTTGCCAAGCGCCGCCGCGACCGTCCCCTCGAGCTCGCTCACCGTGGTTGCGGATCTGGCGTCGTCGGGGGTTCTGATCCGGTACGGATCGGCCGGCGGGATGCTCTCCGCGTACGGGCAGTTAGGGAAGGTACAGCCGCCCGGCTCCAGGGAGCTGACGTTGCCCACGCCGCGGGCGGAGTTGAACCCGCACTGCCGGGCAAGCATCTCGTCCTGGGCGTTCAGGTCGGCGAACGGGTAGGCGAAGTCGGATACTCCGAAGCCGTCGGCGAGCAGGACGTCACGACCCTGGCAGATCTCCCGTCCGGCCTCCGCATCCGGCAGCGTGGGCAGGTCGGGGTTGCTGACCGTCTTGCCGCCGATCTCGTCCCCGGCCGCGGCCAGGGCATCCAGGTCGGACATCGACATGAAGCCGGGCAGGCCGATCCAGCCGGAGATGACGTAGAAGGTGCCCGCCATCCCGTGAGCCGTCAGGTCCGCGGCGGCGGTCATCTGATTCGCCCAGTTGTTGTCGAAGGTGATCGACACGACCGTCGGCGATGTCGCCGACGAGGCGTGCGCCGCCGGTAGCGCGCTCGCTAACAGTGCCACGGCACAGAGCGCGGCAACGGCGCGCGGTCTCCGGATCCGTCCAGCGGAGAGTGATCTCAGGCTGAGCAGGCCGTGCGTCATCGCGTATCCCCACCCCTATGAACCGCGGCTCCACCGGGAACCGGCTCCTGATCACGCTCCCAATGTGTCACCGCAGAGGATAGCTGGCAACAGGTCCGCGAATAGAGTGCATCCAGTAATTCGACATAATCTGGTCCTAATCAAGCCACAAATGGACAGAACATATCGAAGCATCCCGCACGGCACTTCGATTACAATTACGCGAATTATGGAGTGGTTCCGCTGCAATGGGATGGGAATCGATAACCGTATGTAAATGAGAAACTACATAGAGTAATTCTATGGGCTATCCTCTATCTTCGGGTGCGGTTTTGGCTAATACTCACCCTGTGCGACCGCGCGGAAGTCATCGGTAACGGACGCGGTCCGCGATCACGCACGGTCTTAGCAAGGCGACATAGGGCATAGGGAGGGGTGTCGCATGCGTGCGCAATCGAAGGGGATTCTGGTCGGCGTTGCAGGCGTCGGTTACCGGGGATCGAAGCATATGCGCGTGCTCCGCTCCACTGGCACGCGCGTAGAGTTCCGCCGGGCGGCCGCTGCCCCCGTGCCCGACGTCCGCACCGCGGCGTCCACCGCCTGATCCACCAGGCACCGGACGGATCCGGCCTGGACTTCCCCGTCCCGGCCGGATAACGCGAGGCTATCTCACACCTATGGCAACGACGTGCTAAGCCCATGCCTTTAACTCGCTCATTGATGTCATCAGCCCAATGTCATAAGCGGAGAGGGTAGACTGTCATGACGGACCTTGCCCGGAGCCCGTACTCGAGGCCGCACTCGCAGCTCCGGCTGGAGCAGGAAGCTGCGAAAAGAGTGCTTGATATAGCGGTCTCCCTGTCGGCCATCGTCGCTCTGGCGCCGTTGTTCGTTCTATTATTCCTGCTCGTGAGGTCGACGTCACAGGGACCCGCGCTGTTCAGGCAGGAGCGGCTCGGCCGCGGTAAGCAGCCTTTCACGATGCTGAAATTCCGCACCATGTACACCGGTAACGACGATCGGATCCACCGTGAATTCGTCACGAGCATGCTCTCCGGCGAGCAGCCGACGGCCGCCGCGCGCGGCGTGCTGTTCAAGCCGGCGGCGGATCCCCGCATCACGCGAGCCGGCGCCTGGCTGCGCCGGGCCAGCCTGGACGAGCTGCCGCAGCTTTTCAACGTGCTCAGGGGAGAGATGTCCCTGGTGGGACCGCGCCCGGTGCTGCCGTGGGAGGAGGAGATGTTCCGCGCGGCCGACCGCCGGCGTTTCGACGTCAAGCCGGGCATGACCGGATTATGGCAGGTGAGCGGACGCAGCAGGCTCTCGATGCGGCAGGCTCTGGACCTCGATGCCGAGTACGTCCGCCGGCGCAGCCTCGCGTTCGACCTCCTGATCCTCTTCCGCACCCTGCCGGCCCTGCTCCGGGGCGGCGCGGGGTGACATCGGGGAGTGCGATGGACGTTGCCGATGCCGGGCAGGAGGATGACGCGTCAGGCCTCGCCGCGCCGGAAGGCGCCGTAGGCGATTCGCTGTCGGTCGCCGTATGGACCATCATCAGCCGCCTTACCGGCGTCCTGCGCAGTGTCACGGTCGCCGCTGTGCTAGGCGCGACGTACTTCGCCAACACCTATCAGTTCACCAACTCCCTGCCGAATCTCATCTTCTACGGCCTGCTGGCCGGGTCGCTCTTCTCCTCGCTCCTCGTCCCCGCCCTCGTGCCGCACGTCGATTCGGGAGACGCGCGGTCGGCCGCGCGCACCGCGGGGAGCCTGCTCGGCGTGTCGATGGCCGGCATGCTGGCCATCGTCCCTGTCGTGGCGGCGGGAACCCCGTGGCTGCTCCGGCTGGGCTCCATCGGCGCCGCCAGCGCCGCGGCGCACAGCCAGGCCCGGGCCGGCGCGATACTCGTGCTCTTGCTCCTGCCGCAGGTGCCCCTGTACGCCATCGTCGGCACGGCGACGGCCGTCATGAACGCCCACCGCCGCTTCGCCCTGGCCGCGGCCGCGCCGGCCATGGAGAACCTGGGCACGATCGCCGTCCTCGGGGTGGTAGCCGTGCACTACTCGCGTGCCGCCCAGCATCACGTTCCCATGTCGCTGCTGCTGTTGCTCGGCGCTGGCACGACCGGCGCGGTCACGCTGCACGCCGGTGCGCAGTGGTGGGGCGCACGGCGGCTTGGCGTCGTCCTGGTACCGAGGGCCGGATGGCGTGACCCGCAGGTGCGCATGGTGATCAGGAACGCGCTGCCCGCGGCGGCCCAGGCGGCGCTCGCGGCCCTGCAGCTGGCGGTGCTGCTTGTCGTCGCCGACCGGATCGCAGGGGGCGTCGTCGCGCTCCAGCTCGCGATGAGCTTCTACTTCCTGCCGATCGCCATCGGGGCGACGCCGGTCGCGCTCTCCCTGGTGCCAAGGCTGTCCCGGATGACCGCGCCGGACCGGGCAGCCGCTTTCCGCGACACCTATGTGCGGGGGCTGGCCTTCGCGTCCTTCCTCGTTATCCCGGCGGCAGTGGCGTACGCCGCGCTCGCGCGGCCGCTCGCCAGCGCGATCGCGGTCGGCGGCTTCGGCGCGCAAGGCGGCGCTCACCTGCTCGCGGCGTCGCTGACAGGCCTGGCCCCCGGCGTCATCGGCGAGACGCTGTTCCTCGTGACGACCTACGCGTGTTACGCGCGAGGGGACACCAGGTACCCGCTGCGGGGCATGATGATCCAGACGACCGTATGCGCCGGGATCACCGCGGCCGCCCTGCCGATGCATGGCCCGGCCCTGCTCACGGTGCTCGGCCTCGGCCTGTCGGCGGGCAGCCTCTGCGCGGCGCTCTACCTCGTGCACCACCTGCGGCGCGGGCTGCCCCGCGGGGGCGAGCCCGCGGGGCGTCCGCTGCTCCGCGCGCTCGGCGGCTCGGCCATCATGGTCGGACCGGCGTGGGAGACGGCGAATTTCCTGGCCAGCCACCTGAAGGCGGCCGTAAGCCACGTGGTCGCGATGCTCGCGGCGAGCGTGCTTGGCGCCGGCATTTACTTCACCGCGGCGTGGTGCATGCATTCGCCGCAGCTGGAGTGGGCGGCTGGAGCGCTGCCGCGCGGCCGGCGGCTGCCGGGCATGCGCCTGCGGCGCGGGCCATGGCCGGCCCCGCGGCGACTGTGGCTCGACATCGCGCTCCTGCTCGGGTGCGTCGCGATCGGGGCACTCGCAGGCAACAGCATCAAGTACGCCGCGGTCACGATCGTCGTGCTCGGCATCAGCGCCTGGATCATGGCCAGGCCCGCCGCCGCGGCTTACCTGCTCATCTTCCTCACCCCGCTCATCGTGGGAATCGATGCCGGCGCGGTCATTCCCCTGCTGCGGCCGAACGAGGCCCTGATGGTCTTGTCCGGCGCGGTCATCGGCCTGCGCTGGCTGGCGGGAGTCCGCACCGGCGACCGCGGCTGGCCGCGGATCGACCGCGTCGACGCGAGCATCGTCGCGCTCGGCATCACAAGCTCGGCGCTGCCCCTGATGATGATGGCGGTCAGGCAGCGCGCGATCACAAGCAGCGATCTCCTCTACTGCATCGTGATCTGGAAGCTGCTCGCCGAGTACGTCATCGTGAGATCGGCTATCTCCACGCGCGAGCAGGCGATGCGCTGCCTGGTGCTCTCGATGGTGTCGGCGGCGATCGTCTGTGTCGTCGCGATCCTTCAGTCGCTCAGCCTCCTTGGCGTCCCTGGCCTGCTCGCGAGGTACTACGCGCCGCTTGGCGTGACGAGCGCCCTGTCAATCGGCCGCGGCAGCTCGCTGCTTTCGCTGCCTGCCGCGGTAGCGGACCTGGCGATTCTCAACCTGGCCATCGCGATCGGGATGATCGCGCGTGGTTACCCGCGGCGTGCGTGGCTCGGTGGCCTCGCGGTGCTCTATGCGCTCGGCGTCGGGGCCGCGGCGGAGTTCTCGACGGTGATCGGCCTGTTCGTGGCGCTGGCCGCGATCGTGGCGCTGACGAGATGGGCCCGGATCGTCGGCTATGCCATCCCGGTGGCGCTCATCGGCGGAGCGGTGCTATGGCCGGTGATCCGTATCCGGCTGGGCGGCTTTCAGAGCGCGGCCGGCCTTCCGGTGAGCTGGCTCACGCGGCTGCGCAACCTTCAGACGTACTTCTGGCCCGCCTTGTCCTGCGATCACAACTGGATCCTGGGCGTCCGTCCCGCGGCCCGCGTCGCCGCGCCTGACCAGGAGTACGGCTATGTCTGGATCGAGAGCGGCTACACCTGGCTGCTCTGGGGCGGCGGGATCCCGTTGCTCGCCAGCTACCTCGCCTTCTGCGTCGCGACCATACGCAAGGGCTGGGCCTATGCCCGGCGCCTCGATGCGGCCGGGATCGCAGGCATCGCCGTGGCCGCGGTCATGTGCTCGCAGATGTTCCTCATGGTGCTCGACCCGCATCTGACCTACCGCGGCGCGGGCGACATGCTCTTCCTGATCCTGGCTCTGCTCCGCGATCTGCCCCGGTCGCTGCCATCCGGGGGCGGCAGCGACCGGTCCGCGGCGGTCACCGCGCTCCGGCGTCAGGAGGCGTTCGCATGACGCCCCGCCCCGGCGCCGGGCGCCGCCCCCGGGTGCTCGTGCTCATCGAGAACGTGCCGCTGGCCCGCGACCACCGGCTGCGCAAGCAGGCGGCGGCGCTGCTGGCCGGCCAGGTCGAGGTGACTGTCATCTGCCGCAGGGACCCGCGCAACAAGAGCTGCGTGCCGGGCGTCCGCGTGCTGCAGTACCCGTCTCCGCCGGAGGGGGCGAGCCTGGCGGCGTTCGCCGTGGAGTACGCCTACTCGCTCACCATGGCGGCCATACTGACGCTCTGGGCACTGATACGGCCTGGCTTTGACGTCCTCCAGGTCGCGAGCACGCCGGACATCTACGTCCTGCTCGCCGCACCCTGCCGGTGGCTCGGGCGCCCGGTCGTCTTCGATTTCCGCGATCCATCGCCAGAAACCTTCGAAGCCCGCCGCGGCCGGAAGGACGGTGCAGACGACCGGGCCGCCTACCGGGCCGTACGCAGGGCGCTGCTGCTGCTCGAGAGATACAGCCTGCGCGCGGCGGACCGCGTCCTCGTCGTCAACGAATCACTGCGGCGGATGGCACGCCAGCGCGGCGGCGTGGACGACGAGCGGATCGTCGTGGTCGGTAACGGACCCTTGTCCTCGCGGATAGCCCGTCGTCCCGCCAGTCCCGTCCTGCGCCGTGGCCGGCGTCATCTCTGCTGCTGGGTGGGCCTGATCGGACCGCAGGACCGGGTCGACCTGGCGCTGCGGGCGGTCGGGCACCTGGTGCACGTGCGGAAGCGGACGGACTGCGCGTTCGCCTTCGTCGGCGCGGGCGAGGCCCTGGCGGCGGCCTGCCAGCTGGCCAGGGAGCTTGACATCGGGGACTGGGTGAGCTTTCCCGGCTGGGCGCAGGAAGATCTCGTCTTTGATTATCTCTCCACAGCCGACCTGGGGCTGGAGCCCGGAACCGAGGACTACGTGTCTCCGGTCAAGGTGATGGAGTACCTGGCGGCCGGCCTGCCGGTTGTCGCATTCGACGCTGAAGAGACCGTGCGCCTCGCGGCGGACGCGGCCGTATACGCACCCAAGGACGATGTCGCCGAGATGGCCCGGCTGATCGACGAGCTGCTCGGCGAACAGGCGAGGCGTGACCAGATGGGCCAGGTAGGCCAGGCCCGGGTGAGGGAGTTCATCGCATGGGACCACCAGGCCGGGCGGTACGCCGCCGCCATCGGGGAATTGCTTCGGCTGGCGGGCCGATGCGAATGAGACTGCTGCGCAGGCACTGCCTGTGGGTGGCGCTCGCCGCGATGGCCGGCCTCGCCGGGGCCTTGCTGGCGGGCGCGGGAGGGCAGGCGCAGTACGCCTCGGCGGCCGAGGTCGACGTCGAGGCGCATGTCTTCGCTAACACGGTGCCTGTGGTGCCGAACATGGCGACGGAGCGGGACGTCGCGACATCCGGGCTCGTCCTGGCCAGCGCCGCTCCGTTACTCGGCCTGGCCCCCGCCGACCTGGCGAAGCATGTAGGCGCTACGGTGTCGGCAAGTACCAGCATACTGTCGATCGTCTGCACGATGCCTGAGGCCGCCCCCGCGCAGCGCTGCGCCGCCGCCGTGTCCCGGGCCTACCTCAGATTCCGTAATGACGCCGGGAGTCCCGCGGCCGTCCAGGAACATAACGCGATCCAGGCCACGCTTGTGACGGCGGCACCGCTACCTGACTCCCCGTCGGGAACGCGCGAGCCGATCCTGCTGGCCGTCGGCGCCATCCTCGGCCTGTCGCTCGGTGCCGGGGCGGTCTTCGTCCGCGATCGAGCCGACGACCGGGTCAGGGACCGTGCCGATCTCGAGCGGTGCCTGAATGCCCCGGCCCTGGCCGCTGTCCCGCGCGTGCGCCGCCGCTCATCACCCCCGGCGTCCGTCTTCCTCGGCGCTCCGCTTTCCCCGGCGGCCGAGGCCTACCGCTATCTCCGGCTCCGTCTCGATCCGCTGCTCGCGTCGGCAGCTGGCAGCGGAAGGGTCGTGCTCGTGACCGGCGCGCGGGCGGGCGAGGGCCGCACCTGCGTGGCGAGCAACCTGGCGGCGGCGCTTGCCCGGGCCGGGGCCGAGGTGCTCCTGGTCGACGCGGACCTGCGGCACCCGGCGCTGAGCGATGTCTTCGGCGTCGACGACCAGCCCGGGCTGACCGACATTCTCGCCGGCACGGCATCGCTCAGTGACGTGATCGCGTCGACCCAGGTGCCCCGGCTGCGGCTGGTCACCGCCGGAGGGCACACGGACCGGCCAGCGGACACGTTCGAGCTGTCCCGGCTGAACCGCGCCTTCGAGTCCATGACAGCCGCGGCGGATATCGTCGTCGTCGACAGCGGGCCCGTCCTGGCTGTGTCTGACCCGATCGCGCTGGCGTTCGCGAGCGACATCGTGATGGTGGTGGCTGACGTCCGCCGCACCAGCCGGGCCGACGTCAGGGCAGTCGCGGACGAGATCAGGGCAGCGTGGGCAAGGCCCATCGTCGGCGTGCTCAACCGCGGTTCCTAGGGGGAGGGTATCCCTGGCTCCGCAGCGCTGACTTGATGATCGCCCCGTACCGGCTCGTGGGGGCGCCCTCGAAGTTCCGGACCAGTGACCAGCAGTCGTTCGAGGGATTCCAGGTCCAGGCGGTCCAGCTCACCTTGTTCTGGCGTGCCCAGCTCAGCAGCGCCGAGTCGAAACCGGTCCTTCCGACGTCGCCGCGCGGGCAGGAGCTGTCCAGCGCACTGGTGTAGGGAACGGTGAGATCAGGGCCAAGCTCGCCGATGAGCAGGGGGACCTGGGCGGCCACCCGTTTCATGGCGCCGTTGTAACAGGACACGGTGGAGCATTCGTTGAACGAGTACACATGGACCGACGCGATGAGGTTGCCCGCCGGGTCGCGCGGCCGGTACTCGAGCCACCGGTCCACCGTCTCTGCGTAGCGGAGGCCCTCGGCTATGACAATGTTGCGGGCGCCGGTGCCGCGGACCGCGGCGATGAGCTGTCCCATCCCGACCGCCCGATAACGCTCACCGCCGTTCCGCGAGGTCTGGACGCACCCGCCGTCGCGCCAGCACGCCCAGGCACCGGGGGTGCCGGTGCCGTTGCCTGGCCACGGCTCGTTGAAGAGGTCGAACAGCACCGAGGTGTTGCCGCGGAATACGGCCGCCGCCGACCGCCAGAAGGCAATGCTGTGAGCGTCAGGCATTTCCTCCTGGTTCGCGGGCTTCTCGGCACCAGGAGCGGTGCCCGCCAGGTCCAGGATCACCGCGAAGCCGCGGGAGTCGAGAAGTGACACGTATCGCTCGATCGCGTGGCGGTAGCGGGCACCCGCATAGGCACGCCTGATCCCGGGAAGTCCCAGCCAGCACTGCTCGCTGACCGGTACCCGCACGGCGTTCGCGCCGGTCCAGGCCGCCATCGCCGCCACGATGGCCGTCGTCATCGTGGTGTCCGGCGTGTCGAAAATCCCCCAGCCTTCCACGCACGCGTACTCGGCGCCCGAATTGTTGAACCCGGTCAGCCGGACGGCCTGGCCTCGCGCGTTAACGATCTGGTTGCCCCGCACGTGCTGCCCGCGAGCCACGACAGGGGCGGGGCCGGCCCTTCCGTCCATGGCCGGGAAGCCCCGCGCCAGGACGCCGGCCACGGCGACTCCCGCGGCGAGGAGCACCACGCCGTACGCGTGCCGCGTGCCGATCTCCATCAGTGCCGCTCAGCCAAGGTATCCCCTGCGGATAGTCCTACCCGTACAAGCGCGTTCCACATGAAACGACCGGTGTCAGTTTCACGCCACCCGGCGCGGCGCCGGGCGCCGGAAAGAGGGTGCGACCAGTGGCTTCGCGTCCCGGCCATGCCGCCAAGCGCTTCGACGTCATCGACAACCAACCCTCGCAGACCTAGCATTCCAGCACGCAGAGATGAATCGAAGCGCTTCGACAACTCGGTGTAGCCCGGCATCCATCAGCGGTTGATCGCCGCGCAAGGCCTGGTTGCTCGCTCCCGGCTTGTCCGAGGTGCGGGACGAGTCGTTCATCCCGGTGATCATTTCAGTGCAGAGAGGAAGCCGGTAGATGCGAAGAAGCCTTGTCAGTGCCCTCCTCGCCATGACGACAGCCGCCGCCGCGGCCGCGGTGCCGCTGGTCATCTCCGCCAGTTCGGCGGTGCCGGCGGCCGCCGCGAGCAGCCAGCCGTACACCTGGCAGAACGTCGCGATCGGCGGCGGCGGATTCGTCGACGGCGTCGTGTTCAACCAGAGCCAGGCCAACGTGCTCTACGCCAGGACCGACATCGGCGGTGCCTACCGCTGGAACCAGGCCAGCGGGTCGTGGACTCCGCTGCTGGACTGGGTCGGCCAGAGCAACTGGGGCTGGAACGGGGTCGCCAGCATCGCGACCGACCCGGTCAACCCGAACAAGGTGTTCGCGGCGGTCGGCATGTACACCAACAGCTTCGACCCGAATAACGGCGCCATCCTGCGCTCCTCCGACCAGGGCGCCACCTGGCAAAGTACGACGCTGCCGTTCAAGCTCGGCGGCAACATGCCAGGCCGTGGCATGGGCGAGCGGCTGGTGATCGACCCGAATGACGACAACATCCTCTACCTCGGCGCGCCGAACGGGAACGGCCTGTGGCGCAGCACCGACGGCGGCGTGACCTGGTCGCAGGTCACCAGCTTCCCCAACGTCGGCAACTACGCCCCCGACCCCACGGACACCAGCGGCTACAGCAGCGCGCTCGAAGGTGACGTCTGGGTCGCCTTCGACAAGGCCACCGGCACCTCGGGAAGCCCGACCAAGGACATCTTCGTCGGCGTCGCTGACCTGCAGAACACCGTCTACGAAAGCACCGACGGCGGCGCGACCTGGACGCGGGTCGCAGGCCAGCCGACCGGATTCATCGCGCACCATGGCGTCGTGGACCCGGCCAACGGGCTCCTCTACATAGCGACGAGCAACACCGGGGGTCCCTACGACGGCTCGAAGGGCGACGTCTGGAAGTACAACATCGCGACCGGCGCCTGGACCCAGATCAGCCCGATACTCTCCTCGAACAGCGGCGACTACTTCGGTTACAGCGGACTGGCCATTGATCCCGAGCATCCGGGCACGATCATGGTGACCGGATACAGCTCGTGGTGGCCGGATACGTTCATCTACCGCAGTACCGACGGCGGCGTGACCTGGAAGAACCTCTGGAACTTCACCAGCTACCCGAACCGGGCTGACAGCTACACGCTCGATCCGACGTCCGTGCCCTGGCTCACCTTCAACACCGCCACAGCGGAGCCGACGGAGTCGCCCAAGCTGGGCTGGATGACTGAGGCGCTCGCGATCGACCCGTTCAACTCGAACCGGATGATGTACGGCACCGGAGCGACTCTCTATGGCACCAACAACCTGACCAACTGGGACTCCGGCGGGACGATCGCTATCACGCCGATGGTCAAGGGTCTCGAGGAGACCTCCATCCTCTCCCTCATCAGCCCGCCGTCCGGGCCCCCTCTGCTGTCCGGGATCGGCGACATCAACGGCTTCGTGCACACCAGCCTGACCACCGTCCCGGCCGCGATGTACTCTTCGCCGAGCTTCGCCGCCAGCAGCCTGGACTTCGCGGAGCTCAACCCGAGCGACCTCATCAGGACCGGCACCGTCAACAAGACCAGCAACCCCAACGTCAACCAGATCGGCTTCTCCACCAACGGCGGGACCAACTGGTTCCAGGGCCAGGAACCCGCTGGCGTCACTGGCGGCGGCACCGCCGCCGAGGCGGCCGATGCCAGCTCCACCGTGTGGAGTACAGGGGGCGCCGGGGTCTTCTACTCCACCAGCTTCGGCGGCTCGTGGACGGCGTCCACAGGCCTTCCGACAGGTGCGCTTGTGGCTTCCGACAGGGTCAACCCGAAGACGTTCTACGGGTTCTCGGGCGGCACCTTCTATGTGAGCACCAACGGCGGGGCCGCGTTCACCGCGACGGCCGCGACCGGCCTGCCGGCCTCGGGAAACATCTTCATGAAGGCGATGCCAGGTCATGCAGGCGACATCTGGCTGGCTGGCGGTCCCGGCACCAGCTCGGGTATCTGGCACTCGACCAACTCGGGCGCCACGTTCACCAAGCTGTCGAACGTCGCCGCGGCCAGCAACATCGGCTTCGGCAAGGCAGCGCCCGGCCAGACCTACATGGCGCTCTACACCATCGGCACGATCGGCGGCGTCCAGGGCATCTTCCGGTCCGACGACGCCGGGGCGACCTGGATACAGATCAACGACAGCCAGCACCAGTGGGGCAACATCGGCCAGGCGATCACCGGTGACCCGCGGGTGTACGGGCAGGTCTACGTCGGGACCAACGGGCGCGGCATCATCTACGGCGACCCCGCGGGCACGGTCACGCCGCCGCCGACAACCCCGCCGCCGACAACCCCGCCGCCGACAACCCCGCCGCCGACAACCCCGCCGCCGACAAGCCCGCCCCCGACAAGCCCGCCCCCGACAAGCCCGACGCCGACCCCCACTCCGACCCCCACCCCGACTCCGACTCCGACCCATACTCCCACGCCGACTCCGACTCCCACGCCGACCTCGACGGCGCTCGCCTGCCACGTCGTCTACGCGACGCAAAGCCAGTGGGTGGGCGGGTTCACCGCGAGCGTCACGATCAACAACACAGGCTCCACGGTGATCAACGGGTGGACGGTCACGTTCACCTTCCCCGGCGACCAGAAGATCACTAGCTTCTGGAATTCCACCACGACCCAGACGGGCGAGGCTGTGACCGCGACGAACGTGAGTTACAACGCGTCCATCAGCGCTGGCGGCAACACAGCGTTTGGATTCCAGGGAACCTGGAATACCAGCGACAGCCCGCCGACCAGCTTCAGCGTCAACGGCACCACGTGTAACTGACCGGCAAGGCCCCCGCCCCGCTCCCGTTAGGCTAAAAAATCTCTTTCGATACCTAACGGGAGCGGGGCGGGGCGCTGCCGGCAGGACCGTCGCCATCCGCCCGGACATGGCCGACGTCCTCGATGCCGCCAAGGATCCCGTCGTCACTGACGTAGACGACGCCAAGCGCCATGTCGGTCAGGTAGTCGTCACCCGGGCAGTCGGCGGCCGGTGCCGGCGTCCCTGGGTCAGCCGGCGTGACCTCTGGCCCGAGCCGGGATCTGCGGAACTGGCCTAAGACCGCATCCCAGCCCGCTATATCCGAGGCAATGGCTGGTGCGGCCGGGACAGCGGGACGCTCTGCCTCGCGAATGGCGGCATCCCACATGGTGTCTGTGCCGAACAAGGCCGTACGCATGAGATCAGCATCAAATTCCGCGTCTATCCGGCCGTGGCGCACCTCGGCCTGCAACCGCCGGAGCAGGGTGCGGCCCCGCCAGGTCTGGCGGTTCGGGAGAATGCCGTGCAGCGCGGCCGCGAGAGCGGAGAAGATCAATACGGCAGTGACGGGATGGGCGAGGCGGCCGGCTGAGTTCGCGGCGACGCGGGTGGCCCCGACTATTCCCAGAACGGCCCATGTGAGGCTGCTGACGCGGGCGACGGATCTATGCCGCGCCGAGTACATCATGCCGGACGACTGGAGGCGCGCCTCGGCCGCGTGCACCACGCGCTCGAATCGCCAGAGGCGATACCGTAGCTCAAGCCTCTGTACATGGCCGCCGAGGCGAGTGATCTCGTCCAGGATCATCTGCTCCGCCGGGTCCGTAGCCTGCTCTCGTACCACCGTCAGCACGTCGGCCGAGTTCACCCGCAGATTTTCCGACCGCACAAGGGCGGCTAAAGCGGTATCGAGGGTCCGGGGCCAGCGCCCGGCCAGATAGGCAACGGAGATTAGGTTGACGCGCAGGCACGCGTCGAAGCTCCCGTTCCGCCGGCCAGCCGAGACGACAACGGCGAACCACCAGCTGCTGGCTGCCGCGTACAGCACCCAGAAGGTGATGTTTCCGACGGACATTGAGTTCTCCTCGCTTCCCCCATCACCGTTGTACACGATTCGTATTTCGAGGGCTAGCCATGCAGTAGCGATCATAAAGATGTCATTCGGGCGCTAGCGGTTCCGATGTGATCCCGGACACGCCGATGCCCCGCCGACGCTGTGGCGGGTGCGGTGATAACAGCGTCAGCGGGGCACCGGGGACTCAGGAGCGAACAGGTACTAAATCGCAGTGAGGTATTAGGAGCTATTAGACCGCTGTAAGGCGGTCGAGGAAGGTCCGGTAGTGCCGGAGTGCGTTGCGGAGCATTTCCGTGTCGGCGGTCCCGTTGTCCCAGCTGCCGCGCAGCATGCGCTCCCGTTCATGAGCGGCGGCTGTCAGCGTGCTGATCACTTCGGCGGCAAAGCGGGCGGCCTCGGTGACCGATCCGCGCGGATCGTCCACGAACACGGACTGAATCTCCAGCCACCTCCTCCGCAGCTCTGCCCGGTCATTGACCAGGGGCGTGCGGACGATCATGTCGGGATCGTCTGGCCGACGGCCCGGATGGGGGACCTCGGCGGCTGGCTCCGCGACCTCGGCAGGTTTGTCCGTGACCTCGGCGGCTTGGTCCACGATTCTCACCTTCTCAACGATCGGTGCGCCGATCCGGCGTCGTCCGCAGGCTCGGCGTTCACCACGGCGCCCGGCGCGGATTCGGCCGGGGAACGGGCGAGCAGCTCCCCGAGCATCGCGCGGTAGTGAATCATCGCCTGCCTCAGCTGCTCGGTCGAGACAGAGCCGGAGCCCGCGCGCTCACTGGTCTTGTGCGCTTCGTGGTAGTTGCTCAGCGCCCGTGCGTGGTCGACGGACAGATCCGCCTCGACCTGGTCATGATCCTCGGTCGGATAGCCCCGGTCCTTCAGCACGGAGGTGACGAGGACGTTGGCCGCTCCGACAGCCTCGGCAGGCGTGTCCAGGAACCGTTCCTGGATCGCCGCCCACTCGCCGGCATAGCGAGCACGGGCCTCGGGCGCGAGTGGCCGGATGCCGAGCCCGGCGACGCGGCGCTGCCGCCCCATCAGCTCGGCCTCCGCCTTCCGCCTGCTGTTGCGGGAATCGACAAGGCGCTCGTACTCGGGGCCGAAGCGCTTTCGCAGCCTGCGCTTGCGCATCTCGGCTGCTGCCCAGGTCGCTGCGGCGGCCACGATGAGGAGTGCGGCCACGATGGCGACGGCGGCTCCGGTTGACATGGCAACCTCCGGGGGTCGGGGTTGGAACCGTCCCTCCGATTGCCCCGGCGCGACCGGGTTAAACCGCTACCAGCGAAAATGCACGAACAGTCTGCCGAAGTTCTTCGAGTCCTTCTCCACCCGGTGGTAGAGCGCCTTGACCTCTTTCTGATCGAGAAACCTCAGCACCCGCTTCTTGAGCTGCCCGGAACCCTTGCCCGGGATGATCTCGATGACCGGGGCCTTCTTTCGCACGGCTTCGTCGATGATGGCACGCAGGGCGCGATCGATGTCCTGACCCCGGTTGTACACATCGTGCAGGTCGAGCGTGAGCTTCATGGCGCGCCTCCGTCCGCCGGTAGGTTAACAGTACGTAATCCGCGAACAGGAGGCACGATGCTCTTCGGTGACGAGCATGTCAGGCGTTACGTCGACACGGACGGCAAGGAAGGCCACGACTGGCAGGGCACGACGGTCCTGATCCTGACCACGACCGGCCGCAAGACGGGACAGCAGCGCAGCACGCCGCTGATCTACCGCGAGCACGATGGCGATTACCTGGTCATCGCCTCTAAGGGCGGTGCCGACGAGCCGCCGGCCTGGTACCTCAACCTGCAGGCCAGCCCCGAGGTCGTTGTCCAGGTCCTCGGGGACCGGTTCAGCGCGACGGCGAGGACGGCGACCGCCGAGGAGAAGCCAGCGCTCTGGCGGGAGATGACGGCCACCTGGCCCGGATACGACGAGTACCAGCAGAAGACCCAGCGGGTGATCCCCGTCGTGGTGCTTGAAAGGAATTCGGTCACCCGGCCCTGAGCCCGCGGATGATCTCGGTCACCGTGTCCTCCGGCGAGCCGTCGGCCCGCACGACCAGGACCTCTTCGCCGGGTTCCGGGGGCTCGAGGTCGCGGATCTGGCTGTCAAGCAGCCGGGCGGGGAAGAAGTGGCCAGGCCGGCCCGTGAGCCTGCGGGCCACGACTTCCCTGTCCGCCTGCAGGAAGATCATGCGAACGTCCGCCCGGCCCTCGCGAAGGAAATCGCGGTAGGCGCGCCTGAGCGCTGAGCAGGTCACGACGGCGGACTCGCCCGCTGCGATCCGCTCGTCGATCCAGGCCGCGATCGCGTCCAGCCACGGCCACCGGTCCTCGTCGGTGAGGGGCACGCCTGCCCGCATCTTCGCCACGCTATCCGCCGGATGGAACATGTCGGCGTCGGCGAAGGGCCAGTGCTTGCCAGGGGGGACGACCCCCCCAGACCCCCCCGCGAGGGCACGGCGTCCCGCCAGCATGGCGCCCACGGTGGTCTTGCCGCTGCCGGAGACGCCGGTTATCACCAAGATCATCGGTGTTCATGCTATCCGCTCCACGCCCCGGCGCGGTGGCCGGTACCGCACGGCGTGCTGTACCGGCCACCGGGGTCAGAAGGTGCCGCCGAGCTGGACCCAGCCGATCCAGGCGGTGCCGGTCCAGTAGGTGTGGGCGATCTGGAGGCTGGTGTCGAGGGCGGCGATCTCGGGGGTGCCGCTGGTGTTGACCCATGCCTGGGGGCTGCCAAGGACGGTGCCGCCGAGGGAGCCGGGGGCGGACCAGCCGGCGGCGGCGTTGGCGGAGTTCTGGTAGACGTGGCCGAGCTGGCTGCTGGCCTGCTGGTAGAAGACCTCGATCCGGCCGTCGGGCCAGGTGATCGCGGTGGGGGTGTTGGCGGCGCCGGAGCCGGTCAGGGCGGTGCCCCAGGTCCAGGTGCCGGTGGTCAGGTTCTGCCAGGCGTGGGTCAGGGCGCCGGAGGTGGTGGTGAGGAACACCTCGGTGTGGCCGTCGGCGTTGGAGGCCGGGGCGGGGTCGGCGGTGAGGCTGGCGGGGCTGGCGCCTGCGGTGGCCCAGCCGTTCCACGTGGTGCCGTTCCAGGTGTTGATGGCGAGGGTGCCGCTGGTGGTGCGGCAGAACAGCTCGACGGTGCCGGCGGCGTCGGTGAACGGGACGGGCCAGCCGGCGCAGGAGCCGCCGATGTTGGACCAGGCGGTCCAGCCGGCGGCGCCGTCCGGGCTGGCCTGCGCCGTGGTGGCGACGGTGCCGTTGGTGTCGGTGACGAACACCGCTACGTCGCCGTCGGGGCGCAGGATCGCGTGCGGGTCGCCCTTGGTGGCGCCGATGGTTCCGGCGGTGGTGACGTCGGCGCCCCAGACCCAGCCGCCGGTGCCGCCGCTGCCCTGCCAGGCGTGCACGACCTGCCCGGTGCTGTCGCGGGCGAACACTTCCAGGTGGCCGTCCTGGTTTGATGCCACGGCCGGGTTGCTGGCGATGCTGGCCGGGGAGCTGCCGAGGGTGGCCCATCCGGACCAGCCCTCGCTGCCGGTCGGGGACTGGTAGTCGTGTGCCAGCGTGCCGTTCGAGGCCACCGCGAACATCTCCGCTGACCCGCTGGTGTTATGACCCACCGCAATATGGAAACCACCGTGACTGGAGAGGGAGACGGTCCCGAGGTTCGCGTCGAGCTGGTCGCTGTCGATGTTGATGGTCTGGCCGCCCCAGGTCTCGTCGTGGCCGCCGGCGTACTGGTGGATGCGCTGGTGGCTGGTCCACATGTTCGAGGGCATGTAGGAGCTGTTCGTGGTGGCCTGGCCGTCCCAGGCGGCGTAGTCGATGATGTCCGGCTCTGTCATCGACCCGCTGGCGCTGACCAGGTCGGAAACGTTGCTGAACGATTCGTAGACGCCGGCGGCGTAACCCCTGGCGTGCAGTTCGCTGTCCCAGGCGCTGAGGTAGGTGATGACCTCGCTGCCGCAGCCGCTGTATGCCTCCATGTCGTAGACGAGCGGGGTGCCGGCGGGCAGCCCGAGGCTGGCCGCCTGGGCGGCGGCGTCGTCTGCCGAGGATGCGCCCTGGGCAGCGGCGTTGTTCGGGTTGATGGCAGCGTTCCCTGACGGTCCGCAGGAGGCTTGCAGGCCTGGGTACAGCGGGAAGACCTTCCAGCCCTGGCCCTCGACGGTGTTGATCCATGACGAGGTCAGGTTCGGCTGGGCACAGGCCCGGTTGATGCCCCCGATGTATGCGCCGATCGCGCGGTACGGAGAGGCCAGCCAGGCATTCATCGTCGACGACGACGGCGCGGTGCAGGGGTCGAACCCGCCGCCCTGGAAGATCCCCTGGACTTGGCCGGCCGGGGTGACCGCGGCGGACGCGGCCTGGGCGGTCACGGCACTGGTCACGGAGATGCTGGACCGCATCTGCGCGATGAGCGCGGGGTCGCCGCCGTAGGACAGGCTGACCTGAGTGCCGCCGGTCACGTCGGTGATCGTGTGGGTCACCGCGGCGTCAGGGTTGGTCCGCGCGGCCCGCCCGCCGATCGTGGTCGCCTGGGTCGCCGCCAGCGCTTCAGGGCTGCCCGGGCTGGTGGCCGCGATCTGCACGGCCTCGGTCTTGCCGGCCACGCCGGCCGCGGGGCACGACGGATCCGTTCCCTGCGTCCCCAGGTAGACGGCGTGCACGTCGAGCCGGGGGCACGCCGAGGGAGCGGTGGCCAGGTTCACCACCGGCCAGCTCGCGGGAACCCGCAGGCTGATCCCGTCATAGGAAATGACCTGCCAGCCCGCGGCACTCCCAGGCCCTCCCGCGGGTACCGCCGCGCTGGCGGTCGCCGTCAGCGCGGCGGTACCCGCGATGCCGCCCAGGGCCGCCGCCAGTGCGCAGACTGCCGCCCGACGCTTACCAATACGTCTCATCCGCAACGCCCTAACTATGTAAGAAAATGACAAATGCCATATATCGCTCCCCAAGCCGAACAGCACACGGCGGTCGGCCGAACAAGCTCCGTTACCGGGCATATCACCAACCAGGGCACGATGGTGATCACAGGCACCTTTTCCGTCCAGATGGCGACCATCAAGAGCGACCAGAGCCAGCGCCGACGTACCCTCGGGCGGGTGAGCGGGATCTACGACGACCCTGAGGCGTACGAGCTGGCCTGCGCCTACCGGGATGTGCCTGCCGAGGTCGATGCCCTGCTCGGCTGGTGCGAGCGGCATCGGCCCGGCGATCGCGGCCGGATCCGCTCGGTGCTCGAGCTCGCGGCCGGCCCGGCTGAGCACGCCATCGAGCTCGCACGGCGCGGCATCGCCGCGACGGCGCTCGACCTCAGCCCGGCGATGTGCGAGCGCGCCCGAGAACGCGCGGCGCGGGCCGGGATCGAGCTCATGGTCGCTGAGGCGGACATGCGCGACTTCCGCATCCGCGGCCGGTTCGACCTCGCGATCACCATGCTCAACTCGCTATGCCACCTGCTCGTCCTCGATGATCTCGTGGCGCACCTGCGCGCGGTCGCCGGCCATCTCGCCGGCGGGGGCCTCTATGTCATGGAGCTTGGCCATCCCGCCGATCACTTCGGCGGCGTGCCGCGCACGAGCAGCGAATGGGACTCCCGCCACGACGGCGTCCGCGCGCACGTGCGGTGGGGCGGCCCCATGGACACGATCGACCCGATCACGCAGGTGACGGATGAGCGGGTGGTGGTTACCGTGCGGGACGGCACAGCCGTCAGGGTGATAACCGACGTGGTGCCGAACCGGTTCTGGACCGCGACCGAGGTGGACGCCGCGGTCCGGCTGGCCGGCGGGTTCACGATCACGGCCCGCTACGGCGCCTTCGACGACAGTACGCCGCTCGATGCCCCCGACGCGTGGCGCATGATCGTGATCCTCCGCCGCGACGCGTGAGTGCCATTGAGGCTGCTGGCGGCGGCTTCGGGATGACCGTCACCGCGCTCCCGTTCGGCTAACTGGGTATTTTCGGTCTTGTGGTGAGCGCAGCCGGTACCCGACCGGCAGCAGCGACCACCCCCACCTGGCCCTCGCCGACCCCCACAGCCCGCGCTGCGCGAAAAGCGCCGCGAGTACGGCAAGGCCGCCCACCAGGACGAGGTACCAGGCGCCGTATCCGGACAGCGATTCCTGGAGCAGGAAGAGGACGAGCGCGCCGCAGACCGGACCCTCGACCGTCCCGAGGCCGCCGATGAGGACCATGAACATCATGTAGACGCTGTACTGCACGCCAAAGATCGAGCTCGGTTCCACGTACAGGCTTTGCAGGGCAAGGACCGCTCCCACCGCCCCTGTGCCGAGTGCGGCCACGCAGTATGCCAGGCGCCTGGTCCTGCCCACCCGGATCCCGACGCTGACGGCCGCGGCCGGCTGGCTGCGGGCGGCCCGCACATCCAGGCCGAACGTGCCGCGCACGAGCAGGTAGACGCCGGCGACGGACGCCACCGCGACGGCGAGCGTGCACCAGTACGTCAGTGCCTGCCGGACAACCGACGTGTAGCCCGACAGGCCCGGCACGCTTACCCCCGTGTTGCCGCCCACCGCCGGCGAGATCGTCGCGAGGATCTGGAAGATCTGGGCTATCACCCAGGTGCCGACCGCGAAGTAGCCGCCGGCCAGCCGCAGCACGAGAAGGGAGACGGGCAGCGCGGCGACCGCCGCGGCCACCGCGGCGACAGGGAGGCCGAGGAAGGGATTGATGCCATGCGCGGCGACCAGGTAGAGCGCATAGGCGCCGATGCCAAGATAGGCCTGCTGGCCGAACGACGTGAGGCCGGCGAATCCCGCGAGCAGGTTCCACAGGCTGGCCAGGGCGATGAAGGTGAACAGGGTGATCAAGGGCTGCTCTGCCGGGCCGCCGCCGTAGTAAGGAACGGCCGCCAGCATCACGACGACGGCCGTCCCAGCCGCCAGTGCCACCGACGCGGTGCGGCTCCACCGGGTGACCAGGGCGGCGTCCGGGGAGCCGGCGGTCAGGACGCGTGTTTCCATGTCCCGCGCCTCATCCCGCTGCCCGGGCGTCGAGGACGGACTGGTCCACGGCGAACAGCCCGGCCGGCCGCACGGCGAGCACGAGCAGGAAGAGCAGATGGACGGCGAGCACCGCGTACTGCTCGTTCCACTGGCCCACGACCTGCTGAACCACGCCGAGAACGACTCCGCCGGCCAGGGTCCCCCACAGCGATCCCAGGCCGCCGATCACCACCGCCTCGAAGGCGAATATCAGGGATGCGGATCCGGTATACGGGTCGAATGTCGAGATGGTTCCGATAAAGACGCCCGCGAGCGCCGCCGTCGCGACGGCGACTCCGGCCACCGTGGCGAAGACGCGCCGCACGTGGATGCCCACGAGCCGCGCCGCGTCAAGATCATCTGCAATGGCCCTCACCATCCGTCCCCATGAGGTTCGCGACAGCGCGAGCTGAAGTCCCGACAGCGCGGTGAGCGCTGCGAGGAAGGCCGTCGCAAGCAGCCATGACACCGTGACGTGGCCATCGATCGTGAAGCTGGCCAGTGCCAGCCGGCCGCCATTCAGCCCCCGGGGGCTGGCGGAGCCCGCGACCTGCAGCAGGTTCTCGATCATGACGGACAGGCCGAACGTGACAAGGACGGAAGCGAGCGCCCCCGCCTGCAGCGCACGCCCGAACAGGAGGGCCTGCAGTGCCATGCCAATGACGAAGGCGGCCGGCAGCACCAGCGGCAGCGTGTACCAGACAGGCACGCCGAGTGCGGAGGACAGGACGAGGCCGAGGTACGCGCCGCATACCGCGAGATCCCCGTGAGCGACATTCACCAGGCGCATGACGCCGAAGGTGAGGGACAGCCCGCAGGCGATAAGCGCGTACTCGCCGCCGAGGAGCATTCCCTGGATGATCGCATTGATCCACGTCATGGCTGGCGGCTCAGGGAGGATGTCAAAGCAGCTGGAGACTGCCCTGAACCGGGATCGCCGGGTTCATCGAGTTGTCCACGATCACCAGGTTGTAGCCGCCTGAGGAGGCCGCTCGCCACTGGCCGAGGAAGTCCGGGGCGGTGGCGACGTTCTTGACGGGCCCGGTGGTGAAATCGAACGGCCCGGTCATTACCTCGCCCTTCTGACGTCCGATCGCGGCGGCCACGGCGGCGGCGTCCCTAGGATCGCCGGACGCCCTGAGCGCCGCGATCGCGATCTCGAAGATCGCGTAGTTGAAGCCCATCGGCTGCGTCCACTGGCGCCCCGTGCTTGTCAGGTAGCCGCTCGCGAAAGCGGCGGCCGACGTGCCGTCAAGCGAGGACCGGTACGGCATGCTCGGCGCCCACCAGGCCGGCGCCACGAGATTCTGCGCCAGGGGGCCGAGCGAGTCCGCGACGCTCGGGAAGAGCAGCGCCTTCGCGACGCACGCCAGCCTGGGCTTGAAGCGGTTCTGCTCCGACTGCCGCCAGAACGTGACCCAGTCCGGCGGGATGGGGGTCGCCTGCAGGATCTCCACGCCGTGACTCTTGAACGTCGAGATGACCGACGTGAAATCCTGCATGCCGTCGGGATACGCGGCCGAGGCGACGAGCTGCCAGCCCAGCTGGCTCACCTTCGGTGACACGTACTTCCGGTAGACATCGCCGTCCACGTCGTTTGGCCAGAGGGTGCCCACCACGTGATTGGACGCGATGCGCTGCCAGAGTCCCGAGAAGAGGTCGGTCTCCTCCTGGACGCCGATGAAGTACAGGTACGTGTACGTGAACGTCTTGGTGGCGCTGCCGCCCCGGGTGTAGAACCACATCTCCCACGGGCATATCGTCGCGAGGCAGGGCACCCCGGACGCCTCGGCCTGGTCGGAGACCGGGTTGGTGGTATCCGGCGTGGACGTCGCGAGCAGGAAGTCAACCCTGTCCTGCTGGATCAGCTCGGCCGCGGCGGAAGCCGCCCGGGCCGAGCTGGACTGGCTGTCCTTGGTGATTATCTCGACGGAGTAGTTCTTCCCGCCGATGCGGAGCCCTTTGCTTACCGCGTTGCGTATCCGGGCGAGCACATAGGCGTCCGACTCGGTGAACACGGCGAGGGTGCCCGTCTTCGGGCTGATGTAGCCGATCTTTATCACCTGGGCCGTGCCGCCCGCCGACGCCTTCAGGCCGCCGGCGCAACCGCTGGCCGCCATGCCCGCGACGCCCGTGATGCCCGCCGCGCCGAGAAAGCTGCGCCTGGTCAGGTGCCTGACGGGAGAAGTATTCACTGGTCATCTCCGCCTGTGAGGGACTCGCGTCCGTGCGAGCACGCCTACGGCCTTCGGCTTGTCATTGTGCGGGCGGCGGGCGGCCCCGGTCTTGGACCACAGGGCACATTGCTTGACCATCCGTGCATGTCCCCCCAAGCTGAGTCGATGCGGTGCCTCGCGGAGGACGAGTCATGGCTGACCTAGCGCAGACAACGGACCTGCCCTGCGGTCAGCGCTTCGACTTCTGGCGGCATGTCCTTTCCGAGACCTTCGTGCCGCTCGAGGTCTCCAGTCCTCGGGCAGGCGACGGCTTCCGCGGTCGGCTCCGCGGCGCTGACCTCGGCACGCTGCGGCTGTGCGAGGTGGACGCGGAAGCCCACGTCGCCCGCAGGACCCGGCGGCTGATCGCGGCCTCCGCGGCGGGCTGCTACAAGGTCGGCTTGCAGCTGCGGGGCTCGTCCGTGCTGGCACAGGACGGCAGGCAGACGCCGCTCGGAGCCGGGGACTTCGCCATCTACGACACTGACCGTCCCTACACGCTGGCGTTCGATGATCCGCACCGCATGCTTGTCCTGGTCTTCCCGCGGATGATGCTCGGGCTGCCTGCCGAGCGGGTCGCGCGGCTGACGGCGACCCGGATGTCGGGCCGCGAGGGCCTCGGCGTCCTGATCGCCCCCGTTTCTCGTCCGGGTCGCCCGGGTGCTGGACGATGTCGACGTGCGGGGCGGCGTGCGCCTGGCCGGCAACGTGCTCGACCTGCTTACCACCGTCCTGGCGGGGCAGCTTGATTGCCGGCCGGCCGACCCCGACAGTGCGCACCGGTCACTGCTCGTGCAGATTACGGCCTTCATAGAGCGGCGTCTCGGGGACATCTACCTGACCCCGGCACAGATCGCTGCCGCCCATCACATCTCGACCCGCCAGCTGCACAAGCTGTTCCATGCCGAGGGCATTACCGTCTCGGGCTGGATCCGCCAGCGTCGCCTGGAGCACTGCGGCCACGACCTGCGGGATCCGCTGCATGCGTCCAGGCCCGTGGGCGCCATCGCGGCCCGCTGGGGCTACCCGGACGCCGCGCATTTCAGCCGGCTGTTCAAGGCCACGTTCGGGACAACTCCCCGGGATTACCGGATCAGCCACGGCGCCGTCAGGCGACCCGTACCCGCGCCGTCAAGCACCGTGCGCTGACGTGCAAGACCGTCACCTCCCGCCATGATCAGCATTAAGCGCATGGGGCGTCTGCGTGGCAAGGTCGCTGTCATCACCGGCGGCGAGGGGAGCATCGGGCTGACCACGGCGCGGGCCTTCGTGGCCGAGGGCGCGAGGGTGGCGCTGCTAGGTCTCGCGGAAGCGGAGCTGCGGGCCGCCGCCCGCGAGCTCGGCGAGGATGTCGCGTCCTGGTCGGTCACCGATGTCACGGATTCCGGCCAGGTCACATCCGCCGTCGGGAGGGTGACCGACCGGTTCGGCCCGCTGGATGTCGTCTTCAGCAACGCCGGGATCAGCGGCGTCATCGCCCCGGTCACGGACTACCCGGAGGACGTGTTCGACGATGTGCTCGCAGTGCACGTCCGCGGCTCGTTCCTGGTGTGCAAGCACGCGCTTCCCCTGATGCGCGACGGGGGCAGCATCATCATCACCTCGAGCGTCGTCGGCCTCACCTCTGACGCGGGGATCTGCGCGTATGCCACCGCCAAGCACGCGCTCGTCGGGCTGATGCGCACGGTCGCGAAGGAGGTGGCACCGCGCGGCATCAGGGTGAACACGATTCATCCCGGGCCGGTCGACAATGACTTCCAGCACTCGATCGAGATGGCGGCGACCGGGGAGCCGAGAGAGCGCGCCGCCGCGCTCTTCGAGGCGCACATCCCGCTTGGCCGCCATGCCACCGCGGACGAGGTCGCGCGCGTGGTGACGTTCCTGGCAAGCGACGAGAGTTCCTTCGTGACCGGCGCGACGATTGCCGTCGATGGCGGCATGAGCGCCTGACGGCTGGCTATGCCAGTGCTGCACTGGCTATGCCAGTGCTGCTCAGGTGTCCTCGTCACGCAGTGTCGCGAGCAGGCGGCGCGCGTCGGCCTCGTCCCATGGCGGCAGCGGCGGGCTGCCCAGCAGTGCCCGCTCGATTTCGCCAGCGGCAAGCGCGGGCTGATCGCGCATCGCGGCGATCCTGCCCGCCCTGCGCAACGTGCGGGCGCGGCCGGGATCCTGAGTGCGGGCGGCGGCGAGTTCCCGCTCCGCCTCCTCGCCGCGTCCCAGCCCGGTCAGCGCGAGCGCCCGGGCGGAACGGGCATCTATCTCCTCGGCCGGCGGCAGGCCGAAGGCAATCGCGGGATCGAGGTCCGCCAGGGCGGTCGCGTACTCCCGCATCTCCGCGAGCACCTGGCCCCGGCCGCCAAAGGCCCGTGCCGCCGCCGCGTCCCAGCCGAGCGCCTGGGTGAAGGTGGCCTCCGCATCGGCGGGAGAACCGCCGTACCACTGCGCGTAGCCGAGTCCGATCAGGGCGTCCACGTCGGTGGGGAGCTGGCTGACTGCCTCGCGCTGGAACTGCGCTGCCGTCAGGTAGTCACCGGCCGAGAAACGGACGTCGGCGAGCGCGGACAGGGTGCGGGCCGTCGAATTACGATCTTGCAGCACGGTGAACGCCGACAGCGCGGCCTGCAGGCTCTCCTCGGCCGTGCCGAGATCTCCCTCGGTGCGGGCGATGTCACCCTGCAGAACGAGCGTGTAGGCGAGCCGCCGCGTGTCGCCTGCCGCCCGGTAGCCGACCGCCGCGGCACCCGCGAACCGGTGCGCGCTACGGAAGTTTCCCTCAGCCAGTGCCGCCGCGGCGGCCGCGCTGAGCGCGGTGGGCGTGGCAGGTGCGGGCCCGGGCATGACGTCCAGTCCGCGATTCGCCCGCCAGGCACGGTTTGACTGCCAGATCGGCGCGATCATCGCGTCCTGGCTGAGCTGGTACCAGGTGCCGCGGGCGCGGTGCTCCGCGGTGAGGAGGTGCCGCTGCTCGAACGCGTCGGCGGCCCTGTTGGCCATGCCAGCGGTCATCAGCACGCCCCGGCAGGCGGTGCCGCGCGTGCCGTGCTCGGTAATGAAGGCGGACTCGATCCAGGCACGCAGCCGCTGCTCGGATTCCCCTGTCTCGAGCTGCACGGCGCGCACGGCGGAGTCGTAGAAACGGGCGAGCGCCTGATCGGTGTCGCCGAAGGCATGCAGCTCGTCGGGTGTGATGACCGCCACGTCGGCGGGCAGCGACGACCACAGCTCGGTCCCGACGATCTGCAGCAGCAGCGGCTCCACGAGAGGGTTGCTTATGGTCGCGGATTCTCCGGCCAGGTCGGTATAGACAACGGTGCGCAGCCGGTCCACGAGCTCTTCGGCGACCCCCGTGCCGAACGAGAGCGCGGTGCCCGCCAGCGGCTGTATCACGGCATCCAGCGCCGCCTCGGGGCCGAGCGCATCGAGCCGCACGTAGCTGAAGGGATAGGGCGAGAGACGCCGTTCGTATGATCTGAGCGTGGCAACGTGATCATCGTTGATGACGAGGAGCAGCTTCAGCGCGGGGAGCTGGCGCAGCGCGGTCGCCAGCTCGTCGATGAATTCTCCTCGCTCTTCCTGACGTGCCGGGAACGCGGTGAAGAGCACCTCGAACTGGTCGATCGCGGCGAGCACGCTGTGCGGGTCGCCCTGTTCAGAGACGCGCCGGGGCCTGGAAAGCAGGAAGTCAGCGATCGACGTGCCAACCGGGAGCGGCTGCCCGAGCTGTGCCCAGTGGCTCAGCAGGGCAAAACTGTAGCCGTTGCGGGGCGGCCCGGCTGCCAGCGGCCGGGCCGGCTGGTGGCCGAGGCCACCGACCGGCAGCAGGTCGACGCCGGCCTCACGGCTGAGCCGCGGCAGGACGCCCGCGTGCAGCAGCGACGTCTTTCCGGCTGCCGCGGGCCCGTGCAACACGGTCACCCGGTCGCCCAGCCACAGGGACGCCGCGTCCCTCGCTTCCAGGCGCCGGCCGAAGAACCGGTCGGCTTCCGCCTGGCGGAACGGCCGCGGACCCACGTAGGGACCCGGTCCCGGGCCGGCCGGAGAGTCGGCCCTTTTCATGAGCCAGTACCTCCCAGCCGGCTGTTCAGTCCCTGGGCGAAGTCGCTGGCGGAATCCCAGAAGATCTGGATGCGCTGCGCGCCCAGGTAGCGCTCCAGATAGTCCCTGGCGCGCCGGGGCGAGCGTTCCCCCGGGTCGATCTGGACGCTGACATGGTTGCGCTTGTGCGTGTCAGGAATCCCGTGCAGCAGCGTGCGGAACAGCACGAGGAACGTCCAGTCTCGCAGGCTGTAGCCGATGAACAGCAGTGGCTTGCTGCGCAGCCGGCCGTGCACGTACGCGGGGAGAAGGCCGGAGGCGGCTCCGGCCTGGCGGTGGGTGTCGCTGGCCAGCTGCACGAGGTACTCGATGTTGTCGTCCTCCGTCAGGACAAGGGACTGCGGCACCTGGTAGTGCCCGTGCAGGTGGAACACCAGCGGCTCGGCCGGCGTCGGCTCGTAGCCGGGATCGGCGAGCGGGCTGGCGTAGGCGTCCCCCGCCCCTGTGACATACCACGGACTGTGGTCGTGGCGCGGCTGCCTGCGCTGGTGCTGCAGGGCGAGGTACATGAAGTCGTCGTAGTTTGTCGTCACGTAGAGGGGGAGGTCGAAGCGGGCCAGTAAACCATGGACCTGCGCGGGGTCGCCGAAGCCGGGCGGGCGCACGGAGGCGATCTCCCTCGCGATGAAGTCTCGCTTCAGTGAGGTCGCGTCCCCGTCGTAACCAGTCGTCGCGATGTACTGCATCACGCGCGCCAGGTTGGTCCTGTCCTGCAGCGGGTAGCCTGCGGCCCCGCCCCAGTCCAGCGCCATCGGGCCGCCGAGCGGGATGTGCCCGTGGCACGCCCCCGCGCCGAGGAACGGGACGCACTCGCCGGCCTTCAGGTTCTTGATGAGCAGGTCCCAGGCGTGCTCATTGTCATGTGCGCCGCCCCGCGGACCTGCGCGCACGATCGACACCGCCTCAGCCGATGGATTCCCAGCCGCCTGGACTACCCGTGGTTCCCTGGAGCCGCGCGGACAGCCAGCGCCGCGCTTGTGCCTGGAGCGGGAAGTAAGCAACTTGTAGCAGATCGGCCGGTACAATGTTACCTTCTTGGCGCTTCTGCTCATCAGGGTGCTCACTGAACCATGCGAGCTATAGGGCACGCCGTCGGCGCTTGCATAGGCCATCTCCGCCGTTCATCCCTTTCCTGGCGCCGTCACGGCAGCGAGGCGCACGCTGGTGGCCTGTTGCGGACGCCGTAGTCTAGCGTGCCCCGCGGATCGCATAGCGGCTTCCTGCCCCTTTCGTCGGCTGCCAGCTCCCGTATGCCCGGTAAGCGTATTTTCGGGCACCCGAAACGTGTAATTAGGGACGGCGTCCAGAGGCTTGCCCTGAAAGGTTTACCATGGCACGCACAGTGAGCCGCTGATGCTTGCATGGCCGTTTCATGTGCCCAGGGGTCATAGCATGCCTTTAGCGTCTCTACCCGGGAACTCGATACGTAATGTATCGGACAGGATCTGCAGGGAGCACTCACGGTGACTGAATTGACGCGCCCTGAGGAGCAGGGGACCCGCGGCGCCGTTACGCCGTCTGGGGGCGCGAAATCCCGTTCAGGAATCCCCACTTCACCGGGCGTGAGAGGGAGCTCGCCGAGCTCCGCGGCCGGCTTGTCGAGGGGTCCAGGGCGGTGATCGGCCAGCCCATGCTGCCGCTGTACGGGCTGGGCGGGGTGGGCAAGACCGAGATCGCTGCCGAGTACGCCCATCGTTTCCGTGGTGACTACAGCCTGTGCTGGTGGGTCCGGTGCGAGCGGGAGGCGCTGATCGTCAACTCACTGCTCTCCCTCGGACGCGTGATGCAGCTCCCCGACTTCCGGATGGAGGAGCGCGACTACTCGGTGGGCCTGGTCATCGACGCGCTGAATCGTGGCGAGCCCCATGCGGACTGGCTGCTCATCTTCGACAACGCCACTAATGCCGAGATGGTCACCCGCTTCATTCCGCAGGGCACCGGACACGTGATCATCACATCGCGCGACAGCCACTGGCGCAAGGCGCTGCGCGTCGACGGCGTCGAGGTGGCCGAGTTCGAGTCCGCGGAGACGGTCGAGTTCCTGCGCAAGCGGGTACCGGCACTGTCGGTCGTGGTGGCCGCGCCGGACGCTGACAACGGGGAAGGCGAGCAGGCCGGGCCCGCGAACGAGGAGCGCCTGCGGGACGCCACCGAACTGGCCAAGGAACTCGCCAACCTGCCGTTGGCCGCCGAGCATGCGGCCGCCTTCCTGGTCGAGACGGGCACGTCCGCGCAAGAGTACCTGAGGCTGTTTCGCGACAACGCGCACAGGCTGCTCGCGACCGACGTCGACATCTCATATCCGCACGCGGTCGCGACCACCTGGAGCGTGTCCAGGGGAACGATCGCGCCCGAGGCCGACGCGCTCTTCAAGACTGCTCGCGTTCTTCGCGCCGGAACCGATCTACGAGGAACTCCTGCTGCTGCCAGGCGGCAGGGCGGCGTCCCTGCCGCTGCCTGAGCCGCTCGACCGGGTGCTCGCCCAGACTGTCCCGTTCCGGCGCGCCGCTCGTCAGCTCGCCCGGTTCTCCCTCGTCAAGATCAACGCAGTGCGCAACGTCATGCAGGTGCACCGCGTAGTTCAGGCGGTCACCCAGGGCCAGTTCCTGCGCGAGGACCCTGCCGCGGCGGCCGAGTTCAGTGCCGCCGCGCACGCCCTGCTCGCCGCGTCGGATCCGAATGCCCCGGACCGTGACGACAGCGAGGAGGCGTACGAGCGTTCCCGCCAGCACCTGGTCCCGTCTGGTGCGCTGACATCGGAGAATCCGCTGGTCCGCCGCCTGATACGCAACCAGGTACGGCGACTGCACCGGCGAGGGGGGTATGCGGAGGCCCTCAACCTCGGCGAGCTCGCCCTCGCGGCCTGGCGGGAGAGCCTCGGGCCAGACGACCGCGACACGCTGGCCCTCGCGGTAGAGGTCGGCTTCGCCCTGCGCCGCTTCGGGCGCTGGGAGGAGGCCCTGGAGCTGAACGTCGATACCTTGCAAAGGCTGAAGGACCGGTTCGGCGAGGAAGATCACGCATACCTGACCTGTGCCCGGAGCTATGGCATCGACCTCGCCATGCTCGGGCGGTATGCCGAGGCACTAGAAAACGATGTGCGGCTGCTCCCACTGCACGAGCGTGTCTTCGGGCCCGAGCATCTGGATACGCTCCAGCTGCGCAACAACATCGCCGTCAGCTTGCGCTGTCTCGGCCGGTTCGACGAGGCGCTCCGGTATGACCTGCAGACGCTCGCCGAGCGCGAGCGCGTCCTCGGCTATGCCGACTCCGGCACGCTGACATCCCGGTGGGCGGTCGCACGGAACCTGCGCAGGCTCGGCCGTTATGAGGAGTCTCTCGACACAATCCGGGCGGTCAACGAGGTGCTCGCGCAGAAGGGCGAGCCATGGAACCAGTTCCGGCTGATAGCAGCAGTCGAGCTGGGTATTTCGCTGCGGCGCGTCGGCTTCTATGACGACGCCGCCCACCATGCGGAAGAGGTCTTGCAGCGGTACCGAAGGATATTTGGCGAGAACCATCGCGAGACCCTGTGGGCCGCCAGCAACATCATGAACGACCGGCGCCTCGTCGATGATCTTTCAGGCGCGCAGGATCTCGGCGAGCAGGCCGTGGCGGGCCTGGAGAAGACGGCCGGGCCTGATCACCCCAACACTGTCTCGGCGCGTGCCAACCTCGCGGTCGTGCTGCGCGAGCGGGGCAATCCCCGCGCGGCTCGCGAGCTCAACGAACGCGCACTCGAGGATTTCACCCGCATGTTCGGCGAGGCGCACCCCAACTCGCTCGTCGTCATGACCAGCCTTGCGAGTGACCTAGCCGTGATCGGTGAGGTGCGGCAGGCACGCGAGCTTGGCGAGCGCGCGCTGGAGCTTAGCCGTGAGGCCCGTGGTGTCAGCCATCACGCCACGCTCGTGATCGCGGTGAACCTTGCTATCGACCGCAGGGCGGACGGTGACTCGGCGGGTGCGCGCGAGCTGCACGACGAAGCGGTGGCCGGCCTCTGCGAAGCCCTGGGCCCAGAGCACCCCGAGTCCCGCCGTGCCGCGCAGCATGGCCGCCTGAACAACGACATCGAGTCCATGCACAGCTGACAGCCTGCTGGCGGTGCGGATGTTCCCTGTCACGGTTCCTCGGCATCGGGACGAAGATGGGCAAGCTGCCAGCGCAGCCGGTGTTCTGCCCCCATCTCAGCTGCCATAGTCTCGGCTCTGACCGGCACCGGCTCGCCTTGCCAGTCCGCCAGCCGGGCGCTCATCTCAGCGATGAATACACGGCCGGCCGCTGTCAGTGCCGACGAGTCCGTCAGCGTGCGCACACCCTCGAAGACGTGGCGCCGGCCGCGCGCGAACTCCACCTCGCTCCGCAGCCGATGCTCCGGTGATCCCACCTGACGCTGCCGCCGCCAGAATCCTGTCACGCCGAGCTGTGCATAGGTCCCCTGGAGCAGCGCGGGCGCCGGCCGGGGATCGTCGCGCCAGGGAGCATAGTGCAGGCGGTCGTCGCCACTGTCGGCCAGCGGAACCAGATCCTCGACCGCCGAAAGCACGAGATGCTGGAATTCGTGCACGAGGGTTTCCGCTAGGGCGGGCGCATCCGGGGGCAGGCTGAGCGCGATCGCGCCCCAGGCCCAGCCCGAGGTCGCACTGACCGGACGCCCGGTGGCAGGTTCCCGCAGTGGCACCAGCGTGGTGAGCGCGGCGGCGAGCCCGTCCGCCGTCGGGCGATGATCGCGCACCAGGATTCGCCAGGCGGCATTGATTCGCTGCTGCCAGTCCTCGCTGGATACCCGCGGATATTCCGCGACCGGGGGAGCTAGCCGGGTGAGGAAGGGATCAGACGTTTCGAGGATCACGCTCAGGGCGATTCCGTCCGTCTCCGCACGCAGCCGGGAAAGGGGAACCCACCCCGGCACCGCGGTTCGTGATCCGCGACCGTGGCCTACGGGCAGGTCCACCATGCCGGACCCCGACATGACCGTGGCGCCAAGCCGATCCAGGCGGATCCGCGCCCAGCCAGGCATGCCTCCGCCATCGATGCATGCCGTGCCCACGGTCGGGAGGGTGACAACGCCACCGCGCACTGGCACCCTGAGCTCGAACGGGTAGGCGGCCCGCAGCGCGGCAGCCGCCGCGAAACTGGCGAGATGCGCGAGATCGAGGGACGACGGCGGCCGCGCGGACCCCGGCTGGCCGGCCGGACCTGGCCGCAGCCGGGACAGGCAGTCGGCGGCCCAGAAGCCGACGTGCGGCAGCGTGAGCACTTCCGCGGCCAGCTCTGGCGCGCGGGCCTGCACCTCGGAGAGGATCCCGCAGGCGGCCTCGATCGCCTCGACGGCATCGTCGCGTGCCTGGCCCCTCGCCGCTCGCCGCAGCGCCTCGATGAGAAGAGCGTGCTTGCTTAACTCGGCTGCCCGCAACCGGCGGATGATCTCGGGCGGGAATTCGCCGGCGGCAAGCGCCGACAGGTCTGCGCTGGTCAGGGAGTGCACGTCCGGCGACGGCGCCATCTGCGGCTATGCTCCGGCATTGTTGTTCCAGAGCCGGTCGCCGATGCCGCCGCACGCGGGCAGCAGCCGCTCCAGTGTCTTGTCGAGCAGAGCGTCGTCCAGTCTCGCGAGATCTCCGAGCGGCATCCCGTTCACGTCCATGAGACCCGATTCGGCATCGTGCTGAAACTCGGTCATCTGGCCGCCTCTCCCGCGCGGATGCTGCGCTGATGATCTGGTCTGTTTCGCCCGCTGACGGTCATACGAGGCATATCTCCTACTATCCGGCAAACTCCGAGTCAGCACCAGTCACCCCCGCGTGACCGTCGCACCGCGCCCGACGCACGTCCCGGCTATGACCTCACCTCTGCTCTGGCCAGGTGAAGCGGTGGTCTCCATCGCGGGACGGCTGCCAGGCGGGAACCCGCCACCACCACCATGACGGCAGGCGGTGTGATCCGTCCGTCGACGGTTCCGGCGCGGGCCCGGACGACGGGCTGAGCGCCGCGGGCGGGTAGGTGGCGTAGCTCACGGGGGACGGCGCGGGCCCCGGTACGGATGCGTGCACCCGGCGGGCGGCGCGCGGTCGCGCGGGCCGCGCTGACGGGGGCGAGACCGCGGCCGGAGTGCCGATGGCCGCCCGGGAGCCGGGCCTGCCGGATACGGCGGGCGGCGATCCGCCGCGCAGCGCCGCCGTTAGCACGACTGCCGCCACTGCCGCCACGGCGACCGCGCCGACGAAGATCACGAGGCCAGCGCCGAAGCTGATCTCTTCCAGCCAGGCGTAGACGGCGTCCCGTATCGAAGACGGCCGTACATGCCAGCGTGGCGTGCCTGCTGCCGCCGGCCGGTCGTCGCCGGATTCCGGACGAATAGCTTGACGGTCCCCACCGCTCACGATAAGCGACGATACACAGCAATCCGCGACTAGGTGGCGTGAACAAGCAGACAAGCAACTACCAGGATGCCGAACGGGAGCGAGGGATTACCTCCCCGATGTGACACCCGCTGATGCGTGGGAAGGTTTCTGAGACCACTGAGGAAGATAAGTGTGACGGTGACGTCAGAGGGTAATCATCACTAGCAGCGAGTGATCACCTCCGTCGGCCAATTGTGCAGGTGCTTACATGAGAGCCCACCCCCCCGGAGCACGTTCATCCCGGGGGTGATGCCATGCGCGGGCGCGAGCGGGAGTGGCAGATAGTCCTCGATCTTCTACGGCGTGCCGGGGAGGGCCGGGGCAGTGCCCTGCTTGTCGACGGCGAGTCGGGTATGGGCAAATCGCTGCTCCTCTCCGAAGCGGCGCGGGCGGCAGGCTCGCAAGGCTTCACCCTGGCGGCCGCGGCCGCGGACGAACTCGGCCGGCTGGTGCCACTGCGCCCGCTGCTCAAGGCGCTCGGGGAATCTCCTGGCACGCTGGCCGCGGAGGCCGCCGCGCCCGATGGGCCCGACATGCGGATGTGGCTGGTCGACCGGTTGCGCGCACGGCTCGAAACACGTGCCGGGGCCGGACCGGTGCTCGTGAGCCTGGACGACCTCCAGTGGGCAGACCCCGTTACCCTGCTCGCACTGCGGACGCTGCCGTGGCAGCTCGCGTCGTATCCCCTGGTCTGGCTGCTCGCCCGGTCCAGCGGCGAAGAGTGCACCGACGCGCAGCGGCTGTTCGACCTTCTCGAGGGCAGCGGCGCGATGCGCATCAGCCTTCCTCCGCTCAGCGATGACGCGGTTGCTGACCTGGTCGCCGACGCTCTCGGCTCGGTCCCTGACGCGGGACTGCTCGCGCTTGCCGCCGGCGCTTCCGGCAATCCGTTCCTTGTCGCCGAGCTGCTCGGCGGACTCCGGGATGAGCACGCGGTCACCATCGCGGACGGTCATGCCACGCTGGTCTCCGCCCACCTGCCCCGGCGGATCCGGGTGGTCGTGCGGCAAAGGCTCGAGCACCTGAGCAAGCGGACCAGGTATCTGCTCGAGACCGCGGCAGTACTCGGCCGGTCGTTCGCGCTCGAGGACGCCGCGGAGATGCTCGGTGAACCCACCGCGGCGCTGCTTCCGCCCGTGGAGGAAGCACTGGCGGCGGGTGTCCTTGTCGCGCCGCGGGAGTCGATGGCCTTCCGCCACGAGCTGGTGTGGCGGGCCGTCATCGACACCCTGCCTCAGCCGGTCCTGCAGGCCCTGCACCGCCAGTTCGGGGAGATCCTCCTCGGGCGCGGCGGCTCGGCGATACCGGCGGCCGCGCATTTGCTCATGGGTGCCCGCCGCGGTGATGCCCAGGCTCTAGCCGGGCTTGACCGGGCAGCGGCAGAGGTTCTGCCGCTGTCCCCGCAGACCGCCTCCGACCTCGCCTTGCGCGCACTCGAGCTCACCCATCCAGCGGATCCGGACCGGTTCGGCCGCTCGGTAACCGCTATCGAGGCCCTGACCGCCGCGGGCAGGCTCGCAGAGGCGGGCTACCTAGCACGCGCGGTCCTGGCCCAGCCGCTGCCGACCGTCGCGGGCGCCCAGGTCCGCTGCGCGCTCTCGTCGGTCCTCTGCCTGTCCGGCGACGCGGCCCAGGCGAGCGTCGAGGCGGAGCGGGTGCTCGCTGAGCCGCACCTGCCCGACCGGCTTCGGGACGGCGCGATGATCGCGGCGCTGCAGGCACTGGCCGGACTCGAGGACACTCAGAAGGCGGCCCTCCAGGCAGAGGCCATCCTGGCCGCGCCCGAGGATCACGGCATTGACGTGGTAGTCGCGGCGCTGATCTTCCTCGCGCTGATCAGGTGGGACGAGGGCCGGATCATGGAGGGGCTTGACTTGTCCCGCGAGGCTGTCCGGCGGGCGAGCGGGGGGTCGATGGGCGCCCGCAGCTTCCACCCCGGCCTCGCCCTGGCCGCCCGGCTCGTGGATATCCGCGAGGTCGACGAGGCGGCGATCGTCATCAGGGCCGCCGTCGATGAGATCGAAGTGCTCGGCAATATCGTATGGGCGGCGGCGCCTGGCGTGCTGCGCGCACGGATGGACCTGGCGGCGGGCCGGCTCGACGATGCCGAGGCGGAAGCCGAGGCCGCGCTCGGAATCGGCAGCGCGCTGGGCACGCACCTGCACACGTCGCTCACCCTTGGTGTTCTCGGCACCGTCGCGTTGCGCCGCGGCGATCTCCACGCGGCGGCACGGCAGCTGGACAGACAGCACGCCCAGGTCGCCCAGGTCGCCCAGGTCGCCCAGGGCGGCCATGCGTTCGCGAACAGGCAGGATAGGGTCGTCGCCGCCCAGATCGCGGAGGCCAGGGACGGCCCCAAGGCCGCGGTAGCCCTGCTCGCCGACGTCTACGCCGATCTTCCCGAGCATCGCTGGCTGCTCATCGGGGACCCGGCAACCGCGGCGTGGCTCGTCCGCGTCGCGCTCGCCGCGGGCGATCATGGACGGGCTGCGGCCGTGGCTGCCGTGGCCGATGACCTGGCGCACGAAAACCCGGCATTTCCGGTCGTCACGGCTGCCGCCGATCACGCGCGGGGAATCCTGGAACAGGATCTGACCCGTCTCGAGCGCGCGGCCGGAGGGCACACCGATCCGTGGGCCCGCGCCTCCGCGGCCGAGGACCTGGGCGTCGTACTCACCGCGAAGAATGATCTCCGCGGCGCCATCGACCGGCTGGAGCAGGGTCTGGCCGGGTACGAGCGGACAGGCGCGACCAGGGATGCCGCCCGGGTGCGCCGTCGGCTCCGCAAGCTCGGCGTGCGGCGACGGCACTGGGCATCCGCGCAGCGGCCGATCACCGGGTGGGCAAGCCTCACCGACACCGAGCGCATCACCTCCGGGCTGGTTTCGCAGGGACTGACCAACCGTCAAGTGGCCGACCAGATGTTCGTGAGCGTGCATACCGTCGCCTTCCACCTGCGCCAGGTCTTCAGGAAACTCGGCATCGGGTCGCGTGTGGAGCTGACCCGGGTGGCGATGGAGCAGGGCAGGGATCCGGCGCCCGAGTAACAGCGCGGACTCACCCGGGTCGGGATGATCGTTGACGGGCTCGGCAGTCTCTCCCATGCCGCGTTCGATTCCCATGCCGCGTTCCATCCGCACGGCGATCCAGATGCCGATCCAGACCAGGGCAACGGCCACAAGGACCGCGGGTAGCATGGGCCCAGCGTGACGATAAGCGCGTTCCTGTCGCATCCCCCACTCAGGTAGCGCCAAGCGCCCAGTGTCGGCAGCGGCCCATCGCCGTCCGCCCACCGTATCCCTTTTCGCCTGGTTTTCCGATGGTCGCCCGGCGTTCCTCGCAGCGAAATGGGTAGCCGGGCACACGGGGCCTGACGCGGGCCTCGGGACGTGGCGCGGCAGAACTACACGATCAGGCGATGTGCGGCACAGGCTGGCGCGGCGACCCTCGGCGTATACGGCATGAGGAGGTCCGACCCATGAGCACCGCAGGAGTGCCGCGCCCGCGGGAGGGGCGGCAGGCCCGCCAGGGGCCGGCCGGGCTGACCGACAGGGAACTGGTGGCGCACGTCACGAGCCCGCGGGCCCTGTGCACCGGCGCGGGTGTCGATCCCGACGACTGGTTCCCGATCACCGCCGAAGCGGCGAAGGCCCGCTCCCAGGCCGCCCGCGCGCTCGCGCTCTGTGCGGCCTGCCCTGTCCGGGCCGAGTGCCTCGAGCTGTCGCTGAGGCACTGGAATGACATCGGCCAGCACGGCGTCTGGGGCGGCCTCGTCGAGGCGGACCGCCGCTGCATCCGTGAGCAGTGGCTCACCGGCGCCAGTGTCACGGAGCTGCTGTGGCCGGTGGAAGCTACGGCAGTTTCCAGTCGATCGCCTGAGCGCCCCGCTGTTCCAGCAGCCGGCTGGCACGGCTGAATGGCCGCGAGCCGAAGAATCCACGGTCCGCCGAGTTCGGGCTCGGGTGAGCCGACTCGATGCACCCCACGCCATCGAGCAGCGGCGCGAGGCTGCGGGCGTCCCTGCCCCACAAGATGGCGGCGAGCGGTCCGCCCCTGGCGGCGAGCGCCCGTATTGCCTGCTCGGTGACCTCTTCCCAGCCCTGCCCGCGATGCGACCCCGGCCTGCCTGGCGCCACGGTGAGAACCCTGTTGAGCAGCAGCACGCCGCGCTCGGTCCAGGGGGTCAGATCTCCCGTCGCAGGTGCCGGGTAGCCGAGGTCGGTGGCGTACTCGCGGAAGATATTGACCAGGCTGCCCGGCAGCCGCCGTACCTCGGCGGCCACAGAAAAACTCAGCCCTACCGGATGCCCAGGGGTCGGATAGGGATCCTGGCCCACGATCAGCACCCGCACGTCGTCAAACGGCTGCTGGAACGCGCGGAGCACCGCCTCGCCCGCGGGCAGGTACCTCCGGCCCGCGGCGACTTCGGCCCGCAGGAAATCTCCCATCGCGCTGATCCGCTCCGCGACAGGCCCGAGCGCTGTGGCCCAGCCCGCTTCGACGATCTCCTCAAGGGGCCGCTGCGTCATGAGGAATTACCTTAGTACCGCCGGCTGGCGGGGCTGCGCGAACCTGAGGTCGGCACCGGTTATCCGCATGAGCTTCGTAAGGGACCGGGAAGGCGAGGTCAGCCAGAGCCGGGAGCCCGCCCGCTCGGCGCGGCTGGCCATCCCGATCAGAGCGTTCAGGCCGGAGACGTCGCAGAACGCCAGGCCGCCGAGATCCACGCTGACCGGCCCTTCATGATGATCGATGACATCGCCGACGTAGCGAAACGCCCTTTCCGCCGTGGCGAGATCCAGCTCACCGCGGATTGTCACCACGGCGTGGCCCGCCGTCGAGATCCGGTAGCTCAGCTCGATCGGTGACTCGTGCCGCTCCCGCACGCCCATTGATCCCCCTCCTTCAGTGAACCGACTCCCCTGCCCGCGCTCGAAGCTCCGGCTGATGCGTCCGCCGTCGGCGCCAGAGGTCTTCCAGCACATGGACGGTAGTCCTGATCCAATAGATAACAGCTGAAGCTGGGCGTGTACTTGGGGAACAATCTGAAAACGTCGAAGTCATCCCGATGGTTCACATCAGTGTTCCTGCCGCTCTGCGGGGGCATGATCGCAGGAGCGTTCGTCATCTACCTCATGGAGCCGAAGTGGCAGAAATCGTCAGGGCCGGTCTGGTGCAGCAGAGCTGGACCGGCGACAAGGATTCCATGATCCGCTCGTCGGTTGACGCGGTCTCCAGGGCAGCCTCGGCCGGCGCGCAGGTGGTGTGCCTGCAGGAGCTGTTCTACGGTCCGTACTTCTGCCAGGTGCAGGACGTCGGCTACTACTCCTACACCGAGGCGATCCCGGACGGTCCGACTACCGGGCTGCTGCGGGAGGTGGCCAGGGAGCACGGGGTGGTGCTCGTCGCGCCGATGTACGAGGAGGAGCAGCCCGGTCTCTACTACAACACCGCCGCGGTGATCGACGCGGATGGGACGTACCTGGGCAAGTACCGCAAGACGCACCTCCCTCAGGTGCAGGGATTCTGGGAGAAGTTCTACTTCCGGCCCGGTAATGCGGGCTACCCGGTGTTCGACACGGCCGTCGGCAGGATCGGCGTGTATATCTGCTACGACCGGCATTTCCCCGAGGGCTGGCGGGCGCTCGGCCTGGGCGGGGCACGGATTGTGTTCAATCCCTCGGCGACGAGCCGGGGCCTGTCGCAGTACCTATGGCGGCTTGAGCAGCCCGCGGCGGCGGTAGCCAACGAGTTCTACGTCGGCGCGATCAACCGGGTCGGGGTGGAGCCGCTGGGCGACAACGACTTCTATGGCCAGTCGTACTTCGCGGACCCGCGCGGGCAGCTCGTCGGCGAGGCCGCCTCCGACACCAAGGACGAGGTCGTGGTGCGCGACCTCGACATGGACAAGCTCACCGAGGTCCGCGACCTGTGGCAGTTCTACCGAGACCGCCGCCCGGACGCCTACGGGCCGCTGGTCAGCCCCTGAGCGCAGCGGTTATTCATAGGGCGGAGGCAAGGATGCGCATCCTTATCAGCGGCGGGACGGTGATCACGTCAAGCGGCACGGTGGCCGCCGACGTGCTGGTGGACGGCGAGCGGATCGTCGGCCTGACGGCGGCGGGCACGGGGCCGGCCGGGGCCTGGCTGTCCGGAGCCGACCGGGTGATCAACGCGACCGGCAAGTACGTCCTGCCGGGCGGGATCGACGTGCACACGCACATGGAGATGCCGTTTGGCGGCACGTCCTCCGCTGACACCTTCGAGACGGGCACCCGGGCCGCGGCCTGGGGAGGCACTACCACGATCATCGATTTCGCCGTGCAGGCCAAGGGAACCTCGCTGCTGTCCACGCTGGAGGCGTGGCACGCCAAGGCCGACGGTAACTGTGCCGTGGACTACGGGTTCCACATGATCATCTCTGACGTCAATGACACCTCGCTGAAGGAGATGGAGTCCTGCATCGGCGCGGGCGTGAACAGCTTCAAGATGTTCATGGCATATCCGGGCGTGTTCTACGCGACCGACGGCGAGATCCTGCTGGCGATGCGCAAGGCCGCCGAGACCGGCGCCACGATCATGATGCACGCGGAGAACGGCATCGCGATCGACCAGCTCGTCGCCCACGCACTCGCGGCGGGCAAGACAGATCCCCTGCAGCACGCCCTGACCAGGCCGCCCGAGCTGGAAGGCGAAGCGACAAGCCGGGCGATCGCGCTGGCGAAGGTGACCGGGGCGCCGCTGTACATCGTGCACCTGTCCGCCGCGCACGCCCTGGACGCGGTCACGGCGGCCAGGGACGCCGGGCAGAACGTATTCGCCGAGACCTGCCCGCAGTACCTGTACCTGTCTCTGGACGACCTGGCCAGGCCAGATTTTGAGGGCGCCAAGTACGTGGCCTCCCCGCCGCTGCGGGCAAGGGAGCACCAGGTGTCGCTGTGGCGGGGCCTGCGCGCCAACGACCTGTCCGTAGTGTCCACCGACCACTGCCCGTTCTGCTTCAAGGATCAGAAGGAGCTCGGCCGCGGCGACTTCTCCAAGATCCCGAACGGGATACCCGGCGTGGAGCACCGGATCGACTTGCTGCATCAGGGGGTGGTCGCCGGTGCGCTGTCGCTTGCCCGCTGGGTCGAGGTCGCGTCCACCACGCCCGCCAGGATGTTCGGGCTCTACCCGCGGAAGGGCACCATCGCCCCCGGCTCGGACGCGGACATCGTGATCTACGATCCGGACGCGAGGCAGACGCTGTCCGCGCGGACCCACCACATGAACGTGGACTACTCGGCATACGAAGGCTTCGAGATCACCGGAAAGGCAGAGACCGTACTGTCACGGGGGCAGGTGGTCGTCGAGGGCGGCGAGTACCGCGGTACCCCCGGCCATGGTCGCTTCCTCGAACGGCAGCTTTGTCAGTATCTGACCTAGCGCCTAGGGAGGGGTCTTTATGGAGTTCGGGGTTGTCTTGCAGACGGATCCGCCCGCGCGGGCGGTCGTGGAAACGATGCGGGCGGCCGAGGGCGGCGGCTTCCGCTACGGCTGGACGTTCGATTCGCACGTGCTGTGGCAGGAACCGTTTGTGATCTACTCGCAGATCCTGTCCGCCACCTCCCGGCTCATCGTGGGGCCGATGGTGACCAACCCGGGCACCAGGGACTGGTCGGTAACCGCGTCACTGTTCGCGACGCTCAACGACATGTTCGGCAACCGCACGGTGTGCGGGATCGGCCGCGGTGACTCCGCCCGGCGGGTCATCGGGCAGCAACCCGCGACGCTGGCCACGATCGCGGAAGCGATGCACGTGATCAGGGAGCTTGCCGAGGGCCGTGAGGTCAGCCATCACGGCACCGTCATCCGCATCCCGTGGATACGCGACGGGAAGCTGGAGATCTGGATGGCCGCCTACGGGCCGAAGGCGCTGAAGCTGGCCGGCGAGCAGGCCGATGGCTTCATCCTGCAGACCGCGGATCCGGACATCGCCCGGTGGACCATCGGCTCGGTGCGTGATGCCGCGCGGGCGGCGGGCCGCGACCCTGAGTCGATCACGATCTGCGTGGCCGCGCCCGCGTACGTCGGCACCGACCTGGCGCATCAGCGAGAGCAGCTGCGCTGGTTCGGCGGCATGGTCGGCAACCACGTGGCCGACCTGGTCGCGCGCTACGGCGAGAACGGGCCGGTCCCGCGCACGCTCACCGATTACATCAAGGGCCGGGAAGGCTACGACTACTCGCATCACGGCCGGGCGGGCAACGCGTCCACCGACTTCGTCCCTGACGAGATCGTTGACCGGTTCTGCCTGCTCGGCCCCGGGCCCGCGCACGTCGAGCGGCTGCATGAGCTGGCCGGGATCGGCGTCGATCAGTTTGCCGTCTACCTGATGCATGACCAGCCTGGCAAGACCCTCGCCGCCTACGGCAACGAGATCATTCCCGCGATGGGCGGAGCGTGACGACGGCGAGGATCCCGGCGCCGAGCACGAGCCCTGCCGAAAGGTAGAGGGCGGCGTGCAGGCCGGCCTGGAACGCGGCGTACGCGGCGTTGATGACTTGCTGGACGAGCGAGCCCTGGCCCGCCGCCGCTGCCCCGCCGGCCCCTGCCGTGTTACCGCTCGACGGGACTCCGCCCGTTTCGATCGCG
>Ga0137391_10000054_pt1 | contig 64500 bp, 67 predicted proteins | sample 15con2h24BmetaG_FD_101399 | JGI IMG/M metagenome (GOLD analysis project Ga0137391, IMG submission 101399) | Vadose zone soil microbial communities from Angelo Coast Range Reserve, California, USA - 15con2h2.4B metaG | ecosystem: Environmental > Terrestrial > Soil > Vadose zone > Saprolite...
ACGCCCCCCGCGGTGCTGACCTGGGGGGACGACCCCCCAACGCCCCCCGCGGTGCTGACCTGGGGGGACGACCCCCCAACGCCCCCCGCGGTGCTGACCTGGGGGACGACCCCCCAACGCCCCCGCTAGCCACCGCGATCAGCGGGGCGAGGTCAGTCGACGCGGGCACTGCCCAGGATCTCGGCCAGCAGCGCGGGATCGATGTTGCCGCCGGACAGGACCGCGACGCGCGTGTTCCCTGGCGGCAGCTCAGCCTGCCGGAACAGGCACGCCGCCACCGCTGCGGCACCGCCCGGCTCGGCGATCAGGCGCGCCTCGCGGGCTAGCCGCCGCACCGCTTCGAGCATCTCCTCGTCGGTGACCGTCACGATGTCGTGGACCAGGCTCAGCATGTGCAGGAACGGCAGGGCGCCCACCTGCTCGACGCGGAGCGCGTCGGCGATCGTGCGCTGGGTCAGCGCGGCGGGCCATGCGACTCGCTTACCCCCGCGCAGCGAGTCCCTGGCGTCGGCCGCAAGCTCGGGCTCGACGCCCACGACCCTGGCGGCCGGGCAGGACGCTGCCATGGCCGCGGCGATGCCCGAGATCAGCCCGCCGCCACTGACCGGGACGACGACGACATCCGCCTCGGGACAGTCCGCCGCGATCTCGAGCCCGGCGGTGCCCTGCCCCGCGATGACCCGGCGGTCGTCAAACGGCGGGATCAGCGTGTAGTCGTGCCGTGCGATCTGCTCCTCGGTGGCAGCGAGGCGGGCCGCCAGGGTAGGCGCCACCCAGACCAGCTCGGCCCCGCAGGCGGCCGCCGCGTCGGTCTTGATCCTCGGGGCGTTCTCAGGGACGACGACCACCGCGGGCGCACCGAAGAGGGCCGCCGCGTAGGCGACAGCCAGGGCATGGTTTCCGCTCGAGTGCGCGATGACCCCGCGCCGCCTGGCCGCGGCGGGCAGGGCGCTGATAGTCGTGTAGGCGCCGCGCAGCTTGAACGAGCCGGTCGGCTGGAGGGACTCAGGCTTGACGAGCAGCCGCGGCCCTCCGGCGACCGGGGGGAAGCCGAAGGGCACCAGCGGGGTTCGCACCGCTACTCCGCGAAGGCGGCCCGCGGCGGCCCGTATCTCCTCCACCGACACAAGCCCGGCCTCTGCCACAGGCACACCCTATGGCCGCGCAGGCGGCTCGGCGGGCGTGTAGGGTCAGCCGTCGGCCGTGCGAGCCGGCTCGCCAGGCCCGTCGGCGCAGGCAGTCCTGGGAATCATGAGACCAATTTTTCGGAATCTAGGGAGAAAACACGTGTTTGTCGCCAAACTTGGGACAAGCTCCCGGTCCCGGAGGTCAGAGGGGGTAAAACGTGGAAGGCAATAACGAGCGGCTGCTTACACCAGGCGAGGTGGCCGCGCTCTTCCGGGTTGACCCGAAAACGGTCACGCGGTGGGCCGCGTCCGGTCGGATTACCAGCATCCGCACGCCCGGAGGCCACCGGAGATTCCGTGAGTCGGAGGTCAGGGCGCTGCTGCGCGGAGACGACGGCGCCTCGTCCAACGGACACTCGGTGGCGTGATGTCGGCAGACGGTGCACCAGATACACCTGGCTGCGTCAGCTGTGCCGACTTAACGACGGTTTACCCGAACCTCGGATCCGCCGGGCGAAGCCCGGCATCGGAGGGTTCCGGGCCCTCGGGGTCCGGGCCATGGAGGTCCGGGGGTGTCCCCCGGAAAAGCACTGTCCCGGGCGGAACTGCCTTCCCCCGGGTAGGTCTTGCGGGTGGCGGCGAAGCTGCGCCGCAGGCCAGCGAGCAGCGACAGCCGCCTCGTCGAGCCTTAGCGGCCGTCGCCAGGATCGGGCCAGTGAGAGTTCTCGTGCCGCTTGGCGAACTCGAGGAACTCTCGCTGCAGCGCCGCGTCCCCCTCCTGCCAGCGACGGCGGCGCTGGGCAAGCTCGTCCTCGGTCAGGGCCTGCGGCGCCAGCCGGGCGTAGTCAGCGTCCTGCGGGCCTATCTCCACGTACACGTCCCCGATGAGACGTCCATCGTCACCGCTCGCGGTCTGGGGAACCATCAAGTTCCCGTTCGGTAGCCGTATGACGAACATCGTTCGATCCCCTAGATGCCGTAACGCCTATTGAAGTAGAGCATCACGTTCAGCGCCGTCCTGGTGTTACCGCTCAGCATGTCGACGAGGGCAGGGCGCTGCCTGGAGGCGATCGCCGCGAACGCGTCCGCGAAGAACTCCTTGCGCCCCAGGCCGCCACGCTGTCGGTGGAAGTCACTGGTGAGATGTGGCAGGCATTGATCGTAGAGCATCCGGAACTCGGCTGCGTCGGATTGCCACTGCCCGGGCACGCTGTCGATGTCGTCAAGCGCGTGTCCTACCTCGTGGCACATCACGTCGGGGGTGGGCGACGGGCGCGTGCCGACGATAATCTTGCGATCGCCGTAGGCGCCAGCGCAGGCGTCCCACGTCGCCCGCCCAGAGGGCAGTGGCACTCCGCGCAGCCGGGTCATGTCGTCAAGATCGGGCACGCTCCCCTGGCCGACGTAGATTCCGTCGAGGCCGACCACGAGCCTGTCCTTGATCGCCTGCGGGAGCTCGGCAAGACGGTCGATCGCCAGGGCGACCTCGGGTGGCGGTGCGGTCGCGGAATCCCACTGCCGCCAGAGCATGGATTCGAGGCTGCCGCAGTTCCTCCGGCCGTCGGCAGCGGGCGGATGACCCACGGCGTGCGCGGGCGCGTACGGCAAGCCGTTACCGGCGGCCATGCCGCCGCGGTCGGGCCGCACCGCGGCGGCGGGACGCGGCGTTCCTGCCGCGTTGCCCTGCTGCACTGCGCGCTCTCCCGCGACCTCGTACCAGGGCCTGCGCGCATCGGAGCCGCGGGCCGCCCCAGCAGGCCGGTCACGGACCGGTGAGCCGAAGGTAGAGGCCTGCGGCGCCCGGCGGATCCGGGCCCGTGCGCCGCCCTGGGAACGTGGCTGCTGCTGGCGAGGGGGGACGACGCTCCGCGCCCCCCCAGAGCGTTCCGCGGGTGACTGGCCAGGGACGACGCTCGGCGGCCCTCCGGGGCCTCCTGCGAGGGACTGGTCGCCACGCGGGACCGCGCTGCCGCGCGGGCGGTCAGGCAGGGACTCCTGGCCGTCCCTGCGATGCCTGCCTGGTGCTTCTGGCCCGGCAGGTCTCGTACCGGCACGGGTCTCTCCGGCCCGCTCCCGTATGAGAGGATCGCCCGGCCTGTCTCGGCCGGGCCTGTCCTTGCGGGCGTCCGGCCGACAAAGCCGGCGGACGCGATCGAACAGCCGCAGCCGCATTTTCCTGCCACCCCCTGCTCTCGTGCGTCCGGGCGCCAGCGTACGACGGATCCGCGCGCACGTCACCCCCGAGTGACCAACTGTGACGAGAGGCTGCTTAGGGGTCGCAGGTGAAAACTTAATCCATCCTGATCCGGCCGTCCAGCACCAGCGGTTAGGCTTCGGCCATGTTGCTGCTGGGCACCCTCTTTGCCCTGTTCGCCGTTGGTCTCTGGCTGTATTGCCTTACCGACGCCCTGCTCGCCCCCGATGCAGGGTTCAGCAGCCCGGCGAAGAAGACGTGGATCGTCCTCATCGCATTCACGTTCGTCCTCGGTGCCGCGGCGTGGCTCATTGCCGGCCGCCCATCCCGTTACCCGGCGGGGCAGGCGGCTGGTGTCCCCCCGCGAGGCACCGATGTGCCCGGCCCGGAGGCCGACGCGGCCCTGCTACGGCATCCCGCCGGGCGGCGCCTGGACGGGCCCGCGGCGGAAGCCGGGCCGGCCGGGCCCGACGATGACCCGGAGTTCCTCCGCCTGCTCGACAGGGTCATCCGCAACGGCGGGGAACCCGGCGACGAGACCTGAGGCTCAGGAACCGTCCGGGAAATACCCCGCCGGAACTACAGCAATGGTCCATTCACCCACACCTGACTACAGCAATGGTCCATTGATGCAGTTCCCGCTAACCGCCAGCCCGGCCGACGGCGGCGGCGGCGATGCCCGGCGCCGCCGTCCGTCCCCGGCCAGCTCGCGCCGACACGCCGTAGTTATTTACTGACAGGCCCTCAGCTCAGGCCTGCGTACGAGTGCAGCCCGGTGATCCAGATGTTCACGCCGACCAGGTTGAAGATAAGGCATGCGAACCCCGTCAGCTGGATGTAAGCCGCCTTCCTGCCCCGCCAGCCCGCCGTGGCACGGGCGTGCAGGAAGCAGGCATAGACGACCCAGGTGATGAATGCCCACGTCTCCTTGGGATCCCAGCCCCAGTATCTGCCCCACGCCTGGTCTGCCCAGATCGCTCCGGCGATGACGCCGAACGTCCAGATCGGGAAGGCGAATATCACGGTCCGGTAGGAGAGCCGGTCAAGCACTTCCGGCGCGGGCAGCCTGCGCATGATCCCGCCACGCCCGGACGCCTGTCCTGCCGCCTCCAGCCGCGCATGCCGCTCCGCCAGCAGGTACATCACCGACACAACCGCGGCAAGCGTGAAGACGCCGGCCGCGAGCGTCATCGCCGTCACGTGGATGCCGATCCAGTAGGACTGGAGCGCCGGCATCAGCGCCCCCGCGGCAACGTACAGGACGGTTACGTCAAGCCCGAGGGCCGTGACCACCGGCACCATGACGAACAGGCCGACGTAGGCGGCCCGGTACCGGACCGCGGCGACCAGGAAGGCGGTGATCGCCACGCATGTGACCGCGAGAACGAACTCGTACATGTTGCCGAGCGGAACCCGGCCAGTGACGAGACCGCGGGTCAGGATCCCGAGCATGTGCGTGAGCAGGCCCAGCGCGGTGAGCCAGAGGGCCACCCGCGCCGGTCGCCCCTGGGAAACAGGGGACCGGGCAGCGGGACCGGGGACGGAGGATGCTCCCGGACCGCTTAGGCCGCCATCCGGCACGTCTGCGGACAGTGCGGCCTCCCTGTCCGCGCTCCGCGGATGCTCGCCCGCACCCGCCGCGGCCGTACCCGCCGCGCCGACCAGCTCGGGCACCTTCGCAACGACCGCGTGCCCCTTCCTGGCCTCGCCGCGGCGGTGGCCGTAGGCCAGGTCGGCCGCGTAGGCCAGGACCGCGAGCGAGTAGATGACGACCGTCAGCAGCACCAGATAGTTACTGAGCTGAGCGAGTCCAGTATTGACGGGCACGAGCCTCACTCCCCCTCTTGACGGGATGAATCCTTGTGACCGGACCCGGGCGGGTCCCGGGGGGTATCGGGGAGTCGCCCACCTGGGCTGGAATCGCCCCGGTGAGCGCTTCTGAGCTTCCCGGCCAGTTCCGCGAACTCGGTCTCGAAGCCGCCGGCCGCATCGGACCGCGCGAGGCCCCCGAGCTCCACGACGGTCGCGCCGCTCTCCCCCGCGTACGCGCGGACGAAAACGCGGCGGCGCCGCACGAGGAACGAAAGCACGAGCCCTGCCAGAGCCACGATGGCCGAGATGAGCGCGGGCAGCTGCCCTGGATCGTAGGTGATCGCCAGGCTGATCCACTGCCGGTAGCCGGTGAACGTGAGGGTGCCGTCGCCATCGGGCAGCTTGATCGACTGGCCCGGCGCCAGCGGCCGCGGCGCGATGGCCAGCCGCCGCATCCCCGTCGTGTCCAGCTGGTACACCGACTGCGACGCGCCGGAATTCACCCCGAGGTTCCCGGCGTAGGAGACCAGGCTCACCACGGGTGAGTAGGCGGCGGGGAACGCCGACTCGAGCTGCCCGTTCACGTCCACGGCGGTGGGCAGGAACACGCCGATGAAGCCGAGCTGGCCCGGCCGCGCGTCAGGGACCTTGATGACGCCCTCTGAGGTGTAGCCGCTCTGCTCGACGGGCAGGAACGGGACCGCCTGGCTGAACACGACCTGGCCGGCCGCGTCGGTCACCCGGAACTGCGGCGCGTACCCGTGGCCGATCAGGTAGACCTTCACCCCGTCCACGGTCAGCGGGTGGTTGACCTGCAGGTCGTAGGCCCGCAGGCGGGCACCGGGCTGGCTGGAGTAGCGGACCGAGGCGCTGAACGAGGACGGCTGGCCGCGCATCGGCCCCGAGGTGATGTAGTCCGCGCTGAAGTGATCGAGCGTGACGGCGAACGGCTGCAGGTCCGCGGGGCTGACGAGGCGCCCGGGGCGATAGACGTCGAGCGCCGTCACGGTGTTGGCGAAGGAATCCCCCTCGACGATCAGCCTGTTGGCCTTGTAGCCGAAGAGCCCGCCCAGGCCGACCGCGCCGAGCAGGGCCAGCAGCGCGAGATGGAAGAGCAGGTTGCCGACCTCGCGCAGGTAGCCCTTCTCCGCCGACACCCAGCCGTCCCCCGTGCGCAGCCGGAATCGCCGGGCGGCCAGCGCGGCGGCGGCGGCGGCGAGCGCGGCACCGGGGCCTGCGCTCACCTGGTAGCGGACGGCGAACGGCAGCCTGGACAGCTGTTTGGGCGCGGGCGGCGGCGCGGCGCGGGCCGAGCCGGCCAGCCGGAATGTACGCGGCAGCACGCACCCCGCGAGCGAAAGGAAGAGCAGCAGGTAGATCGCGGCGAACCAGGGCGCCGCGAACACGTTGAACAGTGACAGCCTGGCCAGCACCGGGGCGAGCGCGGGGTGCGCCGCGTCGTACTGCTGGACCGCCGACGGGTCGATTCCCTGCTGCGGAAGCACGGATCCGGGCACGCTCGCCACCGCGAGCAGGAACAGCAACACGAGCGCTGTACGCATGGAGGTCAGCTGGCGCCATCCCCACCGGCTCCAGCCCATTATTCCGAACGGGCGCGCGGTGGCAGCCCCCCGCGCACCGGGGTCAGGCGGCGGGGGGCCGGCGTGCTGCTCTCCCGCCGGGGCGCGCAGTCCGGTCACCGTCTCACCACCCCCAGCGCGCATGCCACATCACGTGGATGTGACATTCAGTCACCCAGGACTGCACCCACGCCACATTCATGCCCCGGGCCGCGGTGCGCCGCGTCATGATTGCGTGGCCGTTAGCTGCGACACCATGCCGTTCAGCACCGAGTAACTCGCCTGTCCGATGATCCGCCCGGCGATATGGCCGGTGCGGTCGATCACCAGCGTGGTCGGGATCCCCTCGGGCGGCACGGTGTCGCGGAACGCGAGCGCGATCGCGTCTCCCTGATCGTTCAGGCTCGGATAGCCGATGCCGACATTGCGCTCGAACGCCTCGGCGTTCACGGCAGAGTCCCTGATGTCTATGCCGATGAACTGGGCGCCCTCCGGCTGGTACTGACGGGAAAGCGCGGCTAGCGTCGCGCCCTCTGAACGGCATGGGCCGCACCACGAGCCCCAGAAATTCAGCACCACGACCTTGCCGCGGTAGGCGGTCAGGCTCAGCCTCGCACCAGTAAGCGTGGTGCCGGAGATCCGCGGTGCCGCCGGGCGGGCTCCGGCCTTGAAGATCGTGCTACCCACGCTCCCCGCTACATAGCTGATACCGCTGCTAGCCGGATTGTCCTGGCCGATGGGACCCCCCGAGCAGGCGGCGAGCGCCAGCCCGGTCGCGACGGCAACGGCAGTCATGGCGATCACGCTGCGCACGTCATGACATTTCCGGAAATATACGGCGTCAGGAGATTTTTCTGGATATTTCGTCATAAGTAACGGGGTGCGAGGGGTTGCCACATGAGTTACGGGGTGCCCTGTGAGGGCTACATGGGTATCGGCGGGCCAGGGGAAGGCTGGCTGCACGCGGCAGACAGGACACGAAGGATCTCCTACAGGCAGTAGTACCGCGCCCTATTGTGCCGCATTGCCGGTGGGGGCCTGACGCCGGGCCGGCTCCGCGTATGTCACGCCGGTGATCCGGTCCCCCTCGTAGGTGAAGCTCGTGACGCTCGCGAGCGCACACTGGCGGCGGGACGGATTGTGCCAGAGCCTGCGGCCCTCGGCGCTGAGGCGAGCGATCCAGATCGGCAGCTGGTGGCTGACGCAGGCTGCCTCGTGACCGCGCGCGGCGGCCTTCGCGGCTCCCATCGCGCCGAGCATCCTGGCCTCGATCTCACGGTACGGCTCGCCCCACGAGGGACGGAACGGGTTGCACAGGTAGCGCCAGTGCTCGGGGCGCCGCAGCGACCCGTCCCCGACGCCGAACCGCATGCCTTCGAAGTGATTCCGCGCCTCGATCAGCCGGTCGTCGATGACGATCTCCAGGCCGAACTGCGCGGCGATCGGCTCGGCGGTCTCCCGCGCCCGCTCCAGGGGAGAAGAGACGACCGTCACCACGTCCCGCTCGGCGAGGTAGTTGGCGGCGGCCTTGGCCATCACGCGCCCGTCATCCGACAGGTGGTAGCCGGGCAGGCAGCCATAAAGCACGCCATCCGGATTGTGCACCTCGCCGTGCCTGACCAGGTGGACGACCGTGATCTCAGACATCGCCCGCCCAGCCTACCGGTGGGCGGCCGCGCGAATCGGGTAGCCTGGCTGATCTTCCGGGAGCCGTCTGCCGTGAGTCCGATCGTCATCGTCTTGATCCTCGTCGCCGCGATCGCCCATGCCAGCTGGAACCTGTTCAGCAAGCAGGCCGCGACCGCGGGGGCGGCCTGCTTCGTATGGCTCATGTCCGCCGCGGGGTCCGTCATGTACGGCCCGGCCGTCATCGTCGCGGTCCAGGCAGGGCGGTCCTGGCTCACGGGCCTGGCCTGGGTCTTCATGGCCGGAACCGGCATACTGCAAGCCGGCTACTTCCTGCTGCTGCAAAACGGTTACCGGCTCGGCGATCTTTCGCTGGTGTACCCGGTCGGCCGCAGTACGGGGGCGCTGCTCGCGGCGCTCGCCGGGATCATCTTCTTCGGCGAGCGTCCCGGACCGGGGGCCATCGCGGGAATCCTGCTCATCGTGGCAGGCGTGATCGCGCTCGGCATCCCGGGGCGCTCCGGTGCCGCGGCCGCCGCGCCGACGCCTGCGGCCGGACGGGCGGTCACGTTCGCCGCGGGAACCGGGACATTCATCGCTGCCTACACACTGTGGGACAAATACGCGGTTTCGACCCTGCGGATCCCGCCGCTTGTCCAGGGTTACGCGTCCCTGGCGGGAATGTCCCTCTTGCTCGCCCCGCTGGCCCTGCGGGACACCCGGCGGCTGCGGGGGGTGTGGCGGTCCTGCCGGCCGCAGGTACTCGGCGCGGCGGCGCTGTCACCCCTGGCGTACATCCTGGTGCTCGTCGCGCTGCGCTTCACCGCGGTCAGCACGGTCGCGCCGGCCCGCGAGATCAGCGTCCTGTTCGGCGTCCTGCTCGGCAGGAGACTGCTGCACGAGGGCAGCCTGGCCCGCCGCCTCGCCGCCGCGACCGCCATCGCCGCCGGCATCATCACCCTCGCGTTCGGCTGATCCGGCGGTACCCGGGCCTGGAACGACCTGGGCACCGCCGTCACCGGCCGGTCCGGCGAGGCCAGGTCAGCCGAGCAGCGCGAGCGCCTCCGCGATACCGGGGTCACGCCCGGTGGACAGGTCCCGCGCCGTCAGCGGCGCGTTGTCGTCAGGAGCCACGCCGACGCCGTTAATGATCTCCTTGTTCGCCCCGATCTCGTGCTTAGGGGGCAACAGCAGCAGGCTGTTGTCAGCGCGGTGACGCGAGGCGACACCGTTCTGACACCGCCGACCCGGGCATCCTGGGACCTGACCACGAAGTCGGGGCCGGGACGCATCCCGGACGACCCCGGTTGGGACGCTGGCCGAGGACCACGTAGAGCTGGCCCAGGCGGTGGCGCGGTACCCGTTCGGCATAAATTCGTTGATCTTTGGTTTTTCAGGCGAGGATCTCGATGTAGTGGCGGCGGTCGGCGATGACCTCGCGCATGCGGCGCAGGCGTGTCTCCGCCCCGGCCAGGTCCGCCTCGTCAAGGGCGAACGCTCCGGCCAGGTCGGTGGACAGGGCGTCGGACTCCCCGACCAGGGTCCAGTCGAACTGCAGCAACTCGCCGAGGCCCGCGCCGCGTACCCTGTCCCACACCTTGTCCTGGTTGAGCAGCGGAAGGCCGCGCACGGCGACGGACACGTCCTCGATGGCCCGGACGAGGCGCTCGGCGCGACGGATGGGCTCCATGACCGCGGCGGGCGGGAACGGCTGCTCGCGGGTTGACGGCGGCACCCGGTCCGCGCGCCACTGGCTGGCCAGCTCACGCAGCCGGGCGGTCGCCTCGCCCAGGCCGCGTCCCACCCGCTCACGGACGAGCAGGTCGTCAGCGCGCAGCCTGCCGCGCTCTGTGTACACATCGGACGCGAGCAGGCTGCGCAGCCGGTCGGCGAGGCTGTCCGCCACCGCCGTTCACCGCCCTGGGCGGCCGGGCCGCCGCGGCTGGCCGCTCATGCCGACTGGCCGCTCATGCCGAACGGGACGGGCGGCTCAGGCGCCGCATGCCTAACCTGGGCTGGCGCGGGCGGCATCCCGTGCATCCCCGGCACCGGCGGCCGGCCGGGGACCGGCGGAACCGCGGGCAATGGCGGAACCACGGGCACGGCAGGCGCCGCATGCGCGGGCGGCACGGGCTGCGCGCTGGGCACCGAGGCGAGCGGGCTCACCTGGGCCGCGGTGATGCCGATGTTGAACGGCTCCCCGACGGCCATGTTGGGCGCGGAGAGCAGGCCGTGCTCGGCCATCTTCATCGCCACGTAGTACCGCACCGCGTCGAGTTCGGACAGGCCGAACGCGCGCAGTGAGATCAGCTCCCGCATCCGCTCGTCCCTGGGCCTGACCAGGACCTTGACGTCGTTCAGCATGATCCCGTAAGCGGACAGGAAGTCCTGCAGGTGCCCGCGGACCAGCTCGGTGATTTCGTGGATCTTCTCGTTGACCTGCTCGAGCGGCGTCACCTGGACCAGCTGGTTGACGGCCTGCTCGACGACCGGCCCGGCGTAGGCGTTCAGCGCGGCGGTGGTCAGCATATGCCCCTGGTACGGCATGTGGGTGACGAGCTTGACCGCGTCCTGCTGGGTGTCCACGTGCACGTAGTAGTCCACGTCGTAGACGAGCTCGGCGAGCTCGCGGGACAGCGCCACCCCCTGTGCCTTGGCCACGCTCTTGGCCCTGGAAACGAACAGCGCCTCGTACTGCCAGGGTGACTGCCCGCCGTAGAACGCCTGCTGCATGCTGCCGAGCAGCGGGCGCTGCGGTGTCTGCACCTGGTACTGGCCCGTCTCGTACACCGCGAGCACGGCACCGCGGGATTTCAGCACGCAGAAGTGGTTGCTCTCCACGGTGAGCAGGCTGCCGTTCATGATGTCGTTCCCCGGGTAGTGGTACATCAGGATTCCCGGGCCCATGACCTCCGTGCCGTCAGCGTTCAGTGTGCTGATCACGCTCCGCATGGCCATGAGAAACTCCGTCCCCGTACCGCCGGACCCGCTGCCCGGACCATCCCTGCCATCCTGGCAGACAGAGCCTGAAAGTCCATGGCCGGCAAGGCGAGGTTCAGTGGCATGTACTATCGCTGGCATGGTTCGCTGGTATTGGCGCTTTGGGCTGGCTCTGAGTGGAGCCGGCGGCGACATGCGCTGACTGACGGGCCACCCAGAGCCAGCAAGGCAGAGACATCCGTCTCTGCCTTTCGCCGTTCAAGAGGCGGGCTGGCCCAGGTCGGCGTGGCTGGCCGCCTGAGAAGGAGACAGCCATGGATTCCGCTGACAGGACCAACGACCTGCGCGTTGCGGGTTTCCAGCCTTTGATCGCACCGGAAGCGCTGCTGGGCGAGCAGTCGCTGGGCGAGGCGCGTGCGGCGATGGTGCGACGTACTCGCGAGAGTGTGCGCCGCATCCTGGCCGGGGGTGACGACCGGCTGCTTGTGGTCGTCGGGCCGTGCTCGGTGCATGACACCCGTGCGGCAATGGATTACGCTTCCCGGCTGGCTGGTGCCGCCGCAAGGCTGGCAGCCGAGCTTTTCGTGGTGATGCGGGTGTACTTCGAGAAACCCCGCACCACGATCGGATGGAAGGGGCTGATCAACGACCCCGGGCTGGACGGCAGCCATGACGTTCACCGCGGTCTGCGTACGGCCCGCCGCCTGCTGCTCGACATCATCGGGCTTGGCCTGCCGGTCGGGTGCGAGTTCCTCGATCCGACAAGCCCGCAGTACATCGCGGACACGGTCACCTGGGGCGCGATCGGCGCGCGCACGACAGAAAGCCCGGTGCACCGGCAGCTGGCCTCGGGGCTGTCCATGCCGGTGGGATTCAAGAACGGCACGGACGGAAGCGTGCAGGCTGCCCTCGATGCCTGCCGCGCCGCCCGGGACGCGCACGTCTTCTTCGGCGTCGATCATTCCGGCCGTGCGTGCATTGTCACCACGACCGGCAACCCCGACTGCCACGTGATCCTGCGTGGCGGGAGCGGCGGACCCAACTACGGGCCTTCGCATGTCGCCGAGGCTCTCGCACGCCTGGGCAAGGCAGGGCTACCGCAGGCCCTGATGATCGACGCCAGCCATGGCAACAGCGGCAAGGACCATGAGCGGCAGGCTGTTGTGGCCAGGGAGATTGCCGCTCAGATCGGTGCCGGGCAGAGCGGGATCGCCGGCGTGATGATCGAGAGCTTCCTGGTTCCCGGACGCCAGGACCTGACCGCCCCTGGCGCGCTGACCTACGGGCAGAGCATCACTGACGCCTGCATGGGCTGGGACACGACCGCAGGAGTACTGGCCGATCTCGCGGCTGCCGTGCGTACACGGCGGGTCACGCCAGCCGGCCAGGGCGAGGCGCACTCCGCGCACCCGTAGTGACGCATACCGGTCTTCCTGCGCGCGACGGCGTGGCACGCGCAGCCGGGCGTTCAGCAGGCGGTTTCCCACACCTTGCGCAGCGCGTCGAGATGCAGCGCTGCGTCGCAGCCTCATGCCTGCTCGAATCCGTGCACGACCGCATCGGGGGAGCAAACTGCCTGACTCTGGGGCGCTGAGCGGTTGGCGAGCTGAGTGATCGACCGCCGACGCGCAACACATTAAGCAGCACGGCATATGACCAGGTCAGGCAAGGCATGTGAAGATCAATAGTCGACCTTCATCGGTGGGCAGTCCTAATAAAGGGCCGGCCGAAACTACTGAATGACAATTTATATCTGAGCACAGCAAGCCTCTTCGAGCAGAACGCGCTACTGGGCAACCCGTAGCCAGCCCATACCTCAGTGTCGTACTATGTGATGAAAAATATACTCAGAGGTTAGAGCGTAATTGATTCGCAGCTTCAAGAAGCTTTATTATTCCGCAAAGCGTGAAGCGGAGAGGAAGCAACGACATGCGCGGAGAGAGCCGCCATCAGTATCCGTCGCTTGATGGATTCAAGCTGGAAGCAACGCTCCTGCAGCCAGCGTCGGATTCGAGTACTGGAACTGTCGTAGTGCTGGTTCATGGGATTACGGCGGATAGGGATGAAGGTGGTTTCTATCGCGACCTGGCAGCAGCCCTCGCCGACAAGGGGCTCGCCTCCTTCCGTTTCGACCTCCGCAGCCATGGCGAAAGCGAGGGATCGATGGAGGACCTGACGCTTTACGGCGGGGTGAGTGACATTACGGCAACGTGCCAATGGATCAGGCAGCGTCTCGGTTCTGTGAAGAGCATCTCGATCGTGGCAGCTAGCTTCGGGGGTGGCTTGGCGGCACTGTACGCGTCACGCCATTCCATTTCGCACCTCGTACTGCTAAATCCAAATCTCGATTACGCGGAGAACTGGCTATCTGGTACCGAAAATTGGACTGGCATCAGTCTCAGCATGCAAGCGTCACAAAAACTTGCTGTCAAAGGATGGATCCCAAGAGGTGAATTCCACATTAGCAGAACGATGGTGAATGAGGTAATTCATGTCCGGCCCGCGGATGTCATGCCAAAGATCGCTGCGTCAACTCTCACGATTCACGGCACGGACGATAGTATGGTCTCATTTCACACTGCCCGTGAGAATTTTCAAACAGCTGGCTATTCTAAATTTATTCCAGTGGAGGGGGCTGATCATGGTTTCGTCGTACCAGGAGATGAAACTCTGCAAGCTCCCCAGACGGCTGAGTACCGAAAAAATGTCATTCGGAGCACCGTGGAATGGGTAATCGACCCGCGTAGCGCTAGGGTTTGATATGTCGGGCATCTCCGAGGTGAGGCTGCGTATGACGTTCCCAGAACTTGTAGGCCACAGTATCTATGTCGACCCGAGCTGCCGATTCGGTGAGCGCTGTAGGGTAGGCCATTGCTCGCTCGTTGGTTATCCAATAGAGGAGCGTGCAGGAATCGAGCCACTAGGACCTCTGTGCGTAGGTGCGTGCACGGAAATAGGAGCGTATTGCATTCTTGAGAAAGGCGCGGTCATCGGCGAGCGCGTGACGATTGATCATTACGTGCGCGTCGGTGGTAACACCGTAATAGGCGATGACAGTTATATACTCTATGGCGCACGGATACACAGGAACGTGCAGATAGGATCCCGCTGCCGGATCAGCGGTAATTGCCCAGACGGCACGGTTCTCGGCGACAGGGTTACGCATTTCGGGAGAATCCATCACGAATATGGAGACCCATGGGGCGGATGGGAGTCAACTAACGAATCCGCACCGAGAATTGGAAGTGAGACAGTAATCGCTGCCGGTGCAATCATTATCGGTAACGTCGAGGTGGGCGAGAGGTGTTTTATCGCCGCAGGAGAGATCGTACGCAAATCTGTTCCGTCATGGAGCGTATACTACAGAGGATGCGCGATTCCTGCGAAGGAGTGGAAGGGATCATTGGCCATGACCTTTTTCAAGGTGTCTTAGAGAATGGATACTAGAAAGCTTTCGATCTTCTTCTCCTATACATTCGATCCCGCCAGTCTAGCGTATAATAGAGCGGAGATACGCGCGGTAGTTGAGCGAGCATGCGAGATAGCGCAGAGTGCTCTCAGCCGCGTATATCCTGGGGTTCGCTTTGTCGTGCATGCGGAACTTACGGCATTTGGCGGGATGCTTCACGCAGAGCTGACCTCGAGGCTGAGCTCATCCGATATTGTTATAGTAGATATAACAGAAGGGAATCTCAACGTCTATTACGAACTGGGGTTCGTTGCAGCTCTAGGGAAGCCGTGCATCGTAATTGCGGCCAATCGCCAGGGAGCTTCTGTTCCCAGCGATATTATGGGCACGCTCATCCTGACTTATGACGACGTCGAATCCGTCGTCGGGAGGCTGGCAGAACGGATTCGTGAATGCACCCTTGAATGCATGCGTATCAGAGCACGTAATCCAGTTCAGTGCCGAGCCGTTTGGGGTAATTTGGATCAGACCAGTCGGCCGATCGTGATTCTCGGAGCGAGGAGCAGTAGTAGAACTGAATTCATGAGTACTACCTCAGATAACTATATGTTCTTGGATAATTTGGGTGACAAAGATTCGATCATGGAATTGTCAGTTCTTATGGCGAGACTATTTCCTTCTTGCCATGTGGTTCGCTATGTATCTGATGACGTACCACGCGATGCGTTCGAGCATAACCTCATAGTTGTGGGCGGGCCCGGGGTTCCTGGATCCCAGGGCAACCATCTCGTGAAGACTCTCCAGCAGAGACTTGGGATCGACGTGACCTATTCCAGTGACGCCAAGAGGATGGTTCTTCCTTCAAAAGTTGAGCTGACCAGCGAGTTTGAAGGTGGTCACTGTGTTATGGATTATGGGTTTTTTGCGAAGGCGCGTAATCCCTTTAATCCCAGCACTCGCGTATTTATGCTTCACGGAATTTCCACGATGGGCGTGCTTGGTGCTTCGAGGATGCTGGGCGACCATCCCGCAGCGCAGGAGAATGTGCTTACAATGATCGAAGGGATTGGTTCGGATACTGATTTTTGGTGCATATTCCCCGTGTATGTTATTAATGGCGTTCCGCTTGTGCCAGAACTTGAACGGAAGATGGTCAATGTCCTTTAAGGGTCCCTCTCGTAGCAAATATTAAATTGCGATACGAACGTGGCACCTAAAGTATCGCTACTCGTGCCGATCTGGCGTCTTCAAGCGACCTATTTCGAGAAATGTCTTCAAAGTCTTGTGCGACAGGATTATCCTGCCGGGTCAGTGGAGGTCTCAGTCTGTCTCGATGGTACTCCCTCCAGAGAAGCTAGTACTATCGAAAGCGAACTCCGACAGTCTGGCCTTAACTACGTGCTTACGGTCCTTCCGAACCGGCAGGGAATTGCTAATGCCAGAAATGCCTGTGCCGACAGCGCTACCGGCGACTGGCTAGTCTTGGTTGATCACGATGATTGGCTTCACAAGGACGCAGTGAGGGCGTTGGTCGATCGGGCGGGACCGGGGATAGACTTGGTGTACTCTAATTATGAGCAGGTTGAGCCGACTGGACGTATTATCTTTCGGTCAAGAGTCGCGGCGTATCATAGACTTCTTATCGCCAAGGGACGATCGTGGGACAGCCCTCTGCTTCATTCGACCTTCATTCTCCAGGCTATTATGATTCGGGCAGGCGCCTTTAGGGCGGCTGGCGGGTTTGACGCGTCAGCAGGTCTGGCACATGAGGTCGATTTACGTACCCGAATGTTTTTCGGAGATAACTTTGAATGTGTGGGCAGGGCACTTTACTGCTACGTTAAGCGTACAAATAGCACATATCATACTCGCTATAAGGAACTTGTGCAGGATACATGTCGAGTAATGCTACGTCACTTTCGCAAATACCGCCCGGATGCTTCGACGTGCCGACGGCTCGGTAAGGTCGCCCCGTTTCGGGTGACTCATTATGGATTCTATGACCAGGAGGGTAGTTTGATTCCGATTGAATGGGCTGACTATCGGGACATGATGCTTCGAACGCCTTTCTAGGTGTCTGAGTCACCGCCTGGGGAGGTCGGGGCGCAGGGATATGTTGCTGCTGCCTGGGTGCTAGATTCAGGCCGGGCGGGCAGGGAGGGATGGCCTCCACACGTCAAATCGTAGCCAGGTAGCACTCAGGTAGGAACGATTTAGTGCGTCATTGCCCGTGTCCGTCAGTGCGTGATGATGCCTGCCACTCGGCGATGGCACCGCGGGGGCAGGTCAGGGGAGGTCGAATTTTCCTTGCTTGACGGCGGCGATGAAGGACTGCCACTCGGTGGCGGTGAACTGGGTTATCCCGGCTGCGGGGTTCTTGGAGTCGCGGACCGCGACGGTGTTCGCGTCGAGGAACGCGACTTCGACGCAGTTGTGTTCTGCCCCGCTCAAGCTGCTCTTGCGCCACGCCGCGTCGGACAGGTCCGCATCGGTCATGCTGCCTGCATCTCCCGTCACTGCTGTTCCTTTGCTATCTGGTTGATAAGCCTGTGCGAGTCTTCCCGGGAGAGGGCCGACATGCGCAGGTGATTAAATACCAGGTTATACCTGCGGATTTCGTCCTCGGACTCGATATACAGGCCGCTGGTGAGGGTTTCGACGAGCACAACGTCCAGGTCGGCCAGCACGGGGAATTCGAGGATCGTGAACGGCCCGGTGAGTCCTGCGTGCGCTCCGGTCGCACACGGCAGCACCTGGATGATGATGTTCTCGGCCGTGCTGGTATCCGCCAGGTGGCGGAGCTGGGCGCGCATGGTATCGCGCCCGCCGGTCTGGCGTCGCAACGCCGCCTCGTCGAGGATCGCCCACAACCGCAACGGGCTCTCACGGGTCAGCACTTCCTGCCGGGCCATGCGGACAGCCACGAGCTGGTCGACGTCCAGCGGGCCGGCCAGGGTGGGGATGGCGTTGATGATCGCGCGGGCGTAGTCCGGGGTTTGCAGCAGGCCGGGAATCAGCACCGTTTCGAAGGTGCGGACGGCAGCGGCGCTGGCATCGGCCTCCAGGCTGATGAAGTCCAGGTAGGACGACTTCAGGACGTCGCCGTAGTGGTCCCACCAGCCGCGCTTGTGCGAGTCGCGGGCCAGCGTCACCAGTCCCTCGCGGACCCGCTCGTCGGTGACGCCGTAGAAGTCGAGCATGCCTCGGACGTCGCGGGAGTACAGCTTGGTCCGGCCGTTCTCCGCCTTGCTCAGCGATGACAGGCTGCGCTCGAGCCCGGCGCACGCCGCCTCGAGCGTCAGGCTCTTCTGCTCGCGGAAGCGCCGTAGCGCCGTGCCAAGCCGCCTGGACCGCACCGTCGGGACGGATGCCTTCGCCATGGGACCCCCTCTGTAGGTATCACCCGTGTTCAGTCTGCCGTACCGCTTAGCCCGCCACTTACTTCCCGTTAGGAAAATTTTCTCTGAGAGTGCTTGCGTCGAGAGGAGTTCTGGTTCATGGTGGGGGCATGCAGTGCTCACGTTCGGCAACGAAGGATATCCGATTCGTGTGCGATCGTGTTAACCGCCCAGCTCAGCGAGATGGTCGCGGGTGGTCGCGGCCATCCAGAAGATCAGTTAACGAGTTGTAGGGAGGGCCAGGCGATGAGCGCACAGGGAGCGGGTAGCAGGGACCCGGCGGTCGGGCACCTGACGGCGCTTGGGTCCGCGCTGCGGGAGCGGGGGCTGGCGTCCACCGTGCTCACCAGCGGCTTCAGGCCGCGCCTGCACGTGGAGACCGAGATGGCGGGCTCATGTGGCTGGCACGCGGCCGAGTACGCGTTCGATGACAACGTGGTGGCGGCGCCGTGGGCGGACGGGACCTGGTGGTTCTTCTACCCGTGGGCGGAGCGCATCGCGCCCGCGAGCCAGCTCGCCGAGGCCGCCGACAAGGTCGTCGAGCTCCTGGGTCCCGAAGACGAAGACGAAGACGCCGAAGCCGGCTGACCAGCCAGGCTGCGCAGCCACCCTCCCCGGGATACACCTTGAGGCTGCATCGGCTCTGGCTCACATCTCGTGATGATCACGAGCCAGCCTTCCTTGATCGTGGTGGTTTCTCAGTCACAGTGACTGAGAAACCACCACGATCATGAGACCGGCTGCCGGCCTGCCGACCCCGGATCATGAAATATCCAGATATGGGCGATGCACGGGAGCGGGACTGGCGGGCGCATGCCGGTACCCCGGCATGACCGTCACGAAATACGGGTCAGATCCGCTGAACCAGCCCCACTCGGTGCGGTTAAGTCCCAGAGCCTGATCGGACGTCGCCTCGCGGGAGCATTTCAGCGCGATTGTGCCGGGTGCGACGGCGGGTCAGCGGAGGGCCGCCGCGGCGGCGCGGGCGGCGGGCGGGAGCGCTTCAGCGATGCGGCCGACCGCGGTGTCGTCGTGCGCCGCGGACACGAACCACGCCTCGTACGGTGAGGGCGGCAGGTAGACGCCGTGGTCGAGCATGGCGTGGAAAAACGCGGCGTAGGCCGCCGCCGACTGCTCCCGAGCCCCGTCGAAGTCACGCACCGGGCGGTCGCGGCCGATGAACACGGAGAACAGGTTCCCTGCCGTTTGCAGCTGATGCGCGGCGCCCTCCGCCGCCAGCGCGTCCGAGGCCAGCTTGCCGATGACGGCCGCGGTCTCGTCGACGCGTGCGTATACCTCGGCCGTGCAGGCGCGCAGCGTGGCCAGGCCGGCCGCGGTCGCGAGGGGGTTGCCTGACAGCGTGCCCGCCTGGTAGACCGGCCCGGCCGGGGCGAGCCTGTCCATGATCTCCGCCTTGCCGCCGAACGCCGCCGCCGGCAGGCCGCCGCCCATCACCTTGCCGAACGTCATGAGATCCCCGGCCACGCCTTCCCTGCCGTACCAGCCGGAGCGGGTGACCCGGAACCCCGTGAGTACCTCGTCCATGATCAGCAGCGTGCCGTGCTCGCGGCACAGTCCCGCGATGAGCTCGTTGAAGCCGGGCGCGGGCGGGACGACCCCCATGTTCGCCGGGCACGCTTCCGTGATCACGCAGGCGATCTGGCCGCCCCGCTCCGCGAACGCCTGGCGCACGGCCGCCACATCGTTGTACGGGAGCACGATGGTGTCTGCGGCCGCGGCACCGGTTACCCCTGGCGAGTCCGGCAGGCCAAACGTGGCGACCCCGGAGCCCGCCGCGGCGAGCAGCGCGTCCACGTGCCCGTGGTAGCAGCCGGCGAACTTCACCACGCCCGGCCGGCCGGTCCAGGCCCTGGCCAGCCGGACCGCGGACATCGTGGCCTCGGTGCCCGAGTTGACCAGGCGCACCTTCTCTACCGGGCCGCGCGCTACGATCTCCTCGGCGAGGTCTACCTCACCTGGGGTCGCGGTGCCAAACGAGGTTCCCCGGCCGGCGGCCTCCCGCACCGCCTCGATCACAGCGGGGTGAGCATGCCCGAGGATCATCGGCCCCCACGAGCACACCAGGTCAGCGTACTCGCGGCCGTCGGCGTCGGTGAGGTAAGGGCCCCTTCCTGAGACCATGAACCGCGGCACTCCCCCCACCGCGCCGAACGCGCGCACCGGCGAGTTGACCCCGCCGGGCACGACGGCGGCGGCGCGGCGGAAGAGCCCGGCGCTGCGATCGGCATCCGTCCCCGGACCTGAGGTCACGGGACTCACGCGGTCTCCTCGCAGGCGTCCACGAGATACTCGAGCGGGCGCAGCACATCAGGCAGCGGATGGTCCCCAGGCTCGCGGATCCAGTACGCCGCGAGGCCGGTGCCGTGCCTGGACGGCGGCGCTAGTACATAGCTGTTCCTGCAGTGCCAGCGCAGGCCGCCCGCCTGCGTGACGCTCTCCGGCTCGCAATCCAGATGGCAGGACCACCATTCTTCCTCGTCGGCGGCCAGGCGGGTGGCGACGAAGAACATCATCCGGTCCCCGGCGGAGACCGCCACGGGGCCGGTCGCCACGCCGCACCGTTCCATCCGGCCGAGCGCGGCCGTGCCCGCCGCCGCAGGCACGTCGAGGACGTCGAACACCCGGCCGGTCACCAGGATCACGTTCGCCTCGGGCTTCGCGAGCCACCAGCGCCTGATCACGGCGGTATCCACCGTGGCCTGGATCTGCCACGCGGGCGAGAGCGGGTGCGCACCGGGCGCGGGACAGCCGACCCTGTCACAGGAACACGCGCGGCCAGTCTCGGGTGCACCGGGCGCACCGCGAAGCGGGTGCACGCCCGCGCATACCGGCCAGCCCATAGCCGCATAGGCCAGGGCGGCGGAGGACTGGGCGGCGGAGGCCATCTGTTCCCTTGCCCTGCGGCGGCCGCGCCGCATCACCGCATCGACCATCGGCTGGACTCCCACCTTGTTGATGATGCCCGGTGGCCACCGTCGCGCGCCCGGCAACCCCGCACGTGAGATCAGGAAGAGACCGAAGATACCGAACGGATACGCGGTGACAGGCCTGACATCAAGGATAACCGTTCCCGGCGGGCTGGCGCGGGAGAGCTAACGCAGACGGCGCGCGACCTCGGCTGCCCAGTAGGTGAGGATGATGTCCGCGCCGGCCCGGCGGATCGCCGTGAGCGTCTCCATGATCACCCGGTCCCTGTCCAGCCAGCCGTTAGCCGCCGCCGCTTCCACCATCGCGTACTCTCCGCTGACCTGATAGGCGGCCACCGGCAGGTGCACGGTATCGGCGACACGGCGGATGACGTCCAGGTAGGCAAGGGCGGGTTTCACCAGGACGATGTCGGCGCCCTCGTCCACATCGAGAAGTACTTCCCGCAGTGCCTCGTCGGATCCCCGGGGATCCTGCTGGTAGGCAGCCCGGTCGCCGAACCGCGGCGCGCACTCCGCGGCGTCACGGAACGGCCCGTAGAAGGCGGATGCGTACTTCGCCGAGTACGCGCAGATCGCGACGTCATGGTAGCCGGCCTCGTCGAGCGCGCTCCTGATCGCGCCGACCTGGCCGTCCATCATCCCGCTCGGCGCGACGACGGCCGCTCCGGCCGATGCCTGGGCGACCGCGATGGACGCATACCGCTCGAGAGTGGCGTCGTTGTCTACCTCTCCGGCAGCGGTCAGCACCCCGCAGTGCCCGTGGTCGGTGTACTCGTCCAGGCACAGATCCGCCATGATCACGGTGGCATCGCCGACCTCGGCGCACAGGTCGCGGAGCGCCTGCTGGACGATCCCGGCCGGGTCATCAGCCGCCGATCCCATGCCGTCCTTCACCGCGGGGATGCCGAACAGGATGAGGCCGCCCACCCCGGACTCCACAGCCTCGGCTGCCGCCTTGCGCAGACTGTCCCTGGTGTGCTGCAGCACACCGGGCATAGACACCACCGGCTGTGGTTCGCCGATTCCCTCCTTGACGAAAAGGGGGAGCACCAGGTCGGCGGGCGCCACGGCCGTCTGCGCGACGAGCCGCCGCAGCGCGGCGCTGCGGCGAAGCCGACGAGGCCGGACTGTGGGAAACCCCGCGCTCATGCAAACTCCTCTCTGACGCTGCTGGCGCCGTCACCTGACGCGGCGGCGTGCGCCGCGGCGTCGCTCGCTCGGCCGCCGGAGCGGCTCGCCTGCCGCCGCTGCGGCGTCGCGAAGGCCCGCGCCGTACTCCGCGAGCGCGTCGACGAGAGCGGTCGCCGATGCCTGCGGCGCCATCACGTCCACGCGCAGCCCGAACTCAGCGGCCGTCTTGGCGGTTTGCGGCCCGATCACGGCGATCACCGTGACCGCGTGCGGCTTGCCCGCGATCCCGACCAGGTTCCTCACCGTGGAGGACGAGGTGAAAAGGACCGCGTCAAAGCCGCCGCTCTTGATCGCCTCACGGACCGGCGCGGGCGGAGGCGCGGCGCGCACGGTGCGGTAGGCGGTGACGTCCTCGGCTTCCCAGCCAAGCTCGGTGAGCCGCGCTATCAGGCTCTCGGTGGCGATGTCGGCCCTGGGCAGCAGTACCCGGTTGATCGGGTCGAGCACGCTGTCATACGGCGGCCATACCGCGGCGAGCCCTTCACCGGACTGGTCTCCGTCCGGTATGAGGTCACCCGTGATGCCGAACTCGCGCAGCGCCGCGGCCGTCTGATCGCCGACCGCGGCGATCTTGACTCCGGCGAAGGCGCGCGCGTCGAGCCCGTACTCCTCGAACTTCTCGCGGACGGCGCGGACCGCGTTGACCGAGGTAAAGGCCACCCACTGGTAACGCCCGGTGACCAGCCCCCTGACGGCACGCTCCATCTGCTGCGGCGTCCGCGGCGGCTCGACCGCGATCGTGGGCACTTCCTCCGGCACGGCGCCGTGTGCGCGCAGCCGCTGCGAGACCGTCGCCGCCTGCTCCTTCGTGCGCGGCACGAGGACCCGCCAGCCAAACAGCGGCTTGGTTTCGAACCATGACAGGGCCTCCCGCGCCGCGACAGCCTCACCGACGACCGCGACGGCGGGCCCATGGGTGGTGAGCAGGCTCACCCCCGCCGCCTTGAGATCCGCGGTGACAGAGCCGAGGCTCGAGACGACCGTCTGCTGCGCGGTCGTCGTCCCGTTCCAGGTGACAGCGAACGGCGTGGTCTCGGGCCAGCCGGCGGCCACGAGCATCTTGCCCAGGTCGGCGGGGCCTGCCTCCGCGCCGAGGACCACGAGGGTACCCGGGCCTGCCGACACCCTGCTGACCTCGGCAGCGTTGATGACCCGCACATCGCTGCTGCCCTCTGAATTCAGCGGGATGCCCGCGTAGGCGGGGACCGCGGTCGCGGGCGGCACACCTGGCACGATCTCGAACCGCACCCCTGCCCTGGCGCAGGCGGCCGCGTCCTCCGCGGCATGGCGGGAAAGCAGCGGATCCCCGGTATACAGCCGTATCACAAGCTGGCCGGCCTGCGCCGCGTCCACCAGCATCCCCGGATCCGCCTGGAGGCCGGCGGAATCGGCAACCGCGGCATCCGGACGGAGCAGGTGACGCACCCGCTCGCCTAGATCTGGCCTCGCCACCACCAGGTCGGCCTGGCCGAGCAGCCGGGCCGCGTGCATGGTCAGCAGGCCTTCATCCCCGGGTCCGGCGCCGACGAACGCGACCCAGCCGGTCATGCCGTCGGCACGGCCATCGGACGGATTACTCGAAACGGGCGTGGGGTTCACTGCGCATCTTCCCCGTCACTCGAGCGCGCCAGCGGCACGCTGATGAGAGTTCCTGCCCCGCGGCTGATCAGCTCAGCCGCCAGCTGGTGGCCGAGCTGTTCGGCGTCACTCGCCGGACCGCTGCGGGCCGCCCGCAGCGCGGGCTGCCCGTCAGTAGATCCGACGACGACTGCCTGCAGGTGCAGATGGATGGCGGTACCAGCCGCGTAGGCCCCGACCGGAGCACTGCACCCCGCCTCTAGAGCCGCGAGCAGGCTGCGCTCCGCGGTCACGGCCGCCCGGCTCCGCGAATCGTCGATGGAGCTGAGCAGCGCCGCCAGCTCCGGTGCGTCGTCCAGGCATTCGACGGCGAGTGCGCCCTGACCGGGCGCGGGCACCATGTCTTCTGGGTCGAAGAGCTGGGTCACCGCGTCCATCAGGCCGATCCTCGCAAGCCCGGCAGCGGCAAGCACCACCGCGTCAAGCTCGCCCGAGCCGACCTTGCCGAGGCGCGTGCCCGCATTTCCCCTGATGGGAACGCTACGGATATCTGGCCGCAGCAGCGTGAGCTGAGCGGCCCGGCGCGCCGAGCCTGTCCCGATCCGGGCGCCCGGGGGAAGATCGGCGAGCTTGGCACCGTCTCGTGCCGCGAGCGCGTCCCTCGGGTCGCCCCTGGGGGGAACGGCCGCGAGCACGATGCCCTCCGCGGGGCTGGTCGGCAGGTCCTTGAGCGAGTGAACGGCGAGGTCGACCGCACCGGACCGCAGCCGCTGGCGCAGCGCGCTAGCGAAGACACCTGATCCGCCGATCTGGGCCAGGTGCGCCTGGCTGACATCACCGAACGTGGTTACCTCGACGAGCTCCACGGCCCGCCCGGTGCACTCCGTGATCATCCGCGCCACGTGGGAAGACTGCGTCATCGCCATCGGGCTCTTGCGCGTGCCGAGCCGCAGCGGCTCGCCGCTCATGACGGATCCTCCTTACCCTCGCGGGATTGTCTGCCGGAGAGGGGGCGCGGAGCGTCGTCCCCCCTGGCCGGATCCGCGGTGCCGCCGCGCGGCGCCGCTGCCTGGGCCGCTTCGCCGCCGAGATCGGCATTCGCGCGGGTCACTGCCTCGATCGCCTTGGGATCCAGATCGAAGAGCACTCTCAGCGCGGTCGCGTAGGAGTCACCGTCAGGCGACCCGGCCAGTTCCTTGACCCGCACGGTCGGCGCGTGCAGGAGCTTGTCCACCACCCGGCGGACAGTCTGGGCGATCTCGCCGCGCGCGCGTACGTCCAGGCCGTCAAGCCGCCCTGCGAGCCGTGCGAGCTCTGCGTCCACGACCCCTGCGGCCTTTGCCCGCAGCGCCACCACCGTAGGGGTAACCCTCGCCGCCTGCACCGCCGACAGATGCGCGGCGAACTCTTCGGCGACGATCGCGCGGACCGCCGCCACGTCACTAGCCCACGGGGATACCCCGGCGGACCCCGATGGCCCGAGACTCCCCGCCTCACTGAGCGCCTCGAGACCGATCACGCGCACGCCTGGCAGATCGGCGGCGGCGGGATCCACGTCACGGGGCATGGCGAGGTCGAGCAGCACGAGCGGCCGCCGCGAAGGGCGGCCATCCGGATCGCGCTGGCTCAGCGCATCGGTCACGGCATCCGAATTGATCACCAGGCCGGACGCTCCGGTACACGAGATCACCAGGTCGGCGTCGGACATCAGCCGTGAAAGGTTCACGAGATCCCCCGCCGTGCCCTTGACCGATGCCGCCAGCCGCCGCCCGCGGTCACGGCTGCGGTTCGCGATGACGATCCCGGCGGCGCCCATCCGCGCCGCCGTCACCGCGGCGAGCGAGCTCATGGAGCCCGCCCCCACGACAAGGACCTGCAAGCCGTCTAGCGGCGCTGGCTCCGGCGGACGGCCGCCAAGATGCGTCACGGCGACGCCGATTCCCACGCTCACCAGGCTGGCACCGGTCAGGTCGATCCCGGTCTCGGCATGCGCGCGCTTGCCGGTACGAAGGGCCAGCGCGCCGAGCTCACCGAGGATGCGGCCGAGCGTCCCCTGGTCCCTGGCCAGCTTGAGCGCCCGGCGGATCTGGCCGAGGATCTGGCCTTCGCCGATCACCATCGAGTCGAGGCCGCAGGCAACGGCGAGCAGGTGCTGGACGGCGCGATCCTCGTAGTGGACGTAGAGGTGCGCCGTGAGGTCGGCGAGCGGCACGCCGGAATACCTGGCGAGCAGATCGCAGATCGCCGACACGCCGCCGTGGAACTTGTCCACCTCGGCGTACACCTCTACCCGGTTACAGCTGGAGACGACGAATGTCCCGGCCACGCTCTCCGCGTGGCAGACATCGCGCAACAGCTTGCCGAGCGCGTCGCCGCTGACCGCGACGCGCTCGAGCGTCGCGACAGGCGCGCTGTTGTGGCTGAGGCCGACCACGAGCACACTCATGTCTCCACCGCCCAAGCCTCCACCGGTGCCTCAGCGACCGCCGCGGGCACCCGGACGGGGGCGCTGCGCCGCCCGTTGACGTGCCGCAAGCGCGCGTCCGTGCGCTGCCCGACCCGTGCCACCGATCTCCGCTGTGCGTGGAAGGCGAGGATCTGCAGCTCGATCGACAGGTCGACCTTACGCACGTCGACGCCTTCGGGCACGCTGAGCACGAGCGGGGCGAAGTTCAGGATGCTCGTGACGCCCGCCCTGACGAGCCGGCTGCATACGCCCTGGGCGGATCCGGCCGGCGTGGCGATCACTCCGATCGACACCCTGTGCCGCCTGATCACGTCCTCGATGTCATCGGCGTGCCGTACCGCGAGACCCGCGATCCTGCTGCCGACGACGCCGGGATCGGAGTCGAGCAGCGCGGCTATCCGGAAGCCGCGGGACGCGAACCCGCCGTAGTTCGCGAGCGCACGGCCCAGGTTGCCCGCGCCGACGATGACGACCGGCCAGTCCTGGGTGAGACCGAGCTCGCGGGATACCTGGTACACGAGGTACTCGACGTCGTAGCCGACACCGCGCGTTCCGTACGAACCCAGGTGCGACAGGTCCTTGCGCAGCTTGGCTGAGTTGACTCCCGCCGCGGCGGCCAGTTCCTCGCTCGACACGGTCGCAACGTCCCGTTCGGCTAGTGCGTACAAGGCACGCAGGTATACCGGCAGCCGGGCAACCGTGGCCTCCGGGATGCCGTGGCTGCCATCCGGGGACGTTGGGCGGCGAGACATGCGCCGGCGCTCCTGGGGGGATCGACGCGGCGGCGGGCTGGACGGGACTCCGGCGGAGCCCCGGCCCGTCGCATGGGCTCTCGCAGTCACGCTACGCCTTTGTGAACGCATGCACAAAGTCGCCGATTGCCAGCCCAATGGTCAGCCCAATGGTCAGCCCAGTGGTCAGCTCGGTGATCAGCCCGGTGATCAGCGGAGCAGCGCTGCACGGAGACGCTCCTCGCTGACCCTCCAGAAGTCGTGCTGCACCCCGTCGATGAGCGTCACTGGTATCGCGTCCCTGTACTCCCGGAATTCGTCCTGCGACCTGGTGATGTCCCGCTCTTCCCAGCTCGCGCCGAGCTCAGCGGCCACCCGGGCGATGACGGCGCGCGCCTCGTCACACAGGTGGCAGCCGGGCTTGCCGAGCAGGGTGATCCGGTGATCACGCGGTGCCATGGCTGTGGACCCCTCAGCCGGCGCCTGGCCGCCGGGCGGGCAGGTCGCGCGAGAGCGCGGGCAATGGCGACACTTTGGCGTGCCGCAGCCTCAGCTCGATCACGTTGGTCGCGAGCACGTACGGCCTGCGCTCGGCGACGAAGCGCTGGATGTAGGGCTGCCGCTCGTGGTGATCGTAAGCGCTCCGGTCACGGTAGATCTCGTAGAAGATCCGCTGCATCGGGGCCTTTGGCACCATGTGGACGTTGTAGACGAGGGTATCCGGCTCCTGGACGCGGACCTCCCCGGCGGCCCGCTCGACGAGCCGGTCGAAATCGTCCACCCGCTCATCGATCAGCGTGTAGATCGTAATGAGACCGTACAGCCGCGCCGGCGGCGCCTCGGCGGCCCCGGGATGGCCGGGTATGGCGACTTCCGACTGGCCGGCTGGCAGGGCCGCCACGGGCGCGCGGCCTTGACCGCGCGGCTGCCACACCCCGGCGCGCCCGTCGTCCCTGAAGAACCGGTCATAGCCGTCGGCGTCGTCCAGCGGCGGCAGCGGGTACCCGGTGTCCAGGTGGTCCAGCCTGTCCGGCGGGCCCTGGCCGTCAAACCCGTCCGGCCCGCTGGCCCAGTCCTCCCTGCCCGCGCGGCCAGGCCCGCGCGGCTGGTCCTGCCAGTCAGGCCGCCGACCGCGGCCTCCCGCGCTGGAAGCCGCCTCGCTAGCCCCGGGGGGACGACCCCCCGGGCCCCCGCCCAAGCGGCCCTGCGCAGTTCCGTGCAGGACTGCGAGGCGGAGCTTGCTCGCACGCATCGTACCGACCCAGACGAGTGCGGCCGCGAGGGCAGTGAGTGCGGGGTACGCGGTGTTGACGGGCAGATTGAACCGCAGGCCGATGATAAGCAGCAGGGCGACGCCGAGCGCTGCCACGGCGATGAGCGCTTCGTGCCAGGCAGGCTCGGTGCGCGCGCGCGCCACGGCGACAATGCCGGCCACGAGCACGGCGCCTACCGCGACAAGGTGCACCAGGTTGAGCGCGGAGTGCGGGATCAGCTGATAGTGCACCGCGGCCGTGGGCCATGCCTTGCTGAATGCCTTGCCTGCCAGCGGGTCGGTGGCCAGGATCACGCCGGCCACGATGATCAGCGCGGAGACCACCAGCCTCGCGCCGAACCTGGCGGGCAGGCTCTTCGCCGTGAGCTCGATCAGGCCCCAGGCCAGCAGGAGCGGGGCTACCAGCTGCGCGCCGAGCTGGATGGCGCGGAACGTGGCACCGTTGAAGCCCGCGCCGAACCCGAGGGTCTGCGCGCCAAGCGCCACGGTGAGCCCGAACATCGCGACGGTCCAGGCGATGATGTCGATTCTGGGCCGGCGGATGCAGCGGCCGGCGAGCACGCCAGTACCTACGGCCGCGACGAGCGCGCCCGCGAATGCGGCCAGCACCGACAAAGTCATTGCTCTCTATGCTGCCCGACGCGGGCCGACGATGCGAATAAAGCGCGGCGACGAGGCGAACGAACTAGCGGGATGGCACCGGCGCAGTAGGACGGGCCGCCGTGCGCGGAGCGGATCACGGGAGCGGGCGGCGGTAGGCTCGCTGGCATGACGCGGCTGCTCAGATGGCTCTCCGCAGACGGCGCACGCAGGCACCAGGACGGCCAGCACAGGGCCGTCCTGGCCGGGAAGGCTGCCGCGGCGGCGGCGGAGGTCGGTCACGCGCCACCCGACCCTGACCCGGTAGCCGGGGCATTTTTCGACGTCGACAACACGCTGATGCGGGGCGCCTCGATCTACCACTTCGCCCGGGGCCTGGCCGCGCGGAAGATGTTCGGCCCCCGCGATCTGGGAGCCCTGGCCTGGCGGCATGTGTCCTTGCGCGTACGCGGCACCGAGCACTCAGGGCACATCGACGCGACGCGGGAGACCGCCCTCACCTTCGTCGCCGGACACAAGGTCACGGACATCGTCGCATTGTGCGAGGAGATCTACGACGACACCATGGCCGATCGCATCTGGGAGGGCGCCCGGAGCCTGGCCCAGCGCCATCTCGACGCCGGCCAGCGGGTATGGCTCGTCACAGCGACGCCGGTGGAGCTGGCCGACATCCTGGCCCGCAGGCTTGGCCTGACCGGGGCGCTCGGCACGGTCGCGGAGACGGCCGATGGCGTGTATACCGGCCGGCTCGCTGGCGGCCTGCTGCACGGCACGTCGAAAGCCGCGGCGGTCACCGCGCTCGCCGCCAGGGAAGGACTCGACCTCGCCCGCTGCGCGGCCTACAGCGACTCGGCGAGCGACCTGCCGATGCTGCGCATCGTCGGCGACCCGCATGCGGTGAACCCCGACGCGGAACTCAGGGCCACGGCCAGGCGCCTGGGCTGGCCCGTGCATGACTTCCGTACCGGCCGGCGGGCGACCATGATCGCCTTGCCGATCGCCGCCGGCGCGGGCGCGGTCGCCGGCGGAGTGGCCGCAGGTACGGCACTGCGCAAACGACGTGCCCGCTGGCCGCGGCCATGATCGCATCGAAGGCCCGGACGAACTGGCTCCCGCGCGGAGCGGCAGCGCGGGCACCACGGCCCGCTGCGCCACCAGACGTTACTTCTTGTTCCTGCGCTGGATGCGCGTCTTCTTCAGCAGCTTGCGGTGCTTCTTCTTGGCCATCCTCTTGCGGCGCTTCTTGATAACAGAGCCCACGAAACCACCCCTACTCGAAGTTGCGGAAAATCAGGCACGACGGCTTCCACGCCAAGCGAGGGCTGCTGGGCGCGCGCCTGAAGTCGGAACCTGTCCGGAGACTCTCACTGGTCGGTCTCCTGGCAGGCTCTAAGGGTACCGTCGCCGGGGCAAGAAGATGCCGACACCGCCAGCCCGGGGCAACACGCTGCCCTCCCCCGGGAGTGCCACGGACCTCCGTGACCAAGGCCCCCGCAGGGAAAGGCACCTCGGGGCGAGTGCCCGGGAAGAAGCCAGCCAGACCCTACGACGCCTTACCGAGCCCCCGGCCCGCCAGCCGAAGCCCGGCCGGGGGGCCCTTCCAGAGAGTCCTCCCCCCTGGAAGGTATTGCGGGCAATGGCGAAGCTGGCCGAAGGCCAGCGAGCAGCCTCAGCCGCCTCGGGGGGGTCCAGGGGGGTCGTCCCCCCTGGAAGGTATTGCGGGCAATGGCGAAGCTGGCCGAAGGCCAGCGAGCAGCCTCAGCCGCCTCGTCCTCGCCTCGGACTCAGCCAGTCCCGACAAAGGCGTCCTTCAGGTACTGGTTGACCGCCTGCTCGGGCACGCGGAAAGATCGGCCCACACGGATCGCTTCAAGCTCGCCGGAGTGAACCAGTCGGTACACGGTCATCTTGGACACGCGCATGATCGAGGCCACCTCGGCCACGGTCAGGAAGCGCACGTCGCTCAGGGGGGTTTCGCCTGCTGCCATCGGTTGTCCTCTTCCGCACGGAGCTTGGTGCGCCAAGCCGGATTTAGCGCACCAGTCACGTACGTCTCCAGCGTAAGTCCCGTACGGAAAAGGGCAACCCTGCCAAGTAGCCTCATTTCCCTGACCTAACAGACTTGCCCGATGAGGCAACGCGCAAGGGTCGCGGCGGCCCGTACCTGCCGATGTCAGGACTGCGGAGCGAGTCCGTGGAACGGGAATATCGCCTTCCGGGTAGCCAGGATGGACCGGTCCACCGGGTCTGCGGCGTTCACGCCTGACTCGAAAGATACGTATTCCGCGCTGACCCCGTCGGTCATCCGGTCCGGGGCTGGCTGGGCCGTCCGCCGGTGTACGTAATCGCGCCACGATGCGGGCGTCGGAGCCGCCGGGTCGATAGGACGGCCCGCGGCCTCGGCGAGCAGATGTGTCCATGTTCTCGGTACCACCTGCACGAGCGCGTACCCTCCGCCGCCGGTCAGTACCCAGCGGCCGCCGGCCGTCTCGTGCGCCAGCCTGTGCACTTCAGCAAGCGCGCGCCGCTGCCCGTCAACGCTCAGCACCAGGTGAGCGAGCGGGTCGAGCCGGTGGCTGTCGCAGCCATGCTGGCTGACGAGCACCTCGGGCCTGAACGCGCGAAGCAGCGGGGGCACGACCGCGTAGAACGCGCGCAGCCAGCCAGCGTCACCCGTTCCGGCGGGCAGCGCGACGTTGACGGCGAATCCCTCAGCCGGGCCGGCACCGGTCTCGGCGGGGAGGCCAGTACCGGGAAACAGCGTTGCCGGATGCTCATGCAGGCTGATCGTCAGCACCCTGGGATCGCCGTAGAAAGCATTCTGCACACCATCGCCGTGGTGCACGTCGACGTCGACGTAGGCGACGCGCTTCGCGCCCTGTCCGAGCAGCCACGCGATCGCGATCGCCGGGTCGTTGTAGACGCAGAACCCGCTGGCCGACCGCCGCATCGCATGATGCAGGCCGCCGGCGACGTTGGCCGCGTGCTGCGCGGCGGATGTCCAGACGGCCTGAGCCATGGCGAGCGTGGCGCCCGCGACAAGTGCCGACGCCTCGTGCATCCCGGCGAACACGGGGTTGTCGGACGTGCCGAGCCCGAAATACGGATCACCCGCCGGGCGCGCATCCTCGCCCGCCCGCCGGACCGCGGCGATGTACTCGGCGTCGTGCACGAGCCCGACCTGGGCGTCCGTGGCCATCGCGGGCGCCGCGACCGACACCCCCGGCGCCTCGAAGAGGCCGAACGCGCGGGCGAGCTCGACGGTCAGCTCCACCCGCACCGGCGCGAGCGGGTGCCCGGGCCCGAAGTCGTAACCGGTGAGCCGCTCGTCCCATGCCACCGCGAGGGTGCACGTCATGACTGGAGGCTACGTGACTCCCCCGGCCCGTCGCGAGCGTCTCAACTACAGCAATGGTCCATCGACAGACACCTGACTCGGTGGATGGACCACTGCTGTAGTTCCTCCTGGCGACTACCCGCCGCCGAGCTCCCTGCCGCGATCACGAGCCGCCTCGATCGCGGCCAGGAAGGCGGCGCGCACCCCGTGCTTCTCGAGCTCGCGGATGGCTGAGATCGTCGTGCCTCCTGGCGAGGTCACCGCCTCGCGCAAGATCACCGGGTGCTCGCCTGAGTCGCGGAGCATGGTCGCCGCGCCGCAGACGGCCTGGATGACCATCTCGAGCGCCGTACCGCGCGGCATGCCGAGCAGGATTCCGGCGTCTACCATGGCTTCTACCAGGTAGTACACGTACGCGGGACCGCTGCCGGAGAGCGCCGTCGCCGCGTCCTGCTGTGACTCCGGTATGCGGAGCACCTTGCCGACGGGGCGGAGCAGCTCCTCGGCCCGGCGCAGGTGCTCCTCGCCCGCGTGCGATCCAGGCGAGATCACGCTCATCGCCTCGTCCACGAGCACGGGAGTGTTCGACATCACCCGGATCACCGGCACGCCGGCCGCCAGCCTGTGCTCGATGAACGACGTGGTGATACCGGCCGCAACCGAGATCACCAGCCGGTCGGCCGGTACATAGGGGGCAATCTGGTCAAGCAGGGTACCCATGTCCTGCGGCTTGACGGCGAGAACAATGGTGTCCGCGCTCTTGGCCGCCATGGCGGCATCGAGCACATCGACGCCGTAGCGCTGGCGGATCTGGTCGGCACGCTCCGTGCGGCGCACCGCGGCAAGCACAGCGGACGGCGGCCGTCCCGCGCGCAGCAGGCCGGAGATGAGCGCCTCGCCCATCTTCCCCGCCCCGAGTATCCCGATCACCGGCGCGAGGCGAGGGAGCGGAGGAAGAAGGCGAGGTTGGCGGGACGCTCCGCGAGGCGGCGGATCAGGTAGCCGTACCACTCGCCGCCGTAAGGCACGTACACCCGCACCTGCGCGCCCGTCGCCGCGAGCCGGCGCTGCTCGGCAGGCCGGACGCCGTACAGCATCTGGTACTCGAAGCTGCGGGGGGACCGGCCAGACAGCCCGGCGTGCGCCGTGATGATCTCGATCAGGCGCGGATCGTGCGTGGCGAGCATGGGATACCCCGGCCCGTTCATCAGGGCCCGCAGGCACCGTGCGTACGACCTGTCAACGTCGTGACGCGCGGCGAAGGACACCGCGTCGGGCGCGCGATAGGCACCCTTGCAGAGCCTGACCCTGGATCCGGGAACCGCGAGCGCGGCGCAGTCCGCCGCGCTGCGCCGCAGAGAGGACTGGATGACGCAGCCGAGATCAGCGAAGTCCCCCCGGAGCTGCGCCGCGATGCGCAGCGTCGGCTCGACCGTGAGGTGATCCTCCGCATCGAGCGTCACCGTGGTCCCCGCGGCCCGCGAGGCCGCACAGATCCGCGAGATGTTCTCCGTGGCCGTCTTCTCGCCGTGCTCGCGCAGGCGCAGGCCCACAGCGGTCGGCTTGACAGAGATCTCCGCGGCGCCGCCGCGGGCCAGGCCCTCGGCGCCCAGCCTGCCTGCCAGCCGGACGCATGCTTCGGTGGCGGCGGCCGCCCGCTCCGGGTCGGTGGCGTCCTCGCCCAGATGGTCAAGCGTGACAAGCAGCCCGCTGTCGAGCAGCTGCCGTGTCACCTGGACGGCGTCGTCGGTGCTATCGCCTGCCACGTACCTGGCGACAACGTCACGGGCGTATGGCGCCGTGGCAACAACCCGGCGCATCCGGTCGCTGGCCGACATGGCCAGCAGCGTGCGGCGCAGCACGTGCGTCGACCTCCCCTAGCTGATCCGGCGGAGCTGGATCGCCTCAGGTTACCCGCGCCGTACTGGGAGTTCGCCGGGTGGTCTCCGCAGGGTCACCCTGACGTTCGCCCCCGCGTCCGGTGACACGATCACTTCCTGCGCCGCGGCGACCCCGCCAGCGAGCAGCGCCGCGCCGGCGGGCACGGTCCGCTTGACAAGCCCGAGCGCGATCGGCCCGAGCTCGAAATGCCGCGCGGCCGACCCGGTAAAGCCCACGAGAGCCCCGTCAAGCTCGACCGGATCGCCGTGGCCGGGCAGCCTGTCCACGCTTCCATCCAGGTGCAGGAAGACGAGCCGCCGCGGCGGATGGCCGAGGTTGTGCACGCGCGCCACCGTCTCCTGCCCGCGGTAGCACCCCTTGCTCAGGTGCACGGCGGTCTCGATCCAGCCGACCTCGTGCGGGATCGTCCTGTGGTCGGTGTCCAGCCCGAAGCGCGGCACGTGCGCGGCAATCCTCAGCGCCTCGAACGCCCACATCCCCGCCAGCCGCGCTCCCCGCCGCCTGAGCTCCTCCGCGACCTGGAGCAGCCTGCCGCGTTCCACGATCAGATCTATGCCGAACGGAAGCGCCATGACAGCCACCACGCCGGGCACATCGCCGAGGCCGCCGACGCCCGTAACCGTCAGTACGGCGTAGGAGGCACTGACATCGGCTGGCTCGACGCGGAGCATGAACCGCATCGACCCGAGGAATTCCGTCAGTCCCTGAGCAGTACCTGGCTCGACATGCGCCCACACCGCGGTGCCGTCGTCGGTAAGGGTCAGGTGGTGTTCCACGTGCCCGTTAGGACTGAGAATGAGAGCCTGCGCGGTGGTGCCGGGTTCTAGCCGCTCGAGCCGCTGGGTCGTCAGGCTGTGCAGCCAGGACAGCCTGTCGGCGCCGGTAACGCGGATCACGCCGCGGTGCGAACGGTCGACAAGGCCGCTGGAGAGGGCCAGCGTGCGCTGCTCGCGTATCGGGTCGCCGTAGTGCGCGGCGACCCCGGCGTCCGGTCCCGCCGCGGGTACGGCACCGGGGGAACGGACGAGTGGGCTCTCCATACTCAGAAGGTTATGCGGACGCGACTTTGGAATCAGCAGGGTTACGGGCGTGCCTTGCCCCTGCATTCGCTGCACAGGCCGAACACGGTCAGGTGCCCCACGTCGGTCTCGAAGCCCTGCTGCTCGTCGAGCGCGGTGACCAGGGCGCGGACGGAGTCAGGGCTGATCTCCGTGATCCGGCCGCACTGCCTGCAGACGAGGTGAACGTGCGTGGCTACGGCCGCGAGGTGGTATGTGGGCGCGCCGTGCCCGAGATGGGTGTGGGTAACCAGGCCGATCTGCTCGAGCAGTTCGAGCGTCCGGTAGATGGTGGAAATGTTCACGCCGCGCGCGGTCTGCTGTACCTCGGTGGAGATCTCCTCGGGGGTCGCGTGGTCGAGCCTGGTGACCGCTTCTAGCACGAGCTGGCGCTGCGGGGTGACCCGGTATCCCTGGGCGCGCAGGCGCTCGTCCCACGCCTGGACCGTGCGCTGCTTGTCCTGCGCCTGCCCCATGTGTACGAGTCTAGTGAGGGCCGGCTAGCCGGCAATGCCCGCGACAGGACCATGCCCGCTCAATCCCATCACGCGCAAATCCCCTCCCTCCCAGCCCGGACCGCCCGCCTTCGGGTGCCATGCGTCGCGAAAGTCTCTTGCCACCCTGTCACAGGCCGGCGTAGCCTTCGGGCAACGCGGGAAAGGAGGTGGTCCAACCGTATGCATAGACCTAGGACTCGCGAGGTGGCTGTCAGCTAGCCGCCGTCCCGCCGACGCACCCGATCGCGGCATCTGCCGTGAATGCGGATCACTGTAAGTTCTCATGCTCAGCGGTTTTACGCTGGCGTGAAGCCTACTCTGTCGGGGCGGCGGTCGGCGAAACTTAGACGGACACCGGACCCCCGGGCTGATCGGCCCTGTCCAGCCGGTCCCCGCCAAGAGCGCGGGAGACGCCCGGGGGACTCTCTTTGCCCAGGGCCAGGCTAGGTCAGCCGACGCGCTTCAGCTGGGCGGAGAGGTGGGGCTGGAGGGGGTGGCCCACGGCCGCCAGGTCGAAGGCGTAGGCAAGGTCCGTTCCGACCAGGCCGTACAGCCTGTGCCCGGCGGTGACCTCTTTCGCCGATGAGGTGCGCGCCACAACGTCCGTGCTCAGCTCGACGCGGGTTCCGGTCACCTCGCCCAGGTAGATTTCGGTGATTCCGGTCGGATGAGCGAGCAAAAGTTCCACGCGGGAATCCGCTTGCGGTCGCCAGAAACCAGTTTCGGTAGCAAGCGGCCGTCCGAGCGTCCCGTCCTCCTCAAGCAGCCAGGTACGGCTCGAGTACGCGAGGAACGGCTTGCCGTTGTGGCTGAAAGTGATCTCCTGGCCGAACCGGCGGCTGTCGATGGTTGGATAACCCACCACGCCTGCGCCCTGCCAGCGACCGATCAGGAACGTCAGCGGGCTCAGGTCAGGATGAGGCGGCAGGTCCCTGCCTTCCGGGCCGTCCGCGCCTTCCGGGCTCAGCCGCGGCGCGAACGCCGGGCCAGGACTCTGCTCAGGCTGCATCGGCGTCAGGCAAGCGCGAACTCATTGTGTCCCGTCGTCAGGTGTCGTGCGGACGCCGCGGCCAGGCGACGGGCCCACGCGTACGGCGGGACCGGCTCGGCGTAGCTTCACGGCCAGATAGGCCGCGACCACGGCCACCACGGCGAACGCAAGCACCAGTACCGCCGCGCTCAGCATGCCGTGCATGTCGGCAGTTTACGCCAGGACGGCGGCGTGGAACCCGGTGCCACGCCGGACGGCTGCCGTTCCGGCCAGCTGCGCACGGTATGAGTGCCTTCCGTGCGTATCGGCACAGAGCAACGTGAACAGTCTGTATGGGTAGAAGGAACTCATACGGATTAAGGTCGACTGACCTTAATCGACGGGCGCTAAAGTGCGGAGATGGCAACGGCAACGCGATCCCTCGTCGTCAAGGTCACGGCAGGCAAGGATGACCCCGAGCGCTGCAATCAGGCGTTCACCGTAGCCGCGACAGCGGTGGCGAGCGGAGTGGACGTGTCGCTCTGGCTGACCGGCGAATCTGCCTGGTTCGCGCTACCCGGGCGTACCGAGGAGTTCACGCTCCCCCATGCGGCCTCGCTCACGGACCTGCTCGGCGGAGTCCTCGCCAGCGGCATGGTGACCCTCTGTACCCAGTGCGCGGCGCGCCGGGACATCACGCCAGCGGACGTGATCAACGGGATCCGGATTGCCGGGGCCTCGACCTTCGTTGCCGAGGTCACCGCGGAAGGCACGCAGGCGCTGATCTACTAAAGGGACGTCAGGCGGGAACGGCGGCGAGCCGCTCGCCGCGGAGCTTGAGCGCCAGTTCCTCGTCCGCTGCCGCCAGCGGTTCGAGCGGGCCAGCCGCCCAGCTGAGCAGCAGGTCGGCCAGGCCGGGGTTGCGCACGAGAGCGGGACCGTGCAGGTACGTACCGAGCACCCGGCCCGCGTACGCGCCCTCGGTGCCGTCCCCGTTGCCTACGCCCACGGCGACTTTCGCCAGCGGCCGGGCGCCCTGCCCGAGCCGGGTGACTCCCCGGTGGTTCTCGAACCCGGTGAGGCGCGGCACGCCGAGCGCGGGATCGACATCGGCGATGATCTCGCCGACCCCGCGCCGCTCGCCCCTTCCGCTGCTGATGTCAAGTATTTCCAGCCCCGCCATGGGCTGACCCTCTTCCCCGCCGAACTCGGCTCCCAGCAGCTGGTAGCCCGCGCACACCGCGAAGATCACGGCACCCCTGCTCGCGGCCGCGGCCAGCCCGCCATCGGCTCGCAGCCGGCGTGCGGCGAGAATCTGCGGGAGATCCTCGCCCCCGCCAAGCAGATAGATGCCTCCGTCACGGGGTACGGGCTGATCGGAATTCACGTGCACGGACTCAACCCGGATGCCCCGCAGCCGTGCGCGGCGCTCGAGCACCAGCAGGTTGCCTCTGTCCCCGTACGTGCTGAGCAGATCGGGATAGACCCAGACCAGGCCGATACCGCCCGGCGGACGGGATGAAACCGCCTGGCTTTGCGGCGCGGGAGCTACCAGGGGGCCGCCCGCCCAGTCAGGTCCCGCGGGATGTACGGAGTCGCCCCCCCTGGCCGGCTCCGCGGGGGGCACTACAGGCTCCTCCCCCCACGGAGGCCCCGCGGCAGGCCATACGGGTTCCTCTCCCGCGGCTCCCCCGGCGGGGAAGCTCGGGGGGCGCGGAGCGTCGTCCGCCGGGATAGCACTGCCTCGCACCCCGTCCACGCCGTCCACGGCGCTTCCAGGTACCCGCCTGTGCCTGCCCTGATGCGCGCCCATCGACTACTCCTCCGGTACTCCGGGCCCGCGGCCCTAGGCTGCCCGGCCGAATGCTGTCCGGATCTGCTGGAACGCGGTGTAGTTGGCGATGACGTCGACGCTGCCCGCAGCCACCCGGGTCACGGCGTCGTCGATCCCCTCGGCCAGCTCGAACGCTACCTCGTCCGCCTCCAGCCTGACCGCGAGATCCATCCTGCGCTCTCCTGTCACGAGCACCGGCCGGCCGCGCAGCACCCGGTAGTCCACATCCCACAGCCACGAGGTGTCCTTGCCGTCGGGAACCTGGGCGTTGACCGAGAGCACGACAGGAACCGGCGCGGGATCGAGCACGTCGAACGCCTCGAGCCAGCCAGCGGGGTTCTTGGCGAGCAGCAGGCGGACCTGCCGCCCATGGCGCTCCACCATCGTGTACCGGCCAGCTACCGAGGTCACCTCGCGCAGCCTGGGCAGCGCGTCCTCAGCGTCCACCCCGAAGACCTCGGCGACCGCGAGCGCGACGACCGCATTCGCCCGGTTCGCGCGGCCGGGCAGTGCCAGGTCGAGCGGCCGGGACGCGCCAGCCGGATCGATGACAGCGCCGCCGGCGAGCACCCACCTGACCGGCGGCCGCGCGAAGCCGCACTCGCCGCAGCGCCAGTCGTCGCCATTCCGGTGCAGATGCGACCCGCACTGCGGGCAGCACCAGGAGTCGTCACGCCAGCGCTGGCCCGCCGACACCCAGCTGACCTGTGGCGCCATGGCCGCGGACCAGGCGATCAGCGGATCATCGGCATTGGCGACCACGCAGCAGGAGGGAGCCGCGGCGAGAGCCTCCCGCCAGCGCCGGGCGAGCAGCCAGATCTCGGCGGCCCTGTCCATCTGGTCCCGGCTCAGGTTGAGCAGCACCACCACGCGCGCGCTCGTCGCCTCGACGACGGCGGGGATGTACTTCTCATCCACTTCGAGGACGGCAAGGGGCGCGTCGGGGGCCTGGCCGAGCGCAGCCGCGAGCCCGGCCTCCATGTTCGCGCCGAACGCGTTGGATGCTATCTCCTGGCCAAGAGCGCCGAGCGCGGCGGTGACAAGCCGCGTGGTCGTCGTTTTCCCGTTCGTCCCCGTGACGAGCACGACCTGGCGGTCGGCGGCAAGCAGCGCGAGCAGGCCTGGTTCAAGCCGGAGCCCGATGACGCCGCCGATGACAGAGCCGTCTCCACGGCCGGTGAGCCGGGAGACCTTCCCGGCCGCCCCGCCGATGCTCGTGGCGAGCCGGGCCCGCAGCGGAAGTTTGCTCATCGCCGCCGATGCTATCGGCACTCCGGCACGCAGGCATGCCGTACGACGCGCGCCGTCCGCCGTGCGTCCGCCTAGTTACCCGCTCCGTCCTCATACCAGGCGATGAACCTGGACGGCCAGGAGAGCACCACTTCTGGCCAGCTCGGCCTGCCGTACGCCGCATTCGCCAGCCCCATCATCCCGGCGGCCGCGCGCAGCCGCCCGGCCGCGTCGATGGCGGTCGTGACCAGGCCGAGATCGGTCACGAATCCCTGGTGGCCGTCGCCGCCGAGCAGCGCGCAGGCGGCCGTCCGCCTGTTACGGGCGAACTCCATGGCGAGCGGGTACCGTTCCAGCGCCCGCATCCGGTCCCTGACCCGCATGTCCGACCAGCTCGCCATCCCGGCGAAGTCGTAGTCGAGTGGCGGCGCGCTGTCGTCGAGATCCGGCAGATCGGCCTCGAACGGGCAGACCCGCTCTGCCTCGTGCAGCCAGCGCAGCTGCGGGATGACCCAGCTGGGGCCGGGCCGGGCGCCTGGCGGGGCAGTCCCGTCGAGTATCCGCACCGCCACCGAGGCGAGGCTGGCCATGAGCAGCTCGGGGTCATAGCTTTCCCGCAGCACGCTCGCCCTCCCGCCCACCGCCCGGTCGATCACCGTGGCGAGCACGCATTCGCGCAGCCGCTCGTCCAGCGCTGACCAGCGTCGCCGCAGCACCGCGGGCACCGCGGGCACCGGCCTGCTTGTGAGGAACGCGAGCACCAGCGTCTCGGCCCACACGCGCAGCCACGCGCTGTCGGCCTCCCCGGCGGCCAGGTCGGCCCCGCCAGGGCCGGGCAGGCCGCAGGGGCGGCCTCCCGCGCACTGCCGTCCGCAGGCTGCGGACCTGCTCCCCGGCAGCGGCAGCGACGGCAGCGGCGGTGCCACGGCACCGTCATCGCCCTCCGCTGGGCCCGCCAAGGATAGGCTCACGATCCGTGCATGTTATCGCACCATGAGTCACAGGGAGGTTCAGGAAGCTCAGGAGTCACGCGGTTTCTTGCGCCAGTCCGGGCGGGCTGGCGGCGGGCCGAGGTTGGGCGGTGGCTGTCCTTCCTTCGCCCGCCAGCTCACCGGCGTCGCCGGGCGCCGCTGCCCCTGACGCAAGGCGGGCACCGGACCGCCGGGCACCGGACCATTCCCGGGGACGGCCTGCCCGGCCGCCCAGGATACGGCGGGTGGTGAGTGCCGCGCCTCCTCCAGGTCGAGCATGCTCGCGGTGGGCAGCACCAGGATTCCCGGATTGGCATCGGCCATCACCACGCGGCGCCCGGCGGCCGACGCGTACGAGATGATCATCGCGGTCGGCGGAAGCTGCTGCAGCTCATGCTGCTCGACGAGGAACTCACGGGACCGCTGCACCGTCTGGCCGAGCGATTCGCTGCCGCTCGCGGCCCTTGACGTGCTCGCTCCCCAGGCGGTGCTCGCGGAGATGCCCTCGGTAATCGACTCGGAATCGCTGGCGGCGAGCGAGGTGCTCGCGTCCGCGGTCCTCGACCAGGTGGAGGGCCGCGGTGGCAGGATGCCGCTTTCCTGACTGCGGCCTCGTCCCCGGCTCCGGCCCGTCGTCGCGGTCGTGCCAGCGGACGCCGTCACGGAGTCCGCCGTGCCCACCGTGCTCGTGTAGGAATCTCCGGTGCTGTCCGTCACCGACGTGCCGACGGTGTCGGTGAGCTGCGTGAGCAGGAAACGGTGCTCGGTGCCGATCTGCTCGCTCGCGACCTTGGCGTCGTCCGCATTGCCGAGCCGCATGAACGCCACGGCGGCGTTCCCCCGCCCGACCCGCTCCCTGACGTGCGCGGGAATCGACCGGTGAGCGAGCACCAGGCCAGTCCTCGTGGTCTCGCACGCATCGGCCAGCCGGTCGAGAACGTCTCCGCGAAGCTTCTCCGCGCCGAGCACGAAGACGGTGTGCTGCCACGGCTGCCCGGCTGGCTGCTGCCGGAGCGTGTGCGTCAGCGCGGTCACCATGTACGTGCCGAGCACCTTGTTGCCGAACATCCCCGCATGCCGGTCCATGGACGCCACCCGCAGCCGGCTCGGCGGCAGCGCGACCCGGGCGGAGCCCACGCCCTCCAGCGTGCGCAGCTGGGACTCCAGCGCCCACGCGCGCTCGACGACGACCCGGTCGGTGGCGCGGCGGCCGAACATCGCCGTGATCCGTTCGACCTGCTCGGCGCTGATCAGCCCGAGGCTCATGTCGTCCCTCGGGTCGCCGACCTGGGCGAGCACCCGCAGGGCGGCGGCGACCGAGGCGACCGTCGGCTGGCCGCCGAGTACGCCGATGACACGCTCGAGGATGGCGTTGTCGTACGACGCCTCCCGGGCTGTGTCGTGTTCCTCGCTGACGCTCACGACCAGGGAAAGGACATCGGCCAGCGCGTCGGTGCCCAGCCCAGCCCCCAGGTCGAGCCTGGGCAGGTCCACGGGAAGCAGCCAGACGAGCGGGGCGATGCCGGCCCAGCGGGCGAAGGCCAGCAGGTCCTTGGCGACCGCGCCCTCCGACAGGTCGAGGACGGTCACCTCGCCGCCAGCGCCGAGCCGGAGGGCACCGATCATGGTCAGCATCGCGGACCAGCCCGCGAGCGTGCCGCCGACCACGTCCACCCGGTCGACCTCGCCGGGCAGCGAGACCGCGTACCAGTGCATCTGCCGTTCATAGGACAGGCGGCGCGCCTGCCACTCCTGGAACCGCGTGGCGTGCTCGGCCTGCCAGGCGAAAAGCCGGCTCTCCTGGTCGGCGCGGATCCTGTCCAGCCGCCGCCGCTCCTCCCGCACGTGCTCCCGCAGCGCCTGCTCACCCTGCCAGATGGCGAGCCCGGCGAGCCCCGCCCCGAACAGGCAGACGATGAGCCCGAGGCCGGCCAGCAGCGCGTTGAGCACGCCGAGTGCCCACGCCGCGAGCAGTATCGCGGCAAGCACCGCCGCGCAGCCGACCGTCAGCCTCAGCGGGCGGTTGAGCAGGTTCTCCTCGCGGCGCTGCGCGGCCACCCAGTCGGGGTTGAGCTGTTCCTGCTCGGGCGGGGTGGGACGCCGCGGCGGCGGCCCAGGATCGGGATGGAGCAGCGCATGCTGCCAGCCCAGGTACACCCGGTCGGCGCGGATGGGCGCGCGGGCGCGTGCCGGGATCTCCGGCGGCGCCGTCATGTCAGCCCCCGCGGCGTCCTGGCCTCGCGGGCCTGGGGGGGCACAGTCCCACCCGGGGACACTCCAGACCCCGACGGCCCGAAACCCCCCGCGGCACCAGCCTGGGGGGACGACCCCCCAAAACCCCCCGCATCCTGCGGCAGGGGCACGTCCGGCGAGGCTGCGGACGGGATATGTGGCATTGAGGTAGAAGGTATACCGAACGGAAGCGTCGTGGCGGTCCCCAGGGGGCACGCGGGCACGGTCTTGCCGAGTGGCAAGAGACGTCGTCGCGGCCGCTTCACGACGAGGACGAACTCGCCCTCGCGTAGCGCGGAAAACGCCTGCGCGGCGACGGCCGGCGCGACAGCCGGCCCCGAGCCGTTGTGCCCAGCGCCATTTCGCTCTTTGCTGTCTCGCCCGTCGCCATTCCGCCCGGTGCCCCTTCGCCCGGTGCCATTGCCGCCCGGGGCGAGCTTCTCGCCGGTGCGGCGGGCGAAGCTCTCCGCCACCGCCGGGGCGGCCATGCGGTGGATCACGAGGGCGTTGACGTGATCGGCCAGCCCGTCGGCCACCTGCTCAGACGTGGTGGTGAGCAGGAGGGGAAGCCCGGCATCAGCGCCGCGGGAGGCCAGCTCGGTGAGCAGTTCCGCTGCCACGGGCCCGCACTGATCGAGCCAGATGAGGCCATCGCCATCCACCCCGATCCGCCGCAAGTCGGCGCAGACCGCGATGGCGTCGTGGCTTACCAGGCTGGCGATTCCCGCGGCGGCGCGCCCGTACGCGGACCAGTCGAGCGAGAAGAGCACGACGGCCCGCTCCCGCACGACCCGGCCCAGGTCGATGTGGTCGCCCGGCGGGCCGGGTGACAGCCAGCGGCCGAGCGGTGAGGCGCGCAGCTCGCTGAGCTGCGCGGCCAGGGCCGCGGCGGCCCCGGGATCCGATTCGAGCAGGCTGGCCGACACCCTTACTCGTTCGGCTAGTACCTGGCCGCGCGGGTGGTAAGCGGGAACGCTGCCCATGCGCGCGCGCAGCGCCGACGGGCCGAGCAGGTACCCGAGCTCGTCGAGCGTGGCCACGCGGGGATCGCCTGGCGCGGCGTCCATCACCGCGAAAGCGTCGTTCAGGTAGGCGCCGCAGCTTCGCCGGTGCTGGTCAGGGACGCCAGACCAGTCGATCATGCCCATGACGAGGGCGGCACGCCGTGCCGGTTCGCCGTGCCGCAGCGGCTCGTAACACCCGGTCCCCGCGGGGCCGAAGATGTGCAGCGGCGTATTCGTGGCCGCGCAGGCGGCGGAGAACGCGGCGGCCAGGCCGCGGTCGCCGGCCAGGTCGACGGCGATCACCGGCTTGCGGCGCCTGATGGCGGCGTGCACGAGCTGGAAGCTCGTGGTCGTCGTGCCGGATCGCGGCGAGCCCGCGCACAGCACGCCGCCCGCGGCTTCCCGCCAGGACAGGGTAGCCCGCGCTCCGCTGGCCGGGGTGAGGCCGAGGCATCCGCCATCCTTGGTGACGACCCCGCCGGACCGGACTGTCCGCACGGTGACCGCGCGGCGGCCCAGGATGATCAGGCCGGGGCGCGGGTCAGGCAGGTCCCACTCATCGGTATGCAGCCAGCTCAGCCAGGCGGCGCAGGCTGCTTCCGCGGTGGCGGCGATGAGGGCGAGCGGGAGCTGCCGCGGCAGCCAGTGACCCATGCCCGTGTAGGCCGTGCCCAGGTGCAGGAGGCGTCCCTGGTGCTGGCTGATGCCACCGAAATAGCTGGCCACCCTGCCCGGTCCGTCGGTGAACCCCGCCCAGGCGGCGGCCGGGCCGATGGCAAGCGTCCAGAGCAGGCCGCTACCCGCGGGGACCGCGAGCCAGGTCGGCCGCCAGCCGCTCGCCTTGGTGACGGCATAGAGCACCGCCGCGAGCAGGATGGTCAGCTGGGCGAACGCAAGGTGGGCGAGGATCGCGGCGATAGCGCATGCCGCGAGAACCTCGCCGCGTCGGGGGAGGTTCCTCGGGATCAGGTAGCGAGCGCGGCGGGGTTTCCGGTCCGCCGCTGTCGCCGCATCGGCCAGCATCTCGGCTCAAGGTTCCCAGGCTTGAACTGCGTGTGTCCAGAAATCGGGAGCCTCCTGACCTCGCGATCGGATGAATCCGCGCGACGCCGTGATCACGATTCCGAACACATCAGGGCGAACCACCGCGACCGCCGACGGGTCATAATTCCCAGGCGTGACCCGCGTGCGCCCAGGAACCCAGGGTGCCGGCGCCGCTGTCGCCCTCTGGCGGGGAAGCGGGTGCCTCGACGACGATCCTGAACAGGTCGGGCCGGAGCACCGCGACCGTGAGGGCGAGCGGGGATCCCCCGGACGGGTCGTCGAACCTGATGGTTACCGCCACGGCGGGCTGGCCAGCGGCCAGCCGCAGGCTGCGGGTGATCGACGGCTGAGGAGGCCGCATCTCCACATGCACCGCGCTCGGGCGCACCGCGAGGCCCGCGGCCGTCTCCGGGCTCGCGGCCGGAGCTGAGCCCCCCGGCGGCGGGAGGTTCAGCACGGAGTCGAGCGACGGCGGCTGGTCCCGCGGAGTATGCGGATCAGCGAGCTGGCCGGCCAGACGGTCCGCCGCGTAGGTCGTCGAGAACGCGGCGGGGGCTCCGTCGGCTGTCCACAGGCAGCGGATGACGTCGACCGGGCCGCCGGGCGCCATCCCGAGCACCCAGCTGATGTCCTCGGGTGCCCGGCGCCGCGACACGCTGCGGCTCGCGCAGGCGATCGCGGCGCCCATCGGGTCGAGCCGCGAGCCGAGGCCGGCCAGGCCCTCGATCGGGATCAGGTACTCAGCCGCGCTTGCCCGGTAAACCTGCCCGTCCGGAAGGCGGCGGAGCAGGGAGCGCCGGGCAAGCGCGTCGATCGCGACGTCGATCTCGGCGGGGCTCACGTTGAAGCGCCGCGCGAGCGCGGTGCGCCTGGGCAGCCGCCAGCCCGGCTCGCGGTGCACGAGCGCGGCGGCCATCCTGTCCGCGAGCACTCCCGCGGCCGGGCGGCCTCGCGCGGCACCGCGCTGCCCACCCGCCGAGCTGGCCAGCGGGCCGCCTTCGGCGGATGCCGGCCCCTTTGCCTCCCCGTGGCCGGCGGTCATTCCGCATTTCGCCTGGATACCGTGATGACCACCCGTCCCAGGATGATGAGGATCAGGACGAAGACAAGCAGCAGCAGCGCCGAGTCGTAGGACAGCACGTTCGCCGACGGTGTCGGGTTGAGGGACGGGGAGAACGTGAAAACCGGATAGGTGAGGAAACCTACCGCGGAGTGGGTGAGCGCTCCCGACGGGTTCGAGTCGGACCAGCCCGCCGTGAAGAGCAGCGGCGCGGTCTCGCCCACCGCGATCGCCAGCGCCACCAGCAGCCCGGTGACGATCCCCGGCAGCGCGGACTTCAGCACGACCCTGCGGAGCGTCCAGCTCACCGGCAGGCCCAGCGCCTCCGCGCCCTCACGGTAGGCGCTCGGCACCTGGGCCAGCGAGGTCTCCGTCGCCTTCGTGATGTAGGGGATGGCGATCACCGACAGCACGAGCACGGCCGGCAGCAGGCCGTAACCCCAGTGGAAGGTCACGACGAGCGCCACGTACCCGACGTAGCCGAGCACGATGGACGGGATGCCGGCCAGCACCTCGTACGCGCCGCGAAGCACGCTGAGCTGCATTCCGTGGGCGAACTCGGCGAGGTAGAGGCCGGTGAGCACGCTCACGGTGCCCGCGACGATCAGCACGCCGACGGCGAGCACGAGCGTGCCGGTGATGGCGTTCTCAAGGCCGCCCGTCTGGCCGACGGTATTCGTGGTGATGACGCTCCACTTGAAGTGCGGCACGGCCCGGCCCACCACTCCGACGGCGAGCCAGAGCGTCGGCCCGACCACGACGATCAGGGAGACGAAGCACAGTCCCCAGAACACCACGTTGCTGATCTTCCTGCGACGCGGCACAGGCGGCATTCGCACGTCCCCCGCTTTCACACCGGTGCTAGCCATCGCTACAGGCCCCTCCCCACCGGCAGCGCCGTGCCGGACACCCGGCGGACGAGCAGCCGGGCGACCACGTTAGTGATCAGCGTGATGACCATCAGCACCAGCCCCACCTCGGCAAGGACGCTCAGGGCGAACCCGGTGCCGTCCGTCAGCGCCGATTCGAGCGTGAGGACGATCGTGGCGGCGATCGTGGTCATCGTGTCGTACAGGTTCGACGGAAGCGAGCCGAGCGATGCGCCGCAGACCATGGCGATGGCCATCGTCTCGCCGAGCGCTCGGCCGAGGCCGAGCACCACCGAGCCGACGATGCCGGCCCCCACCCACGGCAAGGTGACCTTGCGGGCGCACTCCGAGTCCGACATGCCGAGCGCTACGGCGCCCTCCCTGGGCAGGATGGGCACCTGGTTGATCAGGTCGCGCGTTGTCGCGGCGATGATCGGGATCACCATCACGGCGAGCACGAGGCCGGAGATGAGCAGCCCCTCGCCGTTCCCCGTGTTGCCGCGCAGATAGCTGAGCACCGGCACGTCGGGAGCGTTGCGGGCGATCCACGGGGAGATGTGGTGGGCGATGAACGGCCCGAGGGTGACCACGCCCCACAGCCCGATGACCACGCTCGGGATGCCGGCGAGCAGCTCGAGGAAGAGCCCGATCACGGCTGCCACTCTCTTCGGCAGCCGTTCGACGATGACGAGCGCCGCCCCGATGGATACCGGGACGGCGATGACAAGCGCTATCACCGAGGTCGCCAGCGTGCCCACGATGAGCGGCAGCGCGCCGTAGGAGGCCCCGGGCGGCATGGCGACGCCGTTCTTGATGACGGGCTTCGTGGCGTACTGGTTGCCCTGGCTCCATGCCTTCGATGTGAAGAAGTGCCAGCCGTTGACCTTGATCGCGGGCAGCCCCTTGATCAGCAAGGTCAGGAAGATGAACGTGAGGGCGAGGGCCGGGATTACCGCGCCTGCTCCGCCGAGCCAGCGGATGAGCTGGCCGCTGCGGAGGCTGGTGCGCAGCGCGGCACCGAGCCGACGGGGGAGCGGGGCACCGCCCGCCCCCCCTTCTGGCTGCACCACGGGTGCAGGCGCGGTCATGATGTCAGCCCTTGATCTTGGCGATCTGGTTGTCGGACAGCGTGACCACCGAAGCGGGCAGCGGCTGGAAGTTCACCTGCGACAGCTGCGAGGTGCCGCCGGTGATCGTCCAGTTCAGGAACGCCTGGATGTCCTGCGCCTTGGCCGCGCTCGACTGCGTGGTGTTCACGATCGCGTACTCGTAGTTGATGATCGGGTACGCCTGGGCGCCCGAGCCGTTGATGAGTGAGATGGCCTCATTCGCCGGGGTGCTCGTAAAGCCGGCCAGCGCGGCGTTGATGGTGTCCGCGGTCGGCAGCACGAAACTCCCCGCCGCGTTACCGAGTGACGCCTGACCGAGATTCTTCGCCGCGGTGATCTTCGACTCGTAGCTGACACCGACGTAGCTGATCGCGCCAGGGGTCGTCTTGAGCGCGGTGACGATGCCGCCGCTGCCGGTCGCGCCGACCTCCCCGGCCTGCTTCGGCCAGGCGACCGTGGTGCCGATGAGGGAGGAACTCCAGTCAGTCGGGTCCTGTGCGTTCAGGTACGACGTGAACAGGAACGTGCTTCCAGAGCTGTCGGCCCGGTGCACCAGCACGATCTTCGTGCTCGGCAGCGTCACGCCTGAGTTCAGCGCCGTGATCGCCGGGTCGTTCCACGAGGTGATCTTGCCAGAGAAGATTTTCGCGAGCACCGAGCCGTTGAGCTTGAGGTTCGTGGACGTGCTCAGCCCGGGAACGTTGTAGCTGACCTCGAGCGCGGCCACCGCCAGCGGGATGTTCTCCAGGGTGGGGGTCGCGGCCATCTCGCTGCTGGAAAGGTAGGCGTCGGACGTGCCGATGTCGACGGTGCCCGCGGTCGCGGAGGAGATCCCCACGCCCGACGAGGAACTCGCCGTGTTGATCGTTACCTGCGAGTACTGCGTGTGGTAGGCCGGTGCCCACAGCCCGAACAGCGGGAAAACGAGCGAGCTTCCTGTCTCCGAGAGCGTTGTCGCCGCGGCCGCGGGCGCCGTCTGCACAGCGGCGGCGCTCGCGGATGATGACGCCGAGGAACTCGGCGTTGTCGTTGGGCTCCCGCTGCTGCAGGCCGCCGCCAGGGCGACCGGGGCAAGCGCCGCGGCAACGAGCGGTGCGCGGAATCTTATTGCCACTAGGGAATACTCCTTTTTTTGCCTTCCGCACACAGGGCGTGCGGCGTTCCCTCCCCCGCACGCGGACGCGTGCGGTCCTCCTCCTGCCCTCCGCACGCAGGCGCGCGGGGCCTTCGCCGCCCGGCCTGATGGGCCGGGACCGTGCCCGGATCATCGGTGCCGGCGGAATCCTTCGCTCAGCCGAAGCGACCGCTCACGTAGCGCGCCGTCTCCTCCTCGGCCGGGTTCTCGAAGATCTGCTGAGTCTCGCCGTGCTCGACCAGGCGTCCCCTGTTCAGGAAGACCGTGCTGTCGGCGACCCTGCGCGCCTGCGCCAGGTTGTGCGTGACGATGATCACTGTCAGCCGCGGGACGAGGCTGCGGATGAGTGCCTCGATCGATTCGGTGGCCACCGGGTCAAGCGAGGACGTGGGCTCGTCGAGCAGCAGCACGTCTGGGCTGACGGCGAGCGCCCTGGCCAGGCAGAGCAGCTGCTGCTGGCCGCCGGAAAGCCGGAACGGCGAGTCACGCAGCCGCTGCGAGATCGCGTCCCAGAGCCCCACGGCGCGCAGCCGCTGCTCGGCGATGTCCTTCAGCTGGTGCCGGGGCGCGAGCCGGTGAGCCTTCACCCCGGCGACCACGTTTTCCATGATCGACATGGGAAACGGATTCGGCCGCTGGAACAGCATGCCGACCTTGCGCCGTAGTGACATCGCGTCCGCGTGCCAGATATTCTGCCCGTCAAGCAGCACGTCGCCGTCGTGCCGGTATCCCGTCACCTTGTCGTTCATCCGGTTGAACGTGCGCAGCAGCGTCGTCTTGCCGGATCCGGTCGGCCCGAGCAGGGCCGTCACCCGGCCCTGCTGGAAGTTCAGCGTCAGGTCGCTGAGGATCGCGCGCGGGCCGAAGCTCAGCGTCAGGCCGACTGTCCTGATCACCGGGTCGCCGCTTGGCGCGCCCGGGCGGTCGGGAAACCCGGTGGAGATCCCGGCCCCCGCCTGCTCGGGCAGGGATTCTGCCGGATCGGCCTGTAGCGACACCTTGCGCCTCACTCATGTTCGCGCGTATGCGGGCGACAGGGCGGCCCAGGGTCATGCGGGTCGCCGCGACCACACCATTGATAGAGAGCCAAGGTAACGCGCAGTTGAACGCAGGGAGAATGTCCAGGCGACGAATAGATGACATTGCAGCAAACCCGCGACCAGGGCACGGCAAGACTGCCGCCTTGCGCCAGGTGGCAGGACGGCTTCCCATTAGACGCGGAACCCCGCTCTTGGGGATGCAGACTTTTCCGGAAAGATACGGAAATACGGCGGCGCCGGCCCAGTGGGCCGGCGCCGCCGTATTTTCCGCGAGCCTAGAGAGCCACCTCCAGCTTGGTGACCTTGCCATAGTCGGCGGCCACCGAGTGCTCCGCGCGCACCCCGCCAGGGGCGAGCACCCGGACCTTCCAGGTCCCCGGGGCGGCGAAGAAGCGGAATCCGCCGTCGTCACCGAGGGGCACCTCGGCCACGAAGTCGCCGCCGGAGTTGAGCAGCCGGGCGTAGCCGGTGGACACAGGCTGGCCGGCCCGGAGGACGTGGCCCTCCACCACCGCCTGGCTGCCCGGGTCGGTGGCCGCTGTCGCGGCTACCCCGCCCGCAGGCGCGCCGCAGCCGTCATTGCCGCCGCTCACTTGGCCTCCCCCAGCTCGATGGGCACCCCGACGAGGGAGCCGTACTCCGTCCAGGATCCGTCGTAATTCTTCACGTTCGGCAGCCCGAGGAGCTCGTGCAGGGCGAACCACGTGTGCGCGGACCGCTCGCCGATCCTGCAGTAGGCGATCGTGTCCTTGCCCAGGTCCAGCCCGGCCTCGCCGACATACAAGGCGCGCAGATCATCGTCGGACTTGAAGGTGCCGTCCTCGTTGGCCGACTTCGCCCACGGCACGTTCGCGGCGGTCGGGATGTGACCGGGCCGCTGCGCCTGCTCCTGCGGCAAGTGCGCGGGGGCGAGCAGCCGCCCGACGAACTCGTCAGGGGAACGCACGTCGATCAGGTTACGCTTGCCGATCGCGCTCACAACCTCGTCGCGGAACGCCCGGATCGAGGCGTCAGGCTCGGCGGCCGTGTATGAGGTGGCGGGCCGCCGCGGGACGTCGCCGACCAGCTCGCGGGACTCGAGCTCCCACTTCTTGCGGCCGCCATCGAGCAGCTTCACGCTGTCGTGCCCGTACAGCCTGAAGTACCAGTACGCGTAGGCGGCGAACCAGTTGTTGTTCCCGCCGTAGAGCACGACGGTGTCGCCGTTCGAGATCCCCCGCTCAGAGAGCAGCGCCTCGAAGCCGACCTTGTCAACGAAGTCACGGCGGACGGGGTCCTGCAGGTCCTTCTTCCAGTCGATCTTGATCGCGCTGCGGATGTGGCCCTTGTCGTAGGCGGTGGTGTCCTCGTCTACCTCTACGAGCACTACGCCGTCGTCGCTGGCGTGGGCCTCCACCCAGTCTGCGTTCACGAGCACGTCAGAGCGGCTCATGCGGGAACCTCCTTGTTCGTTTCGGCCGGCGATGCCCCGCGGCTGGCCGGCCGGATACGGCGGATAAGCAGATACATCTCGCAGCCAAGGCAGAGGCCGAAGGCTGCGTTCAGGAAAGCGGCGGCGAGGGCGAGGGCGCTGAACACGACGCCGAGCGGCGTGACGGCAGTCGCGTAACCGGCCACGCCGATCAGGCTGACCGCCGCGCCGATGCCTTGCGCGAACCGGGGCGGCGCCTCGGGCTCGAGCTCGGCAGGCGGCCCGAGCCTGGGCCGCACCAGCCAGCGGTAGATCAGCCCGTACGGCGCGTACCGCAGGCCGAATACAGTGCCAACTGCGAACACAAGCGCCTGCGCGGCAAGCAGCCACGCACTGCTGGTGATCAGCACTAGCGCCAGGACGATGGTCGAGAGCAGCGCGCTGAAGCGCTGCCCTCTCGGATCGACGTCCATTGTGGTTCTCCTTGACGCGGTTGTCTTACGCCCGCTGCGCACGAGCCGGCTGGCTGGCATACCCCAAACGCGGGCGACGTCGCAGGGATTGGCGAGCGGCGCGGCTGCCAGCAGACGCCGCCGCGCATCCGGAGCAAGGCGACACGCACCCCTAGGAGGATGGGCCCCCAGGACCCGTCCCGGGGCTCCGGTACATGACAGCCGGACACAGCGCGGTCGCGACACGGCAGAAGTCCACGGCACGCCGCTTCGTCAGCATCTGCCCTGCGTGGCCTATTCGGCCTGCTCGGCCCGCATTGCCTGCTTGGCCTGTCCAGGAAGGCACGTACCCGATGTTATGTGCGCTCAGGGCAGGTGTCACTCCCGTAGTCGCAGGCAAATTGACCACGGGCGCTTATCTTTCCCCCGGGGGTCGCCCCCGCGGTGCTAGCACTGCCTCGCCGAGCGCCGCGATCACGTCGGCCTTGCGGGGCTGCCCGCTGGCACGCCGCGCGACGAACCCCTCCGGCCCGAGCACCAGCACCGTGGGCGTCCGGTAAATGTCGAGCTGGCGCACGAGATCGAGGTGAGCCTCTGCGTCGATCTCCACATGCGCCACGCCGTCTGTCATGCCGGCCACCTCGGCGAGCACGCGCCTGGTGGCACGGCACGGGGCGCAGAAGGCGGTGGAGAACTGGACCAGGGTGGCGCGGGCGCCGAGCGGCTGGCCGAGCTCCGTCTCCGTGACGCGCTCCTGGCCGGAGGCACGGAGACGGCCCTGGCGGCGGCGCCAGTCAAGGCCGACTGCCGTCGCCGCGCCCAGCACGACGACGCAGGCGATCAGCCCGGCGGTCATGTACCCCTACAGCAGGATCTGTCGGTATTCCATTCCCGGCGCACGCTAGACACCCAGGTAACCTTTTGGCCGGAACGGTGTGCCGTGATCGAGCTTCGGGCCGCCGGCCTCGTGGTCATCGCCAGCCAGGTGCTCGGCGTCGCCAGCAGCGCCCCGTGCCCCGGCATGCTGGACATCAACGCGGCGGAATCAGCCACACCCGTGGCGATGGAAATACTGCGGCTGCACAGTGAGGCCGAGCGGCTGAGGACCATGCCGCGCCGCCACCGCATCGAGTCCGGCGACGCGGACCCGCACGCCGTCGTCCTCGGCGAACCCGCCCGCGCACCCCGGGCACGCACCAGCAGGACCTGATCACCAAGACCGATTACGGGGTCAGCGGTTCCGGCAGATCTCGCTGGCAAGATCACCCTCAGGATGCATCAGGAAAGAGCATGAAATATCAGAATATGGCAGATGGCGTGAGTGAGCCGGTACAGCACGGAATGGCTGCACGGTTGCCTGCGGGATTACGGAACGCGAATACCCTCCGCCCGCCACGAGCCATTACATCACCCAATTCGGATATTTCAGGACTTGGGCGCGATACGGCACCGGGGGGAGTGAGCCGACGCGGTAGCTTTAAGACCGGGGCAGCAGGAAATCGCCGACGTTCTGCCGAGATCCATTCCAACCCGCAAATACGGATATTTCAGGATTTGAAGGACTGACGGCGGGGAGTGCGTGCGTTCAGGTTGCGATGTGGACGAGTTCCTTGCCGCCCGCGGTGATGCTGAAACCGCGCACGCCCCGGGCGGTATCGGGAGACGCGGCCGGATACCCGCTCCCGTGGTTGGTCCCGCTGCTGGCGTAGGTGAACTTCCAGGTTCCCGCGGGCGTGGTCTTGCCGGTCGAGTCGGTCACCCAGAGCTGGCACCACGTGCCGTCGCGCGCGCCCGTGATGTGGACGAAGATCATCGTGCCCCACTGCATCTGCCCGTACCTGATGGTCGCGGTCACCCCCGTGCGGGCATCGCTGCCGTGGAGGGTCTCCCAGGCGATGGCCGGCGGCCTCGCTGAGGTCAGGTCCCCCGCCGCGCGTAGGCCGCCGAGCGCGCCCACCACGGCAAGCACGACGGCCGCCGCCGCCACGGCAAGGCTCCGCCACCTGCGGACGCGGCGCTCCGTGGCCACCCGGGCGAGCAGCGAGCCGAGAAGCTCCTCGGCAGGACCGCCACCGCGCTCCCGTTCGGAATCTAGAAGGGAAATCCGCTCGGCCTCGTCTATCTTTACCCTGCCGAGCAGCGCGGGCAGGCCGGCCAGCCCGGCAAGCTCATCCCTGCAGTCGCGGCAGCTGAGCAGGTGGCTGTCCACGATGGAACGCTCGGCTGGATCGATGGCCCCCAGTATGTAGACGCCGAGGGCCTGGCGGATCTCGCGGCAGCCCTCCATCCAGGTCATGGCGCCAGTCCCCGTTCCTCTAGAGCCAGCTTGAGTGCCCGCAGCGCGTAAAAGGTGCGTGATTTCACGGTGCCAGCCGGGATACCGAGCGCCACCGCTGCCTCCGCGACCGAGCGCCCCCGGTAATACATCTCGACGAGCACATGACGGTGATCGGGACGCAGCGAGGCGAGCGCGTCGGCGACGGCCCACGATTCGAGCGCGCGGTCCGCGTCGTCCTCGGCCGGCAGCAGGTCGAGTGCGGCCTGGCCGACCTCGGGCGGCCGTGCGCGCCTCGCACGGTACGCGTCGACCGCGAGGTTCCTGGCGACCGCGAAAAGCCAGGGCCTGATGGGCCGGTCCGCGAGAGCCTCGGGGTGGCGCCACGCTCTTACCAGTGTCTCTTGCACTACATCCTCAGCGCGTTGTCGGTCCCCCCCGGTTAGGTGCAGGGCATAGCGGAGCAGGGCACCGGCGTGCTCCGCGTACAGTGCCCGCACGAACGACTCATCGGCGACCGGCTGCTGCCGGGCTATCTTGCCCCGCCCTGCCACACTCTTAAAACGTCTAGGCGGGCGGACCGGTTCATTGCTCACGGCGCTCCTTCAGCCACCGTTCGTGAAAGTTAGCGTTGCGAGCGGCGGCGCTGACACCCGGTCAGCCGCGACGATCCGGACAACCAGGACAGCGAGGGCAATCAGCAACTTACGCATCGCTATCCAACCCTACTGAGGCCGGCGCCAGACAGAGCCTGTCCGTGAGGCCTGTCTCGTAGGGCCTCTCTCGTGCGCCGGGTTACGCTAGCCGCCGGCGAACGGGGGCAGCACCTCGATGACGGCCGCCTCCGGCAGCGTCACCTCCGCTGCCGGGCGCGTGCCCACCTGCACGCCGTCGACGAGGAACGACGACCGGGCGAATACCGACTGCAGCCGCTGGTCCCCGCCTCGCCGCCCGAGGGCGGCGGCCAGAGCCTCCGACAGCGTTCCCGCGTCGAGCGCCTCGTCCGCGACGCCGGCCGCCTCCTTGGCAGCCGCCCAATAGCGGATCATCACGATGGCCATATCGGTTATCCTCGCTCACAACGGATCCGGGCAGCGTAGCCCCCGGGTCCTTCTGTGTTTGTAGAGGTAACGTTAAGTTTTAGCGCAGGTAACGGCACAGTGACGGCTTCAGCGGGCGGAGGTGGCGGCGCTTGAGTGATTTGCTCCTGCTCACCGGGGCACTGGAACCTTCTGCCGAGGTGCTGCCAGCGCTCGGCCTGCTGCTGCACTCGGTGCGAGTGGCGCCGGCCGAGGCGTCCGCGCTTGTCGACGCGCAGCCGGCCGACGCGGTGCTCGTGGACGCCCGGCGCGACCTGGCACACGCCAGGGGCCTGTGCCGCCTGCTGCACACCACGGGCCTTGACTGCCCGCTGATCGCGATCGTGACCGAGGGCGGGCTCGCGGCGATCAGCTCAGAGTGGGGCACCGACGATGTGATCCTGCACACGGCGGGACCGGCCGAGGTAGAGGCCAGGCTGCGGCTGGCCTGCGGCCGCAGGGCGAGCAACGCGGCGACGGCGGCGCCCGACGAGATCCGGTCAGGTGACCTCGCCATAGACGAGGCAACCTACTCGGCCCGGCTGCGCGGACGGGTGCTCGACCTGACCTTCAAGGAGTTCGAGCTGCTGAAGTTCCTCGCCCAGCATCCGGGCCGGGTCTTCACCCGCGCGCACCTCCTGCAGGAGGTATGGGGCTACGACTATTTCGGCGGGACGCGCACCGTCGACGTGCACGTCAGGCGGCTGCGGGCCAAGCTCGGCGCCGAGCACGAAGCCCTGATCGGCACGGTCCGCAACGTCGGCTACAGGTTCGTCCCGTTCAAGGGCGGGAACGAGGACGCCAAGGTCGGGATCGAGGAGCTGAACGCCCGGGACGGCGCTGAGGTCCGGGAGGATGGCACCGCCCCGCGGGCCGGTGACGGCCGCCAGGACGGGAAGGACGCCACGGAGGCCAGCACTGCACAGGCCGACAGATAGCCCGGCGCCTCGTCCGGTGCCGGAGCTGGTACGTGGCAGGCTCAGCGAGCTACAGGCGGCACAGGCGCTGCGGCTGGTAGGCGCCGCCGCCGAGGAAGACGGCGTGTCTCCGCTCTCGGAGCACGTCATGCTGCACCTGCGCTATGGCGGCGATGCGCGGGCGCGCAATCTGCTCCTCTTTTCCGGCCAGCAGCTCGCCGGTTACGCGCATCTGGACCCCACCGATCCGGTCGAGGGCCCGAGCGGCGAACTCGTGATCCACCCTGCCCATCGCCGGCGCGGGCTCGGGCTGGCACTCGCCGAGGCGCTTGTCGCGGAGGCAGCCGGGCGCCCGCTCCGGCTGTGGGCGCATGGTGAGCTGCCCGCCGCTGTCGGGCTGGCCCGGGCAGCCGGGTTCCACCGGGCCAGGGCCCTGTGGCAGATGCGCCGGTCCCTGCAGGCCCCGCTCGACCGCCCCCTGTTCGGGCCGGGCATCCGGCTGCGGACGTTCGCGGTGGGGAAGGACGAAGACGCGTGGATCGACCTCAACACGCGGGCGTTCGCCGGTCATCCGGAGCAGGGGGGGTGGACCCACGAGGATCTCGGCCAGCGGGAACGGGAACCCTGGTTCGACCCGGACGGCTTCTTCCTCGCCGAGCGCGACGGGCGACTCGCCGGGTTCCACTGGACGAAGATCCACGGGGGCGTCACGGCTGGCTCCGGGCACGGGCACGACCCCATCGGCGAGGTGTACGTCGTCGGCGTGGACCCGGGTGAGCGCGGCACCAGGCTGGGCCGGGCGCTCACCCTGACCGGCCTGCGCTACCTGCGCTCACGCGGCCTGTTCCAGGTAATGCTCTATGTGGACGAGGAGAACGTCCCGGCGATCCGGCTGTATGAGTCCCTCGGCTTCACGCACTGGGACACGGATGTCATGTTTCAGCACCCGTGACAGGGGCCAGCCAGCAGGGTCAGCTGCCTCGGACGCCTAGGACCGCGTCCAGTTCGTCCGGCGTGAGCGGTCTGTCCGCCACTGCTACCGCGCTCAGCACTTCGGTGTACAGCTCAATCTCGTCCATCGCCACACGATCATGGACGCGAAGATCAAGTTGCTCAGGCACCGCGTCCACCTCCGTCGCCGAACTGTGCCGTTCGCACCTTGTAATCACCTGGTAATCAGGCTACGTCGTGGCCCGGCTCCCCCGCATGACCCATCGGGGTCATTCCCGGCCACCCTCGTGTGTGGTTTTACCCACTCTCCCGGTAACAATTCCGATAAATCAGCACCGCGCGCTCCGCCGGTCCGCTAGGCCGCGCAGCTCCTCCGCGCGGCCCGCGCAGCTCCTCCGCGCGGCCCGCGACGCGTAAGGCAGCGGGACAGACCCATCCGCCTGCCGAGCACCACCCGTTGCGGATACGATCGTGCCGCCTGCACCCGGGACACTGGCTCCGGGACGCGGGGCCGGAGCCCCGGTGCCGCGCCCTGTCCGTAGGCGTATGTTCGCAAACTACGCAAATACGGGCAAACCAGGACACTCGGTCGTTTCGGTTGCGCGCGAGGTGGTTCAGGACAAGAGTCGTGCACATTGTTCCTGCATTGCCGCATCACGACCCCATGCAGATCCCGACCCCGTCCCCGCAGACCAAGATCGCGTGTGAAGCCATGAATGAGCATAACGATCTCCTCCCGAACCTATCTTCCGAAGATGCCTTCGAAATGCAGATGCGCGGCTACAGCCGCCGTCAGGTAGACGAGTTCGTCGCCCGGTCGCGCAGTCAGTCCCGCGACCTGGAAGAGCGGCTGGCCCGCTCGCTCGACGAGACCGAGCGGCTCAGGCATGAGCTTTCATCAGCCCGCCAGCAGGCTGTTTCCAGCAGGCCGGCCCACGAGGAGATCAGCGAGCGCATCGCGCAGATCCTCAAGCTGGCCGACGACGAGGCCCGTGCGCAGAAGAGCAGGGCCAACGACGAGATCGGCAAGCTGCGCGGCGAAGCGCAGCAGGAGGCGGACAGGATCCGCGCCGAGGCGCGGGACCAGGCCGAGCGCATGCTCACCGCCGCGCAGGAGCAGGCCGAGCGCGCCATCGCCACCGCAAGGGCGGAGGCGGACAAGACGCGCAACACGGCACGGGTCGAAGCCGAGCGTTCCACCACCGACGCGCGCAAGAAGGCGGACAGCGCGCTCAGCAGCGCCAAGTCGCAGGCCAAGCAGATGCTCGACGAGGCAACCGCGCGCGCGACCGCCATCCACGATGGCGCGGAGCGCCGCCTCAACTTGCTGACCTCGAGGCACACCGAGGCCCTCCGCCGCCTCACCGAGATCCGCGACGTGGTGACCACCCTGGTCGCGGGAGAGGTCGCGCGCGGGTCACTCGAAGAGGAAGTGGCGGCGGCAGTCGCCAAGGCCGTCGGCAACTCAGCTCCGGCCGGCGCGACCGCAGCTGGCGCCACCGCACCCGTCAGCACGTCACCGGCACGCGGAGGCTCCGCTGGATCCAGTGCGGCACCCGGATCCGGTGGCGCGCCGCTGGCTGCGGCGCCGCGCGGGGGCACGTCACCAGTCGGCGCGCACGACGCCAGCCCGGATGATGGCAGGAAGCCAGCGGTCCCGGTCTCCGGACGCGAGGCAAGGATGCGGTCCGTGGCCTCCACGCCGGTAAGCACACCGGCCGCGGGGCTGCCAGTGACGGAAGGCGACGACCCTCTCGCAACCGGCACGGAGCAGGATCAGCCGCCCGTGGGACGGAACCCGCGGTCGGCACCCGGTAACCATCAGCCCTTGCAGCGCACGCACCCAAGTCCTGCGGACGCGGGCAGCCGCACCACCCTGATCGACCCGGATGAGCCGTCCGAGGGCGTTCGCGTCGTGCCGGAGTGACCAAGCCCCTCGTGCGTGAATGTGGCACCGTTGAAGCGGGCGCTTCAACGGTGCCACATTCACGTGCACGGGGCTGAGGCGACGATGCCGGGGTCCGGACTTTCACGCCCCCAGGACCACCTCAACGGCACTTTCAGGTGCCGCATGGAGCTGGTCAGGCGATGTTGCCGACGGGGGTGCTTTCCTCTGGCATCATGTCCATGCGCCGCAGGATGACTCCCTCGCGTAGCGCCCACGGGCAGATCTCGAGTTCGGGAACACCGAACAGGTCCATCGTGGCGTCGGCAACGATGGCACCGGCGGGCAGCTGCGGCGCCCGCCCAGCGGAGACGCCGGGAAGCCGTGCGCGCTCGGCGGCCGTCATCTTCACCAGCCGCTCCGCCCAGTGCGTCACGTCGGCGTGGCGCAGCACGCGCCTTACGTACGGGCCCTCGCTCGACGGAGCCGCGCCGGCGATGCGCGCGAGCTGCCTGAACGTCTTAGACGTGGCTACCGCATGGTCGGCATTCCCGTAGCGGAGCAGGTCACCGACGGTCTTGGCGATCTCGGCACGCACGTGCCTGCGCAGGTGTCGTACCTCACCGTTCGACGGCGGGTCACCAGTGAACCAGTCACGGGTGAGCCGGACCGCGCCGAGCGGCAGCGAAACGGCCGCATCCGGGTCCTCGTCCACGCCAGAGCCGATCTCGAGCGAGCCGCCGCCGATGTCGAGGACCAGCAGCCGGCCCGACGACCAGCCAAACCAGCGCCGTGCCGCGAGGAAGGTGAGCCGCGACTCATCCTGACCGGGCAGGACCTGGATATCCGCCCAGGTCTCGGCCCTGATCCTGGCCAGAACATCGTCCCCGTTAACCGCGTCACGTATCGCGGAGGTGGCGAAGGCGAGCAGCTCCTCGACCCCCTTGTCTTCCGCGACCCGCAGGGCCTCCTCGACAAAAGCCCGCAGCCGCGCCGCGCCAAGTTCGGAGAGCCGGTTCCCGTTCTCCAGATGGTCGGCCAGGCGCAGCTCCGCCTTATGGGAGTACGCGGGCAGCGGGCGTGCGCCCTGGTGCGCGTCCACAACCAGGAGGTGCACGGTGTTGGATCCCACGTCCAGGACACCGAGTCGCATACCCCGACGCTACCCAGCCCGCCGAGCCGCAAGTAACGCTAATGGCTCAAGTTCACGTCAATACGCACCAGCAGGTTCCCGTCCAACTGGCCCCGACCCAGAGGCGAGGGTGTCCCAGAGATCGGACGATCATGACGCCGGCGGGTGCGAAGATGGGCGCAGCGTGTGACGTGCACGCTGTTGGGAGGCAGCCATGACCGATACCTCGCGCGGGCTGGTCCGCACCGAGCAGGGCCACAAGCGCGTGCGCGCTTACCTCGCAGGAGAGCTCGTCGCCGATTCGACCCGGCCGGTCCTCGTCTGGGAGTGGCCCTACTACCCGGTCTACTACCTGCCCGTGGCGGACGTGCGGGCCGAGCTGATCCCGGCCGGCGCGACAGAGCACTCGCCAAGCCGCGGCGAGGCGCAGATCTACCACGTCAAGGTCGCTACCGCGACCGCGGAAGCCGCGGCCCGCCGCTACCCCGACTCCCCGATCGGGCAACTGCAGGACCTGATCAGGTTCGACTGGGATGCGATGAGCGAGTGGTTCGAGGAAGATGAGCCCGTGTACACGCACGCGCGCGACCCGCACACCCGGGTAGATATCCTCGCCAGCTCGCGGCGCGTCCACATCGACGTCGACGGAGTCACGGTCGCTGACTCACGCCAGCCCCGCATACTGTTCGAGACCGGGCTCCCGCCGCGCTACTACCTGCCGCTCACCGATATCCGGATGGACCTGCTGCGGTCATCGGCCACGCGGTCGCACTGCCCTTACAAGGGCACCGCAGGCTACTGGTCCCTCGATACCGGCAAGCAACTGCACGAGGACATCGTGTGGATCTACCGCACGCCGCTGCCGGAAAGCCAGAAGATCGCCGGACTTGCCTGTTTCTACAACGAGAAGGTCGATGTCTACCTGGACGAAGTGCTGCAGGAACGGCCGCGCACCCATTTCAGCTGACGCGGGAGGGTTACCCGACGCCTGCTTCGCCGACCACACAACGCGGTCGTTTGTGTGCGATTTAAGCGGAGATGCGTACGCGGAGGGCTCTCGGTGCCCCATGATGGGTCCAATGGACGGAGCCGTGGAACTCGGCGTGGCCGACGCCCGGGGCAGGCACGTAGCTCCCGTCAGGTCTAGCCGGGCCGATGTCGCCGACCTCGAGGCAGCCGTGCTCGCGGCACAGGACGGTGACGAGGATGCGTTCCGGCTGCTGTACCGGGACCTCCAGCCGCGGCTGCTGCGCTACCTGCGGGCCCTCGTCGGCGACGACGCCGAGGACGTAGCGTCGGAGACGTGGCTGCACATCGCCCGCGGCCTTTCCGGGTTCAGCGGCGACTCCGACGGGTTCCGCGGCTGGGCCACGACGATCGCACGTCACCGGGCCACCGATCACCTGCGCCGCTGCCGCCGCCGCCCGCTGACCGCCACAGTGCCCGTCGACGAGCTGGCCGAGCTGGCCGGAGCCGATGACACGGCGGCCTGCGCTCTCGACGCGGTCGCTACCGACGCGGCGATCGCGCTGATCGCGAAGCTGCCGCGCGACCAGGCGGAGGCGGTGCTGCTCCGCGTGGTGATGGGTCTCGACGCGGAGAGCGCGGGCAAAGTACTCGGCAAGCGGGCCGGCGCCGTCAGGACCTCGGCCTACCGCGGCCTGCGCAAGCTTGCCGGGTACCTGGAGCAGACCCCCGATGGCCCAAGGCCCCCCGCAGGTGGCGACGGCAGCACGGGGCAGCCTGTGTTACGAGCAAAGCGGGGAGTGACACGAGCGAGGGCTTTGACGCTGAAGGACGTGAGATGAGCACAAACCGCCCCCGGCGGATCAGCCGGACCGCCGCCGAGCACCTGCTCGGCGATGGCCCGGCGCGTCCGCACGCAGGCCAGGACAGGCTGACCCGCCTGCTCGCCGCCGCCGCCGCCCCGGCGCGTGACAGCGAGCTTGCCGGTGAGGACAAGGCCATGGCCGCGTTCCGGGCGGAGCATCTCGTCCCCGTCACTCAGTCTGGAAGAGGACAGATGATCACGTCCCCCCTCGCAAAACTTCTCACGATCAAGGTATTCGCCGGAGCGCTCGTCGTGTTCACCGCCGGCGGCGTCGCGGTAGCCGCAGGGACTGGCGCCCTGCAAAGCAGTCCCGGGCACACCTCGGTTCGGGCTCACGCCAGCAGCACAGGGTCGGCCGCCACCCCTAGCGGGGCCCTGGTACCCGGCCAGCATCCCGGCCCGACACAGGGAAAGCTGCCCGGCGTGCCGGTGTCTTCCCTGCCGCCCCTCCCGACCGCCGCGTCCGTGTCGAAGAAGCTTGCCGGGCTGTGCCGTACGCTCGCCGTAAAGGTCGACGAAACGCAGTCAAACGTGAACGAGAAACTTGGCGAGATTCTCAGCACCACGGGGCTTGAGCAGGCCCTCGCGAATCCCGCGCTCCAGCAGGTTGTCAGCAATCCGGCCTTCTCATCCCTGGTCGCCGCCGCCGGGAACAAGGCGAACGTCGCGGGCTACTGCGGGCTTCTCCTCCGCCTTCCGACGCCCGTGCCCGACTCATCCGGCCTGCCGGTGCCGACGACGCTGCCCACCCTGCCCGTCCCGCTCCCGACGACGCTGCCCACCGCGCTCCCCCTCCCAAGCGATCTGTCCAGCTTGCCAGGCCTGTCGGGCAACTGACCGCCTGGCTGCCTTCGAGCGCTCGCTGACAGGGCGCGCTAAGCCCGGACGGGCGGCGGAATCCCCTCCCCGCCGCCCGTCCGGCCGTCCGGCCGATCGGCATCTCGTTCGGCTGATAAAAAGATCTTTCAGGCCTAACGGGAGCGGGGCTTGACGTAGCCGAAGAACGCGCGGCGCTTGATCAGCTCGGCGACGTCAGGGGGAACCATGCTTTCCCAGGAGTCGTCGTTCACGGCAATCCTGCGGAGCACGTCGCGGCTGAAGATCGGCAGGAACTCAGGCCGGTAATTGTCGAGGTGAACGAAACTGCCCCGCCCTGCGAGGTAGTCGTACAGTGGCTGCAGCTCTGGCAGGACGCTAATGTCGTTCACGGTCCTGAGCTTGTCGTCCGGCGAGGGCTGCAGGGGGTAGACATATAGCTTCAGGTCGTTCTTGAAAAGCCGCCCGAAGCTTTCCAGGATCCCGCCGGGAAGTTGCGCGTGGTTCTTCTCGTCGAACAGGTCGATAAGGCTCGGCACCCCCATCACGATGCCGATCCGCTCGCTCGTCCGTTCACCGAGGTAGGTGGCCAGGCGATAGTAGTCGAAGTAGTCGGTGATCAGCACTGTCGTGCCGCATGCGGCGAGCAGTTCCGCGCGGGCGAGGAAGTCTCGCCTGTCCACGTCCGCTCCTCCTGCGAGCAGGTTGCGCATCGTGATCTCGGTGAGGGCCAGCACCGGCTTGCCAGCCACAGCCGGGTCGGCTTCGAACTTGGCCCTGGCCGTCTCGAGCATGTCGAGGTTCACGTGCGTCGGCGGGCGGAAGCTGCCCCGCTCGACCAGGATCGCCTTCTTGCGCAGCACCTCGCTCGGCTGCAGCACCTCGCGGTCGGGGCCGAACATCGCCACGCCGCTCAGCCCGAGCTGGACGAGCTTGAGCGCCATCAGCCTGTTGTCCACGCCACGGAACTCGATGCCGCGGAACTGGATCATGTCAATCTCGATGCGACCGGTGGTCAGGCGATCAAGAAGGCTCTCGATGAGCTTCTCCGGTTCATGGTGCTCGAAAAACGCCCCGTACAGCAGGTTCACCCCGACGATCCCGAGTGCCTCCTGCTGCAGCCACGCCTCGACGTCGAGCATCCGCATGTGCATCACGATCTGGCTCGGCTCGTCGCGCGCGTGTGCCTGGAACTTCACGCCCATCCAGCCATGGCACTCGTTGCTGCCCCGGAAGCTGCGCGCCACGACCGTGTCGGCAAACGCGAAGAACGAGGTTCCGTCACCGCGCTCATCGCCGAGCCGGTCGACGTTGAGCTGGAATTCCTTGTCGAGCATGCCCTGGAGCCGCCCGGCGGACACGTACCTGTCCGCCTTGCCGTAGACAGCGTCGCTGACGGCCATGTCGTAAGCGGAGATCGACTTCGCGATCGTGCCCGCGGCACCGCCCACCCGGAAGAACCAGCGGACGACCTCCTGGCCGGCCCCGATCTCGGCGATCGTCCCGTACCAGCGCGGATCGAGGTTGATGCGCAGGGCCTTCTGATGCGTGTCGGATTGATGAGTGCCGACGATGAGCTCGGTCA